>Ga0160472_100307_pt1 | contig 49781 bp, 46 predicted proteins | sample HID1973M_E11MG_FD_108267 | JGI IMG/M metagenome (GOLD analysis project Ga0160472, IMG submission 108267) | Enriched mosquito-associated microbial communities from UW Madison campus, WI, USA - HID1973M_E11 MG | ecosystem: Host-associated > Arthropoda: Insects > Digestive system > Unclassified ... | reverse complement strand
GCGCCGGGTGACGTCCCGGCGGGTATGGGCGCGAGTGGCACATGGATGTGCCACGTTCGGTTTCGTCACGACACGGACGTCTGCCGAAACCGACGCGCCCATGCCCGTCGGGGCGGCGCACCCCAACGCAAGTCAGGGCCAAACCATCCGCCCACCCAGGCGCGCCCTCAACAACCCCCAATACAGCCCGCGAAAGCGGGCGCCCCGCTTCCAGCAGCAGCCCAACAGCCAGCCCAACAGCCAGCCCAACAGCCAGCCGAAACAAGCCACCCCGATACAATCCCACAAAAGCCCACCCGAGCCCGGCCATGCACCTACCCCCCGATGACCTGTTCGACGTCGCCTCGATGCTCGGCGAGGAAGAGCGCGCCGTGCGCGACGCCGTCGCCCGCTTTACCGACGAGCGCGTGCTGCCGATCATCGGGCAGGCCTTCGAGCAGGGCCGGTTCCCGCGCGAGCTGGTCGGCGAAATCGCCGCCCTCGGCCTGCTTGGCTCGAGCCTGCCGGCCGAATACGGCGGCGCCGGCCTGGGGCCGGTCAGCTACGGCTTGATCTGCCAGGAACTGGAACGCGGCGACAGCGGCATCCGCAGCTTCGTCAGCGTGCAGTCCTCGCTGTGCATGCACCCGATCCATGCCTATGGCGACGAAGCCCAGCGCCAACGCTGGTTGCCGCGCATGGCCGCTGGCGAGCTGATCGGCTGCTTCGGCCTGACCGAGGCCGAAGGCGGCTCGGATCCGGCCGCCATGCGCACCCACGCCCGTCGTGACGGTGGCGACTGGATCATCGATGGCGCCAAGCTGTGGATCACCAACGGCGGCATCGCCGACCTGGCGGTGGTCTGGGCACAGACCGACGATGGCATCCAGGGCTTCGTCGTCGAACGCGGCACCCCGGGCTTCAGCAGCCGCGACATCGGCCACAAGATGAGCCTGCGCGCCTCGGTCACCTCGGCGCTGTACTTCGATGGCGTGCGCGTACCCGACGGCCATCGCCTCGCCGGCGTGCACGGCCTCAAGGGGCCGCTGGGCTGCCTGACCCAGGCGCGCTACGGGATTGCCTGGGGCGCGCTCGGCGCCGCGATGGCCTGCCTGCGCGAAGCCCTGGCCTACAGCGGCGAACGGGTGCTGTTCGGGCGGCCGCTGGCGGCCAACCAGGCGGTGCAGCTGCGCCTGGCCGGAATGGCCCGGCGCATCACCGGCGCCCAGCTGCTGGCGCTGCAGCTGGGCCGCTTGAAGGAAGCCGGGCGGATGCAGCCCGAGCAGGTCTCGCTGGCCAAGTGGAACAACTGCCGGATGGCGCTCGATGTCGCCCGCGACTGCCGCGACCTGCTGGGAGCGGCCGGGATCAGCCTGGAACACGCCGCGATCCGGCATGCCTTGAATCTGGAGTCGGTGATCACGTATGAAGGCACCGAGACCATCCATCAGCTGGTGGTCGGCCGCGGGTTGACCGGGATCAACGCGTTCTAGGGCATGAGGCCCGCCAGGGGGGGAATGATGCGGAAGGGATGGATCGGATGGCTGGCGGGCCTGGCCCTGCTCGGCTGCGCCGGCGCGCGGGCGGCGGACGAGTCACCGGCGATGGCTGCCGCGCCGGCCTGGGTGCAGGAGGAGACGCTGCCGGCCACGCCCGGTGGCAGCGGCGGCCTGCGCTACGCCCTGGTCTCCGACCAGCTCGACCTGACCGGTCCACGGCCACGCTGGTTCCACCGCGTCAGCTACACCGTGCGGCGCGACAGCGCGCTTGCCGACGCCGGCCAGATCGGCCTGTATTACCAGCCCGACTACCAGACCCTGGTGCTGAACCACCTGGAGGTCTGGCGCGAGGGCCAGCGCATCGACATGCGCACGCGTGCCCACTATGCCCGCCTGCGTCGCGAGGACGACCTGGAGCAGGGCCTGCTCGACGGCTCGTTGACCCTCAACATCAGCCTGCCCGACCTGCGCGTGGGCGATCGCATCGACTACGGCTACACGGTCACCGGCGCCAACCCGGTGTTTGGGCACGGCTACCACGACAGCTATTCGGCGCGTTACGAGGTGCCGGTCGGCGCGCGCCGGCTGCGCGTGCGCTATCCGCAGTCGATGCCGCTGCAGTGGAAGGTGAGCGTGCCCGGATTCAAGGTCGGCCAGCGCCTGGACGGCGGCGTCGCCGAGCTGCGCCTGGACGCCGACGCCTTGCCGGCGGTGCGCACCGAGAAGGACACCCCCGAGGGCTATGACGGCCTCGGTCGCATCGAACTGTCGACCGCGGCCGACTGGCGTGCGGTCGCCGACTGGGCGGTGGCGCTGTATCCGCGCGGTTTCCGCGATCCGGCGGTGGCCGCGGCGATGACCCGCCAGCTCCGGCTCGACCGGCACGACCCGCAGGGGTCGATGCAACGGGCGATCGCCTTCGTGCAGGGCGATATCCGCTACCTGGGGCTGGAGATGGGCGCCAACTCGCATGCCCCGCATGCGCCCGAGGAAACCCTGCGCAACCGCTATGGTGACTGCAAGGACAAGGCGACCCTGCTGGTCGCGCTGCTCGGACTGGCCGGCATCCCGGCCGAACCGGTACTGGTGAACTCGGCCACGGGCATGGACCTGTCGGCGCGGTTGCCCAGCCCGCTGGCATTCGACCACGTGGTGGTGCGCGCGCGTCCGCAGGGCGAAGAGTTCTGGATCGACGCCACCCGCGACCGCGAGTACGGCACTTTCGACGAGCGCGCGCCGCTGCCGTTCGGGCAGGGCCTGCCGGTGGTCGCCGGCCAGGCCAGGCTGGTCACGGTGCCGTACCCGGCGCCGACGGTGCCGGAGGTGAAGGTCGTCGAGACGGTGCAGGTGGCGATGTCGCAGCCGCGCCGCCAGGCCCGCTTCTCGGTCGTCACCGACTACCTGCACGGCGATGGCGATGACATCCGTGACATGTTCGAGACCCAGGGCGCCGACGCGGTGGGCGACCAGTACCTGGACTACATGCGCCGCTACTACACCGCCCTGGAGCTCGATGGCGCCCCGACCCTGGATGACGAGGACCCGCAGCGGCTGCGGGTGGGCGAGGCTTATCGGCTGGACTGGCACAAGCGCGACAATGACGTGGTCGGCTTTCCGCTGTTCCAGCTGCAGGACTGGATGAAGGAACTGCCGCGCACCGAACGTCGCGCACCACTGGCGCTGGGCGGTCCGCGCCTGGCCACGCAGACGGTGCGCGTGCGCAGCGACGGCGGCCTGTCCGCGCGGGCGCGTACCGACACGATCGAGAACCCCTGGTTCCGTTTCACCCGCCGGGTGGCGATGGAACGTGGCGAGCTGGTGATCGAGGGCGAATGGGAGCGGCGCGCGCTGGTGATCCCGCCCGAAGGCCTGCGCCGCGCGGCCCAGGACATGGCCCGGGCGCGCGCGCTGTTGTCCTTCGAGCAGAACCTCGAGCCAGATCCGCTGCGCCATGTTCCGCCCGCGGCGTGGCTGGTGGCGCTCGCCGGCCTCGGCGTGGCAGGCCTGATGCTGCTCGCGCTGGCCTGGAATGGCGTGCGCGGCGGCATCGGGCAGGTGATGTTCCAGCCGGGCACGCTCGGCTCGCGCCTGGCCGGCAGCCGTTCGCTGCGCTGGCAGGCCTGGGTGGCGTTCGCGATCACCGCGCTGCTGTCGGCCTCCCTGTACCGCGACGGCGGCGCGCTGGCGATGCTGAAGCAACTGGCGATGACGCTCGGCGAGGTGCTGGTGTGGTGCCTGCTGTTCTGGGCGGCACTGTGGGCGCTGGGCGTGCGCATCCGCGCCGGCACGCTGGCCACCGCGCTCGCCGCGGCCCAGTTGCCGCAGCTGCCGCTGATGGTCGGTGGCGTGGTCGCCACCCTTGGCGCGGTGGCCTGGGCGGGGCAGGGCATCGCGCCGCCCGCCGCGGCGTGGCCGGGCCTCGCCGTGCTGCTGGCCCTGGCGCTGGCCGCCATCACCTGGACCGTGGTGGCCACGGTGAACGTGGTCGCCAGCGTCGGTGGCGTGCCGCGCTGGCGGGTGTTCCTGGCCTGGCTGATCGTATGCGCGGCCGGCCTGGTGCTGCTGGTCGGCGTGTTCGGGGTGCTGGTGGCGCGCCAGCTGGGGGCGGCGGCATGAGCATCGGCCCCGAACTGGAGACCGAGCGGCTGTGGCTGCGCCCGCCGAGCCGCGCGGATTTCGAACCCTTGGCGGCTTTCCTCGCCGACGAGGTCGCCACCGCCCACCTGGGCGGTCCGATGCCCCCGTCGATGGCCTGGCGCAGCCTGGCGGCGCTGGTCGGCAGCTGGACGCTGCAGGGTTACGCGATGTTCTCGGTGATCGACAAGGCCAGTGGCGAATGGGTCGGCCGGGTCGGGCCCTGGCAGCCGCATGGCTGGCCCGGGCCGGAAGTGGGCTGGAGCATCCGCCGCGCGGACTGGGGCAGGGGCTATGCGGTGGAAGCGGCGAGCGCGGCGATGGACTGGGCGTTCGATGCGCTCGACTGGACCGAAGTGATCCATACGATCGCGCCGGACAATGTCGCCTCGCAGGCGGTGGCGCGCCGGCTGGGGTCCACGCTGCTGCGGATGGATACGCTGCCGGCACCGCATGAAGGGCGCCCGGTGCAGGTATGGGGCCAGACGCGTGCGCAGTGGCGGCAACGCCCGCGTTGAGGGGGGCTTTGCAAAGGCGGCGCGTGCGGTGACACTGCCGGACCCCTTTGCGGAGTCGGCGATGTCCACCGCGCGAGCCCCCCTGACTGTCTACGGCAAGTCCACTTCCGGCAACTGCTACAAGGTCCGGCTGCTGCTCGAGCAGCTCGGCAGCCGTTATGCCTGGGAAGAGGTCGACAGCGCCAATGGCCAGACCCGCACGCCCGCCTACCTGGCCCTGAATCCGAATGGCAAGGTGCCGATCGTCGTGCGCGACGACGGCCGCGTGCTGGCCGAGTCCAACGCGATCCTGCACTGGCTGGCCGAGGGCACGCCGTTCCTGTCCGGCGATGCCTGGCAGCGGGCACAGACCCTGAGCTGGATGTTCTTCGAGCAGTACAGCCACGAACCGCATGTCGCCGTGGCGCGTTTCATCCGCGGCTGGACGCCGTTGGATTCGCCGCGCCGCGCCGACCTGCCGCGCCTGCGCGAGCGCGGCGACGAAGCACTGGCGGTGATGCAGCAGTACCTGGAGCGGCAGCCGTGGTTCAGCGGCGCCGACTACGGCATCGCCGACATCGCGCTGTTCGCCTATACCCATTGCGCCGGGGACGGCGGCTTCGTGCTGGCGGACTATCCGGCGATCGGCGACTGGCTGGCACGCGTGCAGGCCACCCCCGGCTTCGTGCCGATGGCGCCGATCGAAGCGCAGGCGCGCGAACGCCTCGCCGCGTCCGGCCAGGCCTGAGCGCGGACGATGTGCGGACTGGCCGGACTCTGGCTGCCGACCCCCCGCCTGCACGGTGACGCGCTGGCGGCGCTGGCCGCGTCGATGGGCGCGGCGCTGCGCCACCGCGGTCCCGATGATGCCGGCACCTGGTGCGACGCCCAGGCCGGGATCGCGCTGGCACACCAGCGCCTGAGCATCCTCGACCTGTCGCCGCTCGGCCACCAGCCGATGGCCTCCAGCGACGGGCGCTACCAGCTGGCCTACAACGGCGAGATCTACAACTTCGCCCAGCTGCGCGCGGCGTTGTCCGCGCTCGGCCACCGCTTCCGCGGCCATTCCGACACCGAGGTCCTGCTGGCGGCGATCGTCGAATGGGGGTTGGAGGAGGCGCTCGGCCGCTGCAACGGCATGTTCGCCATCGCCCTGTGGGACAGCCGCACGCACAGCCTCAGCCTGGCCCGCGACCGGGTCGGCAAGAAGCCGCTGTACTACGGCTGGGCCGGCGATACGCTGGTGTTCGGTTCCGAACTCAAGGCACTGTGGCGGCATCCGGGCTTCGACAACGAAGTCGATCGCGACGCACTGACCCTGCTGTTGCGGCTGGGCTACATCCCGGCCCCGTACTGCATCCATCGCGGCGCCTTCAAGCTGATGCCCGGGCGGATCCTGCAGCTGCAGGCCGGCGACATCGCCGCCGGCCCCGCCGCGCACCGGCCCGAACAGGCCCAGCGCCCGTTCTGGAACGCCCGCCAGGCGATGCAGGCGGCGTTGGAAGCGCCGTTCCGCGGCGACGCGCTGGCTGCCGAGGGTCACCTGGATACCCTGCTGCGCGATGCCGTCGCACTGCGCATGGTCGCCGACGTGCCGGTGGGCGTTTTCCTGTCCGGCGGCACCGATTCGTCGGTGGTGGCGGCGATGATGCAGGCGCAGAGCGCCTCGCCGGTGCACAGCTTCAGCATCGGTTTCACCGGCTCGCACCACGACGAAGCACCGCTGGCGCGCGAAGTGGCCACGCACCTGGGCTGCGACCACACCGAGCTGTACGTGGACGGGCGCGACGCGCTGGCGGTGGTGCCGGAGCTGCCGGCGATGTTCGACGAGCCCTTCGCCGATGCCTCGCAGGTGCCGACCGCGCTGGTCGCCCGGCTGGCGCGCAGCGGCGTTACCGTCGCGCTGTCCGGCGACGGCGGCGACGAGCTGTTCTTTGGTTATTCGCGCTACGTGCGCGCGCTGCGCAACTGGCAGATGCTGCGCGCGGTGCCGGCGCCGCTGCGTGGGTGGCTGGCCCGGCACGCCGGCGGCGAGGACTCGCGCACCGGCGGGCTGGCCGCGCTGCTGGCCGAGGCCGGCGCGCGCGGCATCGGCGACGTCTACCGCAACCGGATCTCGCGCTGGCGCCAGCCCGCCGCCGCGGTGCTCGGTGCGCATGAGCCTCAGACCTTCTACAGCCTGGCCGAGCCGCTGCACGGCGCCGGCACCGCCGCCGACGCGATGATGCTGGCCGACTTCGCCTGCTATCTGCCCGACGACCTGCTGTGCAAGGTCGATCGCACCACCATGGCGGTCGGCCTGGAGGCGCGTGCGCCGCTGCTGGACTGGCGGGTGGCCGAGTTCGCCTGGTCGTTGCCGCTGGAGATGAAGTTCCGCGAAGGCACCAGCAAGTACCTGCTCAAGCAGGTCCTGCGCCGCTACCTGCCGGAGAGCATGGTCGAGCGCCCCAAGCGCGGTTTCGGTGCGCCGGTCAGCAGCTGGCTGCGCGGCGAGCTGCGTGACTGGGCGCAGGAGCTGCTCGACCCGGCCCGCCTGGCCGCCGAAGGCGTGTTCGTCCCCGATGCGATCCAGGCGCCGTGGCAGGCCTTCCTCAAGGGGCAGCGCAAGTGGCACACCCACCTGTGGACGGTGCTGATGTTCCAGGCCTGGCAGGCCGGCTGGCGGCAGGCCAGGGCGCAGGCCGGGGCAGGGGATGCGCTTCACCTGGACTGAGCAGGCGGCTGGCTAGATTCCGGGCGGACATCCCGTCCCGCCCGGAGCCCCTCCCATGAGCCAGTACCAGATCGCGGTATTCGTCGGCAGCCTGCGCAAGCATTCGTTCAACCGCCAGCTGGCGCACGCGCTGGGCCCGCTGTTCGGCAACCGGGCCCGGCTCTCGCTGGTCGAGATCGGCGACCTGCCGCTGTACGACCAGGACTTCGACCACGACTACCCGGACCAGGGCAAGCGGCTCAAGCAGCAGGTGCGCGAGGCCGATGCGGTGCTGTTCGTGACCCCCGAGTACAACCGCTCGATCCCCGGCGTGCTCAAGAACGCCATCGACCTGGGCTCGCGGCCCTATGGCGACAGCTGCTTCGCCGGCAAGCCGGCGGCGGTGCTGGGGATCTCGATCGGCAGCATCGGCACCGCGCTGGCCCAGCAGCACCTGCGCAACGTGCTGTCGTACCTGGACATGCGGGTACTCGGCCAGCCGGAGGTGTTCCTGCAGCACAAGGACGGCTTCTTCGACGAGGGCGGCGGCTTCGGTGATGCCGGCACCACGAAGTTCCTGCAGGCGTACGTGGAGCGGTTCCTGGCCCTGATCGCGCAGGGCAAGGACTGAAGTCGCGGAGAATGAGACGGGGCGGGGCCAGGCTGGGCGTCGTGCACCGGCTGTGCACGAGTTATCCACAGACTTGTTCCTAGCGCATGCAGCCAGCGCTGCCTATGCTTCCTGCCCTCGTCCCTGCGTCAGGTTTCCTTCCGAATGTCCGCCCGTGCCGGTTTCCGCTCCAATCGCGACCGCGACCGTGATCGCGACGACCGTCCCGAGCCGCGCATCGACCAGCTGCGCGTGCCGCCGCATTCGGTCGAGGCCGAGCAGGCGGTGCTCGGCGGCCTGATGCTGGCCCCGGACGCCTTCGACCGGGTCAACGACCAGCTCACCGAGAACGATTTCTACCGACGCGACCACCGGCTGATCTATCGCGCCATCCGCGAGCTGTCCGACAAGGGGCGCCCGTTCGACGCGGTGACCCTGGGCGAGTGGTTCGAATCGCAGGGCAAGCTGGAGCAGGTCGGCGACGGCGCCTACCTGATCGAGCTGGCCAGCACCACGCCCTCGGCGGCCAACATCAGCGCCTATGCCGAGATCGTGCGCGACAAGGCGGTGCTGCGGCAGCTGATCGAGGTCGGCACGGAGATCGTCAACGACGGCTTCCAGCCGGAAGGGCGCGAGAGCGCCGAACTGCTGGCCAGCGCCGAGAAGGCGGTGTTCCAGATCGCCGAGGCCGGCGCGCGCGGGCGCACCGACTTCGTCGCCATGCCGAACGCGCTGAAGGACGCCTTCGAGGAGCTGCGCAACCGCTTCGAGAACGGCGGCAACATCACCGGCCTGCCGACCGGGTACAACGATTTCGACGGGATGACCGCCGGCCTGCAGCCGACCGACCTGATCATCCTGGCCGCGCGCCCGGCGATGGGCAAGACCACCTTCGCGCTGAACATCGCCGAGTACGCGGCGAGCAAGTCGAAGAAGGGCGTGGCGGTGTTCTCGATGGAAATGTCGGCCTCGCAGCTGGCGATGCGCCTGATTTCCTCCAACGGCCGCATCAATGCCCAGCGCCTGCGCACCGGCCAGCTCGAGGACGAGGACTGGGCACGCGTGACCGGCGCGATCAAGATGCTCAAGGAAACCAAGATCTTCATCGACGATACCCCCGGCCTGTCGCCGGAGGTGCTGCGCTCCAAGTGCCGCCGCCTCAAGCGCGAGCACGACCTGGGCCTGGTGGTGATCGACTACCTGCAGCTGATGAGCGTGCCGGGCAACAGCGAGAACCGCGCGACGGAAATCTCGGAGATCTCGCGTTCGCTCAAGGGCCTGGCCAAGGAACTGAACGTGCCGGTGATCGCGCTGTCGCAGCTGAACCGCTCGCTGGAAACGCGAACCGACAAGCGCCCGGTGATGGCCGACCTTCGCGAATCCGGCGCTATCGAGCAGGACGCGGACATGATCGTGTTCATCTACCGCGACGACTACTACAACAAGGAAAATTCACCGGACAAGGGCCTGGCCGAGATCATCATCGGCAAGCACCGTGGTGGCCCCACCGGCTCGTGCAAGCTGAAGTTCTTCGGCGAGTACACCCGTTTCGACAACCTGTCGCACGATTCGGTCGGCAGCTTCGAGTAATCGTCCCGGGCCGCGGCCGGCGGTGGCGCGCCTGCGCCGCTACACTGCACGCCCCCTTGCCGGCCCCCGCCATGCCCGAACCCATCCGCCTTGCCCAACGCGTCGCCCAGCTCAGCGGGTGCTCGCGCGCCGAAGCCGAGCAGTACATCCGCAACGGCTGGGTCAGCGTGGACGGGCAGGTGGTGGAGGCGCCGCAGCATCGCGTCACCGACGAACGGGTCGAGCTCGATCCCGATGCGCGCCTGGGCGAAGTCGAGCCGGCGACGATCCTGCTGCACAAACCCGCCGGTTTCGATGCGCTCGAAGGCCCGCGCCCGGCCGCGGGCCTGGTGACGCCGGCGACCCGTTGGGAAGAGGATCCTTCCGGCGTGCGCCTGCTGCAGCGCCATTTCCATCGCCTGGTGCCGATGGTGTCGATGGACCGGGAGGCCAGCGGCCTGATGGTGCTGACCCAGGACGGCCGGGTGAAGCGTCGCCTCACCGAAGACGCCGCCATGATCGAACACGAGTATGTCGTCGAGGTCGGTGGCGAGATCGCACCGTACGGGCTCGGCCGTCTTGGCGTTGGCCTGCAGGTGGACGGGCGGACGCTGCCGCCGTGCAAGGTGAGCTGGCAGAGCGAGAACCGGCTGCGCTTCGCGATCAAGGACGTGCGCGATGGCCAGCTGCGCGAGATGTGCGCGCAGGTGGGTTTGACGGTTCTGTCGATCCGCCGCCTGCGCATCGGCCGGGTCGCGCTGGGCAAGGGGGCGGCCGGGGCGATGCCGCCGGGCGCCTGGCGCTACCTGCCGGCCGGCGAGCGCTTCTGAACGACCCGCGGGGTCTTCAGCGTTCCTCTTCCGCCGCCGCCTCGCGGCCCTGCTGGCGGATCAATGCTTCTTCGCGGGCATCGTTGATGGCGTGGCGCACGCTGTCCAGGTCGATGCTGCCTTCATCGTGCTCGAAGGTGCCGGTCAGTTCGGTGTCCGGCAGCAGCGTGCCGGCTTCGAACAGTGCCCACATCTCCTCGCCGTACCAGGTATCGAGCAGTTCCGGCGCCCAGCGGCCCAGGTAGGCGGTGAGGTTGTTGACGTCGCGCAGCAGCATCGTGCGCGCGGCGTTGTTGCCGGCGGCATCGACCACCTGCGGGAAATCGATCACCACCGGGCCATCGGGACCCACCAGCACGTTGTATGGCGACAGGTCGCCGTGGATCAGGCCGCAGCACAGCATCAGCACCACCTGGCGGACCAGTATGCGGTGGTAGTCGCGCGCCTGCGCGGGCTCGAGTTCGACCTCGCCCAGGCGCGGCGCGGAGTAGCCGTCGGCGTCGGTGACCAGCTCCATGACCAGCACGCCGTGGAAATAGCCGAACGGTTCGGGCACGCGCACGCCGGCTTCGCGCAGCTGGTAGAGCGCATCGACCTCGGTGTTCTTCCAGGCCACTTCCTGCTGCCTGCGCCCGTACTTGCTGGCCTTGCCGATCGCGCGCGCCTCGCGGCTGCCGCGCACCTTGCGGCCTTCCTGGTACTGCACGCGCTGCTGGAAGCTGCGCTGCGCCATGTCCTTGTAGACCTTCGCACAGCGCACTTCGTCGCCGCAGCGGACCACGTATACCGCTGCTTCCTTGCCGCTCTTGAGCGGGCGCAGCACTTCATCGATGGCGCCGTCGTCGATCAGCGCCTGCAGGCCTTGGGGGGTCTTCACGGTGTCTTGGGGAGTTCGGGGGAGGCGCGGGCAGGCCAGCGCAGGGCAATTCTCGCATGTTCGCGGGGCAGGCATTGGCGCCCCCCCTGGCGGCCCGTGTAGGCTGGCTGCTTCCATGGAACGGGGATGGATCATGCGCGGTGTGCTGCGGGCGATGGCCTGGATCGTCGGAGGATTGTGCCTGTGCCTGCTGGGTGCCTACGCGCTGCTGCTGGCCATCAACGCGCGTGACGAGGCGCCTTCGCCGCAGGCCGTCGCACTGGACGAGATCGTGGCCAGCCGGCCGGCAGTCGCCGAGGCCGGCAACGGCTTCATCTACCTCCAGGGAATGGCGGTCGACGGCGAGTCGCCGATGGCGGTCGGGCGACTGCGCGTGCAGGCGATGGCCGCCGGTGCACAGGCGGCGGCGCCCGAAGCGCCCGATCGCCCGTACCGGAAGCAGCGTACGGCCGAAGTCACTGCGTTCAGCAAGGCCTGTGGCGAGGACCAGCGCGGGTGCGCGCCGGCGCTGGCCGGTCCGGCGAACGAGCCGGTGGCGCGGCAATGGCTGGAATCGGAAGCCTGGCTGCTGGCCCGCTACCACACGCTGATCGCCCTGCCGGGCTGGCGGGAGACCTGGACCGGCCAGTACCAGCAGACGCCCAACTACGCGCCGGCGATGGACGGCCAGCGGCTGTTGCTCGTGCAGGCCTGGCTGGCTGCGCGCGCCGGCGATCGGGCGACGGTCGTGCGCCTGCTCGACGAGGACATGCGCTTCTGGCGCCTGGTGCTGCGGGACGCCGATACGCTGATGAGCAAGATCATCGCCACGGCGGCGTTGAATCGCAATTTCGCCATGGGCAACCTGGTCCTGCGCGAGCTTGGCCCAGGCCAGGATGGGGCGGTGCCGCCCGCCTGGCAGGTGCCACTGGGCGATGACGAACGGGCGATGTCGCGCGCCCTGGCCGGTGAGCTGCGCTATTCCCGGCAGGCCATGCAGGCGCTGTCGGCGGCGGAGGCGACTGCTTTGGCCGAACCCGGGCAGTCTGCCGGCAGCCGCCTGCTCGATCGCCTGGGCCGCCCGCTGTTCCAGCCGCAGGCCACGCTCAACCTGACCGCGGCGCGCCTCCAGGCCCTGGCGGTGGCCAGCACGGCCGATTACCCGGCACTGCCCGCCGCGCTCGCCAGCGCCGACATCGCGCCGCGCGCGCGGGGATGGCGATGGCTGTTCAATCCCACCGGCCGCGTGCTGGTGACCGCCGCCGACGGCATGTACGCCAGCTATGCGCTGCGCGTGGCAGACCTGGAAGGCATGCGCCGCGCGGCACTGGAAGCGACACGCCTGCGCGCGGCGGGCGTGGCCGCCGATGACGTCGCCGCGCGCCTCGCCGCGGCCGATGCGTTGCGCGATCCCTACACCGGCGCGCCACTGGGCTGGGAGGAGGGTGCGATCCGCTTCAACGGGCACGATTCGCGTCGCAACCTGCAGCTCATCGTCTACTGACCGGTCCACGAACCGGGCGTTGCAGTGCACGCGCCGGCATGGAAAGCCGGTGGCGGGCAGCGGCATGTGTCCGTGGATCGCCGCGCCGTTGGCCCGCATGCAGGCGCTGATCGCATCGGCGGCAGGCGAGCGCTTCGTGAATCCGTCCATCACCGTCGCGGCAGGCGAGCGATCATCGCTAAGATCGACCCATCGCTTCGACATGGCCCCCGCATGACCCACGCCCTCGTATGGCTGCGCCGCGACCTGCGCCTGGACGACCAACCGGCGCTGCGTGCCGCGCTCGAGGCCGGCCATGTGCCGGTACCGGTTTACGTGCACGCGCCGGAGGAGGAAGGGCGCTGGGCGCCGGGCGCGGCGTCCGATGCCTGGCTGCATCGCTCGCTGGCGGCACTGGACGCGGACCTGCGGGCGCGTGGATCGCGCCTGCTGCTGCGCCGCGGGCCGAGCGAAGCCGCCCTGCAGGCGTTGGTGCGCGAGACCGGCGCGGTGGCGGTGTACTGGAATCGTCGTTATGAGCCGGCCACGCAACCGCGTGATGCGGCGATCAAGCGCGGCCTGCGCGAGGCCGGAGTGGAAGCGACGAGCTTCAACGGCAGCCTGCTGTTCGAGCCGTGGGAGCTGGCGACCGGGCAGGGCACGCCGTACAAGGTGTTCACCCCGTTCTGGCGCAAGGCGCTGGCGCACTGGCGCCTGCCGGCCTGCTGGGCGGCGCCGGCACGCCTGCCATCGCCGCCCGCGCTGGCAGGCGAGGCGCTGGACGCGTTGGCGCTGGCCCCCTCGCGCGACTGGGATCGCGGCTTCTGGAGCCATTGGCAGCCCGGCGAGGCCGGCGCGCGTGACATGCTCCAGGCCTTCACCGATGGCGCGCTGCAGGGTTATCGCGAGCAGCGCGACCTGCCTGATCGCACCGGCACTTCGCGGCTGTCGCCGCACCTGCATTTCGGCGAGATCGCACCCTGGCGGATCGTTGCCGCGCTGCAGGCACCGGGCCGGGCCGCCGCGCTGGCCGCCGATCGGGACGCTTATATCCGCGAGCTGGGCTGGCGCGAATTCGCCCATCACCTGCTGCATCACTTCCCGCGCACGCCCACGCACAACCTCGATGCGCGCTTCGATCGCTTCACCTGGGCGCCCCTCGATGCGCGCGTGCTGCGGGCATGGCGACACGGGCGGACCGGGATCCCAATCGTCGATGCCGGCATGCGCGAGCTGTGGGCCACCGGCTACATGCACAACCGCGTGCGGATGATCGTGGCCAGCCTGCTGTGCAAGCAGCTGCGCCAGCACTGGCGCGTAGGCGCGCGCTGGTTCTGGGACACGCTGGTCGACGCCGACCTGGCCAACAACACGCTCGGCTGGCAGTGGGTTGCAGGTACCGGTGCCGATGCCGCGCCGTACTTCCGCATCTTCAATCCGGTCGCGCAGGCGCTTCGCTTCGATCCGTCGGCGCGCTACATCACGCGCTGGGTACCCGAACTGGCGGCATTGCCGATGGCCCAGCGCTTCGCGCCCTGGGAACATCCGCAGGCGTTGGCGGCACTGGCGCCGTCGTATCCCGTGCAGCCGGTCGTGGACCTCGCGCAGGGCAGGGCGCAGGCACTGGACAGCTATGCGCGGATGCGCGCCGGCAGCTGAATCGTGGTTTGGCTTGCTGAACCGCAACCCGCCCTGTCGCGCGCCGGCGTGGTTTCATCATGTCGTGATCGCGATTGCGTGTTTATCCTCTGCGCACATTGGAAAGCCGGATCCGGCATGGAGGAGATGATGTTCCGAGCAGCCAGCAAAAGCCTGTGCGTGGGCGTGGCCACCGCGATCGCGCTGTCGGCCTGCGCCACCGGCGGGTCGTACGTGCAGAGCGATCCGTATGGCAATCCGACCGAACAGAAGAACAAGACCGGCCGCAATGCGCTGATCGGCGCGGCGATCGGCGTGGCCGGCGGCCTGCTGACCGGTGACAGCGCCACCGAGCGACGCCAGCATGCGATGGTCGGCGCCGGCATCGGCGCGCTGGGCGGCGCGGCCATCGGCCAGTACCAGGACCGCCAGGAGCGCGCGCTGCGCGAGCGCACCGCCAACACCGGCATCGAGGTCAGCCGACAGGGCGACAACATCACCTTGAACCTGCCCGATGGCGTGACCTTCGATTTCAACAAGTCGACGCTGAAGCCGGATTTCTACAGCGCGCTCAACGGCGTGGCTGCCACGTTGAAGGAATACAACCAGACGATGGTGGAAGTGGTCGGCCACACCGACAGCATCGGCAGTGACGAGGTCAACCAGCGCCTGAGCGAGCAGCGCGCCAATTCGGTCGCGCAGTACCTGGCCGCGCAGGGCGTGCAGCGCGAGCGCATGGAGATCCTCGGCATGGGCAAGCGCATGCCGATCGCCGACAACAACACCGACGCAGGCCGGGCCAAGAACCGCCGCGTCGAGATCCACCTGATCCCGCTGCGCGAAGGCACGACCGGCACCGCCGGTTCGCGCTGATCACCGGCAGGAACCGGAAGGACGGAAGGGCCGCGCAAGCGGCCCTTCTGCTGTTGGTCTGCGGGAGGGCGTTGCTGGAGCCGGCTGTCGAGGCGGCGGATCGTTGGAAATATCGCAGAGCCTTGGCGACCGAATCTTCCTAGCATCTCCGGTTTCCGCAATACCTGCCGCCGAAGGTGCCTCCATGTGCCGCTCCCTGCTGCTGATCATCCTGTCCATCGCCTCGTTCTCCTCCGCTGCCCAGCAACCGGGTGGCGACTGGCTCTCCGGCACCACCTGGGTGTTGTGCGAAACCGCGCAGCCGTCGGGCGTGAAGCGCGACGCGATGGTGTTCGAGGCCGATGGCAGCGGACAGCTGATCCGCCCCGAAGGCAACCTGGTGTTCCGCCACCAGCGCAATGGCGATACGGTGGCGTTGAGTACGCCCACCTCGCGCCATCCGGTACAGCTGGTGGCGACGGCCGCCCACGACATGCTGTTGCTGCGCGGGCCCGATGGCAGTGCGGTGGCGAGTTACGCGCGCCAGGGCAGCGCGGCGATGGCGCGCTGTACGGTCAGGTAAGCGCCGGGGCCAGGGTGGCGGGCCGCATGCCGCGGCCCGCATGCATGCATCCGGCCCTCAGGCCGTGACCTTCTCGAGGATGCGCTTGCCCTCGGCCTGCAGTTCGCCTTCCACCATCGTGCCTTCGAGCGCTTCGCGGCGGGCCTGTTCGGCCTGTGCCGCAGCCAGCTTGGCGGCCGGGCACTGCGCCATCATGTAGTTGGCGTCGAAGTTGAGCTTGTCGACGAGGAAGTCGACGAACGCACGCACCTTCGGCGAGATCAGCCGGCCACCGGCGAAAACGGCGTTGAAGTCCACTTCCGGGCCGGTCCAGCCGGCCAGCACGCGGCGCACCATGCCCGACTCGATGAACGGCTTGGCCATCACGTCGCCAGTCAGCATCAGACCTTCGCCGCACAACAGCGCGCCGTTGAGCGCCGAAGGATCGTTCGCCACCATCAGCGGATTGACCGGGAAATCACGCAGCTCCGTGCCATCGGTCAACGACCAGAAGAAACGGTTGTTGCTGACGGTGTTGGTGCGGCTCTTGCGCATGGCCAAGGTGCGATGGAACTGCAGTTCGTCCGGATGCAGCGGCTCGCCATAGCGTTCGATGTAGGCCGGGCTGGCGAACACCTGCGTGCGCAGGCTGCCGAGCTTGCGCGCGACCAGGTTGGAATCGGGGAGCGAGCCCACGCGCAGCGCGAGATCGGCCTCGCCGGCGATCAGGTCAAGCTTCTCGTTGCCCAGGTGCATGTCGAGCTGGATTTCCGGATACAGCGCGTGGAACTCGCCCAGCAGCGGCGCGATCCAGGTGATGCCGATCGAATAGGGCACGGTGAAGCGCAGCCAGCCACGCGGGCCGGACTGCAGCTGGCCGACCGCACTCTCGGCTTCTTCCAGCTCGCGGGCGATGCGCTGGCAGTGCTCGTGGTAGATCGAGCCGGCCTCGGTCAGGCCGATGCGGCGGGTGGTCCGGTGCAGCAGGCGCGCGCCGAGGCGCTGCTCCAGTTCCTGCACCTTGCGGCTGACGGTGGTCTTGGGCAGGCCGAGCGAATTGGCGGCAGCGATGAAGCTGCCCTGCTCGACGACCTTGACGAAGATCAGGGTCTCGTTGAGATCGCGGGTCATTGGGGGGGCTCTCCGGCACGGCGGGAAGGGGGAGGGGACGGCTGCGAGAGATTGGACCGTGTCCGGGACGATTATTCCCCTAAATCCGGACTAATCAAGTGCGGCTTCGGGGCGTAACTTGGCGCCCATTCCAGATCCCCCCGAGGTGCGCCATGTGGCTGCGTCGTCTGTTCGGCTTGCCGCCGTCCCGCAAGGAAGCGCTTGAAACCGCTTTCGACCCGATCAATTTCAACGTGAATTCTGCTGCCCCGGCGGCTTTTCGCGAATTCACCCCGCCGCCGCGCCGCCAGGGCGGCGGTGGTGTCCGCCTGGCCGCACGCCGGAGCGATCGCTTCGGCGGCATCCGGATTGTCCCGATTTCGGGAGTAAAAGTCCCATGAGTGGGATGCTCCAGCCGGACGTCCTGGTCCTCGGCGGCACCGGCAAGGTCGGCGGCGGGATCGTCGCCGCGCTGCTGGAAGCCGGCAGCCGGGTCCTGGCGGTGGGGCGCAGCGCCGAGCGCCTGAAGGCGCTGCGCCGGCGCTTCGCCGACGCCCCCGGGCTGGAGACCCTGGTCGGCTCGGTAGCCGACGACAACAGCGCCGAAGCGCTTGCCGCGGCGATCGCCGAGCGCGAGCGGCCGCTGTCCGCCGTCGTCGCCAGCCTCGGTAGTCCACTCGCCAGCGGGCGGCTGATCGATCGACCGGCATCGTCCTTGCTGCGGCGCCTGCAGCGTGACCTGCTGCCGCACCTGGCCGCGGCCCGCCACCTGTTGCCGCTGCTGGCCGACATGGGAGGCCGCTATGTGCTGGTCGGCAGTCCGTGCGCGCTACGCCCGTGGGCCGGTCACGGCGAGGCCTCGGTGGCCGGTTCGGCCACGCGGATGCTTGCCCAGGTCCTGCACGAGGAAGCCCAGCCGCTCGGCGTGCGCGTTCAGCTGCTGCAGGTCGAACAGCCGGTCTGTGATCCGTCGAACAAAGGCCAGGCCTGCGCCGAATGGTTCAGTCCGCTGGCGGTCGGCCGCTGCGCGGTCGCGTTGCTGGCCGGGCGCGGGCAGCCGGGCCAGGTGATCGTCGGTACCGACAAGCAGCTCGCTTCACAACCGGTCGCAGGAAAGCTGGCCGGCATTTCCCTCCCCCTGTCTCTGCAAGAGGTTTCCTCCCCATGACTTCGAACGCCACCCCGTTCCTGTCCTCGATCCCGTCTCCGCTGCGCAACACCCTGGCCGCGGCGGTGTTCGCCGCGGTACTGGCCGCCTGTGGTTCGCAGGCCGCCGAGCAGGGCGCGCCGCCTCCGCCGGCGGTCGGTGCCGCATCGGTACTGGTCAAGCAGGTCGCCCAGTGGGACGAGTTCACCGGCCGCGTCGAGCCGGTCGAAAGCGTCGAACTGCGTCCGCGCGTGTCCGGCTACATCGACAAGGTCAACTACGCCGAAGGCCAGGAAGTGAAGAAGGGCGACGTGCTCTTCACCATCGACGACCGTACCTACAAGGCTGAACTGGCACGCGCCCAGGCCGAGCTGGCGCGTGCGCACAGCCAGGCCGAACTCGGCCGCAACGAAGCGGCGCGTGCGCGCAAGCTGGCCGACCAGCAGGCGATCTCCACCGAGACCTGGGAACAGCGCAAGGCCGCTGCCGACCAGGCCGCGGCCGACGTGCTCGCCGCCCAGGCCGCGGTCGAGACCGCACGGCTCAACCTCGACTGGACCCGCGTGCGTGCGCCGATCGATGGTCGTGCCGGGCGCGCCCAGGTCACCGCCGGCAACCTGGTCAGCGCCGGCGATGCTGCCAGCGTGCTGACCACGGTGGTGTCGCAGGACAAGGTCTTCGTCTACTTCGATGCCGACGAAGGCACCTTCCTGCGCTACGGCCAGATGGCCCGCAGCGGTGAACGCCCGAGCGAGCGCGATGGCAGCCTGCCGGTGCGCATCGGGCTGGTCGGCGAGGAGGGTTACCCGCACGCCGGCCGGGTCGACTTCCTCGACAACCAGGTGGCGCGCAGCACCGGCACCATCCGCGTGCGCGCCGTGCTCGACAACGCCCAGCGCCAGTTCACCCCGGGCCTGTACGCCCGCGTGCAGCTGCTTGGCAGTGGCGAGTTCAAGGCGGTACTGGTGGACGACAAGGCCATCCTCACCGACCAGGATCGCAAGTACGTGTTCGTGGTCGACAAGGACGGAAAGGCACAGCGTCGCGACGTCGAGCTGGGCCGTACCGCCGAGGGGCTGCGCATCGTCAGCGAGGGCCTGGCCGCGGGCGACCGGGTGATCATCGATGGCGTACAGAAGGTCTTCATGCCCGGCATGCCGGTGCAGGCCAAGGAGATCTCGATGGTCGCCGCACCGGCCGCGCGCAAGACCGCGATGAACTGAGTCCGCGCTTCCCCAGCTTAGCGCCGCAATGCGCGCCGGCCCTTGATGGGGCCGGCGTCGGGCCCGCGATGTCCGGATCCGGAACGCGGGCCATACCACCCAAGGACAAACCCCATGGACTTTTCAAGATTCTTCATCGACCGGCCGATCTTCGCGGCGGTGCTGTCGATCATCATCTTCGCCGCGGGCCTGATCGCCATCCCGCTGCTGCCGATCGGCGAGTACCCCGAAGTGGTGCCGCCGTCGGTGGTGGTGCGCACGGTGTATCCGGGCGCCAATCCCAAGGTCATCGCCGAGACCGTCGCCACGCCGCTTGAAGAGGCGATCAACGGCGTCGAGAACATGATGTACATCAAGTCGGTCGCCGGTTCGGATGGCGTGCTGCAGATGACCATCACGTTCCGCCCGGGCACCGATCCGGACGACGCCGCGGTCAAGGTGCAGAACCGCGTCGCCCAGGCGCAGGCGCGCCTGCCCGAGGACGTGCGTCGCCAGGGCGTGACCACGCAGAAGCAGTCGCCGACCTTCCTGATGGTCGTGCACCTGACTTCACCGCAGGGCAAGTACGACACGCTGTACCTGCGCAACTACGCCCGCCTGCACGTCAAGGATTCGCTGGCGCGCATCCCCGGCGTGGGTGACGCGCAGGTGTTCGGTGGTGGCGACTACGCCATGCGTGCGTGGCTGGACCCCGAGCGCATCGCCGCGCGGGGGCTGACCGCCAGCGACGTGGTCGGCGCCATGCGCGAGCAGAACGTGCAGGTCTCCGCCGGCCAGCTCGGCGCCGAGCCGATGCCCGACAGCAAGTTCCTCACCCTGATCAACGCCCAGGGCCGCCTGCGCACCGAGAAGGAGTTCGGTGACATCATCCTCAAGACCGGCGATGACGGCCAGGTCGTGCACCTGTCCGACGTGGCCCGCCTGGAGCTGGGCGCCGGCGACTACACGCTGCGCTCGCAGCTGGACGGCAAGAACGCGGTCGGCATCGGCATCTTCCAGGCCCCGGGTGCCAACGCGCTGGACATCCGCGACAAGGTCATCGCGCAGATGGACGAGCTGCAGTCGCGCTTCCCTGACGACGTGAAGTACGAGGCCGTCTACGACACCACGATCTTCGTGCGCGATTCGATCAGCGCGGTGGTGCATACGCTGGTGGAGGCGATCATCCTGGTCGTGCTGGTGGTGATCCTGTTCCTGCAGACCTGGCGCGCCTCGATCATCCCGTTGATCGCCGTGCCGGTGTCGGTGGTGGGCACCTTCGCCGCGCTGTACGTGCTGGGCTTTTCGATCAACACGCTGACCCTGTTCGGGCTGGTGCTGGCGATCGGCATCGTCGTCGACGACGCGATCGTGGTGGTCGAGAACGTCGAGCGCAACATCGAGGAAGGGTTGAGCCCGCTGGCCGCGGCGCACCAGGCGATGAAGGAGGTCTCCGGCCCGATCATCGCCATCGCGCTGGTCCTGTGCGCGGTGTTCGTGCCGATGGCGTTCCTGTCCGGCGTGACCGGCCAGTTCTACAAGCAGTTCGCGGTGACCATCGCCATTTCCACGGTGATCTCCGCGATCAACTCGCTGACCCTGTCGCCGGCCCTGGCCGCGCGCCTGCTGCGTGCCCACGGCGCGCCGAAGGATGCGCCGTCGCGGCTGATCGACCGCCTGTTCGGCTGGATCTTCCGTCCGTTCAACCGGTTCTTCAAGAGCAGCTCGGAGCGTTACCAGGGCGCGGTGTCGAAGATCCTCGGCCGCCGCGGCGCGGTGTTCGCGGTCTACGTGGTGCTGCTGGTGGCCACCGGCGTGATGTTCAAGGCGGTGCCCGGCGGCTTCATCCCGACCCAGGACAAGATGTACCTGATCGCCGGCGTCAAGCTGCCCGAGGGGGCCTCGATCGAACGCACCGACGCGCTGCTGCGCAAGGTGACCGACATCGCCATGCACACCGACGGCGTCGCCCATGCGATCGCGTTCCCCGGCCTGAACGCGCTGCAGTTCACCAATACGCCCAACACCGGCGTGGTGTTCCTGCCGCTCAAGCCGTTCTCCGAGCGCCACCGCTCGGCGCTGGAGATCAACGCCGAGATCAACCAGAAGATCGCCGGGCTGGGCGAGGGCATGGCGTTCTCGTTCATGCCGCCGCCGATCCTGGGGCTGGGCAACGGCAACGGCTACCAGCTGTTCATCGAGGACCGCGGCAACCTGGGCTACGGCGCGCTGCAGAACGCGGTCAACGCCATGCAGGGCGCGATCGCGCAGTCGCCGGGCATGAGCTATCCGATCGGTACCTACCAGGCCAACGTGCCGCAGCTGGACGCCGAGGTCGACCGGACCAAGGCCAAGGCGCAGGGCGTGCCGTTGACCGAGCTGTTCGACACGCTGCAGACCTACCTGGGTTCGGCCTACGTCAACGACTTCAACCAGTTCGGCCGCACCTGGCAGGTGATCGCCCAGGCCGACGCGCCGTTCCGTGACAGCGTCGAGGACATCTCGCGCCTGCGCACCCGCAACGATCGCGGCGAGATGGTGCCGATCGGCTCGATGGTGACCATCAAGCAGACCTACGGCCCGGATCCGGTGCTGCGCTACAACGGTTATCCGGCGGCCGACCTGGCCGGCGAGGCCGATGCGCGCATGCTCTCCTCCACCGAGGCGATGCACCGCGTCGAGGCGCTGGCCAAGCAGGTCCTGCCCAACGGCATGGCCATCGAATGGACCGACCTGAGCTACCAGCAGTCGACCCAGGGCAAGGCCGCGCTGGTGGTGTTCCCGCTGGCGGTGATGCTGGCCTTCCTGGTGCTCGCGGCGCTGTACGAAAGCTGGACGCTGCCGCTGGCGGTGATCCTGATCGTGCCGATGACCCTGCTGTCGGCGTTGTTCGGCGTGTGGGCCACCGGCGGCGACAACAACGTCTTCGTGCAGGTCGGCCTGGTGGTGCTGATGGGCCTGGCGTGCAAGAACGCGATCCTGATCGTCGAGTTCGCCCGCGAACTGGAGCTGCAGGGCAAGGGCATCATCGAGGCGGCGCTGGAAGCCTGCCGCCTGCGCCTGCGCCCGATCGTGATGACCTCGATCGCCTTCATCGCCGGCACGGTGCCGCTGGTGTTCTCGCACGGTGCCGGCGCCGAGGTGCGCGCGGCCACGGGCATGACGGTGTTCGCCGGCATGCTGGGCGTGACCCTGTTCGGCCTGTTCCTCACCCCGGTGTTCTATGTTGCCCTGCGCAAGCTGTCCGGGCGCCCGCTGGTCTCGCATGAGCCGCAGGCGCACGATCACGGTGTCGTGCAGGTCCAGCAGGTCTGATTGCCTCCTTTCCTCCCCTTCAAGAGCACATCCATGAACGACACCCAGAAGATCGCCCTCGTCACCGGCGCCACCCGCGGCATCGGCCTGGAAACCGTGCGCCAGCTGGCCCAGGCAGGCGTCCACACGCTGCTGGCCGGGCGCAACCGTGACCGCGCGGTCGCCGCGGCGCTGAAGCTGCAGGCCGAAGGCCTGCCGGTCGAGGCGATCGCGCTCGACGTGACCGACGGCAAGAGCATCGCCGCGGCGGTGGCCGAGGTGCGCGAGCGCCACGGCCACCTTGACATCCTGGTCAACAACGCCGGCATCCTGGTGGACGAGTTCGGCCGCGCGCCGTCCGAGCAGACCCTGGACACCTGGCGCAAGACCTTCGACACCAACGTGTTCGCGCTGGTCGCCGTCACCCAGGCGTTCCTGCCGCTGCTGAAGGCCGCGCCGGCCGGCCGCATCGTCAACGTGTCCAGCATCCTCGGCTCGGTGGCGCTGCATAACGACCCGGCCTCGCCGATCTACGATTTCAAGGTGCCGGCCTACAACGTCTCCAAGAGCGCGGTGAACGCGTGGACGGTGCAGCTGGCCTACGAGCTGCGCGATACGCCGATCAAGGTCAACACCATCCACCCCGGATACGTGAAGACCGACATGAACAGTGGCGAGGGCGCGATCGAGATTCCCGAGGGCGCGAAGAGCAGCGTGGAGATGGCGCTGATCGGGGCCGATGGCCCGAGCGGCAGCTTCACCCATCTCGGCGAGGTGCTGCCATGGTGATCCGACAGGCACTGGCCGCGGCGATCACCGCGATCGTCCTGGCCGGCTGCGCGGTCGGTCCGGACTACAAGGCCAGCCCGGCTCCGGGCGTGGTGCTGCAGGAGGCGCGCGATCCGGCGTTCTCCGCCGAGGCACCGGTGGGGCAGTGGTGGGCGCAGTTCGACGATCCGGTGCTGGAGGGGCTGGTGCGTGATTCGCTGGTGGCCAACCACGACCTGCGCATCGCCGTGGCCCGGGTCAAGGAAGCCCGCTCGGTGTTCGTCGAGCGGCGCCTGGACCAGGCGCCGCACGTCACCGCCGACGGCCAGTACGACCGTCGCAAGGAACCGGACCTGTCAGCGCCCGGCAACGATCGCGTGCTGGGCGAGAGCTACAGCCTTGGCTTCGACGCCCGTTGGGAGCTGGACCTGTTCGGCCGCCAGCGCCGTGCCGCCGAAGCAGCCCGTGCGGACCTGGATGCCGAGCAGGCCAGCCTCGCCGATGCGCAGGTCACCGTTGCCGCGGAAGTCGCGCGCAACTACTTCGAGCTGCGTGGCGTGCAGAAGCGCATCGACGTGGCCCGCCAGACCCTGGTGAACCTGCGTGACACCCAGCAGCTGACGCAGACGCGCTGGCAGCTGGGCGCCGGCAGCGAACTGGACGTGCAGAGCAGCCGCGCGCGGTTGAAGGCCATCGAGGCCGACATCCCGCTGCTGGAAGTGGCGCAGGCCCAGTTCCGCCACCGCCTGGCGGTGCTGGCGCCGCGGCCGACGCCGGCCTATGCGCGCGCACTGCCGCTGGGCGATACCGCCGACCTGCTGCGCCAGCGGCCGGACGTGCGCGAAGCCGAGCGCAGGCTGGCGGCGGCGACGGCGCGGGTCGGTGTGGCCACGGCGGACCTGTTCCCGCGGATCAGCCTCAGCGGCTTCGTCGGCTTCCTGTCGGGGGACGCCGGATCGTTGACCAGCAGCGCAAGCAAGGCGTGGTCGGTGACGCCGTCGATCAGCTGGGCGGCGTTCGACTTCGGCACGGTGAAGGCAAGGCTGCGTGCCAGCGAGGCACAGGCCGACGGCGCGCTGGCGCAGTACGAGCAGAGCGTGCTGTTGGCACTGGAAGACACGGAGAACGCACTGACCGCATATGGTCGCCAGCAGGCCCGGCTGGCGATCGTCGCCGAACAGGCCGATGCCGCGCGGCGAGCCGCGGTGCTGGCGGACATCCGCTACCGAGAAGGCTCGGAGGACTTCCTTACCCTGCTCGACGCGCAGCGCACCCAGCTGCAGGCCGACGACGCCTTGGCCGATGCCGAGGCGCAGGTGAATGTCGGCGTGGTGGCGGTGTACAAGGCGCTGGGCGGTTGGCGGGTGCCGGCGGGCGAGGGTTCGTCTGTCGCGCTGCGCTGAGTTGCGTTTCGCCTGGCGATGTTGTGGCCCCGGTGCGTGAGTGCCGGGGCTGTTTTTTTGCGTGGGAAGCGGGGCGCCCGCTTGCGCGGGCTGTATTGGCGGTTATTGAGGGCGCGCCTAGCTGTGCGGTTGGTTTTGCTCCGACTTACGTTGTGGTGCGCCGCCCCGACGGGCATGGGCGCGTCGGTTTCGGCAGACGTCCGTGTCGTGACGAAACCGAACGTGGCACATCCATGTGCCACTCGCGCCCATACCCGCCGAGGCGTCACCCGGCGCCTTGATTTCCCCATTCTTCAAAAGCGCGCCGGGGGGAGAGAAGAGCGACGCCCCCACCCCCGGCGGGTCGGCGCCCACAACGCAAGTCAGAGCCAAACCAACCGCTAAACAAGGCGCGCCCTCAATAACCCCCAACAGCGCCCGCGCAGCGAGGCGCCCCGCTTCGAGCGACCAGCCAACCGGAGCCAGAAGAAATCCGTGCCCGGCAACGGCCGATGCGCGCGCCAGCGATTACCCCGCGCAAACCTCGGTCAGAGGTTGTCTGCGATGCGGTAGTTGTCGCGGCCGTTGTTCTTGGCCAGGTACAGCGCCGCGTCGGCGCGCGAGAACCAGTCCTGCCAGTGAGTCTCGCCGGCGTGCCGGGCCGCGCCCAGCGACACGGTGATCTTGCCACCCGGGCCGCGCAGGGCGCCGCGGATCGCCTTGCGCAGGCGTTCGGTGGCCAGTTCCAGGTCGGCCAGCGATTCCACCCGCAGCAATACCACGAACTCCTCGCCGCCGAAGCGGAATACCTCGTCGCTGCCCCGCACCTCGAAGCGCAGGATGGTGGCCAGGTCGGCCAGCGCGGCGTCGCCGGCGGCGTGGCCGTGGAGATCGTTGATTTCCTTGAAGTGATCGACGTCGAGGATGATCAGTCCGTTGAGGCGCTCGTACTCCCGGCGTTCCTCGATCTGGCGGGTCAACGTCCGCTCGAGCATGCGCCGGTTGGGCAGCCCGGTCAGCGCATCGAGCGAGGCCAGCTCTTCCAGCTCGACGCGGTCGTCATTGATCCGCAGGGTGAAAGCCAGGCCCAGGCCCATGGTCAGCAGGGCCACCGAGAGGGTGGAGAAGCCCTGGCCCAGGCTGGTCAGCATGCCGGGCAGCAGCACCGGCGCCAGCAGCAGCGGCACGTTCAGCAACACCGCCCGGCGCGGTTCGCACAGGAAGTAATTGGTCATCATGACCGGGAACAGCCAGGGCAGGGCGGCGGCACCGCTGTGCGCGCAGGCCAGCAGGCAGCCGGCGACATTCAGCACGGCCAACCACAGGCCATCACGACTGGAAGGCGCGCGGCGGGCCCGCCACAACCGCCAGCCGGCCACCGCCGCCAGCGCCGCGGCCACCACAGCGGGCACGAACTCGCCTGCCCAGCCCAGGGCAATGGCGTACACCAGCAGGAAAGTGGCGGTCATCGGTGCCAGCACCCGGGGGGCGCCGGTACGGAAATCCCGTCGCAGCTGAACTATCACGTCGACATCGATCCGGGGGCTGGCCGCACGCGGCGGCCTTCGGCGGTACGAAGGGTAAATCCACCGTCGCCGGCGGGCATCCGGTTTCGGCATCGGGCACGGCCGGTACGGGCGGTCACGGGCGCGCGACCGCAGGTGAACCGGTAGGTCCAATGGGTGAAACCGCGCCGGCAGCCGCCCATCCCCGACGGCCGCCTGGCCGGACACCCCAGGATGGCGGTGTCCGGGATCGATTGTAGCGGGCCAGGCGCCCCGGCGCCTGCCCGCCCGGGTTCACGGTCAGGGCCGATTGGGAGAGATCACGACACCTCGCGGACCGGGCCAGGTCGGGCGCCGGGGCAGGGGGCTGGCCGGAACGGACAGGCGTGGCGCTCAGTCGCGCGGGACATCCTCGCGCGGCACGTCCGCGCCGGGCTTGTTGCGGTTGAAGAAGGCGCGACTGACGAAGAACACCGCCGCCGCGACCACGATGATGATGATGCCGAGGAAGACCGGCATCAGACCGGAACCGGCGGACATGTGGGACCTCCGCGCCTAGCGCATTGCCGTTGCAGGCGTAGGGCAACAGATCGACGGTGACGCGCGCGTGCATGCCCGGTGCGCGGATTCATCCTTGAGTATGGATAGGCGGCCGCGGCCGGGGCAGGCACACTGGCCGCCTGGCCCTAGCCGAGTGCAACGCCATGAGCCGTGACATCGCCGTGCCCACCTCGCGCGAGCAGTTGTGGGGCCTGCTCGCCGAGGCCGCCGAGATCGAGCACCACCTGATGTGCTGCTACCTCTACGCTGCCTTCAGCCTGAAGGAACGCGCGGACGAGGATCTGCGCGACGCCGAGCTGGCCGCGGTCCAGCGCTGGCGACAGGAAATCCTCGCCGTGGCGATCGAGGAGATGGGCCACCTGGCCACGGTGTGCAACCTGCTGTCCGCACTCGGCGCGCCGGCGCACCTGGCGCACCAGAATTTCCCGGTGGCGCCCGGTTACCATCCGGCCGGCGTGGTGGTGAAGCTGACGCCATTCAACCCGCAGACGCTGGCGCATTTCATCTACCTGGAGCGCCCGGAGGACAGCGACCTGGCCGACGGCGCCGGCTTCGAGCCGGCGCGCGACTACGTGCGCGACAGCCGCATGGACCGGCTGATGAGCGTGGCCACCGATTACGCCACGGTGGGCGAGCTGTACCGCTCGATCAACCTGGGGCTGGCGCGACTGGTCGATTCGCTCGGCGCCGAGCGCGTTTTCATCGGCGATCCGTCGCACCAGCTTGCCGCCGAAGTGGCGCGGCTGCCGGGGCTGAAGGTGGTGCGCTGCCTGAAGACCGCGCAGATCGCGATCACCGCGATCGTCGAACAGGGCGAAAGCGCCACGGCGGCGCAGGAGGCCTCGCACTACCAGCGTTTCCTGTCGATCCAGCAGGAGTACCAGGCGCTGCTCGACGCACGGCCCGCGTTCCGGCCGGCGCGGATGAGCGCACACAACCCGGTGATGCGGCGCCCGCCCACGCCGGAGGGCAAGCTGTGGGTGACGCTTGAGCCAGCCGCCAGCCTGATGGACCTGGGCAACGCGCTGTACAACCACAGCCTGCGTTGCCTGTCGCTGGCCTATGGCGGCGTGGACGCGGCCACCCAGCGCGTGCTGGTGCAGGCGAGCATCGACCTGATGCACGTGCTCACGCCGGTGGCGACCTGCCTGGGTACGCTTGCCGCCAGCCCGGAACTGCCGCAGGCCACCGCTGGCATCAGCTTCGCCACCCTGCGCGATGCCGCCGCGCTGCTGCCCGGCGTGGCCAGCCTGGACCTGCTGGTCGAGCGGCTGGAGGAAATGCGCACGCGCTGCGGCGAACTGGTGCCGCGACATGCCGACATCGAACCGCTGCTGCAGGCCACCTGCGCAGGACTGGGCCATACCGTGACCCGGCTGTCGCGCGCACGCGAGGCGGCCAACCAGGCTGCCACCACGCCGTTGCCGGTGGCGGCGGCCTCGCCCCGGGCCGCCGCGCCGACGGCTGCCGTTGCCGCGCCGGCGCCGTCCCCCCTGCCAGGTGCCATCCCCGAGCCGATCGACGAGGGCGATGGCGTGCAGCGTATCCCCGGCCCGGCGGTCGACCTGATCTACAACGGCCAGCGCTGCATCCATGCCCGCCACTGCGTGCTGGGGCTGCCGGGGGTGTTCAGGGCGAACGTGGAAGGCCCCTGGATCGATCCGGGCGCGGCCAGCGTGGAGGAACTGGTGACCGTCGCGCACCTGTGCCCGTCCGGTGCGATCGGTTACCGGCGCCACGACGGCGGCGCCGAGGAAGCCGCGCCAGCGGTCAACCTGGTGCAGCTGCGCGAGAACGGCCCGCTTGGCGTGCGCGCGCGGATCGTCCTCGATGGCGAGGCGATCGGCATGCGTGCGGTGCTGTGCCGATGCGGCGCGTCACGTCACAAGCCGTACTGCGATGGCAGCCACAACGACATCCATTTCCAGGCCAGCGGCGAGCCGGCCACCGTCGCATCCGATCCGCTGGCCGAGCGCGATGGCGTGCTGCAGATCGACGCGGAGATCAACGGTCCGCTCACGGTCACCGGCAACCTGGAGATCTGTTGCGGCACCGGTCGCACGATCAACCGCGTCACCACCACGCGGCTTTGCCGCTGTGGTGGCTCGGCGAACAAGCCGTACTGCGATGGCAGCCATCGCAGGATCGGGTTCCGCAGCTAGGGAAGATCGGTCGCCCGGTCAGTGCGCGACCACGCTGGTGCCGGACGGCACCAGGTAGCACGCCTTGGCTTCCTTGCAGGCGTTGGCGTTGAGCTCGGCGATCTGGCTGGCCAGGTACTGCTCCGGGGTCAGCCCCATGCGGTTGCGGTAGGCGTTGTCGGCATCGGCCTTGGCGACCTGTTCCTGTTCGCGCTGGCGCTCGGCGTTGGTCGCCTCGGCCAGGGTCTTCACGCGCTGCTGCTGGGCGGCGGTGAGGTTCATCTGCTCGAGCACGTTCGCATTCGGGCGCGCGCGGCCCAGGGTGATGTTCTGGATCTGGATCGGCAGTCCCTGTTCCTTCGCCAGTTCGCGCACGCTGGCGGTCACCGCGTCGTCGATCTTCTTGGCGGTTTCCGGGTCGCTCATCATCCGCGTCATGTCGTAGCGCTTGACCTGGTCGCGCACGATCGCCGCGTACTGGCTGGCGACGTTGTTCTGGAACCACTGTCCGCCGAAGCGCGACAGCAGCAGGGCCGGCGCGGTGATGCGGTATTGGATCTGGGTGGAGAAGTCGAGCAGGATGTTGTCGCTCGAGGAAAAGTCGTCGAAGGACACCTGCACGGTCTGCGGGGTGACGTCGACGTAGACCTTGTCGGTTGTCCACCAGGTATAGGTACGGCCGGGATTGCGCACGTCCTGCAGGCGCACGCCGCCGTCGCCGAACATCAACGGCTTGTCGATGAGCACGGCCTGCTGGCCGGGTTCGGGAGAGACGGCGGTGCAGGCGGAAAGGGGCAGCAGCAGGGCGGCAAGCAGGTAACGCATGGTTCCTCCATGGAGTGTTGGTGCACGCAGGGGCGCCGGCGTCATGCCGCTCCCCCACGGCGCGGCCAGTGTGACAGAAGCGTGAAGACCGGGTGCGTGCGGGGCTTGCGACATTTCGCCCGCATGGCCTTGTCTGGCGGTATTCCGCTTGCATCGGTCATGGCCTCCGGGGGAGGATGAACACGCGTCCATGGTGACCCACACGATCATTCCAAGGGGCAGGGAAATGCACAGCGCAAAGGCACCAGCCGTCTTCTTGTTGCTGGGTTTCGGGGCGGCCGGCAGCGTCGCCGCGCAGACCTCGCAGACCGTCACGGATACCTTCGAGGTGCGGATTGCCATCCAGGGCACCTGCACGTTGCTGACCACGTCTGACATCGATTTCGGTACCCAGGTGCCGACCGCCGGCACCCACGACCAGACCGGCACCATCAACGTGCAGTGCACCCGTGATACGCCGTTCACCCTCGGGCTGGACGGCGGCACCACCACCAGCCAGGTCAACGCGCGGGCGATGGTCAACACGCCGATCTCGCCGGCGTTGCCGGTGCAGATTCCGTACACCCTGTCGCGCGACAGCTTCGGCGGGGCCAGCTGGGGCAACGATGCCGGCACGAACTGGTACGTCGGCACCGGCCTGGGCATCGGTTCGGCCTACAACATCGCCCTGACCGTGTACGGTCGCGCCACCCTGGCCGGTAACGAGCCGCCGGGCACCTATACGGACACGGTCACCGCCACGCTTACCTACTGAGGGGAACATCATGTCCGGCGTACTGGGGATTCTCATGGGCATCGTGCCGAAGCGGCGGCCTGGTCTGGCGCTGCTTGCAGCAATGATGATGGGCGGCGTGCTGGGTGGGCCGGCGCAGGCCGCATCGCTGCAGGTCTCGCCGATCCGGGTCGAGTTCGAGCCGACCGAGCAGGCTCAGGCACTGAACCTGAGCAACAACGGCACCGAGCCATTGGAGGCGCAGGTACGCGTTCAGCGCTGGTCGCAGGCCGACGGCAGGGAAGTGCTGTCGCCGGCCGACGACATCGTGGCCAGCCCGGCAATCGTGCGGATCGCGCCGGGGCAGCGCCAGGTCGTGCGCTTGGTGCGCGCGCACCCGGTGGCCGGTGGCAAGGAGCTGAGCTACAGGGTGCTGGTCGACGAGCTGCCGAAGCAGCAGTCGCAGCAGGAGGGCGGTCTGAAGGTCCTGCTGCGGTATTCGATCCCGGTCTTCGTGGCGGCGACCCGCCAGCTCGCCGACCAGGCGACTGGCAAGGCGTCGCCGGCCGAGACCGACCTGACCCGGGTGAGCGCGAAACTCGAGCGCGGGGATAACGGCAAGAGCCAGCTGCACGTGCGCAACGACGGCATCAGCCACGTGCGCATCAGTTTCCTCAGCCTGTCCGGCAGCAATGGTAGCCGCCAGTCGTTGGGCAATGGCCTGATCGGTTACGTGCTGGCCGGCCAGGAAATGAGCTGGCCGGTCGATGTCGCCTATCCGCTGGCCCAGGGCCAGACCCTCAAGGCCCGGTTCAATGACGACAGGGAAGCTCGCGCGGTTCCGCTGGACAACGCTGGCCGTTAGCCTCGCCACGGCGTGCAGCCTGCCGGCGATGGCCCAGTCGTCGCCGGCGTTCCCGCCGGCCCCGTCGCCAGCCGCATCGGTACCGGAGGTCGAGCAGCTCTATCTGGAAGTCGTGCTCAACCGTGTGCGCGATCGACGGCTGCGTCCGTTCCTGCTGCGCGATGGGCGGATGCTGGCCGATGCGCAGGCCCTGCGCGAAATCGGCCTGGTCTGGCCCGGCAGCGAGCAGGCGCAGGGGGAGGTGGCGCTGGACAGCCTGCCCGGCCTGCGCAGCGAATACGACGTCGCCGACCAGCGACTGCTGATCGACGTTCCTGTCGCCTTGCTGGCCGCGCCGACGGCGCAGGTCGGTTACGTCGCGCCGCCCTCGCCGCGACTGGACCCGGCTACGCGCTCGCCCGGCCTGCTGCTGGATTACGACCTGTATGGCGAAGGCAATGGCGATTACCGCACGGTGAGCGGCTGGAGCGAGTTCCGCCTGTTCGGGGTTGGTCCGGGTGTATGGCTCAGCAGCGCGGTCAGCCGGATGAGTCGCACCGCCGCCAGCGATAGTTCCGGGAACACACGGCTGGATACGCGCTGGCAGCTGGATTTTCCCGATTCCATGGTCTCGGTCGCGGTCGGCGACGGTTACAGCGGCGGTCTGGACTGGACGCGCACGACACGCTTCGGCGGCATCCGCGTGTCGCGCAACTTCAGCCTGCAGCCCTACCGGGTGACGATCCCGCTGGCGTCGTTCGCCGGCGAGGCGACGCTGCCTTCCACGGTGGACATGTTCATCAACGGCGTGCAGCAGGCGCGGCGCGAGATCACGCCCGGTCGCTTCCAGGTCGACAGTGCGCCGGTGCTCAACGGGGTCGGCAATGCCCAGGTCGTGGTGACCGACATCACCGGACAGAGCAGGGTGGTCAATTTCTCGTTCTACAACGACCTGCAGCTGCTGCAGAAGGGGCTGGCGGACTGGTCGGTCGAGACCGGCTACGTGCGCCGCGACTATGGCCTGCGTTCGTTTTCCTATGCCGACGATCCCATGGCCAGCGGCAGCCTGCGCTATGGCGTCAGCAGTTTCCTCACCGCCGAGGCGCACCTGGAAGGCACCACCAACTTGTCCATGGGCGGGTTGGGCGCGATGGTCCTCCTCGGTCGTGCCGGCGGCGTGCTGAGCGGTTCCTACGCCAACAGCCGCTACCAGGACCTGGATGGTCGCCAGTATGGCTTCGGCTACGAATGGCAGGGGCTGCGCTTCAGCATCGGCTACCACGGCCTGCGCCGCGACGTGGGATTCCGCGATGTCGCCAGCCTGGAGAGCGGCCTGCTGCCACGGCGTACCGACCAGGCCTTCACCGGGCTCAACTTCGGCCGCAGCCAGTTCGGCGCCAGCTATGTGCGCCAGGACCTGGTCGATGGCACCCGCACCACCTACGCCAGCCTGAGCTGGTCGCATCAGCTGCTGCGCTTCGGCAATGTGAGCCTGAGCGTCAACCGCGACCTCGACGGCGACGATGGCGACAGCGCCTACCTGTACTGGTCGATGCCGTTCCGCGACAACCTGCATGGCTGGGCCAGCGCGGAACATCGCAACGGTGGCAACACCGGCACCGTTGGCGCGATGCGCGCGTTGCCGGGCGACGAGGACGGGTGGGGCTGGCGCGCCCAGGCCAGCGCCGGCGAGGAGGCCGGTGGGCAGGCCGAGCTCAGCCGCCTGAACCGCTATGGGCAATGGCGCCTCGGCGCGCTCAACTGGCATGGTGCGGGTGACAACACCACCACGGGCTATTTCGACGCCAGCGGTGCGCTGCTGCTGATGAAGGGCCGATTCTTCCCGATGCGCCGCGTCTACGATGCCTTCGCGCTGGTCTCCACGGACGGCATCGGCGAGGTGCCGGTGATGCTGGAGAACCGCCTGGTCGGCAAGACCGACACGCGCGGCTACCTGCTGGTCACCCCGCTCAATGCCTGGGAAGAGAACGACCTGTCGATCGATCCGCTGGTGCTGCCGGCCGACGTACACGTCGCGCGCACCCGCATGAAGGCGGTACCGGCCACCGACAGTGGCATGCTGGCGCGCTTCCCGATGCACGCGGTGATGGCGCTGGAGCTGGCCCTGCGCGGCCCCGATGGGGAGTGGATCGCACCCGGCACCGAAGCCACGCTGGAAGGGCCCGACGGCAGCGCGCCGGTGGTGGTCGGCTACACCGGTGCGGTGTACCTGGAAAGCCCGCCATCGGGGGCGCGCATCGTCGTACCGTTGGCATCCGGGGAGTGCGTGGCCGTGCTGCCCGATCAACTCCCCGAACGGGGCTGGATCGACCTGGGAGTCCTGCCATGCCGCATGCCCTGAATTTCCCGTGCCGCCGTGCGCGCTGGCGCCTGGCGATATCGCTGCTGGTGCTGCTGCTGTCCATCGCCTGGCGGCCGGCGCAGGCACAAAGCTGCTACATCTCCGGTGCCTTCGGCATGAACTTCGGCACCGTGACCGCCAGCGGCAAGTCGGCTACGTCGTCGGTGACCTACGTGTGCGCACCCGACTATTCCGGCGGCAGGACCTACTACTACCAGGTCTGCATCTACCTGGGCCCAGGCGACCAGAGCGCCGGCCAACCCACCCGGCGCATGACCAATTACAACGGGGCCTATCTCCACTACGACCTGTTCGCCGACCCGGCGCACACGCAGCTGATCGGCGGCGTCGGCACAACGCCGGTCTACCAGCTGACCGTGGCGGTGCCCCCCAATGTCACCGAGACCTACCACGCACCGGTCCATGGCGAGGTCTATCCGGGGCAGTCCGTACCTGCGGTGGCCCCGTTCCAGGAGCAGGGCATCCAGGGCCTGTTGCGTTGGCGCTACAGCACCACGACCTTCCCCGCCGCATCCGATGATTGCAGCAATGGCGGCGAGGGCGGCGGCAGCCTCAACTTCAATTCGTCCGGCGTGCTGGCCACGTTCGACAATGCCTGCTGGGTGGCCGCCAGCGACCTGGATTTCGGCAGCGTTACCCCGCCAGAGCAGCAGGTCAACGGACAGTCGGAGATCCGCCTGCAGTGCCCGGTGGGTACCAGCTGGCGGCTGGGCCTGGACAATGGCCAGCACTATGCCGGCGGGCAGCGGCGGATGGCGCGCACCGCTGGCGGCTTCGTGACCTACGAGCTGTACCGCGATCCTGAACGCACGCAGGCCTGGGGCAATACCGACGACAGCATGGCCAGCGGCAGCGTCGGCCAGGACGGCAGCGTCGCCAGCATCACCGTCTATGGCGAGGTGCCGCCGCAGCCGGACGCGGTGCCTGGGATCTATCGCGACACTGTGGTGGTCACCCTGTATTACTGAGCGGCCATCGGGGCGCAGGCCGCGACCAGGTGCGCTTCCAGCGCTGGCTCTTGACGCGGACTTCACCACGGAAGCGCAAAGTGCACTCAAGCAAGTCCCATGCGGACCGATATTTCCCTAATGGATCCAGGGAGACGGTAATGCGCAACAAGACAGGCATCCCAGCTGGCGTGATGCTCGTGGCCCTGGCCGCGATGCCGGCGTTTGGCCACGCCGAAGTCCGTGGGGCGCAGCTGCAGGTACGCCTCACCCTTCAGGATCGCTGCGAGATCGACCGCAACGCGGACAATGCCACCGTCGCCCGCTGCTCCGCCGGGGTCTCCCCGATGCAACGGCAGCTCGCCGCGCCTGTCGACGAGCAGGCCCGCAGTTCATTGCCCTTGCCGCGGAAGTCCGGCGGCGGACCCAAGATCGCCTTCGTCTTCTGATGTGGCGCCGGCCGGCCCTCTGGGGACTGCTGGCTTGGCTGTGCGCGGGCCCGGCGTCGGCCGAGGGCATCTCGCTGTCGCCGGTGACCGTGGTGCTGCGGCCGGGAGAGCAGGCTGCCACGGTGTGGCTGACCAACCGTTCGGGCGAGGTTTTCGAGGGCGTCGCGGAGGTCTACGGGTGGCGCCAGGAAGCCGGCGACGAACGGCTCGATCCCACCCCGCAGATGGCGGTCAGCCCGCAACGCCTGGTGGTGCCGCCCGGTGGCCGGCAGCGACTGCGCATCGTCGTACCGGAAGATTATCTGGCCAGGGAAGAGGGCGCCGGCGAACTCTCGTTCCGCCTGATCGTCGAGCAGAAGGCCGGCGAAGCTGGCGAGGCCATCCAGTATTCCCTGCCGGTATTCGTCATGCCGCCGGGCCAGGAGCCGCCGCGATTGATAGCCAGCGTCGAACGGGCGGGAGACCACGTGCGCCTGCGCATCCACAACGAAGGCGAATTCCACGTCAAGCTGGTCGACCTGGCGTGCCAGCCGCCCGGCAAGCCGAAGCAGATGCTGGTGCCGGACCTGGCCGGTTATGTGTTGCCCGGCAGCTACAAGGCCTGGGAGCTGCCCGGGACGGCCAGCGAACTGCGCGATGACTGCATCCGGGTGCTGGCCAATGGCGTGCCGGTAAACGTGGTGTTGACCGACCCCTGAGCCCCGGACCGCGTGCGGTTACACGAGGGCGGGTTTGCGGCATCATCGACAGACCGCCACGACAGGAGTTGCAGACCATGGAACGGACACAGGCAGACGCAGTCGCCGAGGCCATCCTCGAACCACACCTACGCGAACAACAGGCCAGGCACGAGGCCATGCAGGCCAGGCGTGCGGAAGAGGCGCTGGTCATGCGGCGCAAACGCCGTGCCGCCTGGTTCGTACTGGCCGGCTGGGGGCTGGGCCTGCTGGTGGCCTGGGCGTGCGGTTTTGCGCTGCTGCAGGGCACGATCTGGGGCGGCCTGTCGGGTGCGTTGATCGGCCTGGCCGTCACCCGGCGCATGCGCTGAGGTCCGATCGCCTCGTGGCGAGATATACCAAGGTTTAAGGCATCTTGTTTGTCATATTTCCTGATGGAATACTCCGTTCGAGGGGGGACCATCGAGGATCCGACGATGAAATTCGAGGTCTATGACGCAGATGGCCTGGGCACGATCCTGGCAGGTGGCGCAGGCCGCTGGGGCTGGCGGCTGCTGGCCCACAACGGTCGCGTAGTGGCGGCGGGCGACAACTATGTCGATCGTGAAGACTGCCTTCGCGCGGTGGAATTGATGATGGCGGTAACGGTCTGCACGCCGGTCGTGGATACGCTGACCGGTCACCATCTCACCTACACGGATTTCGGCTGGCACTGAGCATGTCCGGCCGGGTCCCCAGCGCCGTGCGCTGGTCTTCGGAGGATCCATGGCTTCTGCCCGTCGTGTTCTGCTTTCAGTGCTGGTCATGCCGCTCGGGCTGGCGTCCGCCGCGCAGGCCCATGCCGCGTTGCCGCTGCTCAACGCCACCTGCCCGGGTGGGCTGGAGGTTCACGCCGACGAGGGTGGCCCGGTGTACGTCGGGGGGCGCGAAGCCTCGCTGAAGCGCTTCAGCGATGGCTATTACGAAGCGCGCGACGCACAGACCGGCACCACGGTATCGATCACCCCGGCCGATGGCGGTACCCGGGTGTCCTATACCGGGCCGGGCGGCGCCAATGGTGTCTGCCAGGTCGCGGCGGCGACGCCCGGTACCACGCCGGGGCGGCACGGCGGCGATGCCGCGATTGGCGGCAGCGAGCCGGGCGATGTCACCTGCGAGTCGACCGATTCGCGCCAGGTATCCTGCGACATGGATACCGCCGGAGACGTGCGCCTGGTCCGGCAGCTCAGCCACACGCAGTGCCGCCAGGGCGAGAACTGGGGCCTGTCCCGGCATTCGATCTGGGTCAATGGCGGCTGCCGCGCGGTGTTCCGCAACGTTTCCAGGGCGTCGGTGGCCAGCGTCGGCGCCGACGCCGGCCTCAATGCCTGCAATGCGCGCCAGGGCAGCGCCGGCACGCTGGTGACCAGCCTCCCGGTCGGCAGCGACTATCGCGAACTGATCGTCCAGTATCCGGAGGGGCGCTATGTCTGCATGCTGCGCAACGACGGTTCGGTATTGAGCGTTACACGCGTACGCGGGCATTGAGATCGAGATGCGGCTGGCCGCCAGGCCGGCGCATTCACGCGGCGCATGCTCGACGGGGCTGCGCCGTGTTCAGCGCGAGCGCCAGTAGAACTACTGGCATTGCTGCGGGGAAAGTACCGATGTGCGGCATGCGTTGAGGGAGCGACAGTCCAGTCTCCTTCCAACTGTTGGCGAGCGCCATGGCCAAGACTGAAAAAAAGCCGAACATCCTGGTGATCTTTGGTGATGACATCGGCATCCCCCAGATCAGTGCATATACGCGTGGTCTGATGGGCTACCAGACCCCCAACATCGACCGCATCGCCAACGAAGGCGCGCTGTTCACCGATTCCTATGGGCAGCAGAGCTGTACCGCGGGCCGGGCATCTTTCATTCTCGGCCAGGAGCCATTCCGCACCGGCCTGCTGACCATCGGCATGCCCGGGGACCCGCACGGCATCGCCGACTGGATGCCGACGATCGCCGACGTGCTCAAGACCGCCGGCTATGCGACTGGCCAGTTCGGCAAGAACCACCTGGGCGACCAGGACCAGCACCTGCCGACCAACCACGGCTTCGACGAATTCTTCGGCAACCTCTACCACCTCAATGCCGAGGAAGAGCCGGAAGGCTATTTCTATCCGAAGGATCCCGCGTTCAAGAAGAAGTACGGCCCGCGCGGCGTGATCCATTCGCATGCCGGCGGCAAGATCGAGGACACCGGGCCGCTGAACAAGGCGCGCATGCCGACCGTGGACGAGGAATTCCTCGGCGCGGCGCAGGGCTTCATCGACAAGAGCGTCAAGGACGACAAGCCGTTCTTCGTCTGGTTCAACACCACGCGCATGCATGTGTTCACCCACCTCAAGCCCGAGTCCGATGGCAAGACCGGCAAGGGCCTGCATGCGGATGGCATGGCCGAGCATGACGGCCATGTCGGCCAGCTGCTCGACCAGCTGGACAAGCTCGGCATCGCCGACAACACGATCGTGCTCTACACCACCGACAACGGCGCGGAGATCGCGCTGTGGCCCGACGGCGCGATGACCCCGTTCCGCGGCGAGAAGGGCACCACCTGGGAGGGCGGCATGCGCATCCCGATGATGGTGCGCTGGCCGGGCGTGGTGAAGCCCGGCACCGCATACAACGACATCATCTCGCTGATCGACTGGTTCCCGACGCTGTGCGCGGCCGCCGGCGTGGACGACGTCGTCGGCAAGATGAAGAAGGGCTTCAAGGCCGGCGACAAGACCTTCAAGGTGCACCTGGACGGGCATGACTTCGGTCCGTACTTCCATGGCAAGGCCAAGGAGGGGCCGCGCCAGGCGCTGTATTACTTCGACCAGGGCGGCAACCTCAATGCCGTGCGCTATGCCGACTGGAAGGTGAGCTTCGCCGTCGCCAGCCACGGCAACATCGCCACCGCCACCCGCAAGGTGACCTCGTGGGCGACGATCGCCAACCTGCGAATGGACCCGTATGAGCGCGGCATGGAAGAAGGTGGCGGCGCCACCCAGTTCCTGGGCCAGCAGATGTGGCTGCTGGTGCCGATCCAGGGCCTGGTGAAGCAGTTCTTCTCGGACTTTGCCGACTATCCCTATCAGCTGGGCAGTTCGCTCAATGCCGCCGGCATCAACTATGGCCTGCTTCAGCAGCAGGATGCCCTGAAGCGGCTCAAGGAACTGGAGACGATGCGGACCAATTGATCGGCATGCCGGGGGCGGCCATGGCTGGTCGCTCCCGGTGGCGGCGGATCAAGCCTGCCGTGCGCTGCACCGGGTGCAGCGCACGGATCGCCGTTGCATGGGGTGGGGCGGGTCCCCGCGCACGCCAAGGCAGGCCCGTCCAAATCCTGTCCTTCGAGCCGCCCGGATTGGGCGCTCGCGGCGCCGGGACCGTGTAAAGGAGTAGGGTGGCTTTGAGCCATCGTTCAAGTCCCAGGGAGGCGCATCGTGATCGTCGTCCGCAGGATGTCCCTGTCCGACCATGCGGCGTGGTCGGCCCTGTATTCGGCCTATGCCGATTTCTACAAGACGACCCAGACCGAGCAGATGCGCGCGACGGTATGGGGATGGTTGAACGATGGCGAGCACGAGGTTGAGGGTTTCCTTGCCGTCAACGAGGCGGGCGAGCCAGTTGGCCTGGCGCACTTTCGACCTTTCGCCCGACCGCTATCCGCCTCGGTGGGAGGGTTCCTGGACGACCTGTTCGTGGCGCCGTCGGCGCGCGGACAGGAAGTCAGCAAGCAGCTCATTGCTGCCATCGTCCAGGTCGGCAAGGAAAGGAACTGGTCCGTCATCCGCTGGTTGACTGCCGAAGACAACTACAGGGCCAGAAGTTCCTACGACAAGATCGCCACCCGCACGAAGTGGGTCATCTACGACATAGCGGTATAGCCCGCCAGGGCAAGCATCTTGCGGTGGCAGATGGAGGCCCTCGACCCGTCCAGGGCGCCTATGGCATTCCGGGGTGCCCTTTCACGCGATATGGGTCTCAATCAACAGGGGACGTACCCATCAACGCCTCACGCTGCAGGCGCTCGAGATAGTCAGCCCGGACCTCCATCATGCGCACGTGCTCAGGCAGATCGGAGGTGGCCCTCTTCTGCTGGCCGGGAGCTGCGGGCAGGTGCCATAGGACGTGCCCCCAAAGTATCGCGGCTTGCGATGTTCGCGGTCGCACCGCGTCGCACATGAAAAAGGCCGGAAACCCTGATATTGCTGGGGTTTCCGGCCCTTCATGGACCTGCTCGGCCCGATCATTGGTGGAGGTGGGCGGAATCGAACCGCCGTCCGAAGGCACTCCATCCCCGGCACTACATGCTTAGCTCATCGTTGGATCTCGTCCCGGAACAGCACGATGTGCGAAGCGCATCCCGGAACCAGCCCGCTTTGTCTAGCCCATGGCTGACAGGCAGCCACCACAGGCGATTCCGTGATGATGACCCTACGTCGCGAGCACGGACACAAGCGATTTCGGGGCTTAAGCCTTAAGCGGCCAGAGCGTAGTTGTCGTCGTTGGCAACTATAAGTTTGCGGCTGGATTTACGAGGAAAGCTGCCCCCTCGGCATGCGCCAAGCGACTTTGCGACCCCCGTCGAAGCCAATGCACCCCCGGGGACAGCATGAAACGCTGACATACACAGTGTAGGGGTGGGGCAGGGGGTTCACAAGGGCGGCGAGCCCGGCGTTGGGTGGGACTTCATCCCGGGCGGGCCGCCGGCAGTGGCAATCCGCCCGCTCGCGCGCTCAGGCGTTACGGTTGTGGGCACGCATGGCGCGCTGCTTGTCGCGCTGCCAGTCGCGGTCCTTGGCGGCGTCGCGCTTGTCGTGGGCCTGCTTCCCCTTGGCCAGGGCGATTTCGAGCTTGACCTTGTTCTTGCTCCAGTACATCGCCGTCGGCACCAGCGTGTAGCCGTCGCGCTCGACCTTGCCGATCAGCTTGTCGATCTGGTGGCGGTGCAGCAGCAGCTTGCGGTCGCGGCGTTCCTCGGCCACTACGTGGGTGGAGGCCTGGATCAGCGGGGTGAACTGCGCCCCGTACAGGAAGATCTCGCCGCCGCGGACGAAGGCGTAGGCGTCACCGATGTTGCCGCGGCCGGCGCGGATCGACTTGACCTCCCAGCCCTGCAGGGACAGGCCGGCCTCGAAGCGCTCCTCGAGGTGGTACTCGTGGCGTGCACGCTTGTTCAGGGCGATGGTCTTGTTGGCCGTCGCGCCGTTTGCTTTATCCTTGCCCGGTTTCTTGCTCATTTACCTATTGTCTCTCATTCGGGCCATTTCGGCCCGTGGATCGAATCCGTAGTCCCCACGCATGCCTACCATCCGCCGCAGCGCCCTGGTCGAACACAGCGCCTCGCGCATGTTCGACCTCGTCAACGACGTCGCCGCCTACCCGGCGCGCTTTGCCTGGTGCGACCAGGCCCAGCTGATCGAGCAGGGGGAGGATCGCCTGGTCGCCCGCCTGGACCTCGGGCTGGGTTCGTTCCGCACCTGGTTCACCACCGAGAACACCCTGCATCGGCCACACAGCATCGACATGCAGCTGCGCGACGGCCCTTTCAAGCGGCTGCAGGGACGCTGGGAGTTCCATGCGTTGGACGAGGACGCCTGCAAGGTCACCCTGACCCTGGATTTCGAGCCCGGTTCGCGCCTGCTCGGGCCGGCGCTGGCATTGGGCTTCCAGGGCCTGGCCGACCGCATGGTCAATGATTTCGTCCGCGTCGCCGATCGCGAGTGAGGCCATGCGGATCGAAGTGCTGATCGCCTGGCCGGACCACTACCAGGCACGTGTCCTGGAGCTGGCCGACGGCGCTACCGTGGCCGAGGCGGTCGCCGCGGCGGCCTTGCCGGGCAGCGGTGCCTGCGACGGGGTCGCCGTGCACGGGGTGGTGGCGCGTCCGCAGCAGGCGCTGCGGGATGGGGACCGGGTGGAGCTGCTGCGGCCGCTGCAGGCCGATCCCAAGGAGGCCCGGCGGCGCCGGGCCGGGCCCTCGAAGGGCGTCAGCCGCGGTTAGCGGCCGCGCTGGTTCTTCTTGTCCTTGGCCAGGTTGCGGCCGAACTGCTTCGGCGCGGCCTTGGCCAACTGCTCGTCCTGGTCCTGGAAGTAGTCACCTTCCCAGCGCACGACCTGGTCGTTCTCGAAGTAGACCGTGAAGTTGCGCTGCTCGACCTGGGCCAGGCGGTTGGTGCGCTGGGTCGAGGTGTAGTCCCAGCGCTGGGCATGGAACGGGTCCGGGATCGACGGGGTGCCCAGCAGGGCGGTGACGGCCTGCTTGCTCTGGCCGACCTGCAGCTGTTCAACGGCTCCCTTCTTGATCAGGTTGCCCTGGTAGATCGGCTGCTTGTAGATGATGCCGCAGCCAGCGGTGGAGAGGGCGACAACGGCGACCAGCAGGAGATTGCGCATCGGATCGGAGGGCGAGTGAAAATCAGGTCGATGATACACTCCCGACGGTCGCCGCGACCCACCCCCGAGGCAGCTGGCGCTAAATCGCCTATGAATGGAGACGGCCATGGAATCCCACGACCTGCGCAAAGTCGGGCTGAAGGTGACCCACCCCCGCATGCGCATCCTCGAGCTCCTGGAGCAGAAGGGCAGCCAGCACCACCTCAGCGCCGAAGACATCTACCGCCAGCTGCTCGAGCACGGTGACGAGATCGGCCTGGCCACGGTCTACCGGGTCCTGACCCAGTTCGAGGCCGCCGGGCTGGTGCTCAAGCACAATTTCGAGGGCGGCCAGGCCGTCTACGAACTGGACCGCGGCGGCCACCACGACCACATGGTCGACGTGGACACCGGCAAGATCATCGAGTTCGAGAGCGAGGAGATCGAGGCCCTGCAGCGGCAGATCGCCGCCAAGCACGGCTACGAGCTGGAGGAGCACTCGCTGGTGCTGTACGTGCGCAAGAAGCGCGCGCGCTGAGGCCGGGTGCCCGGCGGAATGAAAAAGGCGGCCAATGGCCGCCTTTTTCGTTCAATGTCGCAGCGGCAGGTGCAGCCTCAGCCGGCCGCCTGCAGCAGCCTCTTCGCCGCCGCCCTGGCCTCCTTGCTGACCTCCACGCCGCCAAGCATGCGCGCCAGCTCTTCCTGGCGGGCGCCGGCGTCGAGCAGCTCGACCGCGCTCTGGGTCATGCCTTCCACCGGGGCCTTGCTGACCCGGTAATGGGCATGGCCCTGGGCGGCGACCTGCGGCAGGTGGGTCACGCACAGCACCTGGCGCTGCTCGCCCAGGGCGCGCAGCTTCTGGCCGACGATGTCGGCGACCGCGCCGCCGATGCCCGAGTCGACCTCGTCGAAGACCATGGTCGGCACCGCATCCAGGCCCAGCGCGGCGACCTCGATGGCCAGCGATACGCGCGACAGCTCGCCGCCGGAGGCGACCTTGCGCAGCGCCCGGGCTGGCTGGCCGGCGTTGGCGGCGACCATGAACTCGACCCGTTCGGCGCCCTGCGGGTCCGGGCGGCCGGCCGGCTGCGGCTGCAGCTCGATCAGGAACTGCCCGCCGCCCATGCCAAGCTCGCCGATCAGCCCGGTGGTGGTGGCCGACAGCGCCGAGGCGGCGGCGGCGCGGCTGGTGGTCAGCGCCGCGGCCGCCTGGGTCCAGCGGACGGCGGCGGCGGCGATGAGCTTGTCGATCTGCTGCAGGCGCTCGTCGGCCCCGCGCAGGCCTTCGACCTCGGCGGCCAGGCGGTCGCGGTGTTCGGCCAGGGTTTCGGGAGTGACCCGGTGCTTGCGGGCCAGGTCGTGCAGGCGGCCGAGCCGGCGCTCCATGTCCTCGAACTGCTCCGGGTCGGCATCGAGGTCGTCGCGGATACGGTCCAGCAGGGCCAGCGCCTCGTCGAGCTGGATCGCCGCGCCGTCGATCAGGGTGTCGACCTCGCGCAGGCGTGGTTCGTGTTCGGCGACCCGGCCCAGCTCGTGGCGACCGGCCTGCAGCAGGCCGAGCACCGAGTCGCCCTCGTCGCCGTTGAGCTGGCCGGCGACCCGCTCGCAGGCGCTGATCAGCGCGGTGGCATGGGCCTGGCGGCGGTGCGCGGTGCCGAGGGCGGCGATCGCCTCCGGGGCCAGGTCCTCGCGTTCGAGCTCGGCCAGCTGGTGTTCGAGGAAGCCGATGCGGTCGGAGACATCGCCCTGGGCCGACAGCGCTTCGCGCTCGTCGACCAAGGCCTGCCAGTCGGCGGCGGCGGTGCGCACGGCGGCGCGCTGTTCGCCGTTGCGGGCGTAGGCGTCCAGCAGGGTGAGCTGGCTGCCGCGCGAGAGCAGGGCCTGGTGTTCGTGCTGGCCGTGGATCTCGACCAGGAAGCCGGCCAGCTCGGCCAGCTGCGAGGAGGTGACCGGGCGGCCGTTGACCCAGGCGCGCGAGCCGCCATCGGCGCGGATGACGCGGCGCAGCTGGCACTGGCCCTCGTCGTCGAGCTCGCGCTCGGCCAGCCAGTCGCGGGCCGGGCTGGCATCGGCCAGGGCGAATTCAGCCGACAGCTCGGCGCGCTCGGCGCCGTGGCGGACCACGCCGCTGTCCGCGCGCAGGCCCGACAGGAAGCCCAGGGCGTCGACCATCAGCGACTTGCCGGCGCCGGTCTCGCCCGACACGACGGTCATGCCGGGGCCAAATTCCAGTTCGGTGGCGCGGACGACCGCGAAATCCTTGATCGATAGATGGGTCAGCATGGGTCGGTCGGATCGGTGAGCAGGAGAAGCTTAGGGGCTGTGGCCGGCGGCGGGAATGGGCGGCAGGCGCTTGCCAAGGCCGCCGGGAGTCATTATCTAGTGTGCCGTCTCACCAGCTGATCCCATGCGCCCTTCTTCGACCCCCAGCCTCGATCCCCGTGCCCGGCACCTGCTGCGCACGCTGATCTCGCGCTATATCCGCGACGGCGAGCCGATCGGGTCCAAGACGCTGGCCCAGTCGGCCGGGCTGGACATCAGCGCAGCCACGATCCGCAACGTGCTGTCGGACCTGGAAGACCTGGGGCTGCTGGCTTCGCCGCACACTTCCGCCGGCCGGGTGCCGACCGCGCATGGCTACCGGGTGTTCGTCGACAGCCTGGTGCAGATGCAGCCGCCGGCCGAGGAGGAGGTGCGCCGGCTGCGCGCCGAGCTGGCCAGTGGCGCCGGCACCCAGTCGCTGCTGGGCAGCGCCTCGGAAATGCTGTCGGCGATGACCCATTTCGTCGGCGTGGTCAGCGCGCCACGGCGCGAGCAGTTCGCCTTCCGCCACATCGATTTCGTCGCCCTGGATGCCCGCCGCGTGCTGGCGATCCTGGTGTTCGCCGACAACGAGGTGCAGAACCGGGTGATCGAGCCGCGCCGGGCCTATGAGCCGGCCGAGCTGGAGCGGGTCGCCAACTACCTCAACGCGCATTTCGCCGGGCGGGCGCTGTCGGATATCCGCGCCAGCCTGCTGCGCGAGCTGCGCAGCGCCAAGAGCGAGATGGAGCAGCTGCTGGCGCACAGCGTCGAACTGGCCGGCGAGGTACTGGTCCCGGCCGCCGAGGACATCGTCATGGCCGGGCAGACCCGGCTGATGGGGGTGCAGGACCTGTCGGACCTGGATCGCCTGCGCGAGCTGTTCGAGGCCTTCGCCAGCAAGCGCGAGATCCTGCAGTTGCTGGAACGCACGATCCAGGCCCCCGGGGTGCGGATCTTCATCGGCGAGGAGACCGGCATGGTCCCCCTGGGCGACGTCTCGCTGGTCACCGCTCCCTACGCCGCCCATGGCCAGGTGCTGGGCGTGCTCGGCGTGATCGGCCCCAAGCGCATGGCCTATGACCGGGTCATCCCGCTGGTCCAGGCCGCCGCAAGAGAGCTGGGTGCGGCCATGGAGCCGCCGGGGGCCACGTAACCCGCCTTGCGGCTTGGGAGGTTGCCGCCCGGCGCAGGCCCGTGGGCCTGCGAGATTGTCCCGATCGGCGCCTTGAAACAATCTGCCGGCGCCCACATAGGGCGTGCAGGGGCGGGGTGTTGCCTGCCCATGGACGTGCACATGAACCAAGACCACCCTGAATTCGACTCTGACAATCCCCAGCAGGCCCAGGCCCCGACCGACCCGGTCCAGGCCGAGCTCGAGGCCCTGCGCAGCGAGGTCGCCCTGGTCAAGGCCGACGTCCTGCGTGAGCGGGCCGACCTGGAAAACCAGCGCAAGCGCATTGCCCGCGACGTCGAGCAGGCGCGCCGGTTCGCCAACGAGAAGCTGCTCGGCGAACTGCTGCCGGTCTTCGACAGCCTGGACGCCGGGCTGAGCGCCGCCGGCACCGAAGCCAGTGCCCTGCGCGACGGCCTGGAGCTGACCTACAAGCAGCTGCTCAAGGTCGCCGCCGACAACGGCCTGACGCTGGTCGACCCGATCGGCCAGCCGTTCAACCCCGAACACCACCAGGCGATCAGCGAGGCCGACGGCGTCGCCGTGCCGCCGGGCCATGTCGCCCAGGTGTTCCAGAAGGGTTACCTGCTCAACGACCGCCTGCTGCGCCCTGCGCTGGTGGTGGTCGCCAAGCATTGACCCGGGCGGCGGGGCGCGCTGAACGCACCCGCCGGCCAACGGAACGCAGTTTCGCGGGGATGGCTTGAATGGGTTCGGGCCACCCCCACATCTGAGCCAGCCGCCGGCGTCGCGCCGGCCGAACAGACTAGAAAACAATCTTCAGGAGCCACCCCTCATGGGCAAGATCATCGGTATCGACCTGGGCACCACCAATTCCTGCGTGGCGATCATGGATGGCGGCAAGGCCCGCGTCATCGAGAATTCCGAAGGCGACCGCACCACGCCTTCGATCGTCGCCTACACCAAGGACGGCGAAGTGCTGGTCGGCGCCTCGGCCAAGCGCCAGGCCGTCACCAATCCCAAGAACACCTTCTACGCGGTGAAGCGCCTGATCGGCCGCAAGTTCACCGACGCCGAAGTGCAGAAGGACCTGGACCTGGTGCCGTACGGCATCGCCGCGCATGACAACGGCGACGCCTGGGTGTCCACGGCCGACGGCAGGAAGCTGGCGCCGCAGGAGATCTCCGCGCAGGTGCTGGAGAAGATGAAGAAGACCGCCGAGGCCTTCCTGGGCGAGACCGTCACCGAGGCCGTCATCACCGTGCCGGCGTACTTCAACGACATGCAGCGCCAGGCGACCAAGGACGCCGGCCGCATCGCCGGCCTGGACGTCAAGCGCATCATCAACGAGCCGACCGCCGCGGCCCTGGCCTATGGCCTGGACAAGGATGGCGCCGATCGCAAGATCGCCGTGTACGACCTGGGTGGCGGCACCTTCGACGTGTCGATCATCGAGATCGCCTCGGTCGACGGCGAGAAGCAGTTCGAGGTGCTGGCCACCAACGGCGACACCTTCCTGGGTGGCGAGGACTTCGACAAGCGCGTCATCGACTACCTCGTCGAGGAGTTCCAGAAGGACCAGGGCATCGACCTGCGCAAGGATCCGCTGGCGCTGCAGCGCCTGAAGGACGCGGCCGAGCGCGCCAAGATCGAGCTGTCGTCCTCGCAGCAGACCGAGGTCAACCTGCCGTACGTCACCGCCGACGCCTCCGGTCCGAAGCACCTGAACATCAAGCTCACCCGCGCCAAGCTGGAAGCGCTGGTCGAGGACCTGATCCGCAAGTCGATCGAACCGTGCCGCACCGCCCTCAATGACGCCGGCCTGCGTGGCTCGGACATCAACGAGGTGATCCTGGTCGGTGGCCAGACCCGCATGCCGAAGGTGCAGCAGGCCGTGGCCGAGTTCTTCGGCAAGGAACCGCGCAAGGACGTCAATCCCGACGAGGCCGTCGCGCTGGGCGCGGCGATCCAGGGCGGCGTGCTGGCCGGCGACGTCAAGGACGTGCTGCTGCTGGACGTGACCCCGCTGTCGCTGGGCATCGAGACCATGGGTGGCGTGTTCACCAAGATCATCGAGAAGAACACCACCATCCCGACCAAGGCCTCGCAGGTGTTCTCCACCGCCGAGGACAACCAGTCGGCGGTGACCGTGCACGTGCTGCAGGGCGAGCGCGAACAGGCCCGTTTCAACAAGTCGTTGGCCAAGTTCGACCTGTCCGGCATCGAGCCGTCGCCGCGCGGCCTGCCGCAGATCGAGGTGTCCTTCGACATCGACGCCAACGGCATCCTGCACGTGTCGGCGAAGGACAAGAAGACCAACAAGGAACAGAAGGTCGAGATCAAGGCCGGTTCGGGCCTGTCGGACGACGAGATCCAGCGGATGGTCGCCGACGCCGAGGCGCACCGCGAGGAAGACAAGAAGTTCCATGAGCTGGTGCAGGCGCGCAACCAGGCCGACGGCCTGATCCACGCCACCCGCACCGCCATCACCGAGCACGGCAGCAAGGTCGGCGGCGATGTCATCGGCAAGGTCGAGTCGGCGCTGGCCGACCTGGAGACCGCGATGAAGGGCGACGACAAGGGCCAGATCGAAGCCAAGACCAAGGCGCTGGAAGAGGCCGGGCAGTCGCTGTACGCCGCGGCCGCGGCGGCCGAGCAGGGCGCCGCCGCCGGTGCCGGCCCGGACACCGGTGCGCAGGCGCGCGGTGGCGACGACGTGGTCGACGCCGAGTTCACCGAGGTCAAGGACGACAAGAAGTAAGTCGTCCTGTCGATAGCGCGAAGGAGCGATGCCCCGGCATCGCTCCTTCGCCTCATCTGCCTCCCGTATTTCCGCCGTCGTCGAGACGATGGCCCCCAAAGGTTCCCGCAGTCCTTCCATGAGCAAGCGCGATTACTACGAAGTCCTGGGCGTGGCCCGGGGCGCCAGCGACGAAGAGTTGAAGAAGGCCTATCGTCGCTGCGCGATGAAGTACCACCCCGACCGCAATCCGGGTGATGCCGCGGCCGAGGCTTCGTTCAAGGAGTGCAAGGAGGCCTACGAGGTCCTGTCCGACGGCAACAAGCGGCGCGCGTACGACGCCCACGGCCATGCCGCCTTCGAGCACGGCATGGGGGGCGGTGGCGCCGGTGGCCCGGACATGGGCGACATCTTCGGCGACATCTTCGGCAACATCTTCGGTGGCGGTGGTGCGCGCGCGGCGCGCCGTGGCGCCGACATCGGTTACGTGATCGAGCTGGACCTGGAAGAAGCGGTCAGCGGCATCGAGCGGCGCATCGAGATCCCGACCCTGGTCGAATGCGAGCCCTGCCACGGCAGTGGGTCGGAAGATGGCAAGGTCGAGACCTGCACCACCTGCCAGGGCCGTGGCCAGGTACGCATCCAGCGCGGCATCTTCGCCATGCAGCAGACCTGCCCGCATTGCGCCGGGCGTGGCCAGATCATCCAGAACCCCTGCAAGACCTGCCACGGCGCCGGCCGCGTCGAGGAGGAGAAGGTCCTGTCGGTGAAGATCCCGGCAGGCGTGGACAATGGCGACCGAATCCGCCTGGCCGGCGAAGGCGAGGCCGGTCCGGCCGGCACGCCGCCGGGCGACCTGTACGTGGAAGTGCGCGTGCGCGAGCACGACATCTTCAAGCGCGATGGCGACGACCTGCACTGCGAGGTGCCGATCCGCATCACCCAGGCCGCGCTCGGCGATACGGTGCGCGTGGCGACCCTCGGTGGCGAGGCGGAGATCCGCATCCCGGCCGAGACCCAGACCGGCAAGCTGTTCCGCCTGCGTGGCAAGGGCGTGCGCTCGGTGCGCAGCCGCGGCCCGGGCGACCTGTACTGCCGCGTGGTGGTGGAAACCCCGGTCAACCTCACCGCCGAGCAGCGCAAGCTGCTGGAGCAGTTCGAGGCGACGTTCGCTGGCGAAGATGGTCGCAAGCATTCGCCGAAGTCGGCGACGTTCATGGATGGGGTCAAGGGTTTCTGGGATCGGATGACGTCCTGATCCTGTCGCGTTCTGTCTCATCAGAGGGCCGCCCGATGGGCGGCCTTTTTCTTTTGGTGTTTCGGTCGGTTTGCGGGGTGGGTTTCGTGCTGGAAGCGGGGCGCCCGCTTTCGCGGGCTGTATTGGGGGTTATTGAGGGCGCGCCGGTGTGGGCGGAGGCTTGGCTCTGACTTACGTTGTGGAGCGCCGCCCCGACGGGCATGGGCGCGTCGGTTTCGGCAGACGTCCGTGTCGTGACGAAACCGAACGTGGGCCGTCCATGGCCCACTCGCGCCCATACCCGCCGAGGCGTCGCCCGGCGCCTTG
>Ga0160472_100306_pt1 | contig 49835 bp, 49 predicted proteins | sample HID1973M_E11MG_FD_108267 | JGI IMG/M metagenome (GOLD analysis project Ga0160472, IMG submission 108267) | Enriched mosquito-associated microbial communities from UW Madison campus, WI, USA - HID1973M_E11 MG | ecosystem: Host-associated > Arthropoda: Insects > Digestive system > Unclassified ... | reverse complement strand
CGGAACCGTCACCGGACTGGTGCTGATGGATCCGCATGGCAAGATCCGACGTGACGCCAACATACATCGCACCGCGATAGCGATCGGCCATGATGTAGACCCAGCCGCCCAGCCATTCGCGCTCCATCCCCGATGCATGAGAAAGCGGGACCCCGGGTCGAGCCCGGGGTGACGGCGTGCTTGTATGTCCGTTCCCCCCGACATTGCGGACGTTTCCTCAATGCCGTTCCCCGGCGAAGGCCGGGGTCCAGACTCGGCGCGAAGCGCCGAATGCACGCCGACGCATATTCCCTCTGTCCTACAGCCCGGCATTCATGGCAGGCCGGTCCCATGACACGCCGCATGCCCCTGATCGCCCGGATTCCGCCAAACAGCGGCCCGCCCATGACGCCCGCAGAAGATGCGTGATAGTGTGACTTTAGTGTGACTTTTGGGGGTCAACATCCCTGCTAACTTCCCCGAGAATGTGTGGCTCGCCGGCTGTCCGGGGCCTCTGGAGGAAGCCGGTGCAGGACATTGCATCAAGCGGAGGCATGCTTGATCCCCGTTCAGCGAGGGTGCAGGGCTGGTCTGCCACGAAAACCGCGTGCGATCGTTGTGGAAGCGGCGGAAGAGAGAGGATGAAACGGCCATGACAGGCATCAAACGCGCGGCATTGTCCATTCTGCCCCTGGCCCTGCTGGCGGGCTGCACGACGGCCACCGCGCCCGTCGATGTAACGCGCTTCCACACCAATCAGGTCGCGCAGCAGGGCAATGTCCGCATCGTGCCCGCCAATCCCGCGCAGGCCGGCAGCATGGAGTTCCGCACCACCAGCAACGCCATCGCGGCGGCGCTCGCCCGCACCGGCTTCACCGTGCTTCAGGAAGGCGCGACCGGCGGCGACCTCGAGGCGGTGGTCGATCTCAATCGCGACACCTTCCGCCCGGTCGCGACGGGCAATCCCGTCAGCGTCGGCGTCGGCGGCTCGACCGGCGGCTATTATGGCGGCGGCGTGGGCGTCGGGATCGGCATCGACCTCTCCGGCCCGCCCAAACCGGTGATCGCGACACGGCTGCACGTCCAGATCCGCCGCCTGGCCGACCAGAGCGCGATGTGGGAAGGCACGGCCGAGATGCAGGCCAAGGAAGGCACGCCCGCGGCGCAGCCGGGCCTTGCCGCCGGCAAGCTCGCCGACGCGCTGTTCCAGGGCTTCCCCGGGCAGTCGGGTGTGACTATCAAGGTCAAATGACCGATCTGCTTGTGAACGCCGCCTTCGACAGCGGCAACATCGTCGTCGAGGAGATCGACGGCGCCACCGCCACGCTTTCCATCCGGCTGGATCATGAGAGCGACTTTTTCCAGTGGTTCCACTTCCGCGTCGCCGCGCCCGCGGGCACCGATCTGGTGCTGCGGATCACGGGGCTGGGCAAGTCCGCTTATCCGGACGGCTGGCCCGATTATCACGCCTGCGTCTCCGAGGACCGAGAGCAATGGCTGCGCGCGCCCTCCAGCTATGAGCCGGGCGAGGTCGGTGGCACGCTCACGATCCGCTACACGCTGGCGAGCGATGCGGCCTGGTTCGCCTATTTCGCGCCCTATTCGCTGGAGCGGCATCACGATCTGATCGCGCAGGCGGCCTCCTGCTCCGGCGTCACCGTGCGCCAGCTCGGCCTCAGCCTCGATGGCCGGCCGATCGACTGCCTGGAGATGGGCAGCGGCCGCAAGCCGGTTTGGCTGATCGCGCGCCAGCATCCGGGCGAGTCCATGGCCGAATGGTGGATGGAAGGCGCGCTCGACATGCTGACCGATCCGAGCAACGTGCATGCCCGCAAGCTGCTGGATAGCTGCCGGCTCTACATCGTGCCCAATATGAACCCAGATGGTTCATTCCGTGGTCATTTGCGCACCAATTCGGCGGGCGTCAATCTCAACCGCGAGTGGCATGCGCCGAGTGCCGAGCGCTCGCCGGAGGTCAAGTGCGTGCGTGACCGCATGGACGAGACCGGCGTCGCCTTCGCCATGGACGTGCATGGCGACGAGGCTATCCCGGCGGTGTTCCTCGCCGGGTTCGAGGGCATCCCCTCGATCAAGGACGCGCAGATCGCGGCCTTCCGCAAATATCGCGACACGCTGGCGATCCGCACGCCGGACTTCCAGACCCGCATCGGCTATGTCGAGGCGCGGCCGGGCAAGGCCAATCTCTCCATGGCCACCGCGCAGATCGCTGAGCGCTACGGCGCTGTCTCGATGACGCTCGAAATGCCCTTCAAGGACAATTTCGACATGCGCGACGATCAGCAGGGCTGGAGCCCCGAGCGCTCGATGCAACTCGCGCGCGATTGCCTCGCGACGCTGGCGGAACTGGTCGGGGAGATTTGAGAATCAAAACGCCGTCGGCCTCCCGACCGACGGCGTTCTTATATGGCGATCGGGACGATCAGGCCGCGAACGAGACTTTGGCTGCGCGGCGTCGCATCGAGGCGCCGACGAGGCCGAGCCCGCCGATCATCATGGCCCAGGTCGCCGGTTCGGGAACGGCGTTGGCGCTGTTGATGGACAGCGTGACGCTGCCGATCGAGCCGACGTCGCCACCGACGTCATCGAACAGATACAGACTCCAGTTTCCGTTGCCGCTCAGCCCGTTGAAGACGCTGAAGGACGTGCCATACGGGCCGGCGGGTGCGGGCGCGTTGAGCACGTCACCGCCGTTGAAATTGGATGGCTTGTATGTGCCCGAGCCGTTGAAGGCTCCGTCTGCGAGCGTGGAAGCCGCAGCGTCGTCGAACGTATAGGTCACGCCGGAGAGGTCGACGCTGCCACCGGCATCGGACATGAACAGCACGCTGGCGCCCGAAGGGCCGACCAGCAGGAAGTCCAGATCGTCCGGGAAGGTGTGCGAGAAGTCGGTCAGCGTCAGCGTGACTTTCGAGACGATGCCAACGCCCGCGACATTGAAATTGATGGGATAGACCGAGGCAGGTCCCGCGGTGCCCGAAGCCGGGACGGCAAATGGCCCGGTCTGCGTGAAATCGACGGCCGAAGCCGGTGCGGCCGCCATCGCCGATGTCAGAGCGAGCGTGGACAGAAGAAATTTGCGCATCAATACCCCCACTTGAAAACAAGTCCCACAGTCAGTGGTGAACTCGATGGTGGGGGATGTGGCACAATTGGTCCGTATCTCAAATGAACTGAAAAGAGACGTCCCAGACTGACACGGATTGGTCGGATATTAACTATGATCGAGGTGAATCAGGGTGCCATCCGTGCCTCAAATCAGCCATGATATTCATCGGTTTTGCGAGTTTTGTTTGACGCACCATCCGCATTCCGTCGGATGCTCGGACAGTTGCGTTATCCTGAAGGCTGTTGGTTAAGCTCAGGAGGGTGCGGGCATGATTCGTCTGGCAGATAGAAGAAAAGGCGGCGTTTCAGCCCAGCGTTTCGTGCAGGAAATCCAGCGCCGACTTCCAGCTGCGCCGATTGGCCTTCTCGCGGAAATTGGGCGTGCCGTCGGCGGTGAAGCCATGGGGCGTGTCGGCATAGGCATGGATCTGCCAGTCGACGCCGGCCTCGGTGAGTTCCTGGGCGAGGCCGACGGTCGCTTCGGGCGGGCAGAGAGTGTCTTCCCAGCCGTGGCAGATCAGCAACTGGGCCGTGATCACGGCATTGGGGAAGGGCGGGGCATCATAGACGCCGTGGAAGCTGACGCCGCCCTTGATGTCGCCGCCGGCGCGCGCGAGATCGAGCACGCACTTGCCGCCGAGGCAGAAGCCGATCGCGCCGGTCTTGTTCGCGTCGACGCCCGGCAGGCTCTTGAGCTCCGCGAGCGCGGCCTGCAGCCGCTCGCGCATCACGGCGCGGTCCTCGACCAGTTCATGCATCAGGGCGCTCGCCGACTCCATGTCGGTGGCGCGCTTGCCCTGGCCATAGAGGTCCGTGACCAATATCTTGTAACCCTCGGCGACGAGGGTCTCGGCCTTGGCGTAGTCCCATTCCTTGACGCCGAAGAAGTTGGGGAAGAGCAGGATGCCCGGCTGCGCGCCCGCGGCCTGATCCGCGACGAAGGTCGATTCGAAGGTCTGGCCCGTCGCCTCGTGGATGTGGACTGTCCGCTCGATCGCCATGTTCCGTCTCCTTCGTGATGCTCTTGCGCGCGCTTCCATGACTCATTGTCATGCTCCGGACAAGTTGCGCCTGCGTGAAATCGCGCTATCAGGCGCGCACGCAATCGCACCGGGAGCCTCCGTTCATGCCTACGCTCGTCCTCATCCGCCACGGCCAGTCCGCCTGGAATTTGGAGAACCGCTTCACCGGCTGGTGGGACGTGGACGTGACCGAGAAGGGCGCGGCCGAAGCGCGGGCCGCCGGCGAGCTGATGGCCGCCAAGGGCCTCGACTTCGACCAGTGCTACGCCTCGCTGCAGCTGCGCGCGATCAAGACGCTGAACATCGCGCTTGAGGCGATGGGCCGCCTGTGGCTGCCGGTCGAGAAGGACTGGCGCCTCAACGAGCGGCACTATGGCGGCCTGACCGGCCTCGACAAGGCTGAGACCGCCGCCAAGCATGGCGACGATCAGGTGAAGATCTGGCGCCGCAGCTTCGACATTCCGCCGCCGGCGCAGGAGCCGGGCGGCCCCTTCGACCTCACCAACGACCGCCGCTATGCCGGCATCGCGATTCCTGAGACCGAGAGCCTCAAGGACACGATCGCCCGCGTGCTGCCCTATTGGGAAAGCCGCATCGCGCCCGACCTCAAGGCCGGCAAGCGCGTGCTCATCTCCGCGCACGGCAATTCGCTGCGCGCACTGGTCAAGCATCTCTCGAACATTCCGGACGACGAGATCACTGGCCTCGAAATCCCGACCGGCCAGCCGATCGTCTATGAGCTGGCCGACGACCTGACGGCGCTCGACCGCTACTATCTCTCGGAGCGGTAAGAGCGGGGCGACCGCCCCTCACGCCGAAGCACCGTTCCTGTGAAAGCAGGGGGCTTACGGCTGGGTCTTGGGCTCCTGCCTGCGCAGGAGCACGGCGCCGTCCGTACTGCCCGGGACAAGCGCTGACGGCAGTGAGCGACCCTTGCGCTATTCCGCCAGCAGATCCCGGTCTTCCGGGTGCCGATTGAAGTAATCGACGATGTAGCTGCACAGCGGCACGATCTTGAGGCCGCGGGCGCGCACGTCGGCGAGCATGCCGCGCACGAGCTGGCCGGCAAGGCCCCGGCCCTGCAGCGCGGGCGGCGTCTCGGTGTGGGTAATGAGCAGCTTGTTGCCCTGCCGCACATAGTCGGAAAAGACGAGGCCGCCCTCGACCTCGAGCTCATAGCGCTGCCTCGCAGCGTTGTCGCGGACCTCACTCATCGGGTTTCTCAGCCTTCGCTTATGGCGCGCCGCTTGGCGGCATACATGGCCATGTCCGCGCGGGCGATGGCAGCGAAATCGCTGTCGCCGGTGCGCAGCACGGTACAACCAAAAGCGGCCGAGAGCGGCAGAAGTTCCTCGCCGAAGCGACATTCCGTGCCGAGGATCATGTCGCCGAGGTGCTTTGCCTTCTCGTTGGCGCCGTCCTCGTTGACGCCGTCGAGCAGCAGCGCGAACTCGTCGCCGCCCACGCGCGCGGCGATGTCGGTCGTGCGGATGGAATTGGCCAGCATGCGGGCGATGTGCAGCAGCGCATAGTCGCCGGCGCTGTGCCCGAAACTGTCGTTGATCTGCTTCATGCCGTTGACATCGATGAAGACGAGCGCGGCCTCGGTGCCGTAGCGTTCGAGCCGGCTGAGCCGTTCGGCGAGGCAGGCGATGAAATGCCGGCGGTTGAATAGCGGCGTCAGCGTGTCGCGCACCACCAGCCGCTCCAGCTCCTCATTGGCCAGCTGCAGCATCCGCAACTCCCTCCGGAGTGCGGCAACCTCTTGTTCTAATGCCGGAACATCACCGCCGTTTGTGTCGCGCGAGACGTCCCGGGTAGTGGCTCGTGCCAAGCTCTACCTCCCTTTGCGCGACCAAAAGGTATACCCGTTCATCGAAATATAGTTTCATGATCCGGTTTTTGCAGCCCAAAAGTGCACCGGCTTTGAAAGTCGATCTGTTTTGACCGGTTGTGCGCTTTGCCCCTGATCTCTATTGGCGGGCGAATTAACGAAAGGTTTCCATCCGGCGTCTTTAAGGATGGTTGGCATAGAGAATGTGACGGGGCGGAAAATGGCTAAAATCGGCGTTATCATGGGCTCTCAGTCGGACTGGGAGACGATGCGCCATACGGCGGAGATCCTGACCGCGCTCGATGTACTCCACGAGTGCCGGATCGTTTCCGCGCATCGCACGCCGGACCGAATGGTCGACTATGCCAAGAGCGCGGCCGGGCGGGGCATTCAGGTCATCATCGCGGCGGCCGGCGGCGCTGCGCATCTGCCCGGCATGACCGCCTCGATGACGCGGCTCCCGGTGCTCGGTGTGCCGATCCAGTCGGCGGCGCTCTCCGGCGTCGACAGCCTTTATTCCATCGTCCAGATGCCGGGCGGAATCCCGGTCGGCACGTTGGCGATCGGCAAGCCGGGCGCCATCAATGCCGCGCTGCTCGCCGCAGCGATTCTTGCCAATCATGATCCGGCGCTTGCCGAGCGGCTGGAGGCATGGCGCAAGCGTCAGACGGACGCGGTGGCGGAAACGCCGGAATGATGGTGGTTCCCCCCGGCTCGGTGATCGGCATCGTCGGCGGCGGCCAGCTTGGCCGCATGATGGCCATGGCCGGCACCCAGCTCGGCTATCGCACCCATGTCTTCGCGCCCGAGGCCAGCGGCCCCGCGGCGGATGTCGCCGTCGCCTGGACGCAGGGCCGCTACGAGGATGGGGATGCGCTGCGCGGCTTCGCCCAGTCGGTCGACGTCATCACCTACGAGTTCGAGAATGTCCCTTCCGAGGCCGTCGCGGTCCTGGCCGGTCTGGGCCATGTCCAGCCCAATGCGCGGGCGCTCGGCATCGCGCAGGACCGACTGGCGGAGAAGGGCTTCGTGGTCGATCTGGGCGGCCGCACCGCCCCTTATGCCGGGGTCGACAGCCGCGAGGAACTGACCGAGGCAGTCGCGCGGATCGGCGCGCCGGCGATCCTCAAGACCACGCGCTTCGGCTATGACGGCAAGGGGCAGGCGCGCCTGCTCGATGCCGATCCGGCGACGCTCGACCGCGCCTGGGCGGACATTGCCGGGCAGCCCGCCATCCTCGAGGGTTTCGTCCATTTCGGACACGAATTCTCGGTGATCCTGGTGCGCGGGCATGACGGGCAGATCCGCTTCTGGGACGCGCCGCACAATGTGCATGAGGCCGGCATCCTCGCGACCTCGACCGTTCCCGCGCCCGCGCCGATCCTGGCGCAAGTGGCCGAGGCGCAGGGCATCGCCGCCAAGGTCGCCGATGCGCTCGATTATGTGGGCGTGCTGACGCTGGAGTTCTTCGCGAGCGAGGCGGGGCCGATCTTCAACGAGATGGCGCCGCGCGTTCACAATAGCGGACACTGGACGATCGAGGGGGCCGTCACCAGCCAGTTCGAGAATCATGTCCGCGCCATTTGCGGCCTGCCGCTGGGCTCAACCCTGCTCGCCGCGCCCGGCGTCGTCATGGAGAATCTGATCGGCGATCAGGCGCATGAATGGGCGACGATCCTCGCCGACGAGACCGCGCATCTGCATCTCTACGGCAAGCATGAGGCGCGCCCCGGCCGCAAGATGGGTCATGTGACGCGCCTGCGCCTGGGCGGCCAGTGATGGCGGACGCGAAGCCGGAGATCGCGCTGCTGCTGGCCCGCGCCGCGAACGGCGTGATCGGTAGCGAAGGCGACATTCCCTGGCACATCCCCGGCGAGCAGCGCCGGTTCAAGGAGATGACCATGGGCACACCGATGGTCATGGGCCGCAAGACCTTCGACAGCTTTCCCAAGCCGCTGCCCGGCCGTCGCCACATCGTGCTGACCCGCGATCGCGACTGGCGCAAGGACGGCGCGGAGGTGGTCCACAGCGTCGCTGAAGCGATCGAGATCGCCGATGCGCCGGTCGTTTCGGTGATCGGCGGTGGCGATATCTATCGGCTGTTCGAGCCGATCGCCGACCGTATCGAGCTGACGCTCGTCGAGTTCGAGCCGGAGGGCGATGCCCGCATCGACGCGCCCGATCCCGCCCTTTGGCGGGAGGCAGTGCGCGAGGACTTCCCGGCCCAGGGCGAGACACCGGCCTACAGCTATGTGACGTACCTGCGTCGTGCCTAATGGCGGCTTCATTTAAGAAGCTGTTTTTCAAGTAGGAAAGAACCCGCATTCGTGTTCGGACGGAACACGGATTGTCCTGAGTCGTGTCCGTTACCTATTCTGGGGGGATGATGCGGGGCGGGACTGCAAGGCGAGGGATGACCAGGCGTTCGCGCTGGCTGCTGGCCGTTCTCGCCCTGCTGGCCGCACTGGCGGCGGGCTTCTTCCTGCTCGTGCCGGGCCTTGTCGAGCGGATGCAGAACGGTGTCGCGCAGGGCGCGCTGCGGCCGGTCGGCCCGGAGGCACGGGCCCTCCATCGCCAACTCGCCATCGCCGACATGCATGCCGACAGCCTGCTCTGGGACCGCGACCTCAATCGGCGTGCGTCCACGGCCCATGTCGACCTGCCGCGCCTCATCGAGGGCAATGTCGCGCTGCAGATCTTCTCCTCCGTCACCAAGTCGCCGCGCGGCCTCAATTACGAGGCGAATGGTGACGACAGCGACCTCATCACGCCGCTGCTGGTCGCCCAGCGCGCGCCGCCGCGCACATGGAGTTCGCTGCGGGAGCGCTCGCTCTGGCATGCGGAGCGGCTGAAGCGGGACGCCGCGCGATCCGGCGGGCGCCTGCGGCTCGTCACCAGCGCGGCCGATCTGGATCGGCTTCTGGCGGATCGGCGGCAGGGCAGGGTGGTCGTGGGCGGGCTGCTGTCGGTGGAGGGCTTGCACGATCTGGAAGGCGATACCGCCAATCTCGACCGGCTCTACGAGGCCGGCTTTCGCATGGCCGGGCTCACCCACTTCTTCGACAATGAAGTGGCGGGATCGATGCACGGGCTCGCCAAGGGCGGGCTGACGCCGCTCGGCCGCAGCCTGATCCGCCGCATGGAGGAAAAGGGCATGATCGTCGACGTTGCTCATGCCAGCCACGGGACGGTGCGCGAGGTGCTGGCCATGGCGCGGCGGCCCGTCGTCTCGAGCCATGGCGGCGTGCAGGCAACCTGCAAGGCGAACCGCAACCTGACCGATGCGGAGATCGTCGGTATCGCCCGGACCGGCGGCGTCATCGGTATCGGCTATTGGGATGCGGCGATCTGCTCGACCGATCCGCGCGCGATCGCCGACGCCATCGCCCATGTCCGCGACGTGGCGGGCATCGACCATGTCGGCCTCGGCTCGGATTTCGACGGCGCGGTGGTCACGCCCTTCGACGCCTCGCAACTGGTGCAAGTGACGCAGGCGCTGCTCGACCGGGGGTTCGGCCGCGAGGAGGTCGCCAAGGTAATGGGCGGCAACGTGCTGCGCGTCCTGCGCGCCGGGCTTGTTCCCATCTCCTCGGCGCCGCGCTGAGGCGCTGCTTCATACGCAAAACGTGCGCCAGGGCTGGCGCGGGCGCGCGGCGCTGCCTATAGCGGCGCCAATGGAACGGGTGACGAGCGAGGGGGCCATGCCCGCGCATCTGCGCGGCGCGATCATTGCCCTCGGCAATTTCGACGGCTTTCATCTGGGGCATCAGGCCGTGGTGGCACGCGCCGTCTCGCTGGCGCGGGAGCAGGGCCGCCCGGTCATCATCGCCACCTTCGATCCGCATCCGGTGCGCCTGTTTCAGCCGGACACACCCTGGTTCCGCCTGACCACGCTCGATCAGCGCGAGCGCCTGTTCGCGCAGGCGGGGGCGGATGCGATGCTGGTGTTCGAGTTCACACGCGAGCTGGCAGCCCGCAGCGCCGAGGAGTTCGTCGCGATGCTGGCCGATCAGTTCGGCGCGGCGGGTGTCGTCACCGGCGAGGATTTCACCTTCGGTCGGGGACGCTCGGGAAACATCGCGGTCTTGCGCGACCTTTGCGCGGCGCGCGGGCTGGTCACGCAAGCCGTGCCGCCGGTGCTGGACGAGCATGGCGAAATCGTCTCCTCGAGCCGCATCCGCGAGGCGCTCATCGCCGGCGACTGTGCGACCGCGACGCGGCTGATGACGCGGCCCTTTGCCATTCGCGGAGCGGTGATCCACGGCGACAAGCGCGGCCGCACCATCGGCTTCCCGACCTGCAACATACTGCTCGACCACTATCTGCGGCCCGCCTACGGCATCTATGCGGTGCGCGTGCGCCTGCCGGACGGGCAAGAATGCGGGGGCGCGGCCAATCTCGGCATCCGCCCCACCTTCGATCCGCCCAAGGAACTGCTCGAGACGTTCATCTTCGACTTTTCCGGCAGCCTCTACGACCAGACCATCGAGATCGCGCTGATCGAGCGGCTGCGCGGCGAGGCGAAGTTCGACAGTCTCGACGCGCTCGTCGCCCAGATGGACAAGGATGTGGCGCAGGCGCGGGAAATCCTCAAAAACTAGGTTTCTCCTTTCGGGGAGAGAGGGGTGATGCGCGGTGGCGCGTCCCCACGACAGCGCCCTTTCTCTCGCGAGGGGCGGAGAAGAACGAGAAGGAGAGAGACGCTTGACCCAGCCGCCGATCATCGAGACCGAACGCTTGCGCCTGCGGGGGTTCCGCGCCGGGGATGTCGAGACCTTCTGCCTGCAGATGGCCGACGACGCCTTCGCGGCCTTCATCACGCGGGAGGGGCGGGGGCTCAGCCATGGCGAGAGCTGGCAGCGCTTCTGCAGCCTTTCCGGTCATTGGGTCGCGCGCGGTTTTGGCAATTTCGCGATCGAGGAGAAGGCGAGCGGTGCGTTCGTCGGTCATGCCGGGCCGCTGGAGCCGCCGGGCTGGCCGGCCTTCGAGATCGGCTGGGGCATCTTCCCCGCCTTCCAGGGCAAGGGCTATGCGACCGAGGCGGCGGCAGCGGCCTTCCACTGGGCGCATCACGCGCTGGGCAAGACCGAGACGCTGCACATGATCGACCCGACCAACGCGGCGAGCGAGAAGGTCGCCCGCGCGCTTGGCGCCGAACCGGGGGAGATGTGGACGCCGTTCTGGCCCGATCCCAAGCCCGTGCGCAAATGGCGGACAAGCTGGGAGGGCTTCAAGGCCTCGCCGGCCTATGCGCGGCTGACGAACTGACGCGAGGGCGCGGAGGCGCCCTCAGTCGCGCGCCCAGTGGAAGACCAGAGGCGCGTCGATGCCGAGCACGGCATGCACCGGGCAGCCATGCGCCGCTGCTTCCAGCCGGGCACGCTCCTCGTCGGTGAGGTCGCACGACGGCGTGATCTCCACCGCGATGCGGGCAATCCGTCGCGGCGCGTTCGCCATCTCCTTGGAGACGCTGGCGCTGGCCCCTGCCATGTCGATGTTCATCGCGCGCGCCGCGAGGCCCATCATGGAAAGGATGCAGCTGCCCAGCGCAACGGACAGCAGGTCGCTTGGCGAGAAGCTCTCGCCCAGCCCGTGATTGTCCCGCGGCACGTCGGTGATGATGATCGTGCCCGACTCTTCATGCTCCGCACGGCAGCGCAGATTGCCGTCATAATGCACGACGATGTCGCTCATGGCCTGTCCCCCGTCTCCCGTTTCCGGAAGCCGGCTGGTGCCAGAAGCAGCGGCGCGCTTCAACCGATGTGCGTTGGCGTTCGCGCCCTCAATCGCGCAGGTCGCGGCCCGCATTCTCCAGCGCCCGGCCGGTTGCATCGGCGGCATTGTCGGCTTCTCGCCCAGCATTGTTGATCAGGTTCTCAGCCTTCTCTCCGAGCCGGTCGGCCGCCGCGGCCACGTCGTTGGCGGTGTTGCTGACATCGTTGACGACGACGTTGCCGGTCTGCTGCGCAGATTCCTGTGCCTTCTCGCTGCAGGCCGCGAGGCTCGCGGCGAGCAGGGCGAAGCTGGCAAGGGCTGGTGCGAGGCGCATCTTTTTTCCTCTCTGTTGTCCCGACCGGAGTGCAGCCCCGGCTAACCCCTCAACGATTCGGCCCGCGCTCCGTTCCGCAAGCGCCCTTTGCTTGCGCGGGGCCGCGCGCTCGCGTAGGGGCGAACCTCTTTTCCCTCCCCGTTCGCGCCGAGTAGGGACTGAGCCTGGCGAGGCCCGTATCGCAGCGCTCGGCGCTGTCCTTCGATACGCGGCTCCGGCATCGCTCAGCGGCTACTCAGGACGAACGGGCTTTGCTAGACGCGCCCCATGACCGACCAGCCTGACTATAAGAGCACCGTCTTCCTGCCCCAGACCGACTTCCCGATGAAGGCCGGCCTTGCGCAGAAGGAGCCGGGCATTCTCGCGCGCTGGGAAGCCCAGGACCTCTACGGCACGCTGCGCAAGGCCCGCGCCGGCCGCGAGCGCTTCATCCTCCACGACGGCCCGCCCTACGCCAATGGCGACATCCACATGGGCCACGCCATGAACAAGGTGCTGAAGGACATTATCGTCCGCAGCCAGACCCTGCTCGGCAAGGACGCGCCCTATGTGCCCGGCTGGGACTGCCACGGCCTCCCGATCGAATGGAAGATCGAGGAGGAATATCGCAAGAAGAAGCAGAACAAGGACGAGGTGCCGGCGCAGGAGTTCCGCGCCCAGTGCCGCGCCTACGCGGACAGGTGGGTCGGCGTGCAGCGCGACCAGTTCAAGCGGCTCGGCATCCTGGGCAACTGGGACGATCCCTATCTCACCATGAAGTTCGAGGCCGAGGCAGCGATCGTGGGCGAGCTCCTCAAATTCGCCGAGAGCGGCCAGCTCTATCGCGGCGCCAAGCCGGTGATGTGGTCGCCGGTCGAGAAGACCGCGCTGGCCGAGGCCGAGGTCGAATATGAGGACGTGACCTCCACCCAGATCGATGTCGCGTTCGAGATCGTCGATGCGCCCAATGCGCCCGAGCTGGTCGGCGCGCATGCTGTGATCTGGACGACGACCCCGTGGACGATCCCGACCAATCAGGCTTTGGCCTATGGGGAGGAGGTTGAGTATCGGTTAGTCCGTTTTGATACGATGGTCACCGGCAGTGCGGACTTAGCGGCGCTGTCAGTTGTCGCGGAGGAGTATCTTCCGTTTCAGAGGCAGAGGTTCCTCGTCGCGAAGGAATTGGCCGAGGCATTTGCAGATCGCGTCCAAAAGGCGGTCGAAGCGCAGATCAAAAGCAAGTTGTCTGATGCACTCGTCAGCTTCAACTTTGTGGTCGATGCCGAAGTCCAGGGGGGGCAACTTATTGGCGCCATCGCCCGCCACCCGATGCACCATCTCGGGGGCTTCTTTGCCAATCCGCGCCCGTTCATCCCGGCGCCGCATGTCACGACCGATGCCGGCACCGGCCTCGTCCACATGGCGCCCGATCATGGCGAGGAGGATTTCCTCGCCTGCAAGCCGCACGGCATCGATCCGGTGTTCGCGGTCGAGGCGGACGGTGTCTATCGCGCGGACTGGCTGTGGCTGCCGCGCGGCGACGAACGCTCCGCCAGCGTCATCAACGTGAAGTTCAACGCGCCCGATGGTCCGATCTGCTCGGACCTGCGCGAGGCTGGCGCGTTGCTCTCCTCGGGCAGCTTCCAGCACAGCTATCCGCACTCGTGGCGCTCCAAGGCGCGCATCATCTATCGCTGCACGCCGCAGTGGTTCATCCCGATGGACCGTGCCGCCAAGGCATCGGACTTCGACGTCGCCCCGCTCGATATCGTCGGCGGCGGCATCGGCCTTGCCGTCCACGCGACGCGCCCGCCGGAGATCGAGCCGGACAGCCAGGGGCTGCTGCGCGAGAGGGGCATGAGCAACGGCCCGACCCTGCGCGAAGTGGCGCTCGACGCGATCGAGCTGACCCGTTGGGTGCCGGCGCGCTCGCGCAACCGCATTCACGCCATGGTCTCGGATCGCCCGGACTGGGTGATCAGCCGCCAGCGCGCCTGGGGCGTGCCGATCGCGCTCTACGTGCATCGCCAGACCGGCCAGTATCTCAACGACCCCGCCGTCAATGCCCGCATCGTCGAGGCATTCCGGGCTGGGGGCGCTGACGCCTGGTTCGGCGCCGATCACCAGTCGCTGCTCGGTGCGAACTACGATCTGCAAGACTATGAAGTCGTGAACGATATTCTCGACGTCTGGTTCGACAGCGGATCGACGCACAGCTTCGTCGTCGAGCAGATCTACGGCGAGGGCGTGCGCGCCGACCTCTACATCGAAGGCTCGGACCAGCATCGCGGCTGGTTCCAGTCCTCGCTGCTGGAAAGCTGCGGCACCCGCGGCCGCGCGCCTTATTCGGCGGTGCTGACCCACGGCTTCGCGCTCGACGGCCAGGGCCGCAAAATGTCCAAGAGCCTCGGCAATGTCGTCGATCCGCTCAAGGTGATCGACGAGAGCGGCGCCGATATCCTGCGTCTCTGGGCCGCCAGCACCGACTATTTCGACGATGTCCGCATCGGCAAGGAAGTGCTCGCGGGCGCGTCCGACGCTTATCGCAAATTGCGCAATACATTCCGCTATTTGTTGGGCGCTCTTGCCGGATTCTCTGAAAAGGATCGCGTCGCCCCCTCGGCCATGCCGGAGCTGGAGCGCTATATGCTCCACAAGCTTGCGGAACTGGACGCGGATCTGCGCAGCGTCGTCGACAAGAGCGAGGGATCGGACAACTGGCTGGAGTTTGGCCGCTACACGCGCGCGCTCTCCGAGTTCGCCAACAACGATCTCTCGGCCTTCTTTTTCGACATCCGCAAGGACTGCCTCTACTGCGACATCGACCTGGCGACAGGAAAGGAAACGGCCAAGCGCCGTGCCTATCGTACTGTGCTGGATCACGTCTTTCATGCGCTGGTGCGCTATGCCGCGCCGGTCATTCCCTTCACGGCCGAAGAAGTCTGGCAGTCGCGCTATCCCGAGGCTCCCTCGGTGCACTTCCTTGAATGGCCGGAGGTGGAGCATCGCTGGCTCGATCCCTCGCTTGGCACGCGCTGGGCGGAGATCCGTTCATCTCGCGATCAGGTCAACGAGGCCATTGAGCCTCTGCGGCGGGAGAAGGTCGTGCGGTCCAGCCTGGAGGCGGACGTGCGCATGGCCAACGTCCCGGCCGATGTCGATTTCGCGGAGATGTGCATCGTGGCGAGCGTAACGGAGGATGACAGCCTGGCGAGCCCGGCCATCTCCCCCAGCGCGGATCACAAATGCGGCCGCTGCTGGCGCCTGCTGCCCGAAGTGACGCAGGACGGCGCGCTGTGCGGCCGCTGCGCGGAGGTGCTGGCATGACCGGCGCCGCCACGCTGCATCGCAAGCTCGGCCTGTCGATCGCCGCAGTCGTGTTGCTGCTCGACCAGCTCATCAAGTTCATCGTCACGCACACGCTGCAGCTCGCCTCGTGGGGCGACGCCGGCATCGAGCTCCTGCCGTTCTTCAAGCTGACCTGGACGGAGAATCGCGGCGTCTCGATGGGCTTCTTCTATGCCGAGACGGAGCTGGCGCGCTGGCTGCTGGTCGGCATGACGCTGGCCATCGCCGCCTTCGTCGCCTGGTGGATGTGGCGCGAGCCCGAGCGCGACAATGCCGCCGCCTTCGGCCTGGTGCTGGGCGGCGCGATCGGCAACATCATCGACCGGGTGCGCCTGGGCTACGTCATCGATTATGCCGATTTTCACATCGGCAGCTGGCGCCCCTTCCTCATCTTCAATCTTGCGGATGCCGCCATCACCATCGGCGTTCTCATCCTGCTTGCACGCGCGCTGCTGCTGCGCGAAAAGGCCGCAGCCAAGGAGTCACGTTAACATGCGTCTTACTACCCGCCTGCCCTTCGCCCTGATGGGCGTTGCCATGCTTTCGGCCTGTGGCGGCACCAGCCTGTTCAATCGCGATCGCCCGGACGAGATGGCCGTTTCGCGCCAGCCTCCGCTGGTGATTCCGCCCGATTTCTCGCTGACCCCGCCTGCGCCCGGCACTGCCGCCAGCCAGCAGAACAACCTGCAGCAGCAGGCGCTCGAGGCCATGTTCGGCGGCACCGCGCCGCGCAGCGCGGCCGAGACCTCCGCCCTGCGCCAGGCCGGCCGCTCGGTGGCCGAGGTCGGCATCCGCTCCTCCGTGGGCGACACCCAGACCGAGATCATCGACAAGGGCACGACCACGCAGGACCTCGTCGCCGCGCCCGAAGGCGACGGCCAGTTCGCCCGCGTGACCGCCGGCGGCGGCGCGCAGTAATCACCAACGGCCCGGCGCGTCAGCGCGTCGGGCGGCGTTGTCCGGGCTGAACCGGGGGCAACTTTCACCCGGCCCGGCCGTTGGCCAGGGGAAAGGAATTTCCCCATGTCCAGCGACATCACCGACGACTTCTGGCACGCGATCGCCAAGAGCCCCTTTCTGATGGTCAGGCTCAACGAGGGGCACGACCACGCCCTGCCGATGACGGCGCAGCTCGACAAGGAGCTCGGGGAGGCGCGCGGCGGCGCCATCTGGTTCTTCACCAGCAAAAGCAACCGCCTTGCCGGTGGTGGCCCCGCCATGGCCCAGTTCGTGGGGAAGGGGCACGATCTCTTCGCCTGCCTCGGCGGCGCGATCACGCCGGAGCAGGACAAGGCGGTGATCGACCGCTTCTGGTCCAACGCCGTCGCTGCCTGGTACGATCAGGGCCGCGCCGATCCTGATTTGCTGATGCTGCGTTTTGACCTCACGGACATCGAGGTCTGGGAAGCGGACATGGGCGTGCAGGGCCTGTTCAAGCTTATCACCGGCAGCAAGATCAAGCCCGGCGAGGTGGGGAAGCATGCCCATGAGGCGGTTTAGGCGTGGGGAGTCTGCCGGAGCAAAGTGAGGCTTGAAACGGCCCGTGTCGCGCTGAAGGCTTATGCCTTCAGCCGCTCCGCCAGCGCCACAGCCGCCGCCGGGTTCCGCACCTTCGCGCCGGAAATGAAATAGGCGAAAACGTCGCGCGGCTTGCCGTCGGCCGGCGCGTCGGTGACGTAGCTCAGGCCCTCGGGTTGCTCGCCCTCGGCCCAGCCCTTGGCTATGCCGGCCCAGCGGTCCAGCCCGGCTTCGTCATAGCCGGTCGGCACATCCTCCTCGCTCCGCATGAGGCGGGCATAGACGAAATCGGCGGTCAGGTCGGCGATCTGGGGATGTTCGTCATGATCGGCGACGACGACGCCCGCTTTGTGCTTGTGCAGCAGGTCCACGAACTCGGGGCAGGCGAAACTCTCGTGCCGCACTTCCAGCACGTGCCGCGCAGGCACGCCGTCGATAGTCGCGGGCAACATGCCCAGAAAGGCGGCGATGTCCTCGGCGTCGAACTTACGGGTCTGGCGGAACTGCCAGAGGATCGGCCCCATCGTGTCGCCCAGCTCGCCGAGGCCCGAGGCGAGAAACTTGCCGATCGACTCGTCGGCCTCGGCCAGCTTCTTCTTGGCGACGCAATATTGCAGCGCCTTCACCGCATAGACGAAACCCGCCGGCGCCTGTTCGCGCCACTTGGCGAAGGTCGCGGGCGTCTGCGTGCGGTAAAAGGTGCCGTTGATTTCGATCGTGCCGAGATGCGTAACGGCATAGTCCGCTTCCCTGGCCTTGGGCAGGTCGGCCGGATAGAAGGTTCCGCGCCACGGCTCGAAGGTCCAGCCGCCGATGCCGGTGCGGATCGTGCCGCTCATTGCGGGTTGCGGCGCTGCTCCAGCAGACGCATCCCGATATCCATCGTCGTTTCCAGCCGGACGATCCGCTCGCGATTCTCGATCGACATGTCGAGCGCCCGCTGCGCGTCGCGGCCGATCGAGTCGACTCGCTCACCCAGGACGAGAATGCGCCGGGCCTCGCCGAAGAATTTCTCCATCATGAGCGGGCGGGCCTCGTCAGCATTTCGGCGAGCGTAGCCCAGTCGATGTCGGCGCGCGCCTCCAACTCGGCGCGATAGCGCGCGCGCAGGGCTTCCTCGTCGAACTCGTCGGCCCGGCGGGCGGTCTCTTCCAGCTTGGCGAAGGTCGCATCGAGCCGCGCGTTCACGCTCGCCATCTCTTCGCTCAAGGCCGTCAGCTCGGCTTCCTCGGCCGGCGTCATCGCGCCGAACTCGGCGGCGAGGCGCATATATTCACCCGTCGACAGCCCGGCTTCCTTCGCGCGCTCGGCAAGCGCCCGCTTCTCGCTCGGCGTCATGAGCACGACGACGCGCTCGCTTCTCGTCTCGGATAGTTGCGTGGCCATCACATGCACATAACATGTGCATGTTAGCGCTTCAAGGCGTCAGGCCCGCGCCCCCGCCTCCTCGATGCCCGTGCTGTTGTGACGCAGCGCCGCTAGCACCGTCTCGACGATGTGCGGGGCATTGAGCCGCGCTTCGTCATATTGCTTCTCGGGCTTGTCCTGATCCTGGAAAACGTCGGGCAGGCGCATGGTGCGCAGTTTGAGGCCGGTGTCGATCAGGCCCTCGTCGCTGGCCATGGTCAGCACATGCGCGCCGAGGCCGCCAATGCTGCCTTCCTCGACCGTCACGGCCACTTCATGCGTGGTCAGCAGCTTGCGGATCAGCGCCTCGTCGAGCGGCTTGGCGAAGCGCAGGTCCGCGACCGTGGTCGAGAGCCCGCGCGCGTCGAGCGCGTCGGCGGCCTTGAGCGCCTCGGCGAGGCGAGTGCCGAGCGAAAGGATCGCCACCTTCTTGCCTTCGCGGACGATGCGGCCCTTGCCGATTTCGAGGCGCTCCGGCGTCTCGGGCAGCGCAAGGCCGACGCCGTTGCCGCGCGGATAGCGCACCGCGATCGGTCCGCTGTCGTGGCAGGCGGCGGTGTGGACCATGTGGACCAGCTCGACCTCGTCGGCTGCCGCCATCACCACGAAATTGGGCAGGGTGGCGAGATAGGTGACGTCGAAGCTGCCGGCATGCGTGCTGCCGTCCGCGCCAACCAGCCCCGCGCGGTCGATCGCGAAGCGCACCGGCAGGTTCTGGATCGCGACGTCATGGACCACCTGGTCGTATGCGCGCTGCAGGAAGGTCGAATAGATGGTGCAGAACGGCCGCATGCCCTGCGCCGCGAGGCCGGCGGCGAAGGTCACCGCATGCTGCTCGGCAATGCCGACGTCGAAGCAGCGATCCGGGAAAGCCTGCTCGAACTTGTCGAGGCCGGTGCCGGACGGCATCGCCGCCGTGATCGCGCAGATGGTCTCGTCGCGCTGCGCCTCGGCGATCAAGGCCTTGGCGAAGACGTTGGTGTAGCTTGGCGGACCTGCCGGCGCCTTGTCCTGCTCGCCGGTGAAGACGTTGAATTTCTGGACGCCGTGATACTTGTCCGCGGCGGCTTCGGCAGGGGCATAGCCCTTGCCTTTCACCGTCACGACATGGATCAGGCACGGCCCCTCGGCCGCGTCGCGCACATTCTCCAAAACCGGGATGAGCTGGTCGAGATTATGCCCGTCGATCGGGCCGACATAATAGAAGCCCAGCTCCTCGAACAGCGTACCGCCCATCGCCATGCCGCGGGCGAACTCGTCGGTCTTCTTGGCCGCCTGATGGAGCGGGCGCGGCAGCTTGCGGGCGAGGCGCTTCAGCACGTCACGCAGGCCGAGGAACTCGCGGCTGGAGGCGAGGCGCGCCAGATAGGCCGACAGCCCGCCGACCGGAGGCGCAATCGACATGTCGTTGTCGTTGAGGATGACGATCAGGCGATTGCCCGCCGCTTCCGCATTGTTCATCGCCTCATAGGCCATGCCGGCGGACATGGCGCCGTCGCCGATCACGGCGATCGCCTTGCCCGGCTTGCCGGCCAGCTTGTTGGCGATCGCGAAGCCGAGCGCTGCGCTGATCGACGTGGACGAGTGCGCCGCGCCGAACGGATCGTAGTCGCTTTCGCTGCGCTTGGTGAAGCCGGAGAGTCCGCCGCCGGTGCGCAGCGTGCGGATGCGGTCGCGCCGGCCGGTGAGGATCTTGTGCGGATAACATTGATGACCGACGTCCCAGACCAACCGGTCCTCGGGCGTGTTGAACACATAATGGATCGCGGTCGTCAGTTCGACGACGCCAAGGCCCGAGCCCAAATGACCGCCCGTGGCGCCCACGGCGGAAATGGTCTCGGCACGCAATTCGTCGGCAAGCTGGCGAAGCTGTCCGGGCTCAAGCTTGCGTAGATCGGCTGGGTCGCGCACCTGATCGAGCAGGGGCGTAGCGGGCTGGTCCGTCATGGGGCGTATCTAATGTGCTTCGGCGCAAATGTCGAACGGACTTCGCGCGAATCCTGTTATGGTTACGTGAGTTTACGGTGCAGGAGCGCAACGCATGGGCGTGTTGAAGGATGCGAGAGCCATCGCCTTCGTGCTGAGCCGGGATGTGGCCAGCCTCAAGCCCTTCTATGCGGAGGTGCTTGGCCTTCCGCTGATTGCGGAGGATGCCTTTGCCTCGACCTTCGATCTGGGCGGCGGGACGACGCTGCGGCTGACCGCGGTCGAGAGCCATGTGCCCGCGCCGCATACGGTACTGGGCTGGCATGTGGAGGATCTGGACGGCGCGCTCGATCGGCTGGAGGCGGCGGGGCATCGCGGCGAGGTGTACGAGGGCTTCGGGCAGGATGCGCGGGGCATCTGGACCAATCCGGTCGGCGGTGCCCGCATCGTCTGGTTCAAGGATCCCGAAGGCAATGTGCTCAGCCTGACGCAGTTCGGCTGACCGATGAGCGGCTTTCAGGACGCCAAGCTCTGGCTGGTCGGCCATGTGCATCTCGCCAAGGATGCGCTGCACATCTATGTCGCGCTGATCCTGTTCTTCGGCTCGATGATGATCTGGCGCTGGAAGCCGGGCCAGTGGCAACCCTGGCTCATCGTGCTTGCAGCCGCCATCGCGGGCGAGGCCTGGGATATTCGCGATACCATCGCCTATGAACGGACCGTCTATTGGGCGGCGAACTGGAAGGACATCTGGAACACGATGTTCTGGCCGAGCGCGATCCTGCTGCTTGCCCGGCTCACGCCGATCTTCCGTCGCACCGGCTAGGCGGCATCATCGCGGGCTTGCTGCGGGCGCTGGCGTTGCCGTGGCAGGCGCGGGCAGCGCTGATGGCACCGGACGCGCGGCCTCCCTGTCCAGCGTGGCCACCAGATCCTCCAGTGCGCCCTGGGGCACCCGGATGGTGCCGGTCCTTGGCCGGTCGAGGTCGAGGATCAGCACGATCGCGACAGTGAACAGCAGCAGGAGCACTGTCGATGCCTGTCGTCGCCCGCCTTGCTTGTCCTTCATCAGATAGCCGAGCGATGCGGCTGCCACGAGCAGGTAGAGCACCAGCACGTCAAGGATGCGCGAGGGCACATGGGCCCTGCCGGCAAGCTGGCGGCGCGTGCCGACATTCAGCGTGTCGTTGACCGCCTCGACGAAATAGGAGCCCAGTTCGGTCTCGCGGACCGGCATGATGGCCGCGCGCGACTCATCCCACAGCTGCCGTCTGAGTGCGAGGCTGTGCTTGAGCCGCTCCTCCATCTCGTCGTTCCACAGGCCCTGCGGCGCGATGCGGCTATGGGCATACTCCCGCAGCGTCGCCTGAATCTGCGAGCGATAGGGCTCGTCGAGCAGGGCTGCGCGCAGATAGGTGGTGCTGATCGCATTGGCCTCTTCGGCCACAAGCAGGCGTCGCGATTCGTATCGGTCGAGCGCGATCGAGAAGGTGAGGCCGATGATGAAGGCGAGCAGGCCGAAGATCGAGCCGACGGTGAAGGGCTCGGAGGAGTCCTCGCCGTCCTTTTCGTCTTTTTCCGACTTCGGGCGGCCGGCCGCGACACGCCGGTAGATATAGGCACCTACCTCGCGCATCAGCAGGCAGGCGACAAAGATGAGGATCGCTACGGCCCACAGCGGCAGCCCATATAGAAGCGGTTCGATGAGACCCAGGCTGCTCAGCATGGACACCCCCTCAAGAGTGCGGGGCAGGCCCGACGGACATGGGCAATATCCCGCTGCGGCCAGGCAGGCAGATCCGCCCGGCGAGGCAGCATAGCGCGACGCGACGCGACGGCTGTATCAGGGTTTGCCTGCAGGTCGGGCTCGGTCGGTTCCCGAGCAGGGGAGGGGAGCGTGAAGCGGCCTCGTCGTCTTGGTTAGTGGACGGCGGCCCTCAGGCGCACTTGGCGCAGGTACCGAGAACCTCGATCACCGGCCGGTCGGCCTTGAAGCCTTCATGGCCCGCCACGCTGCGAACCTGCCCGGTGAGCTTGTCGTCGTCGATATGGGTGGCTTCGTGGCAGACCTTGCAGACCAGGAAGATGCAGTCGTGCAGGCAGCCCGGATGCGCGTTGGCGATATAGGCGTTGGCGCTCTCGACGCGCTGAGCGAGGTTGTTCGCCACGAACAGGTCGAGGATGCGATAGACGCTGTTGGGCGCCACCCGCTTGCCGCGCTTCTTGGAGACCTTGTCGGCGATGTCATAGGCCGAGGCGGGTTTTTCTTCCGCCGCCAGCACCGCAAAGATGTCGGCGCGCATGTCGGTCCACTGCTCGCCCTTCGCTTCCAGCGCCTCGCGGGCGGCCTTGGCGAGGCTCCTGCCGGTCGGTTCGCTGTGGTCGTGATGATGGTGCGCGTGGGTGGCCATGCGCCCAATCTATGCCTTGCGGAACCGCGCGACAAGTGGCGGCATCTCCCTTGGCAGGCGCAGGTGCGCGAGCTAGGCCCCTGTCGACAAGATCAAAGGGGAGGTGACATGCGATTCCTGTCTGCCGTGACGCGCGCCGTGGTTGCGCTGGTCCTTCTCGGCTCGGCGATGGCGGCGCCCGCCGCCGCACAGGTCAAGGTCGAGACCATCAAGGTCCATTCGCCGTCGGTGGCGGGGAATCTCGAGGGCAACAGCGCTGATCGCGACGTCATCGTGGTCCTGCCGCCGAGCTACGGCAAGGATCCCAAGCGTCGCTATCCGGTGGTCTATTTTCTGCACGGCTTCACGGCCACCGCAGAGCGCTACAACGAGATGACGAAGTTCGGCGAGGCGCTGACCGCCGAGGCCACCAAGGGCCACGAGATGATTGTCGTGGTGCCGGACAGCTACACGCGGCACGGCGGCTCGATGTATTCCAACTCGCCGACCACCGGCAATTTCGAGGGCTTCATCGCCCGTGATCTGGTCGCCTATGTCGATGGTCACTATCGCACCCTGGTCCGGCGCGATGCGCGCGGCCTCGCCGGCCACTCGATGGGCGGATACGGCACGCTCAAGATCGGTATGAAATATCCGGAGGTGTTTTCCAGCCTTTACGCGATGAGCGCCTGTTGTCTTGCCGCCAACCCGATGACGCCCGAGCGCGGCAAGCAGCTCGAGGCGCTGTCACCGGAGGAGGCGCTGAAGGGCGATTTCGGCGTACGGGCCATGTTCGCCTCGGCCGCTGCCTGGTCGCCCGCACCGGACAAGGCGCCGCTTTACCTGGAACTGCCGACCCGCGACGGCGAGCTCCAGATGCGCATCTTCTCGCAGTGGGCGGCCAATGCGCCCACCACCATGGTCCCTCAGTACCTCCCCAGCCTCAGGGCGATGAAGGCCGTCGCGCTGGACGTGGGCGACAAGGACAATCTGCTGCCCGCCAATGAGGAAATGGACCGCACGCTCACGCGCTTCGGCGTCAGCCACAGCTTCCAGGTTTACGAAGGCGATCACGTCAACCGCGTCGCGATACGCTTCAAGGACTTTGTCCTGCCCTTCTTCGCGGAGCATCTGGCGACCAAATAGGCGCTCTTCGGTAGCGACATCGGACGCTACGGCGCGCGAGCTACTCAGGCCTGCGCGGCTGCGTCATGGCGCGTCTGAAATGCGAGCGGCAGGCGTGACATATCGGCGGTCCGCGCTATAACCGATTCCATAACATGTTAAGGAAAGGGTGCTGCCATGCTCGCCAATTATATCGATGGGCGCTTCGTCGAAGTCGGCGGCGCCCCGAAGATACCGGTGCTCAATCCGGCGCGCGGAACAGTGCTCGCCGAAATCCCGGATTCGCCGCGTTCCGCCGTTGATGACGCGGTTTCCGCCGCTCGTCGCGCGCAGCCCGGCTGGGCCGCGCTCACCAACAGCGATCGCGCGGTTTATCTGCGTCGTATCGCGGGCAAGATCCGCGACAATGCCGATGCGCTGGCCCGCACACTCTCGGAAGAGATCGGCAAGCTGCCTGATCTGGCGCAGGGCGAAGTCGCGACGACCGCCAAGTTCTTCGACTATATGGCCGAGTGGGCGATGCGCATTGAGGGTGAGATCCTGCCCAGCGAGCGGCGCGGCGAAACGATCCTGATGCTGCGCAAGCCGATGGGCGTGGTCGGCGGCATCCTGCCGTGGAACTTCCCCTTCTTCCTGATCGCCCGCAAGGCCGCGCCCGCCCTGCTCACCGGCAACACGATCGTCATCAAGCCAAGCGAGGAGACGCCGATCAACGCCGACGCCTTCACCCGCCTGCTCGACGAGTGCGACCTGCCGCCCGGCGTGTTCAATCTCGTCCACGGCACCGGCAAGACCGTCGGCGAGGCGATCTCCAGCCACAAGGGCATCGACATGGTGAGCTTCACCGGCAGCGTGCCCACCGGCATGGAGATCATGCGCCAGGCCGCCGCCAACGTCACCAAGGTCAATCTGGAGCTGGGCGGCAAGGCCCCGGCGATCGTTCTGAACGATGCCGATCTGGACGTCGCCATCCCCGCTATCCGCATCTCGCGCATCCTCAACAACGGCCAGGTCTGCAACTGCGCCGAGCGCGTCTATGTCGAGCGCGGCATCGCCGACGAATTCATCGACCGCTTCACCTCCGTCATGAAGCAGGTCAGCTATGGCGATCCGCTCGGCAATGCCGCCGTCGACATGGGGCCGCTGATCCACGAGAAGGCCGCCCGCCGGATCGCCGGCATGGTCGAGACGGCGAAGGCCGAGGGCGCCACCGTCCTCACCGGCGGCGGCCATGTGGAGATGGGCGGCGGCCACTATTTCGAGCCGACCGTCATCACCGGCTGCGCCCAGTCCTCGGACATGATCCAGAAGGAGATTTTCGGACCGGTGCTGCCGATCCATGTCGTCGACGGTCTCGACGAGGCGATCGCCAAGGCCAATGACAGCGACTTCGGGCTGACCTCCTCGATCTACACGCGCAGCCTCTCGAACATTCTCAAGGCCACCGCCGATCTCAACTTCGGCGAGACCTATGTGAACCGCGAGAACATGGAAGCGATCCAGGGCTTTCACGCCGGCATGCGCAAGTCCGGCATTGGCGGTGCGGACGGGAAGCACGGACTGCTCGAATATACCCAGACGCAGATGGTCTATCTGCAGAACTGACGCGCCTGGCCGGGCGGGGCTATTTGCCCAGCGCCCGGTCCAGCATGTCCTTGTCGAGCGCGCCTTCCCAGCGGGCGACGACGATCGTCGCGACCGCATTGCCGACGAAGTTGGTGAGCGCGCGACATTCGCTCATGAAGCGGTCGACACCGAGGATCAGCGCCATGCCGGCCACGGGCACGCTCGGCACCACGGCGAGTGTCGCTGCGAGGGTGATGAAGCCCGCGCCGGTGACGCCGGCCGCGCCCTTGCTGGAGATGACGGCGACGGCGAGCAGCGCGATCTGCTGGCCGAGCGAGAGGTCGACGCCGCAGGCCTGCGCGATGAATAGGGCGGCCAGTGTCATGTAAATGTTGGTGCCGTCGAGATTGAAGCTGTAGCCGAGCGGAACGACCATGCCGACGACGCCGGGCTCGCAGCCCGCGCTTTCGAGGCGGGCGATCAACGGGGGCAGGGCGGCCTCGGACGAAGAGGTGCCGAGCACCAGCAACAGCTCGCTCTTGAGATAGGCGATCAGGCGCAGCACCGAGAAGCCGTTCAGTCGCGCGATGGCGCCGAGCACCACCAGCACGAAGATGAGTGAGGTGGCGTAGAAGGTCGCCACCAGCCCGGCGAGATTGGCGATGACCCCAAGACCGTAGTGGCCGATGGTGAAGGCCATGGCGGCGAAGGCGCCGAGCGGGGCCAGGCGCATGATGAGCGCGACGAGGCGGAAGACGATGACCGCGAGGCGGTCGATCAGATCGATCACCGGCTGCGCGGGCTCGCCGACGAGCGCGGCGGCGATGCCGACGAGGACGGCCACGAACAGCACCTGGAGGATAGATCCCTCGGTAAGGGCCGAGACCAGAGTGGTCGGGATGATGTCGAGCAGGAAGCCGGAAATGGAGGCATGCGCCGCCTCGCCGACATAGCCCTCGACAGCGCTGCTATCGAGCGTGCGCGGATCGATGTTGAGGCCGGCGCCGGGCTGGACGAGATTGGCGACGATCAGGCCGACGATCAGCGCCAGCGTCGAGACGGCGATGAAATAGGCCAGCGCGCGCAGCGCGACGCGGCCCAGCTCGCCAAGGCCGCGCATATGGGCGATGCCGCTCACCAGCGTCAGGAAGATGACGGGCGCGATCACCATCTTGATCGCCTTGATGAAGGCGTCGGCCAGCGGCTTCATCGCCGCGCCCCAGTCCGGACGGATGGCGCCGAGCGCGACGCCAAGCGCGATGGCGATCAGCACCTGCACGTAGAGGTGACGCCACCAGGGCGTCCTTGCGCCCGCCGCCGGCATGACCGTGTCCGCCATCGTCGTTTTTTCCCCCAAATCGCGCCCTGTTTGGCGCTTGCCCTACACGAGCGGGGGCTTTCGCGATACAGCTTGGCCAACGAGAAACGGGAGAGAACGGCATGGCCGACTATCGCGCGCCGGTGCAGGAGCAATTGTTCGTGCTGGAGACGGTCGCGGACCTTACGGCACTCGGCGGCCTGCCCGGCTTCGAGGATGCGACGCCCGAGATGGTGGCGCATATCCTCGCCGAATCAGCGCGTCTCGCGGAGCAGGGATTCGCGCCGCTCAATGCGATTGGAGACCGGCAGGGCGCGCGCTTCGCGGATGGCGAGGTGACGCTGCCCGAGGGGTTCGCCGCAGTCTATGCGGATTATGCCGCGGGCGGCTGGAACGGCCTCTCCGCCGATCCGGCGTCGGGTGGGCAGGGTCTGCCCTTCGCGCTCTCGGTGGCGGTGCAGGAGCAGTTTACCGCCGCGAACATGGCCTTCTCGCTCTGCCCGATGCTGACGCTGAGCGCGATCGAGGCGCTGCAGGCACATGGCGACGAGACCATGAAGGCGCTCTATCTGCCCAAACTCGTTTCCGGCGAGTGGACCGGGACCATGCAACTGACCGAACCGCAGGCGGGATCGGATGTCGGCGCGTTGCGCACGACCGCCACGCCCGCGGGCGACGGCACATATCGCCTCAAGGGCCAGAAGATCTTCATCACCTGGGGCGAGCACGAGCTGGCCGCGAACATCATCCATTTCGTGCTCGCCCGCCTGCCGGACGCTCCGGCGGGATCCAAGGGGATCAGCCTGTTCCTCGTGCCCAAATATCTGCTTGATGCGGACGGCAGGCTGGGCGCGCGCAACGACGTGCGCGCTATCGCCATCGAGCACAAGATGGGCCTTCATGCCTCGCCCACCTGCACCATGCAGTTCGGTGAGAGCGGGGACTGCGTTGGCTGGCTGATCGGCGAGCCTCATGGCGGGCTGCAGGCGATGTTCACGATGATGAACCATGCCCGCATCAATGTCGGCAATCAGGGCGTCGCCATTGCCGAGCGCGCCTGGCAGGATGCGCGCGCCTATGCGCAGGAGCGCGTCCAGTTCGGGCCGATCGTCAATCATCCGGATGTGCGCCGCATGCTGATGACGATGCTGAGCCTGACCCAGGCTGCCCGTGCCATCGTCTATGCCAATGCCGCGGCGGTTGACCGCGCGCACCATGAAAGCGATCCCGAGAAGCGCGCATACTGGAAGCGCCGGGCGGACCTGCTGACGCCGATCAGCAAGGCCTGGGCGACCGATGTCGGCATCGAGGTGACGAGCCTTGCCATTCAGGTGCATGGCGGCGCTGGCTTCATCGAGGAAACCGGGGTGGCGCGCCACTATCGCGATGCGCGCATCGCCGCGATCTACGAGGGCACCAACGGCATCCAGGCGATGGACCTCGCCGGCCGCAAGCTGCGGCTCGACAATGGCGCGGCGATGAGCGAGCTCGAGACGGCGATTGCCCGCGACATTGCCGACTGGGACGTTCACGCCTCGCGCACGGCTCTCGAAGTCGCGCTGGGTCGCTTGTCGGATGCCCGCGCGGCGATGCTTGCGCACGACCAGGCGGGGCTGGGCGCCGCCGCGACCCCGTTCCTGTCCCTGTGCGGCGGCGTCATCGGCGGCTGGCTGCTCGGGCGGCAGGCAGAGGCCGCTACGGCACGGCTGGAAGCGGGCGAGGGCGCCCCCGCTTTCCTTGAGGCCAAGCGCTCGGTCGCCGCCTTTTTCCTGACCCAGCGCCTGCCGCTCGCGCTCGCGCAGATCGATGCGATCAAGTCCGAAGCGGCCCAGCTGCTGGCCGCGACGGACTTTGCTGCCATCTGAAGTTGGCCCTGAAATTAGAGCACTAGCCGCGGCCGATTAGGCAACGGGTGGGACACTTGTTGACTTTACCCGTCGTTATAGTTGACTCTCCCCAGCATTTCACTGGGTGGCAAGTATGGCGGTATTGCTCTCCCGCGCCGCGACGAAGTGAAGATTAAGTTCACGATTCCAAGGGAATTGCCGAACGTGGCGGAATTGGCACAGTGCGGCGGTTGTCGACTGTAGAATGATAATCTCTGCTTGAATCAATGTAGCATGATAGCTAGTTCCGGGGCACCAGCTTTGCCAGACAGGCGCGCAAGACGCGGCTGGCAGCTTCATGACGAACGAACAGCTTCTGTCCGAGCAGGCTGGAGGGCGCGCGCTGCTGTGCGCTCATCGAAGGGAGAGGGAATTATGTCTTCTACATTCCGAACCACATGCGTGCGCTCGCTGCTCGCATGCACGACGGCGCTCTACATGCTGGCGCAGCCGTCCATCGCTTTTGCCCAGGACGCGCCGCAAGGTGCCGAGGACAACACCGAAGAGGCGATCGTCGTCACCGGTTCGCGCATTTCGCGGCCTGACTATGATTCCAGCAGCCCGATCGTGACCGCTGGTCAAGAGCTCCTCCAGAACAGCTCGACCGCCGCGCTCGAAACCAACCTCAACAAGCTGCCGAACTTCACGCCCGTGCAGACGCCTGCGCTCGGCGGCGACGTGCAGCCCACGGCGACCAACACGCCGGGCGCCGCGACGATCTCGCTGCGTGGCCTTGGCACGAACCGCAGCCTCGTGCTGATCGATGGTCGTCGCCCGACGCCGGCGAACGCGCTCGGCGTGGTCGACATCAACACCATTCCCGCCGCCGCCATCGAGCGCGTCGAGATCATCACCGGCGGCGCCTCGGCGACCTACGGTGCGGACGCCGTCGCCGGCGTCGTCAACTTCATCCTGAAGAAGAACTTCCAGGGTCTTCAGCTCGATGGCTCGATGGGCATTTCGCAGCGCGGCGACGGTGCGGAATATCAGATCAGCGGCATCATGGGGTCGAACTTCGACGACGGCCGCGGCAACATCACCATCGGCCTTTCGATGAACAATCGCGAGGAAGCCTTCCGTCGTGATCGCAGCTGGTTCCGTGACGCATGGCGCGATCCGCGCTTCACCGGCAACGAGTTCTTCCCGCACTTCTCCGGCTACCAGCCGATCGGCTCGAACTCGCCGTCGCAGACGGTCATCAACTCGATCTTCTCGGGTGCCGCTGCCGGCGCTGTCGCCGCCGGCTCGCGCCTCTACTTCAACGACGATGGCACGGCCTTCACCGGCTTCTTCCAGAGCCCGGCCGCCGGCGCCTATCGTTTCAAGGGCGACCTCACCGGCCTGAAGTACAAGAAGCAGGGCGACGGTACGCTTGGCCAGAACTTCCAGGACGAACTGATCCAGCTTCCGCTCGAGCGCTACAACATCTTCGCGCGCGGCCAGTATGAGATCAACGACTGGGTCGGCGTCTTCGCGCAGGGGTCCTTCACCCGCGTCAAGACCACCACGATCCAGCAGCCCTCGCCGTCGGTCAACGGCTGGTCGGCGGCCATTCCGGTCGACGGTCGCGCCATCCCGACGGAACTCGCGACGATCCTCGCGAGCCGCAGCGACGGCAACCCGCTGACCACCAACGACGCCACGCAGCCGTGGCAGCTCACCTACTATCTCGACTTCATGAACCGCTCCGCGCAAACGGACGTTCTGACCTACAACATGCTTGCCGGTTTCGAGGGCAAGGTTCCGGGCACCGACTGGACCTGGGAAGTGTACGGGTCGCAGGGTGAGTCCGAGACCAGCGCGCTCATCACCGGCACGGCCTCGCTCGAGCGCTTCCGCGCCGTGATCTCGGCTCCGAACTGGGGTGCGGGCTTCAAGGCGCAGGGCAACGCGGCATTCGGCGGCTTCGGCGCGTCGCAGGCCACCTGCACCAGCGGCTTCGATCCGTTCAATAAGAACAAGGCGATCTCGGCAGACTGTATCGCCGCGATCACCGCGCCGCTCTCCAACCGCGCCGTCATGCAGCAGACCGTGTTCGAAGGCACCGCCCAGGGCGGCCTTTTCGATCTGCCTGCCGGCCAGGTCCGTGCCGCAGTTGGTGCCACGCATCGTCAGAACCGTTATAACTTCCAGAACGATACTCTGACGACGCAGGGCACGTCTTTCCTTGATCAGACGATCGGTATTTATCCGAGCGGCAGCTCGTCGGGCGTCATCAAGGTCAACGAACTGTACGGCGAGCTCCTCGTCCCGATCCTTGCGGACATGTCGTTCTTCAAGAATTTCGACCTGACGCTCGGTGCTCGTACCTCCGACTACAACACCACGGGCAACGCCTTCACCTGGAAGGCGATGGTCGACTGGCAGGTCAATGACTGGTTCAAGTTCCGTGGCGGCTACAACAAGGCGGTTCGCGCTCCGAACGTTGCTGAGCTGTATCTCGCTCCGCAGCAGACCTTCACGGCCGCAGGCGGCGGTGACGTCTGCCGTCTGAACAACACCCTGGCCTGGTCGGCCAATCCGTCGGCCAACCCGTCCAACGCGGCCAACGTCAAGGCGGTCTGCACGATCCTGATGAACAAGAACGATACGACCTCGCGTCGGACCGCGGACGTGTTCTACGGTGACCCGCAGTTCTACAACGCCCTCGGCCCGGCATTCGCGTTCCCGACCCTGGTCGGCAACCCGAACGTCAAGCCGGAGGAAGCCAAGACCTGGACGATCGGTGCGGTCATCAACTCGCCCTCTTCGAGCGACTGGCTGCGCCGCCTCCGTCTGTCGGTCGACTACTACAACATCGCCGTTGACGACGCGATCGGACCGCTCACGCTGGATACTGCCCAGCGCAACTGCTTCGATCCGACCTTCAACCCGGCCATTGCCAGCAATCCGACTGCCGCCGCGGCGACCTCGGCTTGCCAGGCGATCGGTCGCGTGACGGGTGACGGCGCGCTCGGCAACGTGCAGGTGACCTACCTCAACAATGGTCGCTTCCGCACGGAAGGCATCGACGTGCAGCTCGACTGGGCGATCCCGGTCGGTCCGGGCACGTTCAGCCTAAACACGGTGTTCAACTATCTGCTCACGCTCAAGTCGGCTCCGCTTCCCGCGTCGGCCGGTGCGGCTGGCCAGTTGGTCGAATATGCCGGCACGCTGGGCCCGGCAGGCAGCAACGCCATCGCGGAGAATGGTCTGAACCCCGGCGCGTTCCGCTGGAAGATGTTCAACACCTTCAGCTACGCCATCGGGCCGGCGACCGTGTCGCTCCAGTGGCAGCACCTCCCGGCGGCCAAGTCGATCGCCTACACGTCGAACCCGGCCACGCCGTTCCTCGGCTCGCCCGCTTACGACCTGTTCAACCTGAACGGGACGGTCGCGGTCACCAAGGATGCGACGATCCGCTGGGGCATCGACAACCTGTTCGACAAGGCTCCGCCGCTGGTCGAGTACAACGGCTCGACCACCGGTCTCGCCAACGGCATCGGTGCCAGCCCGTTCAACGCCTACTTCTTCGACCTGATGGGCCGCCGCTTCTACGTCGGCGCGAACTTCAAGTTCTGATGACATCAAAGGGGAAGGGGGCTGCTCGCAAGGGCAGCCCCCTTTTTGTTTTTCCACAAGTTACCTATCAAGATATATAAATCGCGAGTCGACGACGAGTCGACGCGAGGGCACGGCTGAACGATAAGGCGGGCATCGGCCCGACATTAGGAGAGCAAGGATGGCAGGGACGGCTGCACGGTTCGCTTTTGTTGCAACGATGGCTGTGGCTCTGACCGGGTGCGGCGGCGGCAAGGACAAGGCGCCGGAAGGCCCCGCCGCGATCGATCAGGCCCGGCTCGACGCCGCGGCGAGCGACGACGACAACTGGCTCACCTATGGGCGCACCAATCAGGAACAGCGCTTCTCCAATCTCACCCAGATCAACGACACCAATATCGGCGAACTCCAGCCCGCCTGGGCGCTCGAGCTCGATACGGCGCGCGGTCAGGAAGCCACGCCCATCGTCGTGGATGGTGTCATGTACACCTCGACCGCCTGGTCGAAGGTCGTCGCGGTCGATGCGGCCACCGGCAAGCAGCTCTGGCAGTTCGATCCGCAGAATGACGGCTCCAAGGCCGCGCACGCCTGCTGCGACGTGGTCAACCGCGGCGTCGCCGTATGGAAGGGCAAGGTCTATGTTGGCACGATCGATGGCCGCCTGATCGCGATCGACGCCAAGACCGGCAAGCAGGTCTGGTCAGTCGTCACCGTCGACCAGAAGAAGCCCTACACGATCACCGGCGCGCCGCGCGTCTTCAAGGACAAGGTGATCATCGGCAACAGCGGCGCCGAACTCGGCGTGCGCGGCTACATTACCGCCTATGACACGGAGACGGGCAAGCTCGTCTGGCGCTTCTACACCGTGCCTGGCAATCCCAAGGACGGCCCGGACGGCGCGGCCTCGGACGAGATCCTCGAAAAGCTGGCCCGCCCGACCTGGTATGGCGACAATTACTGGAAGCTCGGCGGCGGCGGCACGGTCTGGGATTCGATCGTGTACGACAAGGAGCTCAACCAGCTGCTTATCGGCGTCGGCAACGGCTCGCCGTGGAACCACAAATGGCGCAGCGCCGGCAAGGGCGACAACCTTTTCCTCTCCTCGATCCTCGCGCTCGATCCGGACACCGGCAAGTATAAGTGGCACTATCAGGTCAATCCCGGCGAGACCTGGGACTATACCGCCACGCAGGGCATCATGCTCGCGGACCTGAAGATCGACGGCAAGGACCGCAAGGTCGCGATGCAGGCGCCGAAGAACGGCTTCTTCTACGTGATCGACCGGACCAACGGTAAGTTCATCTCGGCCCAGCCCTACGCCTATCAGAACTGGGCGGTGGGCATCGACCAGAAGACCGGTCGCCCGATCGAGAAGCCCAATGCGCGCTACGAGACCGGCCCGCAGCTGGTCATCCCGTCGGGCATCGGCGCGCATGCGTGGATGCCGATGAGCTATTCGCCCAAGACCGGCCTCGTCTACATCCCGGCGATGGAGCATCCGCTCGTCTATGGCGATGCCAAGCCGTTCGAGATCCACGAAGGCCGCTGGAACACGGCGGTTTCCTTCCTCGATCCGCCGGCGATCCCCGGCATGCCGGACACGGTCGAGGGCCGCCGCAAGGCGCTTGAGGGCATGGTGAAGGGCAAGCTCGTCGCTTACGATCCCGTCGCCCAGAAGCCTCGCTGGGAAATCCAGCGCGACTGGCCGTGGAATGGCGGCACGCTGGCGACGGCGGGCAACCTGGTGTTCCAGGGCACCGTCCATGGCGAGTTCGAGGCGTACAGCGCGGACAACGGCAAGAAGCTCTGGTCCTTCCAGACCAATCGCGGCGTCCTGGCCGGCCCGATCACCTATCGCGTCAATGGCGAGCAATATATCGCTGTCATGGCCGGTTATGGCGGCTCGATGGGCATGGCCAGCGGCACGCCCTTCATGAAGAACAAGATGCCCAACGGCATGATCGTCGCCTTCAAGCTGAAGGGCACGGGCAAGCTGCCGGCCTACACGCCGATCCCGCGCGACAAGCCCAATCCGAGCACGGAGACTTTCACGCCGGCGCAGATCGCGACGGGTCAGAAGTTCTTCTTCACTTATTGCCAGATCTGCCACGGCGGCCCGGTCAATCCGGATCTGCGTCGCTCGGCGCTGCTCCAGCAGAAGGACGGCTGGCAGCAGGTGGTGATCGGCGGCGCGCTCTCGCAGAACGGCATGGCGAGCTTCTCGGCCTATCTGAAGCCGGAAGAGGCCGAGGGCATTCGCGCCTATCTCAATCAGCGCGCCAAGGAACTGCTGAAGGAAGAGGGCGGCAAGTAGTTCGCGGCTGGAGGCATGCACGACCCTGGTCTCCTGCGAAAGCAGGAGTCCAGGGCGGCATGACGCGGCGCGAACGCTCTCAGGCCGCGTCGGCGTCCAGCGAATAGCCGGCTGAGCGCACGGTGCGGATGATGTCCGGCAGGCCGCCGGCATTGACGGCCTTGCGCAGCCGCCGGATGTGCACGTCGACCGTACGCAGCTCGATCTCGCTGTCCTGGCCCCAGACGCTGTCCAGCAGCCGCTCGCGCGAGAACACCCAGCCGGGATGCTCGAGCAAGTGGCGCAGCAGGCGGAACTCGGTGGGGCCCAGCGGCACCATGTTGCCTGCCCGGCGGACCTTGTGGGCCACTGTGTCCATCTCCAGATCGCCGAAGGTCAGCATCTCGCCGGCAAGGGCGGGGCGCACGCGGCGCAGCACCGCGTTGACGCGGGCGATCAGCTCGCGTGGGCTGAACGGCTTGGTGACATAATCGTCGGCGCCCGTCTCGAGGCCGCGCACGCGATCCTCTTCCTCGCCGCGGGCGGTGAGCATGATGATCGGCACGTTGGCGGTCTCGGCCATGCGACGCAGGCGGCGGCAGACCTCGATCCCCGAGAGATTCTCGACCATCCAGTCGAGCAGCACGATATCCGGCGTGCGCTCCTGCGCCAGGATGAGCGCTTCCTCTCCGTCCGGCGTCTGCGCGACGTCGAAGTCCTCACGCTGGAAATGCCAAGTCAGCAATTCGGCGAGCGCGGCGTCGTCCTCGACGAGCAGCATCTTCGCGCGGGCCACGCTCAACGCTCCACCGGATCGATGATGGTGGCTTTTTCGCGCTCGGGCGGCTTCTCGCCTGTCGCGACATAATGGACCATCTCGGCGATGTTGGTCGCGTGGTCGCCGATGCGCTCCAGATTCTTCGCGATGAAGAGCACATGGGCGCTTTCGGAGATCATCTTCTGATTTTCCATCATGAAGGTCACCATGGTGCGGAAGATGCTGTTGTAGAAATCGTCGACGGCGCGGTCCTTCTCGATCACCGCGAGGGCCAGCTTGGCGTCGCGCGCGGCGAAGGAATCCAGCGCGGACTTGACCATCTCGCGGGCGATCTGGGCCATGGAGGGCAGCAGCGAGAGCGGCTCCATCCGGCTGGAGGCGGTAACCGTCTCGACGCGCTTGGCGATGTTCTTGGCGTAATCGGCCATGCGCTCGACGATGCCGGCGATCTTCAGCACGGCGATGATCTCGCGCAGGTCGTCGGCGAGGGGCGCGCGCAGCGCGATGGTCTGCACCACCAGCCGCTCGATATGCGCATCCAGCTCGTCGATCCGCGCGTCGCCGGCGACGACGGTCCGCGCGAGCTCGACGTTGCGGGTCGTCAGCGCCTTCATGGCGTTGTCGATCGCGTCCTCGGTCAGCCCGCCCATTTCCGCGATCAGCGCGCGCAGGGCATTTATGTCGTCGTCGAACGCCTTGACCGTATGGTCCGTCATGGGTCGTTTCCTGTCCGTCGGTTCGTTCGGGGTCAGCCGTAGCGGCCGGTGATATAGTCCTTGGTCCGTTCTTCACGCGGGTTGGTGAAGATCTCCGTGGTCGGGCCATGCTCGACCATGCGGCCGAGATGGAAGAAGGCCGTGCGCTGCGAGACGCGGGCGGCCTGCTGCATGTTGTGGGTCACGATCACGATCGCATAGTTGCCGCGCAGTTCGAGGATCAGCTCCTCGATCTTGGCGGTGGCGATCGGGTCGAGCGCCGAGCAGGGCTCGTCCATCAGGATCACTTCCGGCTCGACCGCGATGGCGCGGCCGATGCACAGGCGCTGCTGCTGGCCGCCGGAAAGGGCGGTGCCGCTGTCGTTGAGGCGATCCTTCACTTCCTCCCACAGGCCCGCGCGCCGCAGCGACTTCTCGACGATCTGGTCGAGGTCGGCCTTGTTGGCTGCGAGGCCGTGGATGCGGGGGCCGTAGGCGATGTTCTCGTAGATCGACTTGGGGAAGGGATTGGGCTTCTGGAACACCATGCCGACGCGGGCGCGCAGCTGCACCACGTCCATGGCGGGTCCATAGATGTCCTCGCCGTCGAGCGTGATCCGGCCCTCGACGCGGGCGCTGGCGACCGTGTCGTTCATCCGGTTGAGGGTGCGCAGGAAGGTCGACTTGCCGCAGCCCGACGGGCCGATGAAGGCCGTCACATTCTCCAGGTCCACGTCGATCGAGACGTTCTGGATCGCCTGTTTCTCGCCATAGAAGACGTTGACGCCGCGCGCCGACATCTTGTTGGTGGTTTCCGCGTCAGCCATGGATGTCGTCACCATTTCTTCTCGAACTTGTTGCGCAGGTAGATGGCGATGCTGTTCATCGTCAGGAGGAAGATGAGTAGCACGATGATCGCCGCGGAGGTCTTCTCGATGAAACCCTTGCCGACCTCGTCCGACCACAGGAAGATCTGAACAGGCAGCACGGTCGCCGGGTCGGCGATGCCGCCTGGAGGCGAGGCGACGAAGGCGCGCATGCCGATCATCAGCAGCGGCGCCGTCTCGCCCAGCGCACGGGCCATGCCGATGATCGTGCCGGTGAGGATGCCGGGCAGCGCGAGCGGCAGGACATGGTGGAACACGACCTGTATCGGCGAGGCGCCGATGCCGAGCGCGGCGTCGCGGATCGAGGGCGGCACCGCCTTGATGGCGTTGCGCCCGGCGATCACGATGACCGGCATGGTCATCAGCGCCAGCGTCATGCCGCCGACCAGTGGGGCGGAGCGGGGCAGGTGCATCATGTTGAGGAAGATGGCCAGGCCGAGCAGGCCGAAGATGATCGAGGGCACGGCCGCCAGATTGTTGATCGACACTTCGATGATGTCGGTCCAGCGATTGCGCGGCGCATATTCCTCCAGATAGAGGGCCGCGAACACGCCGATCGGGAAGCTGAGCGCCAGCGTGATCGCCATGGTCAGCAGTGAGCCCTTGAGCGCGCCCCAAATGCCGACCGATGTCGGATCGGTACCGTCGCTGGCGGTCAGGAAGCCGAGGTTCATGCCGGTCGAGAGCGCGCCGGCCTGCTCCAGCCGCGCGACCGCGGCTTCGTTCGCCTCGTTGCCGTCGCTCTTGGCGGCAAGGTCGATGCCCTCGGAGGCCGGGACGGTAATCGTCACCTTGCGGCTGAGGATGCCTGGATCGGCCAGGATCGCTTTGCGCACCGCCGCCACGCCGCCGGACGAGATGTAATCGCCGGCGCTCTTGCCGAAGGCGGTGACCGCCGACTGCTCGATGACCTGCGGGAGGTTGGCATTGGCCAGCACCTGATCGGGATTGGTGCTCAGCATGGCCGGATCGATCAGCATTGGCGAGCGCGGGAAATCGATCGGCAGCGCGATCTGCGTCTGCGTGAAGCCGCGCGCGCCGCCGGCGATCATCGAGATCAGCAGGAAGGCGAGGAAGCCCGCCGAGACGAGCACGGCGCACAGGCCGAGCAGGCGGAAGCGGCGCTCGGCGGCATAGCGGCGCGCGATGCGGCGGTTCATCGCCTCGCCCTTCCAGTCGGTCGGCACGCGAGCGGGACGGATCTTGACCGCCTCGGGGCTGGGGATCGCCTCAGACATCATTCATAGGCCTCCCGATATTTCTTCACGACGCGCAGCGCCACGATGTTGAGCAGCAGCGTCACCACGAACAGCACGAGGCCCAGCGCAAACGCGGCGAGGGTCTTGGCACTGTCGAATTCCTGGTCGCCGGTGAGCAGCTGGACCATCTGCGTGGTCACGGTCGTCACGCTGGCGAAGGGATTGAGCGTGAGGTTCGCGGCAAGGCCGGCGGCCATCACCACGATCATCGTTTCGCCGATCGCGCGGCTGACGGCGAGCAGCACGCCGCCGACCACGCCGGGCAGGGCGGCGGGAATGAGCACCTTGCGGATCGTCTCGCTGGTGGTCGCGCCCATGGCGAGGCTGCCGTCGCGCATCGACTGCGGCACGGCGGCGATGCTGTCATCCGCCATCGAGGAGACGAAGGGGATGATCATGACGCCCATGACGAGTCCCGCCGCCAGCGCGCTCTCGGAAGAGGCGCCGGGGATGCCGACTCCGGCCGCCAGCGCGCGCAGCGCGGGCGCGATGGTGAGCGCCGCGAAATAACCGTAAACCACGGTCGGCACGCCGGCGAGCACCTCGAGCATCGGCTTCATCCATTTGCGGGTCTGCGGCCGGGCATATTGGGTGAGGTAGATGGCGCTCATCAGGCCGAGCGGAATGGCGACGACCATGGCGATGATCGCGCCGATGAAGATCGTGCCCCAGAACAGAGGAACCGCGCCGAAGGCATCGTCATTGCCATAGCCCATCGCTGCCGACTGCGGGCTCCACTTGAGGCCGAAGAGGAAGTCGAACGGATTGACCATCGAGAAGAAGCGCACCGATTCGAACAGAAGCGAGGCGACGATGCCTGCGGTGGTGATGATCGCGATCAGCGAGGCCAGCAGCAGCGTCCACATGACCACGCGCTCGACGCGATTGCGCGCCGTGAAGCTCGGGCGGACGCGCGAGAAGGCATAGGCTCCGCCGGCGAAGGCGAGGATGGCGGCGAGGATCGCGCCGATCGTAGAATAGCGTGCGGTCGCGGCGCGGAACGGCTCGACCAGCGGGATCGACTGCGCGTTGAACGCGCCCGATTGCGCGCCGCTGGCGATGGCGCTCGCCTCTGCGAGAATCGCATTGCGTGAGAAATCGTCGGCCGGCAGCGATTGCGCGGCGGGCGTCGCCAGCACCGTCTCGAAGATGAGGCCCGGCATCACATTGGCCCAGACCGCGAGGAAGGCGAGCGCCGGGAGCGCCGTCCACAGCGCGACATACCAGCCATGCTGGCTCGGTCTGCTGTTGGTGGCGAGCCGTCCCGCCTCGATGCCGAGGCGCGTGGCGCGGGCGCGCGTGACGATCCACCCGATGAGGGCGAACGCGATCACGATCGCCACGATCATCACGCCGGTCATGTCGTCATCACCCCCTGGGTTTGCGAACCGTGGTCGTCACGGCGGGCACTCGGCCCGCCGCGGCGGAATATCAGCGTCACTTGAGGTCCGCGCCCGTCATGACCGTGAGGTTGGCGACCGCATCCTCGCTCGCCTTGCGAACGTCGTCCGGCGCCGCGACCATGCCGCGCTTGGCCAGCGCGCCGCCCGGGTTCCAGTTCTTCGAGAAGGCCTCGACATAGGCTTTGAGGCCCGGAACCGCCTGCACGTGCTGCTTCTTCACATAGATGTAGAGCGGGCGGGCGCCGGGATACTGGCCGCTGGCCACCGTGTCATAGGTCGCCTCGATGCCGTTCAGCGGCACGTCCTTCAGCGTATCGCGATTGGCATCGAGATAGGAGAAGCCGAAGACGCCCAGCGTATCCGGATTGGCGGCGAGTTTCTGGACGATCAGGTTGTCGTTCTCGCCGGCGTCGACATAGGCGCCGTCCTCGCGGATCTGGGTGCAGAGCTGCTTGTGCTTGGCCTCGTCGCTGCTCTTGAGCGCCTTCATGGCCGCGTCGCTCTCGCAGCCCACGGTCAGCACCAGCTCGGCCAGCGAATCGCGCGTGCCGGAGGTCGAGGGCGGGCCGAAGACGGAGATGGCGGTCGCCGGGAGCGACGGGTCAACATCCTTCCAGGTCTTCGCCTTGTTCTCGCCCTTGCCATAGGGGTTCGCGGCGAGCGCTTCATAGACGAGCTTCGGCGTGAGCTTGAAGCCGGGGCCCTTGATCGATTCGGCGAAGGCGATGCCGTCGACGCCGATCTGGACCTCGACGATCTCCTTCACGCCATTCTTTTGGCAATCCTCGAATTCACCCTTCTTCATGCGGCGCGAGGCGTTCTCGATGTCGGGATGCTGGCTACCGACGCCGGCGCAGAACAGCTTCATGCCCGCGCCCGTGCCGGTCGATTCGATGATCGGGGCCTTCAGACCGGGATTGGCCTGGGTGAACAGGCCGACGGCCTCCTGCGCGAAGGGGTAGACGGTCGACGAGCCGACAGCGCGAATCTGATCGCGGGCCGCACCGGCGCCGCCGCCCGGCTGGTTCTGGCAACCGGCAAGCACCAGCACCGATGCCGCGATGAACACATAACGCATGGAAGTCTCCTGAGGCGATTAGCGCGTGGCCCGGAGTCGCCTTGAACCGGTTCGTCGCGCCAATGTGACACTTGCGTTACGCTTTTGTGACAGCGCTCTCGGCAGCGTGCGCAGGCTGCGGATGCGCACCCTCGGAACTCGCTCGAAACAGCGGCAATTCGACTCGCACCGTCGTGCCGACACCCACCGTGCTATCGAATTTCAGAACGCCGCCATGACGCTGGACGATGTGTTTGACGATGGCGAGACCGAGTCCGGTGCCGCCCATGACCCGGCTGCGACTCGAATCGATTCGGTAGAATCGCTCAGTGAGGCGGGGGAGATGCTCGGCGGGGATGCCATCGCCATGGTCGGTCACGGCGATCTCGACCATCTCGTCGTCCAGTGCCCGCGCGGAGAGGGTGACAGGCGTGCCGGGGGCGCCATATTTGAGCGCGTTGCTGATGAGATTGTGCAGCAGTTGGCTCATCTGCGCGCGATCGGCGCGGAGCGGCGGCACGGCGCCGTCGATGGTCATCACGACATCCTGCGCGCGCTTGTTCTGGCTCTGGCGGAACACCGCGACAACTTCCTCGGCGAGCGGCAGCAGCGCGACCGGCTGGTCCGGCGCGCGATATTTGTCCGCCTCGATGCGGGAGAGCGACATGAGATCGTCGACAAGGCGCTGCATGCGGCGCGCCTCGCCGTCCATGATGGTGAGGAAACGCTCGCGCGTGGCCTGATCGGCGCCGGCGACCGGATCGCGCAGCGTCTCGATGAAGCCCAGGATGCCGGCGAGCGGCGTGCGCAGCTCGTGGCTCGCATTGGCGACGAAGTCGACGCGCATCCGCTCGGTCGCCTGCCGCCCGCTCTGATCGAAGAGAAAGGCCAGCAGCCGGTCGTCCTGCAGCGGATGGACGTCGAGCTCCCAGTTCTGCTCGGCCGTGCCGAGGCCGACGATCTCGACGCGAGCGGGGGCGTCCATCGCCCTGGTGCCGGTCAGCAATTCCATCGCCGCGGGGTGGCGCAGCGCGAGCCGCACGTCCTGTCCGGTGATGTGGCGGCCGAGCAGCGCCAGCGCCGCCTCGTTGCAGCGCTCGATCCGGCCGCGATGGACGACGAAGGAGGGATGCGGGAGCGCCTGGAGGATGGTGTCCAGTTCCCCGCGGCTGGTCTTTTCCGGCTCAGGGGCGCGCATGCGGGGATAGGGCGCGCGCCGCTCGAGCGCGTCGAACAGCATCGCCATGGCGAACAGGCCCGCAATGGCGCAGGCGAAGGTCGCTTCCCAGCTTCCGGTGAGGACGAGCACGGTCACGGCCGCCGCAGTCCCGGAAAGGAACAAAATCCAGATCGATCGATCGATGTGACCCATGGCGACGGGGCCTAGATTATTTTGCCAAAGACTGCGATGCCGAATAAGGATGTTGCGCAGAAGGCGCGCATTTGCGGCGCGTATGAGGGTGGGAAGATGAGTGAGGGCAGTCGGCCGGACCCGCAGGATGCGCCAGGCCCGGACGCGGTCTCCGGCCAGTCCGGCGGCGCATCGCGCCGGCAGATGCTGCGCCTCGGCGCTGCGGCGGGCGCGGTCGTGCTGACCGTGCGTCCCGGCATCGCCCAGGCGGCAACCTCGGTCCTTTCCTGCGAGATTCCGGTGCCCGATCCGGCGCGCGCCAGCCAGGCGGTGGCGCCCGACGGCACCATGGTGCCCAAGGGCTCGACGGGCGCCTTCCCCGGCGGGCGGACCTTCACCGGCGAACAGGTGCGCACCGGCCTGCGCGGCGGCAATCTGCCCGGCACCAGCTATGAGGAAAGCCAGGCCTATCTTAATTATGTGCGCCGCCTGCAGCATGGCCGCAGCGGCTTCACCTGCTACGCGTCGCTCATGATGCCGCGCTAGGCGGCGACCGGCCTGGCCATGGACGCGACCTACCGGGCCGAGCCGCCCGACCAGATCATCCGCGAAAATCTCGGCGCCATCGATGCCCTGTATCATCGCCGCTCGGGCGCGACGCATCTCGTCGCCGCACCGGTGCCGCAGATCCTCGACGCGCTGGCCGAGGGGCCGGCGGATCTGGACGGGCTGATGGCACGACTGGCGGCGCGCTTCGACCTGGGCGAGGGCGGCGACGCGGCGCGGCAGGCGCTCGGGGAGCGGCTGGCGGAGCTGGTGGCGCTCGGGCTGGTGCGCGACGATCGCCCGGCGGACTGACGGCGCGATGCGGCACCGCATCGGACTGGCCGTCGGGCCTGCGACCTTCCGCATCGGCTCGGCCTGGCGTGCGCCGATCGATGCCCTGGAGCGGCTCTACGCGGCCTATCCGCCGGTCGATCTCGACCGCCGCGTGCCGGACTTCACCGTGCGGCTGCAACCGACCCGGCCGTGGCGCCGGCTGATCCGCCCCTCCATCGCCATTGCCGGCGATCATATGCTGCCGGATGCGGCGCCGATGGCGCTCGACCATGGGCTGCTCGCGGCGGAAATGGGCATGAACCTGCAGATGGCGCTCGGCTGGCGGCGGCATGTGCTGCTGCATGCCTCCTGCGTGGAGCGGGACGGCAAGGCGCTCGTCATCACCGGCGAATCCGGCAGCGGCAAGTCGACGCTGGCGGCGATGCTAGGCGAGCGCGGTTGGCGGCTGATGGGCGACGAGTTCGCCTTGCTCGATCCGGTGGCGGGCACGGTCTTCGCCTTTCCGCGTCTCGTCAGCCTCAAGAACCAGGCGATCGAGGTCGCGACGGCGGGCCTCCCGCCCGAGCGGCTGGGGCCGCGTCTCGAAGGCACGGCCAAGGGCACGATCCGCCATCTCGTCCCGCCGGTCGAGGCCATTGCCCGCATGGCCGAGCCGGCGATCCCCAGGCTGCTGCTGCTGCCGCGCTTCGGTTTCGCCGAGGCGCATCGGCCGGTGGAGCAGGGCGAGGCGTTCGTCCGGCTGACCGAGGCCTCCACCAACTATCTCGCGCTCGGCGAGACGGGCTTTCGCGCGCTGACCCGGTTCGTGCGGGAGGTGCCCGCCGTCGCGCTCGATTATCCTGACAGCGCGACCGTGCTCGCCGCCGTCGAGGCGCTGTGGAGCGAGGTCGCATGAGCGCGCCGCTGCTCGTCGCTGCCTTGCTCGATCCGGGCATCGTCACCGCCCTGGATGCGCCGCGCTGGACCGGGCTGCTCACCGCCGCGCGAGCGGAACGGCTGATCGGCACACTGGCGGAGCGGCTGCGTGGGCTGGCGGTGCCGCCGGAGGTGGCCGCCATACTGGCCGATGCGTCGCTGGATGCCGAGCGCGACCGGCGGCAGGCATTGTGGGAGATCGACAGGGCGATGGCTGCGCTCGCCCCGCTCGATTGCCCTGTCGTACTGCTCAAGGGCAGCGCCTTCGCGGCGGCGGGGCTGCTGGCGGGGCAGGGCCGCGCGATCGGCGATCTCGACATCCTCGTGCCGCGCGACCGGCTGGAGGATGTCGAGGCGGCGTTGCTCGGCGCCGGCTGGGAATGGGTGAAGCCCGATCCCTATGACGACGCTTACTACCGGCGCTGGATGCACGAACTGCCGCCGCTGATCCACGTCGAGCGCGACCGCATGATCGACGTGCATCACACCATCCTGCCGCTGACGGCGCGCCCGCGTCCCGATGCGGCCGCCCTGATCGCCGACGCGGTGCCGCTATCGGGAGGCGTGTCCGTGCTGCGGATCGACGACATGCTGTGTCATGCGGCGGCGCATCTCATCGCCGATGGCGACATGGCGGGCGGGCTTCGCAATCTGTGGGACATTCATTGCCTGCTCGTCGAGCACGGCGAGGCGGCGGGCTTCTGGGCCGGGCTGGAAGAGCGCGCGCGGCACCACGGACTGCGCGGCCCGATGCGGCGCGCCGTCCGGCTCTCGCATCGCATTTTCGCGACGCCCATCCCTGCGGACTGGCGCGCGGGCGGGACGCTGGACGGCCTGTTCGCGGCCCGGCTGCTCGCGCGCACGTCCTGGGGCCGGGAGGCGCGGCCGCTCCTGCGCTTCGGCTTCTATGTTCGCTCGCACCTGCTGCGCATGCCGCCGCTCATGCTGGCGCGGCACCTCTGGACGAAATGGCGCAAGGGCTATCGACCGGTAGGGTGAGCTCCGAAGCGTTTGCTGGCTGGATCGACCCGGCCTGTTCTCCTGCGAAGGCAGGAGTCCATGGCCATCCGACGAACCTCGCCCGCTCTGGGCTCCTGCCTCCGCAGGAGCACGGTTTTTCCACGATGGAGGAGGTTGGTGGCCCGTCAGCCCGGCCAGCGCTCCAGCAGCGGGATCAGCTGGTCGAAATGATCGATGCCGGCATCCGCGCCGATCTCCTCTGCGGTGCACGGCACGAAGCCGAAGCTGACCGCGATCGAGGGCACGCCCGCCGCGCGGGCAGCCAGCGTGTCATTGTCGGTATCGCCGAGGAAGATCGTCCGCCCGCCGCCGGCCTTCGCGATCATGTCGAGCAGCAGGTCCGGCAGCGGCTTGTGGCGGTTCGGCCCCAGCGTATCGCCACCGACGATCGCGGCGAAGCGCGGCGAGAGGCCGAGCGTGTCGAGCAGCTTGCGGGCGAGGCCCTCGCGCTTGTTGGTGCAGATCGCCAGGCGAATCCCCCGCGCGGCAAGCATGTCCATGGCGTCGAGCAGGCCGGGATAAGGCAGTGTGTTGTCCGCGATATTCGCTTCATAGTGCGTCAGCAGCACCGGCAGCAGCTCGTCGACCAGTGCCTGGTCCACGATGCCGGCGGCGGCGAGGCTGCGTTCCAACATGCGGCGCGCGCCCTTGCCGATGAAGGGCTTGATCTCCTCCACCGCGTGCGGGCCATGGCCGATTGTGCCGAGCGCGTGATTGACGGCGGCGGCAAGGTCCGCGCCGGTGTCCAGCAGCGTGCCGTCGAGGTCGAATCCGACGATATCGAAAGGAATGGCGGTCATCGCCCGCCCATGCCCGCTGGCCGGTGGCGCGATCAAGTCAAACATGGCAAGGCGGGGCCGGGTCTTGAGAAAACCGAGGGTAGCTGTGTCCACATCGTCGAATAGCGCGCTGGCCGTCATCATCCTTGCCGCCGGGCAGGGAACACGCATGAAGTCCGGTCTTCACAAGGTCCTCCATCCCATCGCCGGGCGGCCGATGCTGCTGCATCTGCTCGGCAGCGTCGCGGAGCTTGCCCCGGCGCGGCAGGTGGTGGTCGTCGGAGCTGGCCGCGAGCAGGTCGAGAAGGCGGTCGCCGGAAAGGGCGTCGATATCGCCGTTCAGGCCGAACAGCTCGGCACCGGCCATGCCGTGGCGCAGGCCAAGGCCGCGCTTGCCGGCTTCGAGGGCGACGTGCTGATCCTCTACGGCGACGTGCCGCTGGTCCGCGCCGAGACGATGCGCGGCATGATCGACCGGCTGCACGGTCCAGACGACCCGGCCTGCGTCGTGCTCGGCTTCCGGCCGGAGGATGCCGCCGCTTATGGCCGGATCGTCGCGAGCGCGGACGGTCGGATCGACAAGATGGTCGAATATAAGGATGCGAGTGTCGCGGAGCGCGCGATTGACCTGTGCAACAGCGGCCTGATGGCGGTGCGCGCGAAGGATCTCTTCGCCCTGCTGGACCGGGTCGGCAACGACAATGCGGCCGGTGAATATTACCTGCCGGACATCGTCATGCTGGCGACGGGCGACGGCCGCGCCAGCGCCGTGATCGAGACGCAGGCGTGGGAAGTCGCGGGGGTCAACAGCCGCGCCGAACTCGCTGCCGTCGAGGCAAGCTGGCAGGCCCGCCGCCGCGCAGAGGCGATGCGCGACGGCGTCACCCTCGTCGCGCCAGAGACGGTGTTCTTCGCGCATGACACGCAGCTGGGGCGGGACGTGACCATCGAGCCCAATGTCGTGTTCGGCCCCGGCGTTGCCGTGGAGGAGGGCGCCGTCATCCACGCCTTCTGCCATCTTGAGGGCGCGCAGGTCGGCCGCGACGTCTCGGTCGGCCCGTTCGCGCGACTGCGCCCCGGCGCTGTGCTGGAGGAGAAAGCGCGCGTCGGCAATTTCGTCGAGATCAAGAATGCGGTCATGGGCCGTGGCGCCAAGGCCAATCACCTCTCCTATGTCGGCGACGCGACGGTGGGCGAGGAAGTGAACATCGGCGCGGGCACGATCACCTGCAATTATGACGGCTATTTCAAGCACCGGACCGTCATCGGCGATCGCGCCTTCATCGGATCGAACAGCGCGCTCATCGCGCCGGTGAAGATCGGGCGCGATGCCATCGTCGCGGCGGGCAGCGCGGTGTCGCGCGACGTGGCGGATGGAGAGCTGAGGCTCGTGCGTGCGGAGCAGTTCGTGAAGCCGGGATGGGCCGACCGCTTTCATGACGCGATGCGCAAGCGCAAGGCGGCGGAGAAAAAGGGGGACTGACTGGTCCCCAAAAGCGGGCGGCTGCGATAAGGTGTTTCTCAGCTGCGGCTAGTTGAAAAGGCGCCGGCGAAAGCGTCGAAATCGTCCAATCCAGCAGGCTGCCATCGTGAGAAATGCTAGTGCGAGGCAGCGGTGCGCGGGGACTCCGGCAGGCTGGGCTTCAACGCAAAAACGTTGAAGCAAGCGTATGAAAATACGCGATAAACGGTTTTCCCGAGCTGGTGAGCCGGCTCAAATATTTGCCTCCGTGGGAGGTGCGTTTTCGGGCGCATGCGAGGCAGTTGTGTGGGAAGGGAAGAGGGCGGCCCCATGCCGCCCTCTTTTCCTTTGTCCGACGTTGACATGATATCACGATATGATATCAATATATCATGCGGTTCCTGGCTGAAATTCCTGACGACGAAGTGGCCGAGCTCGATGCTCTGGCCAGGCGCAACAATCGCTCGCGTGCCGCCGAGGTGCGCGAGGCCGTGCGCCTTTATCTGCGCGGCCGCAAGGGCAATGACTGGATCGCGCGCGGCTTTGGTTACTGGAAGGACCGCACCGACATCGGCGACGGCGTCGACTATCAGCGCGCCGTCCGCGAAGACCGCGAGCTGGGCTGAGCGCGCATGGCCGATCCGGTCTTCGATACCAATATTCTCGTCGACTGGTTGTGCGAGCGGCCGCAGGCGGCGGCCGAGCTCGCTCGCTACCGCCGGCATCGTATCAGCCGCATCAGCTGGCTGGAGATTCTGGCGGGCGAGCCGCTGGAGACGCGCGATCATGTCCAGTCGCTGATTGCGCCGTTCGAAGTGGTCGAGGTCGACGGAAGGATCGCCGCCGCCGCCGTCGACATACGGCACCGTTCGCGCATGAAGTTGCTCGATGCGATCGTGCTGGCGACGGCGCAAGTGAACGGCGCCATTCTCGTGACGCGAAATACCAGGGATTTCCCGGCAAGCCTGCCGGGCATCCGCATCCCTTACACACTCTGATTGACGGAAGGCTCAAGCCATGTGCGGAATTATCGGGATCGTCGGCGCGGATGATGTCGCCGACCGTCTGCTCGATGGGCTGAAGCGGCTCGAATATCGCGGCTATGATTCCGCCGGGATCGCGACCATCTTCGATGGGCGGATCGAGCGCCGCCGGGCCGAGGGCAAGCTCGTCAATCTCGCCAGGGTGCTGTCGCAGGAGCCGCTGCCCGGCACGATCGGCATCGCCCACACCCGCTGGGCGACCCACGGCGCCCCCACCACCAGCAACGCGCATCCCCATGCGACGGAGGAAGTGGCGGTCGTCCACAACGGCATTATCGAGAATTTCAAGGCGCTGCGGGATGAGCTGATCGGCCGGGGCCGGGTCTTCACCAGCGAGACCGATACCGAGGTGGTCGCGCATCTCGTGAGCGAGCTGGTCGAGCAGGGCACGAGCCCGCAGGATGCTGTCAGGCAAGTGCTGCCGCGGCTGCACGGCGCCTTCGCGCTGGCGATCCTGTTCCGGCGGCATCCGGATCTGCTGATCGGCGCGCGCCTCGGCTCGCCGCTCGTGGTGGGCCATGGCGAGGGCGAGACCTATCTGGGATCGGACGCGCTGGCGCTGGCGCCGCTCACCCAGAAGATTGCCTATCTGGACGAGGGCGACTGGGTCGTCATCACGCGCGACGGTGCGCAGGTGTTCGATCGGAGCAATGCGCCGGTCGAGCGGGCGATCACCCTGTCCGGCGTCTCCGGTGCGATGATCGACAAGGGCAATCATCGCCACTTCATGCTCAAGGAGATCTACGAGCAGCCGGTCGTGGTGGCGCAGACGCTGCGCAGCTACATGCGCCGGATCGACGATCAGGTCTCGCTGCCGATTCCGGACTTCGATCTCTCGGCGATCAGCCGCATCACGATCGTCGCCTGCGGCACCAGCTATTATGCCGGCATGGTCGCCAAATACTGGTTCGAGCAGTTCGCGCGGGTGCCGGTCGATCTCGATTTCGCCTCCGAGTTTCGCTACCGCGAGCCGGTGATGGAGGCGGGGGGGCTTGCGCTCTTCATCTCCCAGTCGGGCGAGACGGCCGATACGCTCGCGGCGCTGCGCCACGCCAAGGCCGAAGGGCAGAAGATCGCCGTGGTCGTCAACGTGCCGACCAGTTCGATGGCGCGCGAGGCCGACTTGCTGCTGCCGACCCATGCCGGGCCGGAGATCGGCGTCGCCTCGACCAAGGCCTTCACCTGCCAGCTGGCGGTGCTCGCCGCGCTTGCCGCCAATCTCGCCCGCGCCAAGGGCCGCCTGACGCCGGAGGAGGAGAAGGAGATCGTCTGGCATCTCTCGGAGGCGCCCGCCGCGATCAATCATGCCTTGCTTCAGGACGAGGCGACCCAGGCGCTCGCGCCGCTGATCGTGCCCGCGCGCGACGTCCTCTATCTGGGGCGCGGCACGGATTATCCGCTGGCGCTGGAGGGCGCGCTCAAGCTCAAGGAGATTAGCTATATTCACGCGGAAGGTTACGCCGCCGGCGAAATGAAACACGGCCCCATCGCGCTGATCGACGAGGCTGTGCCGGTCATCGTCATCGCGCCGTCCGGCCCGCTGTTCGAGAAGACCGTCTCCAACATGCAGGAAGTCCAGGCCCGCGGCGGCAAGGTCGTCCTTATTTCCGACGCGGAAGGCATCGCGGCGGCAGGGGAGGGCTGCCTGGCGACCCTGGCGCTGCCCAAGGTCCATCCCCTGATCGCGCCGATGGTCTACGCCGTGCCGGTCCAACTCCTCGCCTATCACGTCGCCGTGCTCAAGGGCACCGACGTCGACCAGCCCCGTAACCTGGCGAAGAGCGTCACGGTGGAGTGAGGCGGCGGAACGAAATTCGAGGGCGTGCGGTCGCCCGGCGCTGAAATCGGCCATTTTCAAAATTCTTCGAGCCCCGAACAAAAGTGCTTGACCGAATCAAACCCCATCCATAGAAGCCGCCTTCACCGACGCGGTGCTGACCATTTGGTTTTCGCCGCGCTTGGTCGCCAACATAGACGGACGCCACTCCCCCGGTGTTAAGATCGGGGATTGATGGGTGTCCGCTTCGAGTGTTGGTTGGT
>Ga0160472_100305_pt1 | contig 50196 bp, 42 predicted proteins | sample HID1973M_E11MG_FD_108267 | JGI IMG/M metagenome (GOLD analysis project Ga0160472, IMG submission 108267) | Enriched mosquito-associated microbial communities from UW Madison campus, WI, USA - HID1973M_E11 MG | ecosystem: Host-associated > Arthropoda: Insects > Digestive system > Unclassified ... | reverse complement strand
GATCAAGAACTGCTTGTTCCCAGCAGCCGGTTACGGTACTCGCTTCCTGCCAGCGACTAAAGCCATGCCCAAAGAAATGCTGCCGGTGGTGAACAAGCCACTGATCCAGTACGGCGTTGAAGAAGCCCTGGATGCCGGGTTGACTGAAATCTCCATCGTGACCGGTCGCGGCAAGCGCGCCCTGGAAGACCACTTCGACATCAGCTACGAGCTGGAAAACCAGATCAAGGGCACCGACAAGGAAAAATACCTGGTCGGCATCCGCAAGCTGCTCGACAACTGCTCGTTCTCCTACACCCGCCAGACCGAAATGAAAGGCCTGGGCCACGCGATCCTGACCGGCCGTCCACTGATCGGCGACGAACCCTTCGCCGTGGTCCTGGCGGACGACCTGTGCGTCAACCTCGATGGCGACGGCGTCCTGACCCAGATGGTCAAGCTGTACAAGCAGTTCCGCTGCTCGATCATCGCCATCCAGGAAGTCGACCCGCAAGAAACCAGCAAGTACGGCGTGATCGCCGGCGAGATGATCCGCGACGACATCTACCGCGTACACAGCATGGTCGAAAAACCAAAACCGGAAGACGCGCCATCGAACCTGGCGATCATCGGCCGCTACATCCTGACCCCGGACATCTTCGACCTGATCGAACAGACCGAGCCAGGCAAAGGCGGCGAAATCCAGATCACCGACGCCCTGATGAAGCAGGCGCAGAACGGCTGCGTGATGGCCTACAAGTTCAAAGGCAAGCGTTTCGACTGCGGTGGCGCGGAAGGTTACATCGACGCGACCAACTTCTGTTTCGAGAACTTCTACAAGACTGGCAAGGCTTACTGATCAAGCGTTAGCTGGTTGCATGAAAAACGCCCCGACTGGTTCGGGGCGTTTTTTTTGGCCGGATTTCAGGCAAAACATTTCCGGCCGGAAATACTTTTTTGATTGCCGGATAGATGGCTCGTCGCCATAAATGACGCCGGTCAAGCTAGGGCGATGGAGGAGCCCCGACTCACTGAGGCGGCATTTTGAAACGCCAGTGGCGGTGTTTCGCAGGCAATAAGGAGCTTTGCTGATGGTATTTCCCGACAAGGCAACAGGTCGATCAAGTCGTTGGTTGGCTCTGTGCATTTTGATGTTACCTGTCCTGCTGGTGACCGTTGATAACACGGTACTGGCATTCGCCTTACCCAAAATCGCCGAAGCCCTGGGTCCCACCGCCAGCCAGCAGTTGTGGATGATCGATGCCTATTCACTGGTATTGGCCGGCTTGCTGGTGTCGATGGGCAGCCTGGGAGACCGGATCGGTCATCGCAAGTTGTTGCTGGTGGGGTCCTTGGGTTTTGCGGTGGTGTCGGTCGTCACTGCGTACTCGCAGACTGCAATGCAGTTGATTGCCGGGCGGGCTTGCATGGGTGTTTTTGGCGCGATGCTGATGCCTTCGACATTGGCGCTGATTCGATCGGTATTCGACGACCGGGAAGAGCGCAGGCTGGCGGTCGCGATCTGGGCAACGACCTTGACCGTCGGTTCAGCACTGGGTCCCGTGGTCGGTGGCGTGTTGCTGGAATATTTCAGCTGGGGTTCGATTTTTCTGCTGGCGGTGCCCGTGTTGGTGCCGTTGCTGGTCCTGGGGCCGCTGTTGTTGCCGGAGTCCGAGGCGGATGCTTCAGGGCCGCTGGACCCGATCAGCATCCTGCAGTCGATGGTCGCACTTGGCGCCATGGTTTATGGCATCAAGCACGGTGCCAGTCACGGCCTCGACGGGGTGGCGCTGAGTGCTGTTTCAACAGGCGCGCTGGCGGGTTGGCTTTTTGTCGGTCGGCAACTGCGTCTGCCAGTGCCACTGATGGACCTGAGCCTGTTTCGGAGTGGCGCTTTCAGCGGGTCGGTTCTCATCAATCTGTTGAGTCTGGCGTTCCTCGTCGGCTTCGTATTTTTCACTACGCAGTATTTGCAGATTGTCCTGCAGATGTCGCCCCTGAAGGCCAGTCTTGCGCTGGTGCCCGGGCAGATCATGGCGATTGTTGCGGGCATGGCGGTGGTGCCTGTTGCAAGGCGCTTGCAGGTTCATGTGCTGATACCGATCTTGATGATGTTTGCCGCCGCCGCGTTTTTGCTGGTCGCCGGTATGGGTAGCAGCTTGATCATTGTCGTGGTGGCTTTCGCGTTACTGGACATCAGTGTCGGCGCCATCGCGGCTGTGTCCAATGATGTGATTTTGTCGAGTGCGCCACCGGCAAAGGCGGGTGCCGCCTCGGCCATCAGCGAAACGGCTTATGAGGTCGGTGTGGTGTTGGGCACGACTGTGCTCGGCGGGCTGGTCACTGCCTATTATCGTGGTGCGTTGTTGCTTCCAGACTTTCTGAGCGAGCTGCAGATGACGCTGGCGACTGAGACGTTGTCGGGTGCTCATCTTGTGGCGGCAGGTTTGTCGTATGCGCAGGCGAGTGAATTGATGGCGCAGGCGGGGCGGGCATTTGAGGGGGGAATCGGACTGGCTTCGTGGGTGGCATTTGGCGTGGCGGTGCTGGCCATGTTGATGGGCTGGCGAACGCTGCGGACACGGGAAGTGCAGCCATGGGGCATTGATTGAAAAAAAACGGGCTGATGAGCGCTCTGCATTGCCGTCTTGTCCTGCGATGCTTGATCAATGGCCACTCACGGGTATGCTGTTCCCCTGCCGAGGAGATTGAAAATGGCCTACGATTTTGACCTTTATGTGATTGGTGCCGGTTCCGGCGGTGTGCGGGCGGCGAGGTTTTCGGCCGGGTTCGGGGCGAAGGTGGCGGTGGCCGAGAGCCGTTACCTGGGCGGGACCTGTGTCAACGTTGGTTGCGTGCCGAAGAAGTTGCTGGTCTACGGCGCGCATTTTGCCGAGGACTTCGAGCAGGCGTCGGGTTTTGGCTGGACGCTGGACGAGGCGCAGTTCGATTGGGCGACGCTGATCGCCAACAAGGACCGCGAGATCAACCGCCTCAATGGCATTTATCGCAATCTGCTGGTCAACAGCGGCGTCACCCTGCATGAGGGGCATGCGAAGATCGTCGATCCGCATACGGTGGAGATCAACGGTGAGCGGCATACGGCCAGGCACATCATGATCGCCACTGGTGGCTGGCCGCAGATTCCCGAGATCCCGGGGCATGAGCATGCGATCAGTTCCAACCAGGCATTTTTCCTCAAGCAACTGCCCAAACGCGTGCTGGTGGTGGGTGGCGGTTACATCGCCGTCGAGTTCGCTGGAATTTTCCATGGTCTGGGCGCCGATACGACGTTGCTGTATCGCGGTGAATTGTTCCTGCGTGGCTTCGACGGTTCGGTGCGCAAGCATCTGCAGGAAGAATTGACCAAGCGCGGCATGGACCTGCAGTTCAATGCCGACATCGAGCGCATCGACAAGCTGGCAGACGGCAGCCTGAAGGCGACGCTCAAGGACGGTCGTGTGCTGGAAGCCGATTGCATCTTCTACGCCACGGGTCGGCGGCCGATGCTGGACAACCTCGGGCTGGAAAACACCGGGGTCAAGCTGGACAAGAAAGGTTTTGTCGAAGTCGATGAGCTGTACCAGACTGCCGAACCGTCGATCCTCGCCCTGGGCGATGTCATCGGCCGGGTGCAGCTGACGCCGGTGGCGCTGGCCGAGGGCATGGCGGTGGCGCGGCGTTTGTTCAAGCCTGAGCAGTATCGTCCGGTGGACTACAAGATGATTCCGACGGCGGTGTTCAGCTTGCCGAACATTGGCACCGTTGGTTTGACCGAGGAAGAGGCGCGGGAAGCGGGCCACGAAGTGCAGATCTTCGAAAGCCGATTCCGGCCGATGAAGCTGACGTTGACCGAGTGTCAGGAGCGGACCTTGATGAAGCTGGTGGTCGACGCCAAGTCCGACAAGGTCCTTGGGTGCCACATGGTGGGTCCGGACGCTGGGGAGATCGTTCAGGGGCTGGCGATCGCGTTGAAAGCTGGCGCTACCAAGCGCGACTTCGACGACACCATCGGGGTGCACCCGACGGCGGCCGAAGAGTTCGTCACCATGCGTACGCCGGTCGCTGGTTAAGCGCCTTTGCCCGGCGCTTTCGCAATGAATGCGCCGGGTGTCACGGCTCCCTGTATGCATGGCACGCAGACTGCCCGGCACCCCATGGACCTGTAGGAGCCGGCTTGCTGGCGATAGCGGTGGCAAATGCGACACCGTCATCGCTGGCAAGTCGGATCGCCGCATCGCAGCGCCTACAGGCTGTCGTCGGACTCGCTCTGGCGTACGTGCTCCTCCACCTCCGCCTGAGCCTTGCTCAGTTCGATTTCCAATGACTTGTTGAGCAGCACCTGCTCGTCCACGTTCTGTTTCAGTGCCTGGCTTTCCAGCAGGGAGACGCGCAGGCGTTCCTGGAGGAGGGTGCGCTCGCTGTCGACCCGGGTGGTCTGTTCCAGCAACTGATCCTGACGGGCATGGCTTTGTTTGAGCTGCTCCTGCAACAGGCTAAGTTCACGCAAGGTGCCGCGGTTTTCCGTCAGCAGGCGCTCGTTGTCGCGGTGCAACTGGGTGATTTCATCCTGGCGCACCAGGGCGCTTTGCTGGGCCTGGCGCAATTCCATCTGCAACTGTTGCACCTGGCCTTCGTGGCGGCTGATTTCCTGTTCGCGCTGCTCCTTCACCGCGTTGCGGTAGTGCTCCAGGGCGTCCCGGGCGTGCAGGTGTTTTTCCTCGAGGGAGCGAATCTGCTCGTCCTTGTCTTGCAAGCGCAATTCGAAATCGGCCAGCGCCTGGTTCAGCCCGGCGTTGCGGGTCTGCTCGCTCTGCAGCATCGAGCGGGTGTCCTGCAGGGCTTCGGATTCCTGGGTCAGTGCCAGGCTCTGGAATTCGTATTGCTGCTGCAGTTCTTCGTTGGCTTCCTGTGCTGCTTTCAACTGGGTTTCCAGGGCCTTGCGCTGCTCTTCGAACTGCGCGCAGGCCTTGTCGATGGGCTCTTGCGCCTGCTCCTTGAGCCGCTGCGCGAGGCGCCCGACCAGGGAAAGCAGCTCGTCATCGATGGGTTCCGACGGCGTTTCGGTGCGATCGATGCTGTCATCGAGCTCTTTGAGATAACGGTGGATCGTGGTTTTCGAGCCGGTATTGCCCATTTCGATCCGTACGGCGTCGATGCTGGGGTTTTCGCCACGGGCGAGGATCGCCAGCCGGGCCGCTTGTACGACTGCTTTGTTTACACCACCGCGAGCCATGGGGTCTCCTACGTTTTTAGAGTGTGGTACGTACCACTGATATACACATTGTACCATTGAAAATATAAACTTGAATGACCAATGATACTGACACGGGATATACTGGTATTACCCCGTGTGATGGTTGTTTTGAGGAGCTCGCGGTTCCAATTGGCGTACACAAGACCTGTAGGAGCTGGCTTGCCAGCGAAGGCGTCCGCAAAGTCGGTGCAAAACCCGGGACCGCCTTCGCCGGCAAGCCGGCTCCTACAGTGGATCTCGGCCGTTCACAAAATTTCAGACTCACCAGAGACCCCTGTAGGAGCTGGCATGCCAGCGAGGCGGCCTCAAATCGTGCATCTCCATCGAAGTTGTCATCGCCAGCAAGCCGGCTCCTACAGGTCCCCGATTCATCAGTCAGAAGGTTATTTACATGAGCGACCTCGATCGTTACCTGCAAGCCGCGACCCGCGACAACACCCGGCGCAGCTATCGGGCGGCCATCGAGCATTTTGAGGTGACCTGGGGCGGTTTTCTGCCAGCGACCAGCGACAGCGTGGCGCGGTATCTGGTGGCTCATGCCGGTGTGTTGTCGATCAATACGCTGAAGCTGCGCTTGTCGGCGCTGGCCCAGTGGCACAGCAGCCAGGGCTTTGCCGACCCGACCAAGGCGCCGGTGGTGCGCAAGGTGTTCAAGGGTATCCGGGCGTTGCATCCGGCGCAGGAGAAACAGGCCGAACCACTGCAACTGCAGCATCTGGAGCGGGTAATCGACTGGTTGGAGCACGAAGCGCAATTGGCCAGGACGCAGAACGACCGCCCGGGATTACTCCGTGCACGCCGGGATATGGCGCTGATCCTCCTGGGTTTCTGGCGCGGCTTTCGCAGCGATGAACTGTGCCGCGTGCAGATCGAGCATGTTCAAGCCATCGCCGGTGCCGGCATCACCCTGTACCTGCCGCGCAGCAAGAGTGACCGGGAAAACCTCGGCAAGACGTATCAAACCCCGGCCCTGCAGCGCCTGTGCCCGGTGCAGGCCTATATCGCCTGGATCAACGAAGCCGCCCTGGTGCGCGGCCCGGTGTTCCGGGGCATCGATCGCTGGGGTCACCTGAGCGAGGAGGGCTTGCACGCCAACAGCGTGATTCCACTCTTGCGCCAGGCGCTGGAGCGCGCGGGCATCGCCGCCGAACTGTATACCAGTCACTCCTTGCGTCGCGGATTCGCCGCTTGGGCGCATCAGAGTGGCTGGGATCTGAAATCCTTGATGAGTTACGTGGGCTGGAAGGACATCAAGTCAGCCATGCGCTACATCGAAGCCACTCCGTTCCAGGGCATGGCGCGGGCCATCGAGAAACCCGTGACATCCGAGATACCGAATTCTTCTATTAATACAGTCGGCTAATAGCGAAAACAAATCAGCAGCATGAGGTTTGCCAATGAGCCATCCGGCGGTCAGGCCGGTAAAGTTCTCTCCATCAAGTTCTTAACCCCTGACGGAGAGTCAAAGATGCCTATCATCAACAGCCAAGTTAAACCGTTCAAAGCTGACGCCTTCAAAAACGGCGACTTCGTACACGTGTCGGACGCTGACCTGAAAGGCAAGTGGTCTGTGGTGTTCTTCTACCCGGCCGACTTCACCTTCGTATGCCCGACCGAGCTGGAAGACCTGGCTGACAACTACGATGCGTTCCAGAAGCTGGGCGTCGAGATCTACAGCGTGTCCACCGACACTCACTTTGCCCACGCGGCCTGGCACAACACTTCGCCAGCCATCGGCAAGATCCAGTACACCATGATCGGCGACCCGACCCATGCCATCTCCCGCAACTTCGACGTGCTGATCGAAGAAGCCGGTCTGGCGGACCGCGGCACCTTCGTGATCAACCCTGAAGGCCAGATCAAGATCGTTGAACTGAACGATGGCGGTGTAGGCCGTGACGCTTCCGAGCTGCTGCGCAAGATCAAGGCTGCCCAGTACGTCGCTGCTCACCCGGGTCAGGTTTGCCCGGCCAAGTGGAAAGAAGGCGAGGCCACTCTGGCTCCGTCCCTGGACCTGGTCGGCAAGATCTAAGTCTGTGACGCGCTTCATCAGGGCGCACCTGCGCACCTTCTAGGCAAGCTGCACCGCCCAATAAAAACGCCCGGGCGAGATTCGCTCGGGCGTTTTTTTGTCTCAAGAATTCAAGGAAATCGCCCGTATGTTGGACTCCACTCTTAAAGCCCAGTTGAAATCGTACCTGGAACGGGTCACCCAGCCGATCGAGATCGTTGCTTCCCTCGACGACGGTGCGAAATCCCGGGAAATGCTCGAACTTCTGCAGGAAGTCACCAGCCTTTCCAGCCAGATTACCCTGCTCGACAACGGTGACGATGCACGCAAGCCATCGTTCTCGATCAATCGCCCCGGTGCCGATATCAGCCTGCGTTTTGCCGGTATCCCCATGGGCCACGAATTCACCTCGCTGGTACTGGCCCTGCTGCAAGTCGGCGGCCACCCATCGAAAGCCAGTGTCGAAGTGATCGAGCAGATTCGCTCGCTCAAAGGCGAATTCAACTTCGAGACTTACTTCTCGCTGTCCTGCCAGAACTGCCCGGACGTGGTCCAGGCGTTGAACCTGATGGCAGTGTTGAACCCGAACATTCGCCACGTCGCGATCGACGGCGCGCTGTTCCAGGCCGAAGTCGATGCGCGCCAGATCATGGCGGTACCGAGCCTCTACCTCAACGGTGTGAACTTCGGCCAGGGCCGCATGGGCCTGGAAGAAATCCTCGCGAAAATCGACACCAGCGGTATCGAGCGCCAGGCCGAGAAGATCAGCGCCAAGGAGGCCTTTGACGTGCTGGTGGTCGGTGGTGGCCCGGCCGGTGCTTCGGCGGCGATCTACGCCGCACGCAAAGGCATTCGCACCGGTGTCGCCGCCGAGCGTTTCGGTGGCCAGGTGCTGGACACCATGGCCATCGAGAACTTCATCTCGGTACAGGAAACCGAAGGGCCGAAACTCGCCGTGGCCCTGGAAGAACACGTCAAGCAGTACGACGTGGACATCATGAACCTGCAGCGTGCCGATAAACTGGTACCGGGCAAGGATGGCGAATTGCACCAGATTCACTTTGCCAGCGGCGCTTCGCTGAAGGCGAAAACGGTGATTCTGGCCACCGGTGCGCGCTGGCGTGAAATGAACGTGCCCGGCGAGCAGGATTACCGCAACAAGGGCGTGGCGTACTGCCCGCATTGCGACGGTCCGCTGTTCAAGGGCAAACGCGTGGCGGTGATTGGCGGCGGTAACTCCGGCGTCGAAGCGGCCATCGACCTGGCCGGGATCGTCGCTCACGTGACCTTGCTGGAGTTCGACGTGCAGTTGCGCGCCGATGCAGTCTTGCAGCGCAAGTTGCACAGCCTGCCGAACGTCACCGTGATTACCAGTGCACAAACCACTGAAGTGACCGGCGATGGTCAGAAGGTCAATGGCCTGCGCTACAAGGATCGTCAGTCTGACGAGCTGCGTACGGTGGAACTGGAAGGGATCTTTGTGCAGATCGGTCTGTTGCCCAACACCGATTGGCTCAAGGGCACTATCGAGTTGTCACCCCGTGGCGAGATCATCGTCGATGCCCGTGGAGAAACCTCGATGCCAGGCGTGTTCGCCGCCGGTGACGTGACGACCGTGCCGTACAAGCAGATCGTGATTGCGGTGGGTGAGGGGGCCAAGGCTTCCCTGAGCGCCTTCGATCATTTGATCCGCACTTCCGCCCCGGCATAAAACCGGACCCCGGAAACACAAAACCCCGTGAGTGATCATGGGGTTTTTTGTGTCTGCGCGACAGCTGCTTTCTGTATGAGCTGGCTTGCCGGCGATGGCGTCCTTGAAATCGCCATCGCCGGCAAGCCGGCTCCTACAGGGACAGCTTTTGTTTTACAGCGGCGCCGGCTGAATGATCTCGACCCAATAGGCATCCGGGTCCTTGATGAACGCCAGGCTCTTCATGCGGCCGTCGTTCAGGCGCTTCTGGAAATCGCAGCCCAGGGCTTCGAAGCGCTCGCAGGCGGCAACGATGTCGGGCACCGAGATGCAGATGTGGCCGAAACCGCGCGGGTCGGTGTTGCCGTTGTGGTAGGCGAAGTCCGGATCATTTTCGCTGCCGTGGTTGTGGGTCAGTTCGAGAATGCCCGGGATCGACTTCATCCACTCGGTGCGCGCGGCAGCGTCGGACGGGATCAGGTTCTTGTCGACCAGCGCGAGGAAGTACAGGCTGAATTGCGCTTCCGGGAAATCGCGTTTCTCTACCAGGGTAAAGCCGAGGATGCGCGTATAGAAATCCAGCGACTTAGTGATGTCCTTGACCCGCAGCATGGTGTGGTTAAAGACAAACTTCTGGGTTGCGCTGTCTGGTTGGGCGGTAACGCCAGGAAAGGTGTTCAGTTCGTGCAGGCTCATGGGCTCTCCGCAAGCGAATGGAGTAAAGGAATGGCGACCATGATACGCAAGGGTTCTGGCATCGCCAAACGCAAACCGTCGGCGCTTGCCTGATGGCCGGACGAGCCTCAGACTTTGTCGCAAAATCGGCGGGTGTTGAATGCAATGTTTCGATTATCGATGTGGGTCCTGGCAGGCGTGACGGCAATGGTCGGGCCGGTTTACGCAGAACCGCCAGTGATGACGTGGCCGCCAGGCTGGCAGGTCGAAGCGGTGCCCGAAGCAACTGCCGGGGTCGATCGTCAGCGGGCGGTCAAGCTCGATCAGGATGGCACGCCGGTGATGGTGATGGAGTTGACCGCAAGTCCCGTGCAAAGCGATCACCGGGTCAACCTGCAAGGGGTGTTGCTGGAAATGCGCAAGTCGGTGCAAAAGGACTTCTTTCAAGGCGGCTATCAAAGTGTTTGCACGCGAATTCATTCGACGACTTTGAGTCGCCTGGCCGCGCTGGAAACAACCTGCACCATTACCCGGAATGGAACGCACGTGCTATCTCAAACATTGGTCGCGGCGGTGGATGTCGATAAGGCTTATGTTCTTTCCTACGCAGGAAAGGCCGAGGTTTATAAGGCGAGCGAGGCAGAGATAGAGGCAGCGCGTAACAGCTTGAAACTGTAATCTTCGATCGGCATTTTTTGGCATGCTTCGATGTTGTTTAGATACCCAAAAGGATTAAGCAAATAGTTAATTTGCACTCAGGTAAATGATGGCTGCCGCTGTTAGAGGGCATTCATGAAAAAGCCCTGCACAGGCAGGGCTTTTTTGTTACATGGCGTGTTAGCCGCGCAGCCAGGAGTCCACGGTGGCTGCACCGTATTGTTCCTTCCAGGCCTTCAGGCCACGGTGGTTGCCACCCTTGGTTTCAATCAGTTCGCCCGTGTGCGGGTTCTGATAGACCTTGACCACGCGGGCGCGGCGGGTTTTCGGTGCGGCCTGCTGCAGGCCGGACTTGCTCGGGTTCGGATCGAGAATGGCAATGATGTCGCGCAGGCTTTTGCCGTAGGTTTTCATCAAGCCCTGGAGTTTCTCTTCGAATTCGATTTCTTTCTTGAGCCCGGCATCGTTCTTCAGCGATTCCAGCTGCTTGAGCTGTTCTTGAAGGGCCTTTTCGGCTGCACGAAATTCAGCGAGTCTGGACAATATCTTTACTCCAATAGTGTGTTTGGCTGATACCAACCGCAAACAAAGCTATAAGCCAAGAGCCTTGAAGCGCCCCGGTGATAGTGGCTCACCTGCCAATTCAGCGCTGGCATGAAAAATTGTAGTAGTTAATTGCCCAATAGTAAATCCTGACATTTTCTTCATGTAACAAGCGATTCAAATTGGTGCGGTTTTTTGCTGTTTTATCGGTTGCTGTGCCTGTTAATGGTCACTTAATGCACTAATGAACTCCACTCCAGGCATCGGTTTACCGTACAGATAACCCTGCAGGAAGTTGACCCCGTGAGCACTCAGGTATTCACTTTGTTCAGGGGTTTCCACGCCTTCGGCCACCAGCGCCAGGTCAAGTTTGCCCGCCAGGTCGATGATGCTGTCGAGAATGTGGCTGGAGGGTGTGTCGACACCGATCATGGCCACGAAACTCTGGTCGATCTTCAGAAAGTCCACGTTGAACTGGCGCAGGTAACCGAGGCTCGAGTGGCCGGTACCGAAATCATCGATAGCGATCTTGATGCCCAATCCATGCAGTTGCTCGAACAATTGATGGGTGATGGCCGTCGGTTCGATCAGCTCGCGCTCGGTCAGCTCCAGCACCAGGTGGATGGTGCCCGGGGCAAAAGCGTCGAGAAACGCCTGGCAATCCTTCACCAGTTGCAAGTCCTGGCAGTGGCTGGCACTGATGTTGATGCCGATGTGAAACGGCGCCTCTGTCGAGGTGCAGTGCGGCGCAAGAAGCGCGGCGGTCTGTTGCATCAGCGAACGGGTCATCGGCACGATCAACCCGGAGTGTTCGGCAAAGGGAATGAACAGGTCGGGCCGTACCAGGCCTTCATTTGGATGCTTCCAGCGCATGAGCACTTCGGTGCCTGACCAGCGCTTGCTGTCACCCTCCACCACGGGCTGGAAGTAAGGGATGAACTCGGCGGCGTCCAGTGCCCGTTGCATTTCATGGGTCGGTGAGGTCGAGCGCTTTTGCAGTGAATACCCGATGAATCCGGCAATCGCACCAAAAAAGATCAGCAAGCTGAACAGCGGTGGGTACTCGCTGCTCATGTAGCGCCTGGTCTCGCCCTCGGCAAAACCTGCTTCTATGGAAAAGGGATAGCGCTGGGAGGTCAGATAGCTTTGCGCGACGGGCAGCGGTGGTGGGGGGCTCTCATGGAATGAGCCATCAGCCGCCAGCCAGTCTGCGCCGACTTGCAGGCGCAGCAGGGTCTTGCGGCCAATCAGGCGCAACACGTTGATCAGATGGTAACCATCGAGCGTCGCCATCGCGCCTTTATTGCCTTCACTGATCCGATACACCAGCAGCGCCGTGTTCGGCGTGACCGGGTTGCCGTTCATCAGCAGTAATGCACCCTGGGTGTAGTCACCCGGATTGACGGCCTCCTTGAAATCCCCAAAGAGCGAACTGCAATAGAGGTCGTTGTCCAGTACCAGATTGGTGGAGCGCACGAACGGACGACGCGTGACTTGTTCACGCAGCGCCAGCTTGACGTCGTCGCAGTTCTGTCCCGCCAGGGGCAACAGTTCGCGGGCGGCCTGAGCGGTGTTGTCGAGCATCAATTCAATCTGTCGAAGCGCTTCGCTGGCGGTTTGTTCGCTGTTCTGCTGAAGGGTCCGTTGCGCCTGCATATATAGAATCGCGGCGCCGAACACGACCGGCAGCAAGCCACTGACCAGGGTGACCGCCACTCGGGTGCTGCGTTTATGGGTGCTGGCTTTAAAGGGCATTTGCGAAACCTGGGGCGATGAAAAGGGCTCTCAAATGCTGGCAGGGCAAGGTGCCTCCCATAAAGAGTTGAGTCATTGGCCATGATAGTTGGCCGTGAGCGGGTCTGCGGTTTTACACTGCAACAAACCCCTTGCACAGTCGTGGAAAAAGCGGATTTTATACAGAAGGCGGACAAAACGCATTACGCTGTGTAGAATCGGTTTACGCATACAATAATACGTCTTCTGGCAACAGAAGCCTCGCCCGCAAGAGCCTTGGGTCGATCATGAAGATATTCGGGTTTCAACTGATCTACGGTGACTTCCTCGCCCGCAGTGTGCGGGGCATCTCCTGTGCACCACCCACCGGTCTCAGCATTGCTTAGCAACTAACGTTCGTTAATTGATAAAAAATGATGAGGCGCCAACCATGGCAGATTTATACGAAAACCCGATGGGCCTGATGGGCTTTGAATTCATCGAATTCGCATCGCCAACCCCCAATACCCTGGAGCCGATCTTCGAGATCATGGGCTTCACCAAGGTCGCGACCCATCGCTCCAAAGCCGTGCACCTGTATCGCCAGGGCGCGATCAACCTGATCCTCAACAACGAACCGAACAGCGTTGCCTCGTACTTCGCGGCCGAGCACGGCCCGTCGGTGTGCGGCATGGCGTTTCGGGTCAAGGATTCGCAAAAGGCCTACAAGCGCGCACTGGAACTCGGCGCGCAGCCGATCCACATCGAAACCGGTCCGATGGAATTGCACCTGCCGGCCATCAAGGGCATTGGCGGTGCGCCGCTGTACCTGATCGACCGTTTCGGCGAAGGCAGCTCGATCTATGACATCGATTTCGTGTTCCTCGATGGCGTCGACCGCAATCCGGTCGGTGCGGGCCTGAAGATCATCGATCACCTGACCCATAACGTGTACCGCGGCCGCATGGCCTACTGGGCGAACTTCTACGAGAAGTTGTTCAACTTCCGCGAAATCCGTTACTTCGACATCAAGGGCGAGTACACCGGCCTGACCTCCAAGGCCATGACCGCGCCGGACGGCATGATCCGCATCCCGCTGAACGAAGAGTCGTCCAAGGGCGCCGGGCAGATCGAAGAGTTCCTGATGCAGTTCAACGGCGAGGGCATTCAGCACGTGGCCTTCCTGGCTGACGATCTGGTCCAGACCTGGGATCACCTGAAAAAGATCGGCATGCGCTTCATGACCGCGCCGCCGGACACCTATTACGAGATGCTCGAAGGCCGTTTGCCGAATCACGGCGAGCCGGTGGGCGAGCTGCAATCGCGGGGCATCCTGCTGGACGGTTCGTCCGAGTCGGGCGACAAGCGCCTGCTGTTGCAGATCTTCTCGGAAACCCTGATGGGCCCGGTGTTCTTCGAATTCATCCAGCGCAAGGGTGATGACGGGTTCGGCGAGGGTAACTTCAAGGCGCTGTTTGAGTCGATCGAGCGCGATCAGGTTCGGCGTGGGGTGTTGTCGACCGATTAAACCTTGAAAAGATCGCAGCCTGCGGCAGCTCCTACGGGTTGGGCAATCCCCTGTAGGAGCGGCCGCAGGCTGCGATCTTTTGCTTTCAAGGTCTGCGCTGCCGCATCAAATGCTTGAACCCCTCAAAAATCAGCACCAGCACCGCCATCCAGATCGGGATATAGGTCAGCCACTCCCCGGGCTTGATGCTTTCCCCCAGCAACAGCGCCACCCCCAGCAGCAGCACCGGCTCGACGTAGCTCAACAGGCCGAACAGGCTGAACGGCAACAGGCGGCTGGCGATGATGTAGACCACCAGCGCCGATGCACTGATCACCCCAAGCAGCGGGATCAACAACGATAGCCACGGATGCTGATCGAACACACCGAAGCCTTGCGCGCCGCTCTGCACGAACCAGAACGCCACCGGCAGGGTCAGCGCCATGTCCAGCCACAGGCCGCCAAGGTTGTCCGCCTTGAGGCGCTTGCGCAGGACGAAATAGGTTGGATAACCGATGCATACCAGCAAGGTTGCCCAGGAAAAACCACCGACCTGATACAACTCGTTGATCACGCCGAGGCAGGCGAACACCACGGCAATCTTCTGCAGATACGACAGACGTTCGCCATAGGCGATGCGGCCGGTCAGGACCATGGTCAGGGGCAGCAGGAAATAGCCCAGGGACACATCGAGGCTATAGCCGTTGAGCGGCGCCCACATGAACAGCCAGAGTTGCACGCCGAGCAGCGCCGAGGAGGCGAGCAGGGCGGCGATCAGTTTTGTATTGGCGCGCACCCGCCGGACGATCTCGACCACGCGTTTCCATTCGCCGGACACCACCATGAACACGGTCATGCACGGCACGGTCAGCAGCATGCGCCAACCGAAAATTTCCACGCCGCTCAAGGGGGTGAGCAGCGATGTGTAGTAATACATGACGGCGAACAGCACCGAGGCTGAAACCGATAGAGCGATACCTTTAGACAAACTGTCCTCGCGAAGCTGAAGGTGGAACGGGGGGCGGAGGATACGTGGTTTTTGTGGTGAATAATGGGCGGGTGATCGATATTTTCGACAATTGCGTAGGGCTTTTGATCGCTGCCCTCACCCTAACCCTCTGGGCGGTCCGACGTTTCGGGAGGGTTAGGGTAAGGGCTGCGACCTCAAGCCGATCGCGCATTGCGCCCCGACACAAAATGACTGACATCATTGAACCCCGGCGTAGAAGCATGCCCCGGCGTCACCAGCGAATCGATGAACGCCTCATCCTCAGCCGTGATCCTCACCGCCTGCGCTTTAGTGTAGGTGTCCCACTGCGCTTCGGTACGCGGTCCGACAATGGCTGAGGTCACCGCGCTGTTGTTCAACACCCAGGCAATGGCGAACTCGACGATGCCGACGCCACGACTCTGGCAGTACGCCTGGATCTGCTGGGCAATGCGCAACGATTCGACCCGCCATTCGGTTTCCAGGATGCGCTTGTCCTGGCGCCCGGCACGGCTGTTGGCGTCGGGTTGGGTGTCCGGTGCGTATTTGCCGCTAAGCACCCCGCGGGCCAGCGGGCTATAGGGCACGACGCCGAGGCCATAGTGGTGCGCGGCGGTGATCTGCTCGGTTTCTGCCTGGCGGTTGACGATGTTGTACAGCGGCTGACTGATCACCGGGCGGTCGACGCCCAGTTCATCGGCCACGCGCACGACCTCGGCGATGCGCCAGCCGCGATAATTGGACAGGCCCCAGTAGCGGATCTTGCCTTGGCGAATCAGGTCGCCGATGGCCGACACCGTCACTTCAAGCGGCGTGTTGGGGTCTTCGCGGTGCAGGTAATAGAGGTCGAGGTAGTCAGTGCCCAGGCGCGTCAGGCTGGCGTCGATACCATTGAAGATGTGCTTGCGACTCAAGCCGCTGCGGTTTGGCACGCCGTCCACCGGGCCGAAGCCGACCTTGGTGGCGAGCACCCATTCATGGCGGTTGCCGGCGATGGCTTCGCCGACGATTTCCTCGGAGCGACCGTTGGTGTAGACGTCGGCGGTGTCGATGAAGTTGATGCCCTGATCCCAGGCCTTGTCGATGATCCGCAGAGCATCTTCGGTGCTGGTCTGTTCGCCGAACATCATGGTGCCCAGGGTCAGGGTGGAGACTTGCAGGCCCGATCGACCCAGTGTGCGGTAGCTCATGAGGACATCCTTTTGCCGGAGGGGGAGGGAGTCAATCAGATACCGGAATCGTCCCGTGGGGCAAACGAAAAGATCGCAGCCTGCGGCAGCTCCTACGGATAGGTGTAGGAACTGCCGCAGGCTGCGATCTTTTGATCTTCGTTTTTAAGCGCGCAGGGTACGGGTCATGCGCAACGCCAGCAGGCTGCCGCAGACAATCACCCCGGCCAGCAGGTACAACGCCGCATCGGTCGAACCGGTGCTGTCCTTGACCCAACCCACCAGGTACGGGCTGAGGAAGCCCGCCATCTGCCCCATGGAGTTGATCAATGCCAGGCCACCGGCCGCAGCGCCGGCACTGAGCATCGCCGTCGGCACTGGCCAGAACATCGGCAGGCCGGTGAGGGCGCCCATGGTGGCGATGGTCAGGCCGAGGATGGCAATGGCCGGGTTGGCGGCGAAGTTCACCGCGATCAGCAGGCCGAGCGCGCCCATCAGCATCGGTACCACCAGATGCCAGCGGCGTTCCTTGCGCAGGTCCGCCGAGCGGCCGACGATCAGCATGAACACGGCGGCAAGCAGATAAGGAATCGCACTCAACCAGCCGATCACCAGGTTATCGCTGAAGCCCAGGTTCTTGATGATCGACGGCAGCCAGAAGTTGATCGCGTACACGCCGCTCTGGATGCAGAAGTAGATCAGGCCGAACGCCCAGATCGCCGGGTTCTTGAACACCGCCAGCAGCGAATCGGTGGTGGTTTTCGGTTTGTTCGCGAGGTCTTCGGCGTGGTCGGCTTCCAGCACCGAACGCTCGAACGGCGTCAGCCATTTGGCATTGGCGTAGCTATCGCTGAGCAGGAAGTAGGCGAGGGCGCCGAGGATCACGGTCGGAATGCCTTGCAGCAGGAACATCCACTGCCAGCCGGCCAGACCGCCCTGGCCCGCAGCGAAGTGGTTGAGGATCCAGCCGGAAAACGGGCTGCCGAGCAGGCCGGACACCGGGATCGCCGACATGAACAGCGCCATGATGCGCCCGCGACGGAAGGTCGGGAACCACTGCGAGAGGTACAGCACCACGCCCGGGAAGAAGCCGGCTTCGGCGGCGCCGGTGAACAGGCGCAAGGTGTAGAACTCCGTTGGGGTGGTGACGAACAGCAGGCAGGTCGACAGCATGCCCCAGGTGATCATCATCAGCGCAATCCAGCGCCGTGGGCCAAACTTTGTCAGTGCCAGGTTGCTTGGCACGCCGCACAGCACGTAGCCGATGAAGAAGATCCCGGCACCGAGGCCGTATACGGTTTCACTGAACTTCAGCGCGTCGAGCATTTGCAGTTTGGCAAAGCCGACGTTGACCCGGTCGAGGTAGTTGAACAGGTAGCAGATGAAAATGAAGGGAATCAAGCGCAGGGTAATGCGCTTGTAGACGGCGTTTTTATCGTCAGCGATGGCCTGGGACGCTACGGCGCTCTGTGACATGGCGGCTCTCTCTTTATTATGATTTTTTGCGATGCAAAGGGTAACGTTGATCGCCCCTAGAGTCTCGGTCACGCTCGGGGCTGCTGTCTTTGTGCCTGAGCACAGGGTTTGCCCACCAGCCCTGTGCGGGTGAACAACCCGTCCCATCACTGCCTGCAAGGATCACCCGCATGTTCGAACTCGATCACGATCTGGCACAGGACATCGTCGACCGGGCGATGGCCATCCTGCCGTACAACGTCAACGTCATGGACAGCCAGGGCCTGATCCTCGGCAGCGGCGAACCGGAGCGGGTCAACACCCGGCATGAAGGTGCGCAACTGGTGTTGGCCAACGGCCGGGTGGTGGAGATCGACGCGCAAACGGCGATGCACCTCAAGGGCGTGCAGCCGGGGATCAACCTGCCGCTGCTGCTCGACCAGCGCCTGATCGGCGTGCTCGGCATCACCGGCGAGCCCGAGCAATTGCGCACCTACGCGCAGCTGGTGCGCATGACCGCCGAGATGCTGGTGGGCCAGCGCAATCAGCAGTCCGAGCAGCAATGGCGCCGGCAGCGCTGCGATGATCTGCTGGCCTTGCTGCTCAGCGACGTCGGCAGTTCGCCGCGGTTGATCGACGAGGCGCAGCAACTGGGACTCAAGCCGCAGCTGACGCGGGTTCCCTATTTGTTCGAGCTGGGCCTGGAGCACGGGCCGGGGCAAACCGTCGAGGCGCTCAGCGCGTGGTTGACTTCGCGCTACCCGGACAGCTGGTGCGTGAGTTCGGTCAAGTCATCGCTGCTGTGGTGTCGACCGGCGAGCCAGTCGGTGGAGAACGAGCGCCTGCTGGAAAAACTCGACGGCCTGGGCTGGAACATTCTGCGCATCGCCGTGGGCGGGCAGGCCGACGGCTTGACTGGGCTGCGCCGCTGCTATCGGCGGGTCGGTGATTTGCTGGCCTATGGGCGCGACGTGTTGCCCACCTCCCGTTTGTTGACGTTGAACCGTTACCGATTGCCCGTGATGCTCTGGCGCCATCGCAACGACGATGCCCTCGACGAGCTGCTCAGTCCTTTGCGCAAAGTGATTGCCAGGGACAATAACGGCCAGTTGCTGGCGACCCTGCGCAGCTGGTGCGAGCACGATGGCCAGAGCCAGGCCTGTGCCGATGCATTGGGGATTCACCGCAACAGCCTGCGGTATCGGATGGAGCGCATTGCCGAGTTGAGCGGAGTCGATCCATTGCGGTTGGACGGCATGCTCGCACTGTACCTCGGCGTGCAACTCCTGCCGCAGACCGACTCCACGCCACCGTAGGAGCTGCCGAAGGCTGCGATCTTTTGCCCTTGAAAATACAAAATCAAAAGATCGCAGCCTTCGGCAGCTCCTACGATGTTTGCAGTCTGGGTTCACTCCGGCTTTTGTGAAAATGAACAACAATCGCCATCGCCGCTTGTGCAGCGGACCGGCGTCATTGTCCAGCCCTGCTGGCAGCATTGGAGGCAATGGAACTGGAGAATTCCCATGAAAATCGTGATCGCCCCTGATTCGTTCAAAGACAGCCTCAGCGCCCAGGGCGTGGCCGATGCCATTGCCCTCGGCCTGGCCGGCGTCTGGCCCGATGCACAACTGGTCAAGTGCCCGATGGCCGACGGCGGCGAAGGCACGGTCGAGTCCGTGTTGGCCGCCTGCAAGGGCGAATGGCGCCGCAATGAAGTGCGCGGGCCACTGGGCCGCCCGGTGAATGCCGCCTGGGGCTGGTTGCCCGACAGCCACACCGCGATCATCGAAATGGCCGAAGCCAGCGGCCTGCAATTGGTCCCGCTGGAGCAGCGCGATGCGTGCATCACCAGCACCTTCGGCACCGGTGAACTCATCCGCGCCGCGCTGGACGTCGGGGCGCAACGGGTGATCCTGGCCATCGGCGGCAGTGCCACCAATGACGGCGGTGCAGGGGCCATGCAGGCATTGGGCGTGAAATTGCTCGATGATCAGGGTCAGCCGCTGAATCCCGGCGGCCTTGCGCTGGGGCAGCTGGCGAGTATCGATCTGGCCGCCGTCGATGCGCGACTGGCCGGGGTACGTTTCGACATCGCCGCCGACGTCAACAATCCACTGTGTGGCCCCCATGGCGCTTCGGCGATTTTCGGCCCGCAAAAAGGCGCCTCTGCCGGGCAGGTCGAACAACTGGATGCGGTACTCGGGCATTTCGCCGATCTCTGCGCACACGCCTTGGGCAAGGACGTACGCGACGAACCCGGCAGCGGGGCGGCCGGCGGCTTGGGGTTCGCGGCCAAGGCGTTTCTGGGGGCGCAGTTCAAGGCCGGGGTCGAGGTGGTCGCCGAATTGGTCGGCCTTGCAGAAGCGGTCGAGGGCGCTGACCTTGTGATCACCGGCGAAGGTCGTTTCGATGCGCAAACCCTGCGAGGAAAAACACCGTTTGGGGTTGCCCGTATTGCGCACCAGCACGGCGTGCCGGTGATCGTCATCGCCGGCACACTGGGGGACGGTTATCAGGCGCTGTACGCCCATGGCATCGACGCCGCGTTTGCCCTCGCGAGCGGGCCGACCACCCTGGAACAGGCGTGCGCCGAGGCCCCGAGGCTCTTGCGCGACCGCGCGACAGACATTGCCAGGGTCTGGCGTATGGCAGGGTCAACGAAAGGCTGATCGCTGAAAAGCGCTGGATCAAGGCGAGTGAATCAAACCTTGCTCCAGCGCCTTCATCATCGCGATCCAGCGCGATCTCACGCCGAACTTTCGGCGGATATTGGCGATATGGTAATTCACACCGGATTCACTGCACTGGATGATCTGCGCGATTTCCCAGGATGATTTGCCCGCCGCGGTCCATTGCAAAATCTCTTTCTCCCGGCCAGTCAGCCGTATGGCGTTGGCTGTCGCGCATTCCGATGCCTGGAGCTGGACGGGCGGTAGCGATGATCCGGGTACAGCGTTATTGGCGCGATACATAGTGGTTCTCCCATTCATCATCAATGACGGCGTGGGCGCGCAGAATCTTCCTACTTCATGAATGGAATGTTCGCACGGCCGTTCTCCAGCAACCCTGAGTTGGAGAAACGGTTTTCTTATAGCGCGAATCGACCGGATTGGAACCTGTCATAAGTTACAGGTGGTTGTTCACTTCACGAGAACAACCCGGCAGCGATGTTGATCGAGAACCCCAGAATCGCGGTGTTGAACAAAAAACCGATCAACGATTGCGCCAGCACAATCTTGCGCAGATCCCGGGTAGCCACGCCGACATCCGAGGTCTGCACCGCCGCGCTGATGGTGAAGGAGAAGTACAGGAAGTCCCAGTAATTGGGCGTGGTCAACCCTTCGGCAAAGCGCAGCGCCGGGTCCTTGCCGTTCCAGGTGTAGAACAGGCGGGCGTAGTGCACGCTGAAAATCACCCCGATCAGCAGCCATGAACCCATTACGGTCAACGCCGTGAAGCCGTAGTGCAGCAGTTTGGGGGTGGGCGCCAGGTCTTTGCTGCCGGCCAGTTCGAAGGTGATGGTGGCGAGGCTGGCAATCGCGGCGATGCTGACCACCAGCAAGACAAGTCCGGCGTTCTCATCTTCGATTTCAGCGATGCGTTTGACGTCCGGGGCCTTGGCGCGTGCGCTGAGCCAGAGCATCAGCACCAGGTAGGTCCAGACCCCGGCGTTCCAGCCATAGAGGATTTTGCTGATGATCGAATCGGCTGGTGCGAGAATGCCGACGGCGATGCCCAGCAGGGCGGCGCAGGACAGGCGCGGGTGGGTGTGGGTGAGGAAGGGCATGAGCACTCACGGGAACAGGAATACTCCTACCATAGCGTAGGAGCTGCCGCAGGCTGCGATCTTTTGATCTTGATTGACGTGATTCATTAAAAATCAAAAGATCGCAGCCTTCGGCAGCTCCTACAGGGGGTGTCAGGTTTTGCTGTGGCGTTTTCGCACCAGCTTCATCACCACCACGAAAAACACCGGCACGAACAGCACCGCCAGGGTCGCCGTGATCATCCCGCCGATCACGCCGGTGCCGATGGCCTGCTGGCTCGCCGAACTGGCACCGGTGGCGATCGCCAGGGGCACCACGCCGAGGATGAACGCCAGGGAGGTCATGACAATCGGCCGCAAACGCAGGCGCGCCGCTTGCAGGGTGGCGTCGATCAGGTCGTGGCCTTCGTCGTACAGGCTCTTGGCGAATTCGATGATCAGGATGGCATTCTTCGCCGACAGGCCGATGATGGTGATCAGGCCGACCTTGAAGAACACGTCGTTGGGCATGTCGCGCAGGGTCACCGCCAAGACCGCGCCGAGTACCCCAAGGGGCACCACCAGCAGCACCGACGTCGGGATCGACCAGCTCTCGTACAGCGCCGCCAGGCAGAGGAACACCACCAGCAACGACAGGCCGAGCAGGATCGGCGCCTGACTGCCGGACAAACGCTCCTGCAATGACAGGCCGGTCCACTCCTGGCCCAGGCCCGCCGGGCCTTGCGCGACCAGGCGCTCGACTTCGGCCATGGCTTCGCCGGTGCTGTGGCCGGGTGTCGGCTCGCCGGAAATGGCAATGGCCGGGTAGCCGTTGTAGCGGGTCAATTGCGCCGGACCCTGAATCCACTTGGCCTCGACGAATGCCGACAGCGGCACCATCTTGCCGCTGTCATTGCGCAGGTGCATCTGCAACAGATCCGCCACCTGGCTGCGCTGATCGCCTTCGGCTTGCACCACCACGCGCTGCATCCGCCCCTGGTTGGGGAAGTCGTTGATGTAGGCCGAGCCCACGGAAGTGGACAGCAGACTGGCGACATCGGCAAAGGACACGCCCAGGGCGTTGGCCTGTTTGCGGTCGACCACCAGTTGCACCTGGGGTGCTTCGGCCAGGGCGCTTTCACGCACGTTCATCAGGATCGGACTCTTCTCGGCGGCGGCGAGGAAATCGCTGCGCGCTGCCATCAGGGCCGTGTGACCCAGGCCGCCACGGTCCTGGAGGCGGAACTCGAAACCGCTGGACGTGCCCAGGCCATCCACGGGTGGCGGCAGGACCGCGAAGGTCACGGCGTCCTTGATCTGGCTGAGGGCGATGTTGGCGCGGTCGGCAATCGAGGCGGCCGAGTCATCGCTGCCCCGTTCGGACCAGTCCTTCAAGGTCGTGAAGGTCAGCGCGGCGTTCTGGCCGCTGCCGGAAAAACTGAAACCGAGAATCACCGTGCTGTCTCCAACGCCGGGTTCTGTGGCGTTGTGCGCTTCGACCTGCTCGGCCACCTGTACCGTACGGTTTTTACTCGCGCCGGGTGGCAGCTGGATGTCGGTGATGGTGTAACCCTGGTCTTCCACTGGCAGGAACGAAGAGGGCAGGCGACTGAAGCAAATCCCCAGCCCGACCAGCAGCACGCCGTAGATCAGCAGGTAGCGCCCGCTGCGCTTCAAGGCGTAGGCGACCCAGCCCTGATAACGCTCGGTCAATCGTTCGAAGCCGCGATTGAATGCGCCGAAGAAGCCGGTCCTGGCGTGATGCTCACCTTTGGCGATGGGCTTGAGCAAGGTGGCGCAGAGGGCCGGGGTCAGGGTCAGGGCGAGGAAGGCCGAGAACAGGATTGACGTCGCCATGGACAACGAGAACTGCTGGTAAATCACCCCGACCGAACCCGGCATGAAGGCCATCGGGATGAACACTGCCACCAGCACCAGGGTGATGCCGACGATCGCCCCGGTGATCTGCGTCATGGCTTTGCGCGTCGCCTCCTTGGGCGACAGGCCTTCGCTGGCCATGATGCGCTCGACGTTCTCCACCACCACAATCGCGTCATCCACCAGGATGCCGATGGCCAGGACCATGCCGAACATGGTCAGCACGTTGATCGAAAAGCCCAGGGCGAGCATGGTCGCGAAGGTGCCCATCAGTGCCACCGGCACCACCAGGGTCGGAATCAGGGTGTAGCGGATGTTCTGCAGAAACAGGAACATTACCGCGAACACCAGCAACATGGCTTCGCCGAGGGTGTAGACCACCTTGGTGATCGAGACCTTGACGAAGGGCGAGGTGTCGTAGGGAATCTTGTACTCGACGTTGGCCGGGAAATACCGCGCCAGTTCATCCATCTTCGCCCGCACCAGGGTTGCGGTGCTCAGGGCGTTGGCGCCGGGGGCCAACTGAACGCCGACCGCCGTTGACGGCTTGCCGTTCAGGCGCGTGGAGAACTGATAGTCCTGGCTACCGATCTCGACCCGCGCCACGTCGCCGATGCGCACCGTGGAGCCGTCGGGATTGGCCTTGAGAACGATGTCGGCAAACTCTTCGGGGGTCGACAGCTGCCCCTTGACCAGAATGGTCGCGGTGATTTCCTGGCTGCTGCGCACCGGCAGGTCGCCAATGCTGCCGGCCGAGACCTGGGCGTTCTGGGCGGCGACGGCGGCATTGACGTCTGCCGGGGTCAGGTTGAAAGACAGCAGCTTCTGCGGGTCGATCCAGATGCGCATGGCCCGTTCCGAACCGTACAGCTGCGCCTTGCCGACGCCGTCCAGGCGCTTGATCTCGTTCATCACGTTGCGCGCCAGGTAATCGCTGAGCGCCACATCGTCGAGCTTGCCGTCGCTGGAGGTGAGGGTGATCAGCAGCAGGAACCCGGACGAAACCTTGTCGACCTGCAACCCTTGCTGGTTGACCGCCTGGGGCAGGCGTGACTCCACGGCCTTGAGGCGGTTCTGCACATCGACCTGGGCCATTTCCGGGTGGGTGCCCGGTTGAAAGGTGGCCTTGATCGTGGCGCTGCCCAGGCTGCTCTGGGATTCGAAATACAAAAGGTTATCGGCGCCGTTGAGCTCCTCCTCGATCAGGCTCACCACGCTTTCATCCACGGTCTGCGCCGATGCGCCCGGGTACACGGCATAGATTTCGATCTGCGGCGGCGCGACGTCGGGGTATTGCGCCACCGGCAACTGGGGAATGGCCAGGGCGCCGGCCAGCAGAATGAACAGCGCCACCACCCAGGCAAACACCGGGCGGTCGATAAAGAACTGCGGCATAAAGAAGCGTCCTGCTTATTGACCAGCGACCTGGGCAAAGGGGAGAGGGGAGTCGTCGATCTGCACTTTTTCACCGGGCTTGGCGTGTTGCAGGCCTTCGATCACGATGCGGTCGCCCGGCTTGAGGCCGCCGGTGACGATCCAGCGATTGTCCTGCACGGCACCCAGTTCGACCGGTTGCTGGCCGACCCGCAGCTCGTCATCGAGCAGCAGCACTTGCGCAACACCTGCGCTGTCGCGCTGAATGGCCCGCTGCGGCACGCTGATGCCCTCGCGGTTGACCGCCTGTTCCAGGCGCACGCGCACGAAGCTGCCCGGCAGCAGGTCGAGGTCCGGGTTGGGGAACTCACTGCGCAGGATGATCTGGCCGGTGCCCGGGTCGACGCTGATGTCGCTGAACAGCAGCTTGCCCGGCAGCGGATAGAGGCTGCCGTCGTCCTGGATCAATGTGGCCTTGATCTGGTCCTGGCCGACCTGTTGCAAATGGCCGGAGCGGAATGCACGACGCAGGTCGTTGAGTTCGCGGGTCGACTGGGTCAGGTCGGCGTGTATCGGATTGAGCTGCTGGATCAATGCCAGCGGCGTGCTTTCGTTCTGCCCCACCAGGGCACCTTCGGTAACCAGCGCGCGGCCAATGCGACCGGAAATCGGGGCGGTGACGGTGGCGTAACCCAGGTTGAGCTTTGCCCGGTCCACGGCAGCTTTGCTGGCGGCGACATCGGCCTCGGTCTGGCGCAGGGTAGCGCGGGCGTTGTCGTAGTCCTGGGCGCTGACGGCCTTTTCATCGACCAACTGGGCATAGCGCTGTTCCTGCAGGCGTGCCTGGAAGGCATTGGCCTGGGATTTGCGCAGCGAAGCTTCGGCACTTTCCAGATCGGCCTTGAACGGCGCCGGATCGATGCGGAACAGCACGTCGCCCTGTTTCACATCGCTGCCTTCACGGAAGGTCCGTTGCAGGACCACGCCATCGACCCGGGCGCGCACCTGGGCCATGCGCGGCGCGGCAATCCGCCCGCTCAGCTCGCTGGTGATGGTCAGAGGCCGCGCTTCGATGGTTTCGATGCGAACGCTGGCCAGCGGCGCCTGTTCCTCGGCGTTCGAGGCCTTGTCGCACGCGGCGAGGGTCAACGCCAGCGTCAACAGACTGAGCCTGGCAAGCAGATTGTTTGACATGTCATACCCCATTAAAGACCCCCGGCATGCTACCGGGCGACGGGGAGGGTAGCGGTGAAGCTTTGTTGGTGCAGTGTGAAATTGTGTAAGGGTTTTACTCAAGGGGGGGTATGGGCGTATATCCTTCAGTCCTTGTTATTTACTGCACCTGTTCCGGCCTCTTCGCGGGCAAGCCCGCTCCTACAGAGATCCTATGAACACAGCGCGTCCACTGTAGGAGCGGGCTTGCCCGCGAAGAGGCCGGAACAGGCGCCACCGCACTTTCTGGAACACCCCCATGCCCAACATCCTCCTGGTCGAAGACGACACAGCCCTCGCCGAACTGATCGCCAGCTACCTGGAACGCAACGGGTATTCCGTCAGCGTGATCGGCCGCGGCGACCAGGTGCGCGAGCGTGCCCGGCTCACGCCGCCGGACCTGGTGATCCTCGACCTGATGCTGCCAGGCCTCGACGGCCTGCAAGTCTGCCGCCTGCTGCGCGCCGATTCGGCGACCTTGCCCATTCTGATGCTCACTGCCCGTGACGACAGCCACGACCAGGTGCTGGGCCTGGAAATGGGCGCCGACGATTATGTCACCAAGCCTTGCGAACCCCGGGTGCTGCTGGCCAGGGTGCGGACCCTGCTGCGGCGCAGCAGCCTGAGCGAGCCACAAACCGCCATCGACCGGATTCTCATTGGCAACCTGTGCATCGATCTGTCCGAGCGCACCGTGACCTGGCGCCAGCAACCGGTGGAACTGTCCAGTGGCGAGTACAACCTGCTGGTGGTGCTGGCCCGGCATGCCGGCGAAGTGTTGAGCCGCGACCAGATTCTGCAACGCCTGCGCGGCATCGAATTCAACGGCACCGACCGTTCGGTGGACGTAGCGATTTCCAAGCTGCGGCGCAAGTTCGACGACCACGCCGGCGAGGCGCGCAAGATCAAGACCGTGTGGGGCAAGGGTTACCTGTTCAGCCGTTCCGAGTGGGAATGCTGAGCCGATGTTCAGAATCCTCTTTCGCCTGTACCTGGTGACCATCGTCTCCTTCAGCGCCGCGATTTACCTGGTGCCGGACCTGGTGGTCAAAGTCTTCCAGGAGCGTTTCGTCACCTACAACCTCGACTATTCCCGCGGCTTGCAAACCCTCATCGTCAAGCAGTTCCAGGCGGTGCCGTCCGAGCAATGGCCGGCCCTGGCGACGCAAATGGACGCCGAATTCCGGCCGCTGCACATCGTGCTCAGCCGCAATGACGATGCCAGTCTGACCCTGGCCGAACAGGAACGCCTGCAGCGCGGCGAGAACGTCGTGCGCGTCGGCGACTGGGGCTGGCGTACCCTGGCCGTGGCGCCGCTGAATGAAAGCACCGCCGTGCAAATGGTGGTACCCCCCGATCCCCTGGACGTCAACCTGCTGTACTGGGGCATCAACGTCCTGATTGGCGCGACCATGCTCGCCTGCCTGCTGTTGTGGCTGCGTCCGCACTGGCGTGACCTGGAGCGACTCAAGGGCACCGCCGAACGCTTCGGCAAGGGGCACTTGAGCGAGCGTACGCAGATTTCCCCAAGCTCCAACATCGGCAGCCTGGCCAATGTTTTCGACACCATGGCCGGGGACATCGAGAACCTGCTCAACCAGCAGCAGGATTTGCTTAACGCGGTGTCTCACGAGTTGCGCACGCCCTTGACCCGGCTGGACTTCGGCCTCGCCCTGGCGCTGTCCGATGACCTGCCGGCCACCACGCGCGAACGCCTGCAAGGTCTGGTGGCGCACATTCGCGAACTCGACGAACTGGTGCTGGAACTTTTGTCTTTCAGCCGCCTGCAAAACCCTGCGCGTTTGCCTGAGCAGGTCGAGGTGTCCCTGGACGAGTTCATCGACAGCATTCTCGGCAGCGTCGACGAAGAGCAGCAGTCCCAGGACGTCGTCATCGACGTGTTGCTCCACGGCCAACTCGAACGCTTCAGCCTCGATCCGCGCCTGACTGCCCGCGCCCTGCAGAACCTTTTACGCAACGCCATGCGCTACTGCGAAAAGCGCATCCAGATTGGCGTGCAGGTCAATGCCGCGGGCTGCGAGATCTGGGTCGACGATGACGGAATTGGCATTCCGGAGGAAGAGCGCGAGCGGATTTTCGAGCCGTTTTACCGCCTCGATCGTAGCCGCGACCGGGCCACTGGTGGTTTCGGCCTGGGGCTGGCGATCAGTCGCCGCGCCCTTGAAGCCCAGGGCGGCACGTTGACGGTGCATGCCTCGCCTTTGCGCGGGGCGCGGTTGCGCTTGTGGTTGCCGGCATCGGTCTGATTACGACAGGCGGTCAGCGCCGCTGTCAGGTTTTACAGTAGCCAAGCCCGTCCCTAGCGGGTTTCATTTGCACGTGGCTGTCAGGGGTTGACGGCACTGCAGGAGCAATGACATGGGCGCGCCTCGAATAAAAACAACCGGGCTAGGCACAATCAACGCAATCCATCAGGTCAGGGTCGACGCCGTGTCGAACCTCTTCGCGCTGGTGATTCCAGATGACGGTAGTCGTTCCCGTTTAGCGATCCGGGTATGGCCGACGATGACAGCGGGTGGCCACGATGGGTTGGCCGTCGGCGACAAGGTCAGTTACACCTTGTTCGCCGACCTCGCAGGGGAATGGCCCAGAGCCCAGGATCTGGTGAAGCTGGGCGCTGAAGACTGAGTTTGCGCGCTCAGACGTCAAGCCGGGTGCGTAACAGGGTCGCCATGTCCGCCAGGTCGGTCGTGGGGTTATGCCCGATCAGCATCCACGCATGCTCCATGTCCGCCCAGTGCACGATGTTCAGCCCGCGACGCTGTTCCCTGGTGAGTGGCCGGCTGCCGCGATTGGAGCGGATGATGCACAGCGCCATGGGCCCATGGACCGGGTCGAGGTAGGTGATCTGGGCAATGGGCACGCCTTCGTATTCGAGGATCTGCGCACGCTTGAACGCGGCACCCGGCAGCAGCAGGTTGGCCGGCGCGAGGCTGAGACCCAGGCGCGCATCCAGCGTCTGCAACTGTGCGCGCAAGGCTGCGTCGTCGACGGGCAGGTGGTCCAGGGTCTGCGGCACGTACAGGGTCATGTAGTCGGCCACCAGTTCCCGCCAGTTTTCCTTTTCCTCGCTTTGCTGCCAATTGAGGAACAAGCGGTCCGCCAGCACACCGCTGGCCACCAGCCCGGCAGCCGCCGCGAGGAACCAGCGGCGGTTGAAGGCGGGGCGGGCGGGGGACGGCAAGTCGTCGAGCATGGCTTGCAGGCGATCGACCGGGGCCTGGCGCGTCAATTCATCGTAAGAGGCCTTGAAGGGCAGATCGCTGCGCTTGAGCCATTGCAGGCGCAGGCCCAGCATCGGGTCGGCGGCGATGGCCGTGTCGAGGCGCTCGCGTTGTTCGCTGTCGAGCTGGTTGTCGAGGTAGGCCACCAGTTGTTCGTCCGAGGGTGTCGATTTCATCGACGTTCTCCATTGGTGGGGACAGGCACCGTATGTAACGGCGGGTATTCGGCCAGTTTCGACCGGGCGGCGGCCAGGCGACTCATGACCGTGCCGATGGGCACTTGCAACACTTCGGCCACTTCGCGGTAGGACAAGCCTTCAACGTAGGCGAGGAACAGTGTTTCGCGCTGGGCTTCGGGCAGCGCGTCGACGCGGCGGATGACCTGGGCGGCGAAGACATGGGTCTGCGCCGCGTGTTCGCCATCGAACGACAGGGCCTGGTCCGGCTCGACCGCACCCTGGCCGAGACGCACCCGGCGGGCGCGGACTTCGTTGAGCCAGATCGAGTGCAAAATGCTCAGCAGCCAACGGTCCATGCGCGTGCCGGCTTGATATTGCCCGGCCCGCTCCAGCGCCCGCACACACGTCGCCTGCACCAGGTCATCGGCCACGTGCCGCTGCCGGGACAACAGCAGGCCGTAGCGCCACAAACGCGCCAGATGTTGTTTGAGTTCTGCCCGTACTGCCTGATCGCTGGCGATGGCGACCTCCGCCCGCTGGGGGGTGTCAGGTTTTCGATGAGTCGTTGATGGCCGCGGCCAGATCCTGGTATTCCTCGCAACGGGTACCGCCACAGATCGACTTGATCTGCTGCAACTGTTCCTGCGCCAGGTCCAGGCGTCCCTTGATGACATAGGCCTCGCCCAGGTACTCGCGCACCTGGGCGTATTGCGGATCGAGCTTCACTGATTGCAGGTAATAGCCGATGCCTTCGTCGGTACGCCCCAGTTTACGCGTGGCGTAGCCGCGATAGTTGAGGGCTTTGGCGGTGTTGGGGTTTTTCAGGGTGTCGAGCAGGGCCAGAGCTTCTTCGTAACGTCCGTCCTTGGCCAGTCGGTAGGCATAGTGGGTGCGGTCTTCGTCCGGCACCAGGTTGCTGGTTTGTTTGACGCACTTTTGCGCCTTGGTGTCGAAGACCTGGCCTTTGGGGCAATTGGGCCTGGCGGGCATTTCGTCGTCGTCACCGCCACCACCACCATTGGCCAGCGCCAGGGAGCCGGACAGCGCAACGGCCAGCAGCAGGGCGGGAGTCACTAAAGCGAAACGGATGTTCATGGGTGATGCTCCACGGGATGATGCGTTTCAGATCAGGTCGCGCCTTGATAACGGACAGCACAAGGTTGAGACATCCGGCCGGCCGGGAAGTTGAACAATGGTCAGTGAGCCGTGCATCGCCTATTTCATGGGTGATGAGAGGTGAACACCGCAGGGGGGAGAATTATTCATTTGTTTGTGCTGCTGTTTATAAAGAAAGCACGAGTTGGCGTCTTTGTAAGCACTCAAAAGAATAGTTGCCAGTGATGGCCCCTTCGCGGGCAAGCCCGCTCCTACAACGTCCGTGTCAACGCCGCGTAACCTGTAGCGAAGGGGCCATCACTGACTCAACCCAACAACCGCACCGGTGCACCCGCCGCCCAGGCCTGGATATCCTCGATCATCTGGGAGAAGAACAGCTGGTAATTCTGCCGGCTGACATAGCCGATATGCGGCGTGGCCAGCACATTGTCCAGCGTCCTGAACGGGTGATGTTCCGGCAAAGGCTCCTGTTCGAATACGTCCAGCGCTGCACCCGCCAGACGGTTTTTCTGCAGCGCCTTGATCAGCGCCGCCTCGTCGACAATCGGCCCACGCGCAGTATTCACCAGCAACGCCGTCGGTTTCATCCAGGCCAGTGCCTGGGCGTCGACCATGCCGCGGCTGCGCTCACTGAGCACCAGGTGCACGGACAGCACGTCGGCCTGCTCGAACAGTTGCTGCTTGCTGACATGGGTCACGCCAGATTCCGCCGCGCGTTCGGCCGTGAGGTTTTCGCTCCAGGCGATTACCCGCATGCCGAACACCTGGCCGAATTGCGCGACCCGCTGGCCGATGCTGCCCAGGCCGAGGATGGCCAGGGTCTTGCCGTGCAGGTCGCCGCCAAGGCCCTGTTGCCAGAGGCCTGCGCGCAAGGCATTGGCTTCGGCGACGAGGTTGCGGGTGGCGGCCATGATTAGCGCCCAGGTCAGCTCGGGCGCGGCGTGTTTGTAGCTGTCGCTGCCGCTCACCTGAATGCCCAGGGCCGCGGCGGCCTTGAGATCGAGGGCGTGATTGCGCATGCCGCCGGTCACCAGCAATTTGAGTTTGGGCAGGCGTCGCAACAGGTCTTCATCGAAGCGGGTGCGCTCGCGCATCACGCAGATGACTTCAAACCCGGCGAGGCGCCGGGCCAGGGTTTCATTGTCGGCGGGGTAGTCATGGAGGAAGTTCACCTGGCCGACGCTGTCCAGCACGGACCAGTCCACCACATCCCGGGCGACGTCCTGCCAATCATCGAGCACTGCAATCTGGACGGTCATCAGGTTTTCCTCATCAACGCACGGGGTCGGTCTTGCTTAGCCAGGCCAGCAGTGCCTGGTGGAACTGCTCCGGCTCTTCCATCTGCGGCGCGTGGCCCATGCCGGGGAACTCGACCAGGGTCGAGTGGGGAATCAGCTTGGCCGCCTCTTTGCCGAGCACAGCGTAGTGCCCCAGCTTCGCCTTGACCTCGGGCGAGGCGATGTCGCTGCCGATGGCCGTGGTGTCGGACGTACCGATCAATAACAGGGTCGGCATCTTCAGGTTGTGGAATTCGTAGTACACCGGCTGGGTGAAAATCATGTCGTAGATCAGCGCCGAATTCCATGCAACCTGGGTATGCCCCGGGCCTTTGTTCAGGCCGGCGAGCATGTCCACCCAACGGTCGAACTCCGGTTTCCAGCGACCACCATAATAGGTGTTGCGCTCATAGGTGCGGATGCCTTCGGCGCTGAGCTTGAGTTCGCGCTCGTACCATTGGTCCACCGTGCGATAAGGCACGCCCAGGGCTTTCCAGTCTTCCAGGCCAATGGGGTTGACCATGGCCAGTTGCTCAACCTGTTCGGGGAACTGCAGGGCATAACGGGTGGCGAGCATGCCGCCGGTGGAGTGCCCCAGCAGGGTGGCTTTCTGGATGCCGAGGGCCTTGAGCAATTGCTGGGTGTTGGTCGCCAGTTGCTGGAAGCTGTACTGGTAACGGACCGGCTTGCTGGAGCTGCAGAAACCGATCTGGTCCGGGGCGATGACCCGGTAGCCGGCGTCGCTCAGGGCTTTGATCGAGCTGTCCCAAGTGGCGCCGCAGAAATTCTTGCCGTGCATCAATACGACGCTGCGACCGTTGGCCTTGCCGTGCGCGGCGACGTCCATGTAACCCATTTGCAGGGGCTGGCCCTGGGATTCAAAGGTGAAGTGCTTGAGCGTGTAGGGGTACTCGAAACCCTGCAGTTCAGGGCCGTACGCCGCACCTTCGGCGTGGGCGGCAGCGGGCAGCGCAGCGCTCAACAGAAGGGCGGGAAACCAGCGGGAGAAAGACAGCGACATGGGTGGGCTCCAAAGAAAACCTGCCGATGCTGGACCGGCATGATTAGGGCGACATTAACCACAGGCAATCGCCACCCGCGATGGTTCAATCCATCCAGCCCAGGGTTGCCAGCGCCAACACTCCGTAGCGGGCGCCCTTGGCGAGCGTCACAATCAGCAGGAAACGCCCCAGGGGCTCGCGCATCACTCCGGCCACGAGGGTCAACGGATCGCCGATGATCGGCATCCAACTGAGCAGCAATGTCCAGTGACCGTAGCGCTGGTAATGTCCCTGAGCCTTGTGCAGATGCCGCGGGCTGACCGGGAACCAGCGGCGCTCGCGAAACCGTTCGATGCCGCGGCCCAGCCACCAGTTAAGCAGCGAACCCAGGACATTGCCCAGCGTCGCCACGGCCAGCAGCGCCCAGAGCCAGTAGCGCTCGCTGAGCAACAGGCCCACCAGCACTGCTTCGGATTGCAGGGGCAGCAGGGTGGCGGCCCCGAAGGCGGCGAAGAACAGCCCGAGGTACGCCCCCGGCATCAATGGGCGGGGTAGTCGGCTACCACCACGTCAGAACCGTCCTTTTTCAGGCCGATGACTTGCCAGGCATCGCTCTTGCCATCCATTTCCATGCCGGGCGAGCCCATGGGCATACCCGGTGCGGCGACACCGAGCAGATCGTTGCGCTTGCTCAAGGCCAGCACCTGATCGGCCGGTACATGGCCCTCGACGAACTTGCCGTTGATCAAGGCGGTGTGGCAGGAGGCCAGGCGCGGCGGTACTCCGTGCTCCTGCTTGAACGAACTCATGTCGGCTTCGACGTGATCCTCGACCTTGAAACCGTTGGCTTCGAGGTGGGAGATCCACTTTTTGCAGCAGCCGCAATTGGCATCGCGATGCACTTCAATCGGAATCAGCTCGGCGGCCTGCGCCAGGGAGGAGATGAACAGGGCACTCAGGGCGATAAGACGCAGGTGGGTTCGCATGCAGGTAGATCTCGTTTTTCACGGGCGAAAAAATGCATTCTGACCCATTTTCCCGGCCAGGCATTCAAGGAGTGTTTCAAAGTAATACGCAGACAACGCTGCAATCCTGTCAGATCGAAGCTGTCAGGCAAGTGAGGGGAATATTACAAAAGTGTCAGGTATCGACCTTATCGTCCCGATAAAGCCAAAAGGCTGCATCGGCGGTAAGATGGCCGCCGTTTGCAGCTCAAGCCCCGATCTCCCCGTAGGAGCTGCCGAAGGCTGCGATCTTTTGATACTTTTACGAGCAGAATCAAAAGATCGCAGCCTTCGGCAGCTCCTACGCGAAATTCGGCAGGGGCAGGCACAAAGACCGGATACACCTTTCAGCTTTTCAGGAACCCGCAATGACTCAGTCGCAACGTTTGAAATACTCGATTCTGATCTCCCTCGTCGTGCTGGCGATCATGTTTGGCCTTTCCTGGTTGCAGAACACCGGCGTCATCAGCGAAAAACTGTTCCAGTACATCGCCATCGGCGTGGCGGTGATCGTGGTCGTCGTCAATGGCGTGATGCGCCGCAAGGTCAAGCCCTGAGCAGGGCCCGACCCGGTCAGTGATGATGCAGGATCGCGGCAGCCTGTGGATGCAGGCTGTAGCTCTTGTCCGGATTGAGGACAATCACACCCTCGCTGCACAGGCGCTTCAATACTTCGCGCACGCTTAGAAAGGACAGGGGAATATCCAGGTCCAGCAGGTGGCTGTGGACACCACGCACCCCCAGGCTGCGCTCGCTTTCGGCGGCACTGAGCAAGGCATCGATGACTTTCAGGCGAATCAGGCTGGTGCGCAGGCCGAAGTGCTTGAGCAGGATTCTGATCCGCTCGTTGCCGTGGTGCGGCGCGAATACGCCGACGCCCATGGATGCACCCTTTGGCGCGTTGCTACCGTCCGCTGGCAATTGCGAGTTGTACATTGCAAAACTCCTTTTCAGAGCCTGATCAGGAAAAATTGGGCGCTCTTGGTAACTAGACGAATGAGCAACCAAAATCATGAAGGCTTAAATGTAGAAATTTTGTCGATTTTGTGTGATCGGTCTGTAAGACCTTGGTCAGCTGTCAGCCTTTCGGGGTTTTTTGCGGGATGGCGTTGATCACCAGGTTGCCGTCCCGGTTGCGCGTCAGGTACACCGGCAGTACGCGCGGCAGGGATTTCACCAGGCCGTTGATCTCCTTGATGTTGTAGATACCGCCGATGCGGATCGAGCCGGTGCTGTGGTCGGCAACCAGCAGGGGCTTGTCCAGGTAGCGGTTGATCAATGGCAGCGCATCGCTCAACGCCAGATCGTCGATGACCAGTTTGCCCTGGCGCCAGGCCAGTGAACTGTCGTTGTCATAGGTCTGGTCGATGCGCGGCCGGTGATCACCATGGCCGAAGCTGGCCTGCATCGAAGGGCCGAGCCGCAAACCGTCACCCGGCTGGGCATCGTTGCTGCTGACCAGCACCGAACCTTCGATCAGGCTGACTTTGACCCGGTCTTCATACATCCACACGTTGAAGCGGGTCCCGGTGACTCGAATCCGCCCCTCGGCCGCCTTGACCACGAAGGGATGGCGGGTGTCGTGGCTGACACTGAAGAAGGCTTCGCCCTTGTCCAGCGTGACCTGACGGCGGTCCTTGTAGTTGCGATAGGTCAGTTCACTGTTGAGGTTGAGCTCCACCTGGCTGCCATCGTCCAGGGTGACCGTGCGCACGGTGTCGGTCGCTTCGTATTGTTGCCAGGCATTGGGCACCCAGCCCAGATGCCAGCCGCTGAACGCCGCCAGCGGCAAGGCGAGGGCGCAGACCGCCGCGGCGATGCCGAGGCTGCGCCAGGGTGTCTGCCCCCTGGCGCGACCTGTGGGTACAACATCCGGACGCGGCAGCTCGCCCGCGGTGTCCCAGATCTCCAGCATGGCCTGGTACTCGACTGCATGCAGCGGATGCGCACCACGCCATAGCTCGAACGCCTGACGCTCCTGCCCGGTACAGTCATCGGCGTGCAGACGCATGCACCAGTGCGCAGCGGCATCGGTGATGGCGTCGTATTCGGCTTCCGAGAGCGTGTGTTCGGTCATGGGCTCATCCTGATTTGCTGCATTCTAACCTTGCGGTCAGTCGCCGAGAACAAGGGTCATGGCATTTTCCCATCAACTACCGCTGTTTTAGTGGATTCAGGGCGTAGTGACATGCAGTTCACGCCCCAGATGGGTGATCAGCCAGGTCACACTGTCGGCGTTGGCGAGTAACACCGACAGGCGGGTTTTGGCATTGGCAAGAAACTCGGCGCGGGCCTCGTCCAGGGTTTTTTTGCCGGTCAGTTGCAACACTCGATGATAGGCCGCGTCGGTATCGTCAAAACCGGTACTGCCCAGATCTTCCCGTAGACCGGTGTCGGCATTGTAAAAGGTGAATAGATCCGCGACCGGCGTGAGTGCCGACAACGCGGTGTTCTGCAGGTCGCTTAGCGCCGTCTTCAGGCCTCTGGCCCGTGGGCTGGTCGTTTCAATCAGGTCGTGAAAAGGTCGGACGGTGTCCAGATAGGCAATGTCCTCGGTGTGGCAGACCTGGTGCGACAACTCATGGATCAATGTAGCCGCACGGGAGTGTGCCCGAAGGGGAAACGCGGGGTCCGTCATGTAGTTGCGGTAAAAGTCGTAGCCAGGCAGGAAAAATTTCTCCGCCAGGTAAATCTTGCGTTTCTCGTCGAATGGATCGATGAAACCGAAGGTATGCTCCCGGTCCGCGAAGACGTTGCCGACGGCCAGACGTTTGGACTTGGGCGACCTGAGGGTCGGATCGAGGATGCCGGCAAACAGTTCACCGATGACTTTTTCAATCATGTCGACGTAGCCAGGGTCCACCGTCGACACGTTGAGGAAATCCATGACGATCTGATGGACAGGTGTGACGGGTCCTCGCACAGGCTTGAGCAAAGCGAGGTTACGCCAGGCATTCCAGAGGTAGGTGGTGGCCTGGTCAAGGCCTTCTTCGATCAATCGGGCTTTGACCGGAAACAACCGGCGGATCTGCGGCATGCCGTTGGCTTCGACATTCATGCCGGCCCAAACCGTCAATGCGCTGCTCCAGCGACTCGCGATGCCCAGGCGGGGGGGCTCCTTGAGATTGAGCAGCCATTGTTTCGATGGATTCTTGCTGAGGTAAGGGCCCTTGGTTTTTTCGTCTGCGATGTGCCATTCGGTGCCGGCCAGTTTGACCGGGTACACCTTGCCCTCTACGGGGGCGTATTTCTTTTGTGTGGTCGGGTGGTTATAGACCCCTGTCGCCGAGTCCTGGCTCAACGCACTCAGGTCGATATCGGTGGATTCATAGCGTGACAGGCGCGTGCGCAAAGTGCCGGTGACTTTAACGTCTTGCCATTTGAGTCGGGCATTTGCCGCCACCGCGGTCACTGGCGCCTCGATCCCGGGCGACGGCGTCTGGTCCAGGCTTTGCCCCGGATCGCGCAACGAAGCCAGTTGTGCGATGCCGCTGATGAACTCGCCAATCGCCGCTTTCCAGCGGTGAGTCTGCAGGTCTTCGGCGGACTGCTTGATATCACGCAAGCTGTGCCAGACGGTGAGCGGGTAGGCCAGTTTGCCCATGAAGAACGAGTACCCCTCCCGCAGGTCTTCGCCCAGCACGTGTTTGATGGTCGCCCACTCATCCTGGCCGTCGGAGTCGCTCTGAAAGCCGAGCAAGCGGGAAAGCAGTGCCGTGTTGTCGTTAAACAGCTGATGGAGCACGTTGCCCTTGATCGGAGTGGAGGCCAGGCTGATGCTCGCGGCGTGACTGCTGGTAAGGGACAAGCGCTCCTTGCAGCGCGGCCGGAACGTCGGGGACACGCTGTTGAGCACCCAGTTGCGCAGGGCGCCATGGGTTTTCAGCTCCGTCAGCAATGCTGCTTCATTTTCATATTCCTTCAGGCCGTGCTCGGGGCTGCAGGGCGCGACCAGCACCTGTGACCCGGTTGGCTGGTCTTTGCCGCCGATCAGGTAGACACCGGGCACCTGGAGTGTTTGCTGATCGGTGATGCCCTTGAGTTCAAGCGGTCGGATGATCGCATCTGCGCCTTCGACGGCGGCCCGGGCGATAGCGTCGGGCATGTCGATGATTTGCTTGATGCGCTCAAAAGCGTTGTGACTGAGACGCTCCTGCAGTTTTTCGCTGTGGGCGTATTGCATCAGTTGCCAGGGCACCTGTGACGCAAATCGCTTGCGTCGCAGTGCAGCGTCGGCATGGGTCGTGGCCAGTGCGGCCTGCAGAATAACCTGGTGATGGCGGCCGAGGTCCAGCTTGCGTATCAGGCTTTTGACGTAGGTTTCATTCAGGGCAGGCGGGATGGATTTTCCCCTGTCCAGGGAGCCGAGGGTAAAGCTTGAGTCGTCCAGATCCTGAAAGTGGCTCAAGGCGAACTGGGTCAGGGTCAGGTTCTCGGGCGCAGAAGTGCGTCGAGCGCTGACCTGCACCTCGATGTTGTCCGGGTCCAGGTTGAAATTGTCGGTCGTGAGATGCTTCTCAAGCTCTGCGTGGGCGGTGCGCGCCAGCGTCGGGATGCCGCTTAGGTAGTCTTTGTCGTCCTGAACATGGTTGCTGTACTGCTGGAGCAACTCTGCATGCAGGATCTGCTCGGCAATGGACGCTTTGGCCAACCAGGCCGGGAGTGTTTGCTGGGTCGTCAGCGATTTGGCGATCGCCGTTGCGCGCCCCAGCCCCGTGTGTGGCTGGCGCAGCGCCACCAGATTGAGCAGTGAGGTCAGGGTAGACGCCGGCAGCTGCGTTTTCACTGCGTGGCTGACAGAGTGGCTGTCCAGCTGGACAAAAGGCATTTGCACCTGATCGAACAAATGTTCGGTGACCCTCTGCAGTGGGTCGAGGTAGTAGGTGCGCTCGAGTAGCCGTTCGCTACGGCCGAGATTCTCCAGCAAGACGCGACGCTCATCCGGCGCTTGCAGGCGTCGTTGCAGTTCAGTCAGCAAAGGGGCGAGCGAAGGGAAGGCCTCGAAGCCCAGGGCCGGTGTCCACAGAATGCTCTTGCCCGAATGCAGACGATCCAGGCCGCCCCGTTCCGTGAGCACGAAGCAACTGGCCAGTTTTAACGGCGTTGAGAACGGGCCGGTATTCAGGGCCAGGCTGAAGGCGTCGGGCAGAAAGCCGTTCAATGCCGCGCGCTGCAGCTTCACCGGGGAGTCCAGTACGGTCTTGATGATGGCCTGCTCGGTTGCACCCAGGGTGTGTGAGACGCTGCGCAGCTTGAGTTCGCTGCGCAATGCCGTGGCGAACAGGTGGGAAAAGTTCGCCTGTAGCCGTTGCACAGGGAGCTTGATGATGGCTTCTGCCGCGGCAACGTCGCTGATGGTGGCGGGGATGGCGGGCAGGCTCGCCAGTTGCTGTTCGGTTGCCTGCTCGACCGAGGTGAGCAAGGCCAACTGCTCCCTGGCCGAGTCCGCGCGCACGGTGGCCGGCTGTGCGCTCCAGCGATGGTCGACAGCGGTGCTCCAGCGTCCGTCGACATCCGCGTTCAACAGTTGATGGTCAATCAGGCCGCGGACATCCAGCGCCTTGTCGATCAGGGCATGGGCATTGAGGGTGCCTTCGCTCTCGCAGTAACGATTGAGGGCAAAGGTCAGGTTGTCCTGTTGCTTGTCCAGAATATCGGCGAACAACTGCTCGAACACCGATCCCTGGATCGGCTCGCCGACAATGATGCGTTCCTGCGGCTCCAGCTCAAGAAAGCGGCGACGCTGTTCGAGGGAAAGGAAATTCAGCAGGTTGTCTTCATGACCTTCGCTTTTGAGCATTTGCAACACAATGGTGCGCAGGGTGTCGAGGTCGCTGGTGACCTGGATGCCACCGGCCAGGTTGTACAGGCAACCGAGAGTGTCGTTGTCGCCGATCATCAGGGAGGAGGCCATTTCCACGGAGTGTTTGAACAGCGCGGTCACCCGTACTTTTTCAACGCGAAGGGCGGGATCGCGCGCCGACTCCAGGCTGACCTTGATCAGGCGCAGGTATTCTTCCGTGGTCAGCACGCCTTGCTGGCGCTTGAGCAATAGATCGAGGTGATAGGCGTCGGTCATGCACTGGGTGAAAAAATCCCGGCGCGACGGGCCTTTTTTGATGTCGGTGTTCCAGAAGGTTTCGAGCAAGGCTTCAAGGAGCGGGGTAATCATTTGTCCAACGCTCGCCAGGGTGGTTTCCCAGACCTGGTTGTCGGTTTTGCTGGCGGTGCCATGGGCAGGGTTGGAGAAGATCCTTGTTTCGCCGCTGGGCCAGCGCTTGGTCAAGTAGTACTGGAGCAGGGCTTCACTCAGGGGCACCGATGACACCAGCAATCGCACGGTTTTGTTGCCACCGCTGGCGATGGTGTCGGTAAAGCTGTCCATCCGCGTCTGGCGTTGATCCAGCCCGGGGAATGCTTTGAAGAAGGCCGATCGCAGGGTGTCGTCGAGCATTGCTTGCAACGTCGGCATTTTTACCAGCTGCGCGGTCATCGCCTTGACGTTGTCGCTTCGACTGAGTTGCAGGTGGTGCGTCTGATGGGCGAACACCTCGCCGGTAATGGTTTCGGTGGAAATGTCCAATTCGCTATCGGCCAGCACGCGCTTGCGCTGCTGCACGGATAGATAGCGCAGCAGTTCGAGTTTTCCCCCGGCTTGCTTGAGCCATGTCTTGAGCGCCTGTTTGACGGCGTCCATGTCGGCGTACTTGATCAAGCCTTTCCACGGGGTGTAGAGCATCACTTCGCCCGTCTCCGGACGGCTCATGGTGAAGGCTCCCGCCAGGGGGATCGTGGTCGAGTCGGACAGGTCGAGCAGCAACTGCTCGACCTCCATCGTATATTTTTCGGCGAGACGGGCCGTACGGGTGGGTAGGTAAACGGTGTTTAGCCAGGCCAGGTCATCCTTGCTCAGATGCAGGGCTTTTTCGCGATCGCCGGGTTGTCGGGCGTTCGCCGCGATCACTGCCTCGTCAAAGAAATACGGTATCGATAAATCGGTCATGGGGTTTCCTCGGTGGGATAAACGACCTGCTTCAGGTCGTCGGGGAGGAAAAACCCTAGGGGCAGTGGCGCACTGGCGTGCGGTACATATTGCTCAGGTCAAAACCGCGAGACTTGACAGGGGGCCTGCAGCAGAGCGCTTAATCGGGCCAGTTGCCCCTAGCCAAATAATAAAACCGGAGCTTCAGATGACCGCCTCGCCCGACATGACAGGCCATTCGGCCAAGGAAACCCTCGATTTCGCTTCGCTCGTGCAACTGCTCGAACAGATATTCCTGCGCCACGGCACCAGCGCCGAGGTCGCCACAACCCTGGCGTTGAACTGCGCGGGGGCCGAACGTGATGGCGCTCACAGTCACGGGGTGTTTCGTATTCCAGGTTACGTCTCGACCCTGCAAAGCGGCTGGGTCGATGGCCAGGCGGTGCCGGTGGTGGAGGATGTGGCCTCGGGGTTCGTGCGCGTCGATGCCGCCAACGGCTTCGCCCAGCCGGCCCTGGCTGCCGCGCGCGGTTTGCTGGTGGAGAAGGCCCGCAGCGCCGGCATCGCCGTGCTGGCAATCCGCAACTCCCACCATTTCGCCGCGCTGTGGCCGGATGTCGAGCCCTTCGCCTATGAAGGACTGGTGGCCTTGAGCGTGGTCAACAGCATGACCTGCGTGGTGCCCCACGGAGCCGACCGGCCCTTGTTCGGCACCAACCCGATCGCCTTCGCCGCCCCCCGGGCCGACGCTGAACCGATCGTTTTCGACCTGGCCACCAGTGCCATTGCCCACGGTGATGTGCAAATTGCTGCGCGCAAGGGCGAGCGCTTGCCGGCGGGCATGGGCGTGGACAGCCTTGGCCAGCCCACCGAGGACCCCAAGGCGATTCTCGAAGGCGGGGCACTGCTGCCGTTCGGCGGGCATAAAGGTTCGGCGTTGTCGATGATGGTGGAGCTGCTGGCAGCGGCCTTGACCGGCGGTAACTTTTCCTTCGAGTTCGACTGGAAAAACCACCCGGGCGCCAAGACCCCATGGACCGGCCAGTTACTGATCGTGATCGATCCGTCCAAGGCGGCGGGCGAGGGCTTTGCCGAACGCAGCAAGGAACTGGTGCGGCAGATGCACGGGGTCGGGCTCAAGCGCTTGCCCGGGGATCGTCGCCATGGGCAACGCGCCCGATCGAAGGCTGAGGGGATTGCGCTGGATGCCGAGACGTTGGCTAACTTGCGGACATTGGCCGGGCTTTGATAAGAGGAACGCGATAATCCCTGCAGGAGCTGCCTTGCCAGCGATGAGGCCGGCCAATCCGACATCAATATTGCCTGGCACATCGCTATCGCTGGCAAGCCAGCTCCTACAAGGGATTACAAGGGGTGGTGTTTACCGACGACCCAGCAACAATCCCACCACCAGGCCAAACCCGGCGGAAACGGCGACGGTTTGCCAAGGATGTCCGCCTATATAACTTTCAGTGGCTTCGAACGCCGGTTGGGTGCGTTCGCGCACGCTGGTGACCGAATTGCGGGCCTGCTGCAGCTTCAGGGCGATTTGTTCGCGAAGTGTCTCGGCTTCCTCGCCCACCAGCGAAGCGCTGCTGGTGAGCAATTTTTCCGACTCTTCGATCAACGTCTGCAGTTCGCTGAAAGCCAGGTCCTTGATCTGGTCCTCGGCGGTTTGCGTGGCGGTTTTGCGGGCCATTGAGTAACTCCTTGCAGTGATTGAACCGTGAACAATGGAGTCTGGCGCCACCCTGAAAGTTGCAGGCAATTTGCATGATCATGCAACGCTGCTGAAAACCGGCGCAGGACATTTCTTCCTACAGTGTAAGATGTCGCCTATTTTACGCAGCAGGAAATTCCCATGAGCTTCAATCTGGCCGACAAATCCCTCGCCGAGCGTGCCGCGCTCGAGGACGAGAAATCCCGTCTGTTCGAACTCTGGCAAAACAACCTCGGCAAGGCCAAGGGCGAGGCCGCACGCCTGTTCGGCGAACGGGCCAAGCGCAAAGGCAAATGGGCCGAATGGGTACGCTCGGAACTGGATGGCATGACCCCGCCGGAATTCGCCAACATGGTGCGCAGCGAAGTCAATCGCCTGATGGCGGCCAGCAAGTAGGCGCCTGGGCAAAACTGGCGATGATTGCCTCGCGCACCTTCACCACCACCGGGTCGAGTTGGGTGCTGGTACGCCAGCCCAGTTCGATCGGGTAGCGCGGCAAGTCCAGGGGGCAGGGCAACAGGGCCAGGCCGCTGAGTGCCGCGATGCTTTGGGCAGCATGGGCCGGAATGGTCGCCATCGCCTGGCTGCCCTTGAGCAGATGGGGCAGGGCGGCGAAATGTGTGGTCGAGGCACAGACGCGGCGGCTCAATCCCAGCGCCGCCAAGCCTTCATCGGTGATGCCGATAAAGCCGCCCGACGACACCAGAATGTGTTCCCGGGCGACGAACTCCTCAAGGCCGATGGCCTGCTGGCCCGGCGCCAGACTCGATGGATCTACCAGGCACAGATAAGCCCCTTCACCGAGCACCTGGCGGCTGAGCAAACGCTCGGCAAAGCCGCCGGCGGTAATCGCCAGGTCGATGCTGCGGTCCATCAGGGCCAGGGCGACGATCTGGCTGTGGGTCTGGCGGAAAATCAGCCGCAGCTTCGGCGCGCGCCGGGCGATGTCTTCTATCAGCCTGCGCCCGTAGGCGATCTCGAAATCATCGGATAAACCCAGGGTCACCGAGCGGCCGTCGTAATGCCCGGCGGCCGGGTCGACCATGGCCAGGCTCTGCCGGCATTTATTCAAGGCATCACTGACCACCGGCTTGAGCTGATTGGCCTTGAGCGAAGGCGCCAGCCCGCGGCCGGTGCGCACGAACAATTGATCGCCATAGAGCTCGCGCAGCCGGCGCAACGCCGCGCTGACCGCCGATTGCGTGACCCCCAGGCGCAGGGCGGCGCGGCTGGCGCTGGATTCTTCGTGCAGGGCTTCGAAAACTTTGAGCAGGTTGAGGTCGACGTCGGCGATATTCATTGGGTTCATATCATTCAGCAGTGAATCGGTCTTTATTGATGATCGGCTGGCGCCGGAGAATGAGCAATACCTCAGGCCAAGTGGAGTGACCGCAATGCCCAAATCAATCGTTGCCGCCCTGCAAATCGGCGCCCTGCCCGGCGGCAAGGGCGAAACCCTGGAGCAGATCCTTTCCTGGGAAAACGCGATCATCGAATCCCGTGCCGCCCTGGTCGTCATGCCCGAGGCGCTGCTCGGCGGCTACCCCAAGGGCGAGTGCTTTGGTACCCAGCTGGGTTACCGCTTGCCCGAAGGGCGCGAGGCCTTCGCTCGCTACTTCGCCAATGCCATCGATGTGCCCGGGGCAGAAACCGAGGCGCTGGCCGGCCTGTCGGCGCGCACCGGGGCTAATCTGGTAATCGGCGTCATCGAACGGGCCGGTAGCACTTTGTATTGCACGGCGTTGTACTTCGATCCCCAGGCTGGTCTCGTCGCCAAACACCGCAAGTTGATGCCCACCGGCACCGAGCGGTTGATCTGGGGCAAGGGCGATGGCTCGACCCTGCCGGTGCTCGACACCCAGGTCGGGCGGGTCGGCGCGGTGGTGTGCTGGGAAAACATGATGCCGCTGCTGCGCACGGCGATGTACGCCAAGGGCGTGCAAGTCTGGTGCGCGCCCACGGTGGACGAGCGGGAAATGTGGCAGGTGAGCATGCGCCATATCGCCCACGAGGGTCGTTGTTTCGTGGTCAGTGCCTGTCAGGTGCAGGCGTCGCCCGAGGCGCTGGGGCTGGACATCGCCAACTGGCCGGCCGAGCGGCCGTTGATAGCCGGTGGCAGTGTCATCGTCGGGCCGATGGGTGACATCCTCGCCGGGCCTTTGCGCGACAGCAGTGGCCTGTTGACCGCCGAAATCGATACCGACGAACTGGTGCGCGCCCGCTACGACTACGACGTGGTCGGCCACTACGCGCGCCCGGACGTGTTCGAACTGACCGTGGATGAACGAGTCAAACCCGGTGTGCGCTTTGTATCCTGACCTTTGCGGCTTTGGCCAAACCAGTCACGCAGTTTGATGAGTTAGACCATTGCCGCAGTCTGCGCGCAGAGCGAGTATTTCCCTGTTGTGTTTACGGTTCCCCAAACCTAACAAGAAAACAGAGGGATTCTGGCAATGCGCGATTACTTGTCTGCTGTTTCACAGTTCAATTATCAGCACACCGTCGACGCCTCGCTCAGCGGCGACTTGACGGCCCTCAATGCCTGCGTCGAGTGCTGCGACCGGCATGCGTTGCCGGGGCGGATCGCCCTGTTCTGGGAGGGCCGCGACGGCGCCAGCGCCACGTACACCTTCACTGACCTGCAAGACAAGGCTGCGCGCTTCGCCAATTTCCTGCTGGCTCAGGGCGTGAAGAAGGGCGACAAGGTCGCCGGCCTGCTGCCGCGCAATATCGAATTGTTGATCACCGTGTTCGCCACCTGGCGCATTGGCGCGGTGTATCAGCCACTGTTTACCGCCTTCGGGCCGAAAGCCATTGAGCACCGTCTGGGTTGCTCTGGCGCCAGGGTGGTGGTCGCAGACGCCGTCAACCGGCCAAAACTTCTGGAAGTTGCCGACTGCCCGACCACGGTCACCGTGACCGGCGCGAAGGGCCAGGGCCTGGTCCACGGGGATTACAGCTTCTGGGCGGAGCTTGCCAATTATTCTGCCGACTGCGCACCGCTGATGCTAAGCGGTGAAGACCCGTTCCTGCTGATGTTCACCTCGGGCACCACCGGCCCGTCCAAAGCCCTGTCGGTGCCGCTCAAGGCCATCGTCGCCTTCCAGAACTACACCCGCGATGCCGTGGACCTGCGTCCGGAAGATGCATTCTGGAACGTGGCCGATCCGGGCTGGGCCTACGGCATCTACTTCGGCGTGACCGGCCCGCTGGCGCTGGGACACCCGATCACCTTCTACGATGGCCCGTTCACCCTGGAAAGCACCTGCCGGGTGATCAACAAGTACGGCATCACCAATCTCACCGGATCGCCGACCGCCTACCGCTTGCTGATTGCAGGCGGCGATGAATTCGCCAAGTCGATCAAGGGCAAGCTGCGCATCGTCAGCAGTGCCGGCGAGCCGTTGAATCCGGAGGTGATCCGCTGGTTCGCCGACAACCTCGGCGTGGTCATCCATGACCATTACGGCCAGACCGAGCTGGGCATGGTGCTGTGCAACCACCATGGCCTGGAACATCCGATCCACATGGGCGCCGCCGGTTTTGCCTCCCCTGGCCACCGCATCGTGGTGCTGGACGAGCAGTACCAGGAACTGGGTGTCGGCCAACCCGGCATCCTCGCCATCGACCGCAAACAATCGCCGATGTGCTGGTTCGCCGGTTACGAAGGCGCGCCAACCAAGGCCTTTGTCGGTGACTACTACCTGAGCGGCGATACCGTCGAGTGGAACCCTGACGGCAGCATCAGCTTCGTCGGCCGCAGCGACGACGTCATCACCACCTCCGGCTACCGGGTCGGTCCGTTCGATGTGGAAAGTGCATTGATCGAACATCCCGCCGTGGTCGAAGCCGCCGTGGTCGGCAAGCCCGATCCGGAGCGCACCGAGCTGGTCAAGGCGTTCGTCGTGCTCAGCCCGCAGTACCGGGCAGACCCGGCGCTGGCCGAAGAGTTGCGCCAGCACGTGCGCAAGCGCCTGGCCGCGCACTCGTACCCCCGTGAAATCGAATTTGTCAGCGAGTTGCCGAAAACCCCGAGCGGCAAATTGCAGCGTTTCATCTTGCGTAACCAGGAAATCGCCAAGGCCCAGGCCGCGGCGACCCAAAACGTCTCAGCTTGAATTCAAGGAAACAATGATGCAGATCCAGAACAAGGTTTTTATCGTCACCGGTGGTGCTTCCGGCCTCGGCGCGGCCACCGCTGAAGCCCTGGTTGCCGCCGGCGCGAAAGTGATGCTGGTGGACATGAATGCCGAAGCCGTGGCTGCCCAGGCCCAGCGCCTTGGCGCACAGAGCGTGGTGGCCGACATCAGCAACGAAGCGGCGGCCGAAGCGGCGGTGCTGGCGACAGTCAAAGCCTTTGGCGGCCTCAACGGCCTGGTCAACTGCGCCGGCATCGTGCGCGGCGAGAAGATCCTCGGCAAGAACGGCCCCCACGCCCTGGCCAGCTTCAGCCAGGTGATCAACGTCAACGTGATCGGCAGCTTCAACATGCTGCGCCTGGCAGCGGCGGCCATCGCCGAATCCGCCGCCGATGAAGATGGCGAGCGCGGGGTGATCATCAATACAGCCTCGGCCGCCGCCTATGATGGCCAGATCGGCCAGGCCGCCTATGCCGCGTCCAAAGGCGCGATCGTCAGCCTGACCTTGCCCGCTGCCCGCGAACTGGCGCGCTTCGGCATCCGCGTGATGACTATCGCCCCGGGCATTTTCGAAACGCCGATGATGGCCGGCATGACCCAGGAAGTGCGTGATTCCCTGGCCGCCGGCGTGCCATTCCCGCCACGCCTGGGCAAGCCCGCCGAGTACGCGCAGCTGGTTCGGCATATCATTGAAAACAGCATGCTCAACGGCGAGGTGATCCGTCTCGACGGTGCCTTGCGCATGGCCGCCAAGTAAGGAGAATTTGACATGACGCTTGCCAACGATCCGATCGTTATCGTCAGCGCCGTCCGCACCCCGATGGGTGGTTTCCAGGGCGAACTGAAAAGCTTCACCGCACCGCAACTCGGGTCCGCCGCGATAAAGGCCGCGGTTGAACGCGCCGGTATCGCTCCAGACGCGGTGGAGGAAGTGCTGTTCGGTTGCGTGCTGCCCGCCGGCCTCGGCCAGGCCCCGGCACGCCAGGCCGCCCTCGGTGCCGGACTGGATAAATCGACCCGCTGCACCACCCTCAACAAGATGTGCGGTTCGGGCATGGAAGCGGCGATCCTCGCCCACGACATGCTGGTGGCCGGCAGTGCTGTTGTGGTGGTGGCCGGCGGCATGGAAAGCATGTCCAACGCGCCATACCTGCTGGACCGCGCCCGCGGTGGCTATCGCATGGGTCATGGGCGTGTGCTTGACCACATGTTCCTCGACGGCCTGGAAGATGCCTACGACAAAGGCCGCCTGATGGGCACCTTCGCCGAAGACTGTGCCGAAACCCACGGCTTCAGCCGCGAGGCCCAGGATCAGTTCGCCATCGCCTCGACCACCCGCGCACAGCAGGCGATCAAGGATGGCAGCTTCAAGGACGAGATCGTGCCGTTGACGGTGATGGTCGGCAAGGAACAAGTGACCATCAGCCATGACGAGCAGCCACCGAAGGCCAAGCTGGACAAGATCGCCTCGCTCAAACCCGCGTTCCGCGAGGGCGGCACAGTGACGGCAGCCAACTCCAGTTCGATTTCCGACGGCGCAGCGGCCTTGCTGATGATGCGTCGCTCGGAAGCGGACAAGCGCGGCCTCAAGCCCTTGGCGGTGATCCATGGCCACGCGGCATTCGCCGACACCCCGGGTCTGTTCCCGGTGGCACCGATCGGCGCGATCAAGAAGCTGGTGAAGAAAACCGGCTGGTCCCTGGACCAGGTCGACCTGGTGGAAGTCAACGAAGCCTTCGCGGTGGTCAGCCTGGTCACCATGACCCAGCTGGAAATCCCCCACGAGAAGATCAACGTGCACGGCGGTGCCTGTGCCCTCGGCCATCCGATCGGTGCCTCCGGCGCACGGATTATCGTGACCTTGCTCTCGGCCCTGCGTCAGAAAGGCTTGACGCGCGGCGTGGCAGCCATCTGCATCGGCGGCGGCGAAGCAACGGCCATGGCCCTGGAATGCCTCTACTAACGTAAGGCTGACGCTACCCCCCTGTAGGAGCGAGCCTGCTCGCGATGGACGTCAACGATAACGCTGGCGGCCTGACACCCAGCGGTGTCCTTGAGTCCATCGCGAGCAGGCTCGCTCCTACAGGGTTTCGCATACGGCATGTTTTCAAGGAACCAGTCATGATCCCCAATGACGAACAACAACAAATTCGCGACGCCGCCCGGGATTTCGCCCAGGAACGGCTGAAGCCCTTCGCCGCCGAATGGGACCGCGAACACCGCTTTCCCAAGGAAGCCATCGCCGAGATGGCCGAACTGGGCTTTTTCGGCATGCTGGTGCCGGAGCAGTGGGGCGGCTGTGACACCGGTTACCTGGCCTACGCCATGGCCTTGGAAGAAATCGCTGCCGGCGACGGCGCCTGCTCGACCATCATGAGCGTGCACAACTCGGTCGGCTGCGTGCCGATCCTCCACTACGGCAATGACCAGCAGAAAGAGCAATTCCTCAAGCCCCTGGCCAGCGGCGCGATGCTCGGTGCCTTTGCCCTCACCGAGCCCCAGGCCGGTTCCGACGCCAGCGGCCTGAAGACCCGTGCGCGGCTGGACGGCGATCATTACGTGCTCAATGGCTGCAAGCAGTTCATCACCTCCGGGCAGAACGCCGGGGTGGTGATCGTGTTCGCCGTCACCGACCCGGCGGCCGGCAAACGCGGTATCAGCGCGTTCATCGTACCGACCGATTCACCGGGCTACACAGTCGCGCGGATCGAAGACAAGCTCGGTCAGCATGCCTCCGACACCTGCCAGATCCTCTTCGAGGACGTGAAGGTGCCGGTGGCCAACCGTCTGGGCGAAGAGGGCGAGGGCTACAGGATCGCCCTGGCCAACCTCGAAGGCGGACGCATCGGCATCGCCTCGCAATCGGTGGGCATGGCCCGCGCCGCCTTCGAAGCCGCCCGGGATTATGCCCGGGAGCGCGAAAGCTTCGGCAAAGCGATCATCGAGCACCAGGCCGTCGCCTTCCGCCTGGCCGACATGGCCACCCAGATCGCCGTGGCGCGGCAGATGGTGCACTATGCGGCGGCCCTGCGCGACAGCGGCAAGCCGGCGCTGGTGGAGGCGTCGATGGCCAAGCTGTTCGCTTCGGAAATGGCTGAAAAGGTCTGTTCCTCGGCCTTGCAAACCCTCGGCGGTTACGGTTACCTCAACGACTTCCCGCTGGAGCGCATCTACCGCGACGTGCGGGTGTGCCAGATCTATGAAGGCACCAGCGATATTCAGCGCATGGTCATTTCACGCAATCTTTAAACAAAAATCCCCGGTAGGCGCTGCCGCAGGCTGCGATCTTTTGCTTTTTCAAGATAAAAAGATCGCAGCCTGCGGCAGCTCCTACCGGGGGCAGAACAGGAGTTATTCATGAGTTACGAAACGATTTTGCTGGAAACCCGTGGCCGCGTCGGCCTGATCACCCTCAATCGCCCGCAGGCGTTGAACGCGCTGAACGCGCAGATCATTAGCGAGCTCAACCAGGCCCTCGATGGCCTGGAAGCCGATTCGAACATTGGCTGTATCGTCCTGACCGGCTCGAAAAAAGCCTTCGCCGCCGGCGCCGACATCAAGGAAATGGCCGAGCTGACCTATCCGCAGATCTACCTCGACGACCTGTTCAGCGACAGCGATCGCGTGGCCAACCGCCGCAAGCCGATCATCGCCGCGGTCAACGGTTTTGCCCTGGGCGG
>Ga0160472_100304_pt1 | contig 50571 bp, 53 predicted proteins | sample HID1973M_E11MG_FD_108267 | JGI IMG/M metagenome (GOLD analysis project Ga0160472, IMG submission 108267) | Enriched mosquito-associated microbial communities from UW Madison campus, WI, USA - HID1973M_E11 MG | ecosystem: Host-associated > Arthropoda: Insects > Digestive system > Unclassified ... | reverse complement strand
CGTTCAAGGCCAAGACCATCATCGTCAACAAGCGCTCGATGGCCAGCGGCTATGCCGGTCTGGACAATGAACTGTTCTACCTGGACAAAACCATGATGGTGTTCGGTGACGCTAAGAAGGTCATCGAAGACATGGTCAAGGCTGTCGAGTAATCCTCTGCGGCACACGGAACGCCCCGACTTGTCGGGGCGTTTTTGTTTGCGTAAACCGCCGGGTAAAACTACGCTTTTGTTACCGAACCGGTAACGGTGTTTTGCTTCAAAGACCCGGAATAGACGCCCTGATTGCGACCTTGGTAGCGGGACAGGAGCCGGCGTAATTCACTAGACTGCACGCCCTGCTACTTGTTTCCCGAGAAACCAATCCATGTACCGTGACCGTATTCGCCTGCCTTCGTTGTTGGACAAAGTGATGAGCGCTGCCGACGCTGCCGCCCTGATTGAAGACGGCATGACCGTCGGCATGAGCGGTTTCACCCGCGCAGGCGAAGCCAAGGCCGTGCCGCAGGCGCTGGCCGAGCGCGCCAAGGTCACGCCGCTGAAGATCACCCTGATGACCGGCGCCAGCCTGGGCAACGATCTGGACAAGCAGCTCACCGAAGCTGGCGTCCTGTCCCGCCGCATGCCGTTCCAGGTCGACAGCACCCTGCGCAAGGCGATCAACGCGGGCGAAGTCATGTTCATCGACCAGCACTTGTCGGAAACCGTAGAGCAGTTGCGCAACCAGCAGCTGAAACTGCCGGACATCGCCGTGATTGAAGCCGTGGCAATCACTGAACAGGGGCACATCGTGCCGACGACCTCCGTCGGCAACTCGGCCAGCTTTGCGATTTTCGCCAAGCACGTCATTGTCGAGATCAACATGGCGCACAACCCGAATCTCGAAGGCCTGCACGACATCTATATCCCGACCTATCGCCCAACCCGCACCCCTATCCCGCTGGTCAAGGTCGATGATCGCATTGGCAGCACCGCCATCCCGATTCCAGCGGAAAAGATCGTCGCCATTGTCGTCACCAACCAGCCGGATTCGCCGTCCACCGTGATGTCGCCCGATGCGGAAACCCAGGCCATTGCCAACCACCTGATTGGCTTCTTCAAGCAGGAAGTGGCAGCAGGCCGTTTGACCAACAAGCTCGGCCCCCTGCAGGCCGGTATCGGCAACATCGCCAACTCGGTGATGTGCGGCCTGATCGACTCGCCTTTCACCGACCTCACCATGTACTCCGAAGTCCTGCAGGACTCGACCTTTGACTTGATCGATGCCGGCAAGCTGAGCTTTGCCTCGGGCAGCTCGATCACCCTGTCGACCCGGCGCAACGCCGACGTGTTCGGCAATCTGGAACGCTACAAGGACAAACTGGTTCTGCGTCCTCAGGAAATCTCCAACCATCCTGAAGTGGTCCGCCGGCTGGGCATCATTGGCATCAACACCGCACTTGAGTTCGACATCTACGGCAACGTCAACTCCACGCACGTCTGCGGGACACGGATGATGAACGGCATTGGCGGATCGGGGGACTTTGCGCGCAATGCACACCTGTCAGTCTTCGTGACCAAGTCGATCGCCAAGGGTGGCGCAATATCCAGCGTGGTGCCAATGGTCAGCCACGTTGACCACACCGAGCACGACGTCGACCTGCTGGTGACCGAAATCGGCTTGGCGGACCTGCGCGGCCTGGCCCCTCGCGAGCGCGCCCGGGTCATCATCGATAACTGCGTGCACCCGGACTATCGCCAGGCGCTGGATGACTACTTCACCAACGCTTGCGCAATCGGCGGGCACACTCCGCACATCCTGCGCGACGCCCTGAGCTGGCACATCAATCTGGAAGAATCCGGACACATGCTCAAGAAGTAACGGGTACAGATACCGGCTGACGCGAACACAGTTTCGTCAGCCGATGATTGCCAACGCAGTATTCTGCAAAAACTGTACTGCTGTACCGGCCATTTCCTACCGAAATTCCCTACACCCTTCGCTAAAAACCCTATAAATGCACAACTTTAGTGCAGACAGGTACAGTTGCCTCAATTTAGACCAGTACACCCCCTATAAACAGTTAACTGAGCTCTCACAATACAGGTGAACTGTATCTACAGAGACTCGCCAAACGAGAGGATCATGGGCACCAGTCAAACCACTACCTGATCCCGCCACAAGCGGAAGGATGTCAACCATGGAACGTACCCTCAGTTCCGAACTGTTCTTCGAAAACACCGCTGAAAAAACCCAGGCTTCCCTGCCTCTGCGCGTTATCGCCAACCTGATGCTGTGGCAGCGCCGCATCTCCAGCCGCCACCAACTGGCTCGCCTGGATTCGCGTCTGCTGGCCGACGCCGGGATCAGCGAAGCACAACGCTTCGAAGAGCTGAGCAAGCCGTTCTGGCGCTAAGTCAGCGTCGCTGGCTCTGACCGCAGGGTCCACCGCCAGCACCCCGAATTGAAAAGACAAGACCCGTCGTGGGAAACCACGACGGGTTTTGTTGTATTCGGGGTTCGAAAAAAAATAATTGCAGTACAGTTTTAATAAACACCAACACAACCACTACAGTTAAACTGCAGGCAGTATCCGACTGCTCTGGTGCGTAGAGTTTTCACACACAGACTGGTCGAACTGACGCATACCGGCCTAGTATTCAATCAGAATGTGGCAATTGAATGCCCGACCACCGATGTGCCAGGCGTTGCCACCTCTCTATCGAGCTTTCCCAAAGGAGTAATCCCATGTCCCGTCTACGTCTGCTCAGCGCTGCTGCCCTGCTTGCCGTGGCTGCCAATTCCCAGGCTACCAGCTTCATCGTGACTACCGATGCCGTCGTCAATGCACTCAAAGCGACATCCGACGCCACCACCAATATTGTTTCGTCGTCATTCAAGGATGACAAAATTGTCCTCGCCGCCCGTGACGACGCTGCCAGCTTCGTTGCCACAGAAGGCGGCATCCGCGGGGTAAAACTGGAAAGCGCTCTCGACCATATCCGCCATCAGGCACCACAGCTGAACGCAACTGACGCTCAACTGGCCCAGGCCATCCTGACGATCTAAGCGACCCGCTGACATGGGCACACAGGTGCGTCCCGAGGTTTCAGCGCTGGCTCTGGAAGGGGCCTTGCGCTAGCCTTGGGACTCATTTGCAACTGTCGAGTCCCATGCGTTTTTCTCCAAACCTGTTGATCGTTCCCGTATTACTTACCCTTGGCTATAACGGTTCGGCCCACGCCTACGACGCTTTCAACCTGTCGACCCAAGGCACGGTTGCCAGCGGTTATGCCACAAGCCTGGTGACCTCTGCGCCCTTCGACCATAAACTGCTCGCCGCCCGGGATGATGCTGCGGCATTCATTGCCAGTGACGGTCGGTTGAGAGGCGCGCGGCTGGAATCAGCCCTGCTGTACCTGCGCCAGTCCCGGCCAAAACTTCATGCCGGCGACCTTGAACTGGCAGAGGCAATTCTCGTCCAATAGTTATCCTTGTTTTATCTGGAGTCGTTCCATGCGTAACCCGCTCATTGCTGCCACCCTAGGCCTCTTCCTGCTGGCCGACGTGGCCCAGGCACACACCCTGGTTGCCACCAGCAACATGCTGATTCGCGCCACCCAGCGCACACTCGATTTTACTTCCGACACCACCACGTCCATTCGTGACTCGAAAATTGTCCGCGAAGCCCAGGATGATGCCGCCAGCTTCGTCGCCAGCAATGGCGATATCCGTGGCGCCCACCTGGAGTCCGCCTTTGATTTGTTGCGCACCCGTGTGCCCGAAGCCCGGGACGCCAGTGATCAGGACCTCGCCGAAGCCATCCTCGCACTGTGAGGCGTCCAGGCGCCTGGCTGTTTGCCGCAGCCCTGATGTTGCTGGGCAATGTGGCCCAGGCAGGCCTTCAACTGCAGCTCAAGACCGAAGGCCTGAGCCCGGCGCAACAGCAAGCCAGCCAGGCCTTGCTCGATGAAGCCATGCAGGCGCTGCCGCCGCACTTCATCGAGCAACTGGACCGGCGCATTGACGTCGGCTGGACCAATGATATGCCGAAAAATGCCTATGGCCAGGCATCGCTGGTGTCCGAGCTAGACCTGAATCGCAACCTGCTGGCCAGCCTCACCGACGGTAGCGCGGCCAGCAAAAAAACCAATCGTCCCCACGGCACCGTGCGCCGGGAAATGCTCGCCACGGTGCTGCACGAATTGACGCATATCTACGATCGCTCACGGCTGTGGCCACAGGCGGAGCGCAAGCTGATTCAACGCTGCACCCGCCTGGACAACAGTTCCGGCCTGGTGGGTATTCCCGATGAATGCCGCGGACAGTCCGGCCGGCGCTTTACCCTCAGCGATGACCCGCGCCTGCTCGACCTCGCCGGTTGGCCACAATACGTCGGCCGCCGCGGCGAGCGCGAACAGCACAACCGGCAGATTGCCCGCAGCCCGGACATCTATGAAATCAGCAGCCCTAAAGAGTTTGTCGCGGTCAACATGGAGTATTTTCTCCTCGACCCGAGCTATGGCTGTCGCCGACCCGGCCTGTACCGTTACTACAAAGAACACTTTGGCTGGGCCCCGCCGGCCGGGAATACGTGCGGCCAATCCTTTGCCTTCCTCAATGCCGGCAACGACTTCGCCACAACGCCCCTGGGGCAGGTAGATCCGGAACGGGTCTACGCTGTCGACTATCTGCTCGCCGAGGCCAACCAGAACCTGTTCAGTCGCTGGGGCCACAGCATGCTGCGCCTGGTCATCTGTGCACCGGGCCGGCCACGAGGCCCGGATTGCCGCCTGGATCTGGATCAGCATCTGGTGCTGTCCTATCGTGCCTTTGTTGGCGACGTGCAAATGTCGAGCTGGAGTGGCCTGGCGGGGAAATACCCGTCGCGCCTGTTTGTTTTGCCTCTGTCCCAGGTCATCGACGAATACACCAAGACCGAACTGCGCAGCCTGGCCTCGGTGCCATTGAACCTGTCACGCGACGAGATCGAAGGCGTGGTGGAACGCGCCGCCGAAATGCACTGGAGCTACGACGGCAATTACTGGTTCCTGTCGAACAACTGTGCGGTCGAAGAGCTGAAATTGTTGCGCAGCGGCACGGACAACGGGCAACTGGTCGCGCTCGACAACATCATGCCCAATGGTCTGCTCGAGGTGCTGAAAGGGCGTGGAATCGCGGATGCCAGCGTACTGGATGATCCCAAGGAAGCCTTGCGTCTGGGCTATCGCTTCGATTCCTTCCGCGACCGCTACCAGGCCATGTTCGAAGTCTTGAAAAAACGCCTGCCGATCAAGCAGGAAAAAGTCGAAGACTGGCTGGATCTGAAGGCCAAAGAGCGGGAGCTATGGTTTGAACAGGCTGACTTGCGCGCCAGTGCGGCACTGCTCCTGCTTGAACAGGCCAGTTACCGGCAGCAATTGCTGCTGGCCCAGGACGAAGTCAAACAGCGCTATCTGGGCGCCCGGGAACTGAAGAACGGCGGCATGGAACAGGCCAACGAGACGCTCAAGCAGATTCTCGCCAATAGCGGCTTCCTCAGTCGTCCTGCGGAACTGCTCGGCAGTGGCGGCTATGGCTTGCCGCAACCCGCCGAATGGAAGCATCTGGAGGAGGAAAGTGGTCTGCGCCAGAAACAGCTGCATGCGCTGTCGGGGGATCTGGACAAGGAAGTGAGGGCGCTGCTGGAGCCGGAACGAGCCGCCGAGATCGCCGCCAATGAAGCCAACATCAGGCAGATCGGCGAACATCTGCGCAAGCTGCACAAGGCCGCCGGTGGGCTGGAATTGCCCTGACCCTTAAACGAAAAGATCGCAGCCTGCGGCAGCTCCTACAGAAAAATCGTATTCCTCTGTAGGAGCTGCCGCAGGCTGCGATCTTTTGTGCAGCGTTACATTCAGCCGATACGGGCGTTACGCACACCTTCAGCCAAAGCCGAGCACAGGCTCAGAACGCCATCCACCGCTTGCTCTGGCGAGCCCGCTTCGGCGATCTGATCGATCAATGCCGAACCCACCACCACACCATCAGCCAGACGGGCAATGGCTGCTGCCTGCTCAGGCGTGCGGATACCGAAGCCGATACTGATCGGCAGGTCGGTGTGGCGACGCAGACGGGCGACGGCCTCTTCAACATGCTCCAGGGTGGCTGCACCGGCACCGGTCACACCGGCAACAGACACGTAATAGACGAAACCGGAGCTGCCGTTGAGCACCGTTGGCAGGCGCACATCGTCAGTGGTCGGCGTGGTCAGGCGAATGAAGTCCAGGCCAGCGGCCTGGGCCGGATCGCACAACTCGCCGTTGTGCTCGGGCGGAAGGTCGACCACGATAAGGCCATCGACGCCGGATTCCACAGCCTCGGCAATGAAGCGTTGCACACCGTACATGTGGATCGGGTTGAAGTAACCCATCAACACCAGCGGCGTCTCGCTGTTGCCTTCGCGGAATTCGCGGACCATCTGCAGGGTTTTCGCCAGGTTCTGTTTGGCAGCCAGCGCGCGAATGTTGGCGAGCTGGATCGCCGGGCCATCGGCCATCGGATCGGTGAACGGCATGCCCAGTTCGATCACGTCGGCGCCAGCAGCGGGCAAGCCTTTGAGAATGGCCAGGGAGGTGTCGTAGCTCGGGTCTCCCGCGGTGACAAAGGTCACCAGAGCGGCGCGATTCTGTTCCTTGAGTTCGGCAAAACGCGTTTGCAGGCGGCTCATCAGTGTTTCTCCTGCGAGGATTGTTCCATGTGGTGCATCACGGTTTGCATGTCTTTGTCGCCACGGCCGGACAGGTTGACCACCATCAGGTGATCTTTCGGCAGGTTCGGTGCGCGCTTGAACACTTCAGCCAGGGCATGGGCGCTTTCCAGGGCCGGAATGATCCCTTCCAGGCGGCAGCACTGGTGGAACGCGGCAAGGGCTTCGTCGTCAGTCACCGAGGTGTACTGCACGCGGCCGATGTCATGCAACCAGGCGTGTTCAGGGCCGATACCGGGGTAATCCAGGCCAGCGGAAATCGAGTGGGCGTCGATGATCTGGCCATCGTCGTCCTGCAGCAGGAAGGTGCGGTTGCCGTGCAATACGCCAGGCACGCCGCCGTTCAGACTGGCCGCGTGCTTGCCGGTCTCGATGCCATAACCGGCCGCCTCAACGCCGATGATTTCGACGCTCTTGTCGTCGAGGAACGGGTGGAACAGGCCCATGGCGTTGGAACCACCGCCAATGCACGCCACCAGGCTGTCCGGCAGGCGGCCTTCCTGGGCTTGCAACTGATCGCGGGTTTCCTTGCCGATGACAGCCTGGAAGTCGCGAACCATGGCCGGGTAGGGGTGCGGACCGGCTACAGTGCCAATCAGGTAGAAGGTGTTGTCGACATTGGTCACCCAGTCGCGCAGGGCTTCGTTCATCGCATCTTTCAGGGTGCCTGTGCCCGCTACAACCGGGATCACTTCAGCACCCAGCAGCTTCATGCGGAACACGTTGGCCTGCTGGCGCTCGATGTCGGTGGTGCCCATGTAGATCACGCAATCCAGGCCGAAACGTGCAGCCACGGTCGCGGTCGCCACGCCATGCATGCCGGCGCCGGTTTCGGCGATGATGCGTTTTTTGCCCATGCGCCGCGCCAGCAGGATCTGGCCGATGCAATTGTTGATCTTGTGCGCGCCGGTGTGATTGAGCTCTTCACGCTTGAGGTAGATCTTCGCGCCACCGCAGAACTCGGTCAGGCGCTCGGCGAAATACAGCGGGCTCGGACGACCGACATAGTCACGCTGGAAGTAGGCCAGCTCTTCCTTGAATGCAGGATCTTCCTTGGCCAGCTCGTATTCGCGGGCCAGATCGAGGATCAACGGCATCAAGGTTTCAGCGACGTAGCGGCCGCCGAACGCGCCGAACAGGCCGTTGGCGTCGGGGCCGTTGCGCAGATTAGTCTGGGTCATGGGGCGCTCCAGTTGAAGGCGTGAAGGGATGCATCAAGAATTTATGGTCTTCACTCTACCCCTGACGTCCCGGTCTGAAAACCGATAAGATCGCCACAACCTGTCAGGAAAACTCACAGATAACATGAGCCACGACCTCCCCCCGCTGAATGCCTTGCGCGCCTTCGAAGCCACTGCGCGATTGAACAGTGTCAGTCAGGCCGCCGAGCAACTGCACGTCACTCACGGTGCCGTCAGCCGGCAGCTGAAAGTGCTGGAGGAACACCTGGGCGTGAGCCTGTTCAGCAAGGAAGGGCGCGGCCTTAAACTCACAGATGCCGGCATGCGACTACGCGATGCCAGCGCCGAGGCGTTCGAGCGCTTGCGCAGTGTTTGCGCTGAACTGACCCAAAGTACCGCCGATGCGCCTTTCGTCCTGGGTTGCTCAGGTAGCCTGCTTGCTCGCTGGTTTATTCCGCGCCTGGGACGACTGAATACCGACCTGCCGGATTTGCGCCTGCACCTGTCCGCCGGAGAAGGCGACCTCGATCCACGCCGCCCCGGTCTGGATGCCTTGCTCGTATTCGCCGAGCCACCCTGGCCCGCCGACATGCAGGTCTTCGAACTGGCCAGCGAGCGGATAGGCCCGGTCATGAGCCCGCGGTTCGAGGGCTACGATCGCTTCAAGGACGCCGCGGACACCGTGCTGCTACATGAAAATCTGCTGCACACGACCTCGCGACCGCAAGCCTGGCCGAGCTGGGCGCAGCAACGCGGCCTCGACGCCACGGCGTTGAAGTTCGGTCAGGGTTTCGAGCATTTGTATTATTTGCTGGAGGCGGCCGTCGCCGGTCTGGGCGTGGCGATTGCCCCCGAACCGCTGGTCGCGGAAGACTTGAAGGCTGGCCGCCTGGTTGCGCCCTGGGGTTTCAGCGAAACCCCGGCGCAACTGGCGTTGTGGTTGCCCAAGCGCGCCGCGGACGGACGCGCCCGACAATTGGCGCAGTGGCTCAAAAACGAATTGCGTCGAACGGATTAATCACGTTTGCACAGCAGATAAGCGGCCAGCAAACCCAGCGCCCCCACGGCGACGCCTGCTGTAGTCCAAGGGTGGTCCTGGGCGTAGTCCCGGGTCGCGATCCCGGTTTCCCGGGTTTTCACCTTGACCTCTTCATAGGCGTCGGAAAGCAGGTGACGGGAATGCTTGAGTGCATTTTCCGCATTTCCTTTCAGTGTTTTCAATGTTCTACGCGACTCGTCCGAGGCGTCGTCCTTCAGGCTTTCCAAAGACTTCAGCAGACTCTCGATTTCCGCTTCCATGCTTTGCAATGAGGCTTTACGTAACGAGGTGTTGGCCATGGTGGCTCTCCTGCATTGATGATGAGTGGCGTGTGTTGGTTGGGACTTCGGTGCGCGGAGAAAGTGCAGTAAATATGAACTTTCAACTTCGACGAGCCGACAGAAGTAATAGGAAAAATCACTGCTAGGCTGTAATTCAAAGCCCGAGGAGAACGCCATGTCTGACCATCACACCTACAAGAAAGTCGAGCTGGTCGGCTCGTCCAGCAGCAGCATTGAAGACGCGATCAATAACGCCCTGGCCGAAGCCAGTAAAAGCATCAAGCACCTGGAATGGTTTGAGGTGACGGAAACCCGCGGCCATATCAAGGACGGCAAGGCGGCGCACTTTCAGGTCACGCTCAAAGTCGGTTTCCGGATTGCCAGCAGCTGACGTTGGTCTAGTCTTCTGAACTTGCACGCTGGCCGAGTGCCATAGGGAATGGCAAAGCGCTATTTTGCGTGCTTCCGGCTGACTGCTGGATACCCTGTAGATCCCGATCAGAGAAGGCATTCATGAAGAAGTTTATGTTGGCGGTAGGTTTGTTTTGCCTTGCAGGCTCTGTGTTTGCGGGCGGCAAGCCATGCGAAGAGCTGAAAGCCGAAATCGCAGCGAAGCTGGATGCCAAGGGCGTGTCCGGTTATTCGCTGGAAATCGTTGATAAAGGTGCCCCTACCGATGGAAAAGTGGTCGGCAAATGTGAGGAAGGTGCCAAGGTTATCGTCTACAAACGGTAAGCAAATCCATATAAAAAAGCCGGCGCCCAAGGCGTCGGCTTTTTTGTCATCTTTCGGCCATCAACCCTGCATGACCTGCGCCAGCAATTCGTAGGAATGCACTCGATCAGCATGTTCGTACAGGTCGCAGGTGAAAATCAGCTCGTCTGCCTGGGTCTGTTCGATCAGCACTTCCAGCTTGGCGCGAATTTTCAGCGGACTGCCGACCATCGCCAGCCCAAGGAAATCGCGGACCGCTTCTCGCTCATGGGGTAGCCACAGCCCGTCCATGGTCTCCACCGGTGGCCGTTGCACCAGGCTCTGCCCACGCATCAGGGCGAGGATTCGCTGATAGACCGAAGTCGCCAGGTAGTCTGCCTTCTCGTCGGTATCAGCAGCTACCAGCGGCACACCAAGCATTACATAAGGTTTATCCAGCACCGCTGATGGCTTGAAGTGGTTGCGGTAGACCCGAATGGCTTCATGCATGTAGCGCGGAGCGAAATGGGAGGCGAAGGCGTAGGGCAAACCGCGCTCGCCTGCCAGTTGGGCGCTGAACAGGCTCGACCCCAACAGCCACACCGGTACATTGGTTCCAGTGCCTGGCATGGCGATGATGCGCTGATCCGGGGTACGCGGACCCAGGTAGCGCATCAGCTCAGCCACATCTTCAGGGAAGTCGTCGGCGCTGCCGGAGCGTTCGCGGCGTAATGCGCGAGCCGTCATCTGATCGGAACCCGGAGCACGTCCCAGTCCGAGGTCGATTCGGCCCGGGTACAGACTTTCCAGGGTGCCGAACTGCTCGGCGATCACCAGGGGGGCGTGGTTAGGCAACATGACACCGCCGGACCCGACACGAATGGTCGATGTACCACCGGCCAGGTAACCCAGCAGCACCGATGTCGCGGAACTGGCGATTCCGTCCATGTTGTGGTGCTCAGCGACCCAGAAGCGGTTGTAGCCGAACTTCTCGACATGTTGCGCCAAATCAAGCGAGTTGCGCAGCGATTGGGCGGGACTGCCGTTTTCGCGCACGGGTACCAGATCGAGGGTCGAGAATTTGACATCGGACAGTCGTTTCATAAACCTGCTTCTCCAATTGAGGACGCAGGTTTTGTCCTGATGAACGCAAACCTGCCAAATCCAATAGCGTACTGACTGCAATGTGGGCATATACCCGAGTTTCAATAGCCGGTCAGAAATTCCTCGCAAAAAATCAGACTGATCAGACGAGATGAACTTTGAGTCACTGTCTATCCTCACAACCCTGGTAATGAAAAACCACGAAGGCGCGACGCTTCGCGCCGATCTTGAAGGAGACAGGCATGGCTATCATCAAGAAAGCATCGGCTCACTGGGAAGGTGACCTGAAAACCGGTATCGGCTCTATTTCCACGGAAACCGGCGTGCTCCGGGACGCACCCTACGGCTTCAAGGCGCGCTTCGAGGGTGGCAAGGGCACCAACCCCGAAGAACTGATCGGTGCAGCCCACGCGGGTTGTTTCTCCATGGCCTTTTCAATGATTCTGGGCGACGCCGGCCTGAAGGCCGAGAGCATCGACACCCAGGCCGAAGTCACTCTCGATCAGGTGGAAGGCGGTTTTGCGATCACCGCCGTGAAGCTGGTCCTCAAGGCAAAGATTCCCGGGGCTTCACAGGCCCAGTTCGACGAGTTGAGCAACAAGGCCAAAGAGGGCTGCCCTGTGTCTAAAGTGCTGAATGCGAAAATCAGCCTGGACGCTAGTTTGATCAGCTAATACAAAAAAGATCGCAGCCTGCGGCAGCTCCTACGCTGACAACCTGTAGGAGCTGCCGCAGGCTGCGATCTTTTTTTGATAGCGAACAAGATCCGCCCGGTAATACTGTGGTCGAATAAGTGACAGCAGACGGTTTGTGCTGCGTTAAATGGAGTTTGCACCATGAAACGTTTTACCTTGACGACTCTCGGATGCCTGCTGGCCAGTTCGGCCCTGGCGGCACCGAAGCCCTGTGAAGAACTCAAGGCCGAGATCGAAGCGAAGATCCAGGCCCGCGGAGTGACGTCCTACACCTTGGAAATCGTGAGAAATGACGAAGTGCACGATCAAAACATGGTGGTCGGCTCATGCGCAAACGGCACCAGGAAGATCATCTATCAAAAAAATGATCGCTGATCTGCTTACATCAGGCAGTACGACTCACGATCTTCCGCGACGATCTCCCGCTTGGCGTTGTACAGACGGGCGCCCGGCGTGAAAGCTATCGACCGGCCTTCCAGCACGTAACGCTGGCCGGCTTCGAATTTATCGTAGCGGATAGTCAGGTAGCACAGCCGTTCCGAGGGGCCGCTCATCATGCTCATGCCGCCACCCCCCGGGACTTCGAAGTCAAATCGCACGATCAACTCATGACTGCCGGGGGTAACTTCGAAGTAACGCCCGTCACGAAGACGCTGCTTGTCCAGTCGTTCAGCCATCAGGAGTTTGTCGTTGGGGAAGGGGGTCGAGAACTCGACCCAGGCCATTTGCGGATTGGGTGTCGGCATGGGGCTCTGGCAGCCGGCGACAACACCTGCAGCGAGCAATAGCATCATCCTGCGCATGATCAGTGTCCGGAAGGGTTATGCGTTCAGCATAACCCCGATCAGGTGCGTTGGCAGCCCGCCGGTGTCGCTTGTCCAATTACTTTGCGCTGCTGATCATATAGCTTCGCCCAAGGGCGGAACCCGATGTTCCCCGCTTGCAGCTCATAGCGCTCGCCGGCGCTGAAGTCCTTGAATTTCACATTGAGCTGGCAATCGCGCCACAGTGGCTCGGCATCGGGGCCGATATTAGTGGGCTGGACCGCGAACTTGTAGCGAACCGTCAACTCATGGCTGCCCGGCTGAACCTCGAAATAGCGCTTGTCATCGATGGCTTTGTCATCGACCTCCAGCGCTTGCAGCGCCGTATCTTCCTGCTTCGAATCGAGGTCGATCCAGGCTTGCGCCGGATCGTGGCGGGGTATTCCGAATCCAGCACAGCCGGCCAGCATCAGCAGGCCTCCTGTCAGCATCAACATGCGCATAGCGGAGCTCCAGTCGGGCGGGATAGTCTTGCGGGCAGACTCTCCAGGGAAGATTCATTTTGATCAGGCCGCTTCCAAGCCATCGGTTACTTGATCGCGTTTTTCGCGTTTTGTTTCCGGGTGTGATGATTTTGTTACTCAACGGTTGCACCAGCGCCAGCTATTACAGCCAATTGGCCAGCGGCCAGTTGCAGTTGTTGCGGTCCAGGGAACCGGTTGCCAGTGTGATCGCCGATCCTGCCCGGGATCCGCAATTGCGCGCGCATCTGGCCCAATCGCAAAAGGCCCGCACGTTCGCCAGCCAGCAATTGCACCTGCCGGATAACCAGAGTTACCGGCTTTATGCGGACATCGGTCGGCCCTATGTGGTCTGGAATGTTTTTGTCACGCCGGAATTTTCCCTGACGCCGGTCAGCCATTGCTTCCCCATAGCCGGTTGCGTGGCCTATCGCGGCTACTACAGTCAGGGCGCGGCCCGGGGCGAAGCGGCGTTGCAGCGCCTGCAGGGCAGGGACGTATCGGTCGGCGGCGTCGAGGCCTATTCCACCCTCGGCTGGTTCAATGATCCGATCATGAATACGATGATGAACTGGGGGGATGAGCGGTTGGCCACCCTGATTTTTCACGAGCTGGCTCATCAACGCCTTTACGTGAAGGATGACACTGAATTCAACGAATCTTTCGCCACCTTCGTCGAACAGGAGGGCACGCGGCAATGGCGCGCACTGCGCAATCTGCCCCCCGAAAGCGATGCGCAGGCACTGCATCGGGACCAGTTCATCCAGTTGGTGCTGGACGCCCGCACGCGACTTGAAAAGCTCTATGCCTTGCCCGTGCCCGCTGAGCAGATGCGGGTGCGCAAGGCCGAAGAGTTCGAACGATTACGCAGCGAATATCGCCAGTTGCGTGACCGCCAATGGGCTGGAGACAAGCGTTATGACGCCTGGATCAATGCCCCCATGAACAATGCCCGGCTATTGCCATTTGGCTTGTATGACCAATGGGTGCCGGCGTTTAGTGCCTTGTTCCAGCAGGAGCAGAGGGACTGGCTGAAATTTTATGCGGCGGCCGAGCAACTGGGCGCGCTGCCGATGGCTGAGCGCAAAGCAGCGCTCAAGGCATTGGCAGGCGCTGACCCTCAGCCGAAGAACCAGTAGCAGACCCCGATCGCACCCAGCACACCGGCGAGTTCCGCCAGCAAGGCGCAGCCAACCGCATGCCGCGCCCGCTGGATGCCCACCGCACCGAAATACACGGCCAATACATAGAAGGTGGTTTCAGTACTGCCCTGCACCGTCGCTGCCACCAGTGCCGGGAAGCTGTCAACGCCGGAGGTTTTCATGGTCTCGATCAGCATCGCCCGGGCGGCACTGCCTGAGAAGGGTTTGACCATGGCCGTCGGCAAGGCATCGACGAATCGCGTGTCCCAACCAGCCCAGGCCACCAAGTGGCGAATCCCGTCCAGCGCGAAGTCCAGCGCACCGGATGCCCGCAGCACACCCACCGCACACAGCATCGCCACCAAATATGGCAGCAGGTTCTTCGCCACGTCGAAGCCTTCTTTGGCGCCCTCGACGAAAGCCTCGTAGACCTTCACTTTGCGCAACGCGCCGATCAGCAAAAACAGCATGATCAAGCCAAACAGCGTGAGGTTGCCGAGAATGGAGGAAAGGCTGGCCAGCGCGGTGGCCGATAGGGTCGCCAGCAATGCCATGAAGCCGCCGAGGACGAGAGCGCCGGGAATTAGGTAAGCAAGCACCATCGGGTCCCAGATGCGCAGACGCTGCATGAAGGCTACCGAGAGAAAGCCAACGATGGTCGAGCAACTGGTGGCCAACAGAATGGGCAGGAACACCAGAGTCGGGTCCGGTGCGCCTTGCTGGGCTCGGTACATGAAAATGGTCACCGGCAGCAGGGTCAGGGACGAGGCGTTCAGCACCAGGAACAGGATCTGCGCGTTACTGGCAACCGTCGCGCTGGGGTTCAACTCTTGCAGGGCTTTCATGGCCTTGAGGCCAATCGGCGTGGCCGCATTGTCCAGGCCCAGGCCGTTGGCGGCGAAGTTCAGGGTAATCAGGCCAAGGGCCGGATGGCCGGGTGGCACTTCCGGCATCAAGCGCAGAAACAGTGGACCCAGCACTTTGGCCAGCCATTCGACAATGCCGGCTTTCTCAGCAATACGCAGGAAGCCGAGCCAGAGGGTCAGGGTACCAAACAACAGAACCATGACCTCGACCGACAGCTTGGCCATCGCGAAGATGCTTTCCACCATGGCGGCGAAGATGCCCGCGTTACCACCGATCAGCCACTGCGCCAGCGCTGAAACCGCGGCTACCACGAAGAAGCCAAGCCACAGGCCATTAAGCATCAGTCAAATCCCCCAAAAGATGCGCGAATGATAGCGGGGTGGCTAGAAACGACAAACCCCGGATTTCTCCGGGGTTTGTTGATTACGCCGACTCGGAAACTGTGGGAGCCATTCTGCTGGCGATGAGGCCGGCACCTTCAACATCTCTGTTGTTCGGTACGCCGCTATCGCCAGCAGGCTGGCTCCCACAAAAAAGCACTCACAAGGTGACGCTATCAATTGCTGGAGGTTTCACCCGCTGGCAGCTTTTCCTTGCTGCGCCAGTGCGGCAGGGAGTTCCAGTAGCGCTCGCCCTTGGCATCGTCGTACATACCTTCCCAGCGGGAGATGACCAGCACGGCCAAGGCGTTGCCGATCACGTTCAGCGCGGTACGGGCCATGTCCATGACGCGGTCGACACCGGCGATGAACGCCAGGCCTTCCAATGGAATGCCGACACTGCCGAGGGTCGCCAGCAGGACCACGAAGGACACGCCCGGTACGCCGGCGATACCTTTGGAGGTCACCATCAGGGTCAGCACCAGCAGCAATTGCTGGCCGATCGACAGGTCAATGCCATACAGCTGGGCAATAAAGATCGCCGCGATACTTTGGTACAGGGTCGAACCGTCGAGGTTGAACGAGTACCCGGTCGGGACAACGAAGCTGCAGATGGCCTTCGGCGCACCGTAGGCTTCCATCTTCTCGATCACCCGTGGCAGCACGGTTTCCGAGCTGGCGGTGGAGTAAGCCAGGACCAGCTCATCCTTGAAGATGCGCATCAGTTTGATCACCGAGAAGCCAAACAGACGGGCGATCAGACCCAGAACCACAAAGGCGAAGAAGGCGATGGCCACATAAACCAGGATCACCAGCTTGGCCAGCGGCACCAGCGACGCGAAGCCGAAGTTGGCCACGGTCACCGCGATCAGTGCGAAAACGCCGATCGGGGCGTAGTTCATGATCATGTGGGTGACTTTGAACATGCTTTCCGAGACGCCCTGGAACATCTTCACCAGCGGCTCGCGCAGATCCGCCTGCAGGCTCGACAGGCCGAGACCGAACAGCACGGAGAAGAAGATGATCGGCAGCATTTCACCGCGGGCCATGGCCGCGAAAATGTTCGACGGGATCAGGTTGAGGATGGTTTCGATGAACGCATGCTCATGTTGAACCTCGGCAGCCGTCGCCTGGTACTTGGAGATATCCACAGTGCCCAAGGTGCTCATGTCGATGCCGGCACCCGGATGGAACAGGTTGGCCAACAGCAGGCCGACCACGATGGCGATGGTGGTGACAACCTCGAAGTAAATGATGGTCTTGAGACCAATGCGCCCAAGCTTCTTGGCATCGCCAACGCCCGCAATGCCAACGATCAACGAAGAGATCACGATCGGAATCACAATCATCTTGATCAGACGGATAAAGATATCGCCCGCTGGTTGCAGGACGTTGCTGACCCACCAGGCTTTTTCGGCACTGAAATGGTTGAGCAGCGCACCGATTGCAATCCCCAATACCAGACCGATGAGGATCTGCCAGGCGAGGCTAAGCTTTGCCTTCTTCATATCTTTACCCTTACTTGCGTTTGACTCAGGGAGATGCAGGAACCGGCACGCTTGTGGCGTGGAATTCCTGGGCATCTGCCCCCGTATAAGGTGCCCCGGGAGCGCGTTTTGCGGCTCTCCGGCAGGCGAAAAAAGGCGCAACTATTCCGATGCAAGGAAGCGACGTCTAATGCCGTAAACGCCTACCCTATGCCGAATCGGCATGAGGTTTTTTGACTGAAACGTACGTCCCAACCGGTTCGAATACGACATTTCGGCAGGCATAAGTGCCGTGAACCGGTCATCTCCGAGCAGTTTGGATGTTTTTTGATCAGGTCTGAAAGGAAGGTTTTGCGGCAAAAACAGGTGTCAGGGCGTACAAAAAATGATCACAAAGTCAGGCGTTATTTCTCGATATACGGTCGCCCCCGACACAACGGGAAAAGTATTTTCTGGATGAGGAAGGGTTTGAAGCAGGAAAATCGCGCTCGGTTGAGCTGGCGGCTCTAATTCAAACTATTGCGCAAGCTCTTCGCAAGTCCGTCGAGCCATGGGCGGTCCGGCGAACTTGCGACGCAGCTGTTACCTGACCCGGCCCTCGCGCAGGCACTCCCTGTACCCGTAGGTCACTCCGCCCCTGAAACAGGCAGAACATCCCGGCCCCTTGGCCATGCATCGACCTTCTTCAGGTGATGCAGGAGGAAAGAGGCGCTGAAAGCCTCCTTCATGTACAAAATCATCAATACCAGTTCGGATCCTTCTTCAGTTGCTCCATCAACAAGTCCTGCATGCCCTGGTCCGGCTTCCCGAGGAAGCGGTAGCTGGCGTGCCGCGTAGGCGACTTGTCAGCCGGCAATCCTGCTGGCACATCAACCAGCATGGCGTAGGCGTCTTTTTTGTCGAAGCTGACAGCGACGATCAAGCGATGATTCAGGCACGTTGTCGATGTTTCACACAGCGGCCCGACCAGATACTTTTCGCCATCCTCTTCCACCGCATTCATCTGTTCGGCCTCTCCGGACAGGTTCATCACCCATTCCGGCAGACGTTCTTCCTTCTTTACCACTCCTTGCCAGGTCTCACGGTATTGCGGGTCTGCTTCCAGCAACTGATTGACCCGCATCTGGCCGTCATTGGCCGCCAGCGCCATGGCACTGCCGCCCAGGAGCAGGGCGGCTGCCAGTGTCTTTAAAGCACCCATGTCAGCCTCGACCGCGACGGCCGAAGAAGAAGGAAGCGATGAACATCACCAGGAACACGACAAACAGAATCTTGGCGATACCCGTGGCGGTGCCCGCGATACCACCGAAGCCCAATACAGCGGCGATGATGGCAATAATCAGGAAGGTGATTGCCCAGCTCAACATGGTGATTCTCCTTACGCATTATTAAAAGGTGCTGCGTTTACCGACACATCGGATGCGGCGGTTTGATGCCTAGAACACCCAACGCTCCTGATGACGCACCTCGCCCATGGGAAGGGCCTGGTCAACGTCCATCATGCGCATTGGGGTGCTGTCCGCCTGACGGCTGCTGACAGCGCTGAAATGGGTTTGGACTGGATGCTCGATCGATAGACGTGGCGCTTCTTGCTGTTGGCTGAGTTGCCAGGTCTGGAATTGCTGGCCAGCGATCAGAGTTATCAACAGCGCCAAAACAGCGAACAAGCCTTGCTGGATATGCAAAGGCGAGAGGTGCAAGTGAGCGGCACGTTGACGATTCATTCTGAAGCTCCTCCCAATCGGGCCGGGATTCTGTGACGGGCGTAATGGATGCCCTGGTTAATCTGATAAGTGCAGCCCGCGTGCCAGCTTTGCATTCTATTTTTTATCGTTATAAATCAATTACTTATAATCACATTGAGATTCAAATCGGACGCATCCTGCACGATGGGCATTTGGCAGTCGTGCGTAATGCACGATCTGTTTGAGGAGAGTCGTAACTTTTATGGAATTGCGAGTAGGAGACAGATGTCAGAAATGGACGCAGGCGTTTGTTTGACCTATGGGTTTTGGCAAAAACCCCTTAAATCAGGCAACTGACCAATGCCAAAGATCAGAGCTACCCTGCCAAGGCAGGAATAGATCAGAATAAACCATGCAACTTGCCCGATTTTTCCGGGACTAATCCAAGACAATTCTTTAAGGAGCGTAGGAAAAATGGAATCCGCCACTGAGCATCAAGGCCGCATTCTCTTGGTGGATGATGAATCCGCCATCCTGCGTACTTTTCGTTATTGCCTGGAAGACGAAGGCTACAGCGTAGCCACGGCCACCAGCGCCACCCAGGCAGAGGCCTTGCTGCAGCGCCAGGTTTTCGACCTGTGTTTCCTTGACCTGCGCTTGGGCGAAGACAATGGCCTCGATGTACTGGCCCAGATGCGTGTTCAGGCGCCCTGGATGCGCGTCGTGATCGTCACCGCCCACTCGGCGGTAGACACTGCCGTAGATGCCATTCAGGCGGGTGCCGCTGATTACCTGGTCAAACCATGCAGCCCCGATCAACTGCGTCTGGCTACTGCAAAGCAACTGGAAGTTCGACAACTGTCGGCTCGGCTCGAAGCTCTTGAGGGCGAGATACGCAAACCCAAGGATGGCCTCGACTCCCACAGCCCGGCGATGAAAGTGGTGCTGGAAACTGCCCGCCAGGTCGCCACCACCGATGCCAACATTTTGATTCTCGGCGAATCCGGGACCGGTAAGGGTGAGCTGTCCCAAGCCATTCATGGCTGGAGCAAGCGCGCGAAAAAATCCTGCACAACGATCAATTGCCCGTCCCTGACCGCCGAACTCATGGAAAGCGAACTGTTCGGCCACAGCCGCGGAGCCTTCACTGGTGCCAGTGAAAGCACACTGGGGCGCGTCAATCAGGCCGACGGCGGCACGCTGTTTCTCGACGAAATCGGTGATTTCCCACTGGTATTGCAGCCGAAATTGCTGCGCTTTATTCAAGACAAAGAATATGAACGGGTTGGCGACCCGGTCACCCGCCGCGCTGACGTGCGAATCCTCGCCGCCACCAACCAGAATCTTGAAGACATGGTCCGCGACGGCCGCTTCCGTGAGGACCTGCTCTATCGCTTGAACGTCATCACCTTGCACTTGCCGCCGCTGCGCGAACGCCGTGAGGACATTCTCACCCTGGCCGATCGTTTCCTGGCACGCTTCGTTAAGGAATACGCACGCCCCGCCCGGGCATTCAGCGATGAGGCGCGGGAAGCACTGTTGAGCTATCGCTGGCCGGGCAACATTCGTGAGCTGCGCAACGTGGTCGAACGGGCGAGCATCATCTGTCCACAGGAGCGGGTCGAGATCACTCATCTGGGCATGGCCGAAACACCCGCCAACAATGCCCCGCGCATCGGCGCCGCGCTGAGCCTGGACGAGCTGGAAAAAGCTCACATCGGCGCCGTGCTAGCCACCGCCGACACTCTTGATCAAGCCGCCAAAACCCTGGGAATCGATGCGTCGACGCTGTATCGCAAACGCAAACAATACAACTTGTGAGCGGCAGCCCATGAAACTGGCGATGAAGTTGCGGACCCGTCTCTTCCTGAGTATTTCCGCACTGATCACCGTGGCGTTGCTCGGGCTGTTGCTCGGGCTCGTCAGCGTGATGCAGATGGCCGGCAGCCAGGAAGCGCTGGTGCGCGGCAACTTCACGACCCTGGACATCGGCCTCAAGTTGCGTCAAACCCTGGGTGATCAATTGATCATCATGCTCAGTGAGCAACCTGACGCCGATGCCTTTGCTGCGTCGAAACAACATTATTTCGAGCTGTTGGAAGAGGGCATCGCCCAGGAGCCGGCGCATGAGGGCAGCGAGTACGGGTTCAGAAAAGCCAAGGCCGATTACCTGAGCTTTATCCGGGCATATGAAGCGTCCCCCGACGCTTCCAATGTGCTCAGCAGTAACGACGACTTGACCAGCAAGTTCAACGCGCTGCGCACGGGCCTGATCGCCGAACACAAGCGCGCACTGGATAACATCAACGAAACCGAGCGCCGGGCCCGGGAGCGCGCGCTGCTGATTGCCGGCCTGCTCGGACTGGTGGGCCTGGCGGTGCTGATCATCGGCTTCGTCACTGCGCATGCCATTTCCCGGCGATTTGGCGCGCCCATTGAAGCGCTCGCTAAAGCGGCTGATAACATCGGCCAAGGCAATTTTGATGTCACGCTGCCGATTTCGTCGGCGCTGGAGGTGAACCAGCTGACCCGGCGGTTCGGGATCATGGCCCAAGCGCTACGTGAACATCAGGCCACCAATGTCGATGAACTCATGGCGGGTCAGCAGCGTTTGCAGGCCGTGCTCGACAGCATCGACGACGGTTTGTTGATGATCGACCGTCAAGGCCATCTGGAGCACCTCAACCCCGTGGCTCAGCGCCAGCTAGGCTGGGACTCTGATCGACTGGGTCAGGGCCTGGGGACGGCGCTGGGACGTCCAGAGCTGGACAAACAACTGCAACTGGTATTGCGTGGCGGTACGTTGGAACGGGCACCGGAAGACTTGAGTATCGAGGTCGACGGCGAGTCGCGCCTGCTGACCTACAGCCTGACCCCGGTCAGTCATACCCAAGGCCATATCCTCGGCGCGGTAATGGTGCTGCATGACGTTACGGAGCAGCGGGCATTCGAGCGGGTTCGCAGCGAGTTTGTGTTGCGTGCCTCCCATGAGCTGCGCACACCGGTGACCGGGATGCATATGGCTTTTGGCCTGTTCCGTGAACGCGCGCATTTTGCCCCGGAATCCCGGGAAGCCGACCTGCTGGACACAGTGAATGAAGAAATGCAGCGCCTGATGCAGTTGATCAATGACCTGCTGAACTTCTCCCGCTACCAGAACGGCTTGCAGAAACTCACCTTGGCACCCTGTTCCATTGGCGATTTGCTGGAGCTGGCCCAGGCGCGCTTTGCCAAGTCAGCCGAACAAAAAGAAATTGATCTGTTGCTGGAGCTGCAGGAGCCGTTGCCGCGCTTGCAGGCCGACCAGCCACAACTGGAGCGCGTGCTCGACAACCTGATCGACAATGCCTTGCGCCACACCGGACCGGGCGGACGCATCCGTCTGCAGGCCCGACGCCACGGCGACCGGGTAATCATCAGTGTCGAAGACAATGGCGAAGGCATTGCTTACGGCCAGCAGGGTCGGATCTTCGAGCCGTTCGTTCAGGTCGGGCGCAAGAAAGGCGGGGCCGGACTGGGCCTGGCGCTGTGCAAGGAAATCGTGCAGCTGCATGGCGGCCGGATGGGCGTCTATTCACGGCCGGGGCAAGGTACGCAGTTTTACATGGCGCTGTCGGTCTAAGACCGTTCAGGCTTCGTCATCCAGGCGTCGACCACCCCGTCGACGCCCCCGGGTAATCAATTCGATAAACTGCACCGCACTCAGCGCATGGGCGAACAGCCAGCCTTGGCCAAACTTGACCCCCTCACTGCTGAGCAGCGCAGCCTGGGACTCAAGCTCGATACCTTCGGCAATGACTTTCAACTGCAGTGACTGGGCCATGTGAATGATGTGGGGGGCCACGCCGCTGCTGGCGGCGTCATGACCCAGTGCATCGATAAACGCCTTGTCGATTTTCAGGCAATCCACTGGCAGGGTCTGCAGGTACGCGAGGCTGCAATAGCCGGTGCCAAAGTCGTCGATCAGCACCTGATGCCCGACATCCCGCAAGGCTTGCAGGTTTTCCCGGGCCACCACCACATCAATCAGCCCGCGTTCGGTCACCTCGAAGGCAATCTGCCTGGCGGCAACCCGGTGCAGCGTCAACAGGCGCTCCATCACCTGGCCGATCCGCGGCACCATCACGTCACAGGCCGCCAGATTCACCGAGATGTACAGCTGAGGATTGGCACGCAGCAACTGCCCAAGTTGCTCGAGCAGGCGCTGCAGGACGAAGTCGGTCATCTGGCGAATCTGCCCGGTGTTTTCCGCCATTGGAATGAACAAGTCGGGACTGGTCAGGGTTCCATCCGGGCGGCGCCAGCGCAGCAGGGCTTCGGCCCCCACACAATTGCGGCTGTCGAGATCAAAGATCGGCTGATACAGCACCTGCAATTCACCCCGGCGAATGGCACCGGTCAATTCGGCATCCAGCGACTGTCGCTGGCGCACGAGTAAAAACACCAGGAACCCCACACAGATACCCAGCGCCAGGCTGGCCGGCAGCAGCCACCACCATACCGCCGGAATATGCATGCCGGTGCGCGGGCTGATCAACACCAGTTGGTATTCCGGATTATCGGTGGGCATCCGGTAAATCAGGCGTGCCTGGGTAATTTGCAGCGCATCGCGATTTTTCGGCGGCCAGACTGATGTCGGTGGCCAGACTTGCGAAACCCCGAGTACCGGTATCGCCCGCGTGCCGTGGTCGAGCACCACCAACAAGCTGCTGCCGGGCGACAGGTCGACCATGTCGGTCAAATGCCCGCGTGAAGTCGCGACGCGGAAATTGCCGCGTCCAAGCATCAGCGCGGCGCGGTTTTCATCAGGTTCGGTGGTGGTGTTGAGCCAGTAACTGTAAGTAGGGCCCTTGATATCCGGCGCTCGACTGAGTGACAAGCCCTCCTGGCGCGGGCGATTGGAACAGATGCGCGAAGAATCCATGTAGGCGGCTTCGTAGACGAACCGATAGTTGAAACTGACCTGCTGCAGTGTCGCGATCATCTCATCGTCGCAACCTCGCAACGGCTGGGCTTCAAGATCGTCGAGGCTTTCGCGCAATTGTCCGAACAACTGCTCCAGGCGAGCGAGGAAACGCTCGCCTTGGGCATTCATTTCCTGGCTTTCATTTTGCTCGAGCTGATGCAGAGCGACGAACAAACTGCCAGTCATCAACAACATTGCACTCAGGACAGCCGCCAGCAGCCCCAGAAACCAGGGTCGGTAGAACCAGCTACGAAGCGTGTCTCGAGCTACGGTCATTGTGCAATATCCGAAGAATTACCAATGAGTTATAGCTGCTGTTGAAGAAAATGCGCGAACCGTCGGGCGGTCGTCATTATTTTGTCTGATTCAGCACCCATAACAGCGCTGCAGTCTGCGCATCCGGTGTTCCGTCAAAATGAGCCGGGCGGAAACGCATCTGGAATGCCGCGATGACATGACGGGTCGCTACATCCAGCTCACCGGTTTGAGGCGTGGCATACCCGGCCCGTGCCAGTTGCGCCTGAAACCAGCTGATGCTCGGCATTGAAGCGGCAAACAGCTGTTGCTGGCGCGCGACCGCCTGTTCATTCGGCCAGATACCCAAGCCCTCGGCAGCGAGACGCTTCCAGGGAAACAGTGGGCCTGGGTCGAGTTTGCGCAGAGGTGCGATATCGCTGTGCCCGATGATGTTGCGCGGGCTGATGGCGTAGCGTTTGCTGATGTCCTTGAGCAGTACGATCAAAGACTGCACCTGGTCTTCGGTGTAGGGATACCAGACGCGGCCGGTGGGGGTGTCCTTGAAGCCGGGATTGACGATTTCGATGCCGATGGAGCTTGAGTTCAGCCAGGTCCGGCCATCCCATTCACTTTCACCGGCATGCCATGCCCGCAGGTTTTCATCCATCAGCTTGTAGATCGTTGCACCCTTATCGTCACCGATCAGGTAGTGGCTGCTGACCTCACCATGGGTCAGCAATTGCAGCGAGCGCTCCAGTGAGGCATTGGTGTAATGCACCACCACGAACTGGATGCGGCTGTCGTGATTGACCGACGGGTGACTGGTGTCGAACCGCGGGCCGCTGGCACAACCGGCCAGCAGGATCAGCGACAGGATAAGAGCGAAATATTTCATGGCTGGAGGCAGTACGCGAAAGACGTTAATGCAACAGTGTAACGTACTGATTGAAGAGCCAGCGGCAAATCAACCAAATGAAACAAATGCCCTTCAGCTCGACTCGATCCGGTTACGGCCGGCATTTTTCGCCCTGTACAGCGCCTGATCGGCTCGTTTAAGGACCTGGTCGCCCTGTTCACCCGATCTGAATTCAGCCATGCCCATGGAAAGGGTGATGGTGACCGGCTCGCCCTTGAAGTGGAATGGACAGGCCTCGATTGCGGCCCGTAGATTTTCGAGCAACTTCAGCCCCGCCGCCGGCACCGTCGACGGCATCAGCAGGACAAACTCCTCGCCACCGAACCGGGCCACGAAATCCGTGCCCCGCAGGCGTTTGCGTAACACGCTGGCGATGATTTTAAGCACCTTGTCACCCGCCAGGTGCCCGTAATTGTCATTGATACGCTTGAAATGGTCGACGTCGAGCATGGCCAGCAACAAGGTATTACCGTGTTTCTGCCACTCCCTGATTTCATGTTCCAGCCGCTCGCTCCACGCCGCCCGATTGGGCAGGCTGGTCAAAGGATCAACCAGGGCCTTCTGTCGCTGCACTTCGAGATGCTCGCGGTAGCCCTGGGCCTCCTGCTCCATATGGGCAACACGCTCGGCCAGCCCTTGCAAGCGCGTGGCGACTTCCTGTTCGCGCTCCTCACGCTGCTTCTGATGTCGGTCCATGGTGCCGAGGAGGCCTTCCAGATGATCTTCCAGCACCTGCTTGAGATCATCGAGGTCGGCTGCCCCCTGCATGCTGCTCTGCAATCCATCGACCTGTTCGCGGATCTGGGTGTCCATCGCCCGCGCGGCAGAGTGATTATCGGCATGGCCGGCACTGGCCGCGTGCAAATGACTCTGGAAGTTTTCAAGGCGTTCGTTGAGCCGCTGCAGATAAGCTTCGAACTCATGCTGGCCACCGTCGTTGATCGCCCGCATCAGGGTGGCGAAATCGTCAAGAATCGGCAGCAGTTCGTACCAGTTCAAACCGTTTTTCAGCCGATCACGCATGGCTTGCGCTTGAGGTCGATAGCGCTCGGGCAATGTCAGGTCGTCGAGCAGCCCCAGCAACGTTTCTTCAATATGAACGGCTACCGAGCTGTAGGACGGCTCGGGAGAGTCCGGAAGGGCGTATTGGGCGTCGGGGTCGCTGTGGCCTGAATCATCGACGACCGAGGCTTCAGGGCTCGTCGCAGGTATCGGCAAACTATCGGGCAGCACCGCAGGCGTCAGCTCGTCGGGTTCGGGAGCTGGCAAGAAGCTTTGTTCCGCCAATTGTTCAACTTCAACGCCCGGCACCTCGACCTCTGTCTGCACAGGCGCTATCGACCGGGGTTCAGAGGCTTGCACTTCGATCGGCGCAGGTTGCGGCTCGATGACCTTGGCGACGGGCGCTTCAACCAAGGTTTCGACGAACGGGGTAGCGAGCGCTTCATTGGACTGTTGAGCATGGGTAGCAACCGTTTCCGGAGTCTCTTCCACTTCGCCATGACCGAACAACCGCTGCAGTAACCCCGGGCGAGCGGGTTCTACCGGGTTTTCCAGCTGACTCAGGGCCTTGCCCTGCAAGCCGCTCAGTTCGCTGAGCAGCAAGGGGATTTCCCGCGCCTGGCCTACCCTGTCACCCAATTGTTTGGCAAAACGCTTAAGCGGTCGACTTACATCCCGTGGCAACGGCAAGGTCTGCAGTTGCGTGACCAGGGCGGTGAGGGCGGCACTGGTCTGGTTGACCCGGGTTTCCCGACGCTGTTCTGAGTCAAGCACGGCTTTTTCCAGGCGCGGAATGAGGGCGGCCAGACCAGCGTCCATGTCATCGGTACGTACGACCTCGCGCATTTCCTTCATGCATTGGTCAACCACACGGTCGGTACCCTCTGCCGCCAGGGTGCTACGCACCAGGCCACGACGCAACAAGTCGAGCCGGGCGTCCCAGCGACGCTCGAGTTTTTCCTGTTGTTCAATGCCCTTGAGGTATTTCTCTTTCCAGCGCTGTGCTTCGTCGCTCATTCATGGGTTCCGCGAGGGGCAGGACTCAACGCGGGCAATGCATCAGCCGTGAGCGAACCCGGCAGACGAATCTCTACCGCGACCGGCAGGTGATCGGAAATGGGCTGGGCCAGCACCTCGACCTTTTCCAGGGTCAGGCTCGGGCTCAACAGAATGTGGTCCAGACAGCGCTGCGGGCGCCAGCTGGGGAACGTTGCTTGCAATTGCGGCGCGAGCAGGCCGAGATCGCGCAAGGGTGAGTTTTGCAGCAGGTCGCTGGCGTGGGTGTTCATATCCCCCATCAGCACCTGATGTTTGTAATCGCCAATCAACTCGCGAATGTAGGACAGCTGCAGAGTGCGGGCACGGGCGCCGAGTGCCAGGTGCATCATGACCACCACCAGCGCCTCGGGGCCTTCGCCAAAACGCACCAGGATGGCCCCGCGGCCCTTGGGCCCGGGCAGCGGATGGTCTTCGATCGCCCAAGGGCGCAAGCGGCTGAGCACGCCATTGCTGTGCTGGCCAAGACGCCCGAGATTGCGATTGAGCTGCTGATACCAGTAGGGGAAGGCACCCAGTTGCGCCAGGTGCTCGACTTGATTGACGTAGTTCGAACGCAGGCTACCGCCGTCGGCTTCCTGCAATGCGACCAGATCGAAGTCACCCAGCAGGTTGCCGATTTTCTGCAGATTGTCGGCACGCCCGGTGTGCGGCAGCAGATGCTGCCAGCCCCGGGTCAGGTAATGCCGATAGCGCTCGGTACTGATACCGACCTGGATATTGAAACTGAGCAAGCGCAGTCGACTGTCGGCCGGCAAGCCTGTCGACTCCAGGTGATGCTCGTTGACCCGCGGATCATGCAGGCCAACGACTCGTTCAGTACCCCAGCGGCGCATGGGAAGTGATGCTCTTAATTGGCGGCAGCCTTGTTAGCCGCTCGCTCTTTGTCGATCAGCTGGTCGGCCAGTTGCAGGGCTTGCTCGGCACCGCCGGCGGAACCTACGTCGAAACGGTATTTGCCGTTGACGATCAAGGTTGGCACGCCAGTGATTTCATATTTCTTGGCCAGCTCGCGGGCCTGAACAACCTGACCTTTGATGGCAAAGGAGTTGAAGGTGGCCAGGAATTTATCCTTGTCCACACCTTGGGTGGCCAGGAAGTCAGCCATGTCCTGCGGGTCGGTCAACTTCATTTTCTTGTTCTGGATCGCGTCGAATACCGCGGCATGAACCTTGTGTTCGACACCCATGGATTCCAGGGTCAGGAACATCTGGCCGTGGGCATCCCAAGGGCCGCCGAACATGGCGGGGATACGCTTGAAGTTCACATCGCTCGGCAGCTTCTCGGCCCAGGGATTGATCGTCGGCTCGAAGTGGTAGCAATGTGGGCAGCCATACCAGAACAGCTCCACCACTTCGATCTTGCCAGGCACGGCGACCGGAACCGGATTGCTCAGTTCGACATAAGGTGCGGCGGGGGCTTCAGCGGCCTGGGCGGTCATGCCAAACAGGCTGGCAGCGGCAAAAACGGCGCTGATGATCAGATTACGCATGCTTCACTCCTGGACAAATTTTATGGCCTCGCGGGACCTGTTTTAAGACAGGTCCTGGCGGGCTCGAGTTCTGTAGTGTAACGGCAGCGGCCACAAAAAAGGGCGGCCAAAGCCACCCTTTTTATACTTGCTGTGACGGATTAATCGAGCGTTAACGTTGCAGGAGATAATCATCCCGCCCAACGCTCGATCCGCCGGCCTTAGTGCAGGCCCTGGATGTAGCTGGAGACGGCTGCGATGTCTTCGTCGCTCAACCGTTTGGCGATAGTCTGCATGGTCTTGGCATCACCATCGTTGGTGCGCCCGCCTTCTTCCTTGCGGAAGTCAGTCAGTTGCTTGGCAACGTATTGCGCGTGCTGGCCGCCCAGGTGCGGGAAGCCGGCAGCAGCGTTACCCGCGCCATTTGGCGAGTGACAGCCAGTGCACGCAGGCAGGCCCTTGGCCAGGTCACCACCACGGAACAGGGCTTCACCGCGAGCCACCACCTTCGGATCGGCCGCACCGACGCTGCCAGGCTGGCTGGCAAAGTAGGCAGCGATGTCCGCCAGGTCCTGATCACTCAGGTTGGTCAGCAGGCCAGTCATTTCCAGAACGGTGCGCTTGCCCGACTTGATGTCGTGCAATTGCTTGGTCAGGTAGCGTTCACCCTGACCTGCCAGCTTCGGAAAGTTTGGCGCCATGCTGTTGCCATCCGGGCCGTGGCAGGCGCCACATACGGCGGCTTTTGCCTGGCCAGCTGCTTTATCACCAGGTTGTACTGGCTCACCTGCAGCATGGGCCATGCCGGCGATGCCCACGGTCAACAGCAGACTCACGATCAATTTCTTCATCAGCTAATCCAACTACGGCTAAGGGTTAAGAGTTATGGGCCGGGCTTACTCGCTCATCCAGTGGATGATGGCTTGGTAATCCTCGGCACTGCAGTCCATGCACAAACCACGCGGCGGCATCGCCTTGAAACCCTGGGTCACGTGTTGCACCAGCGTCTCCATTCCTTTGGCCAATCTTGGCGTCCAGGCCTCCTGATCGCCTTTTTTGGGCGCCATGGGAAGTTGGCCGGAATGACAGGCACCACAAACACGGTTGTACACAGCTTCCGGATCCTGTGTAGCCTGAGCGCTGTAAAGCGGCATCAAGACACCGGCAGCTAGCAGCCATTTCGTCATAAAACGACCTTTTCAGGGTAGAGAGCGTGCTGCGTTCTACTGCGCAATCAAGGTCTGCCGCTCTCGTGAACTTCATCCTACGCTGGGACAAAGCGCACACAAAATCTGCGGCATTATATACTGGCGTCACTGAAACGGAAGCGACACTGCTTGCCGCACCCATTCCTGGCGCCGCCCACATCGGAAATCCCATGCAACTCAAGAATCCCATCCTCGGTCTGTGCCAACAGTCCACCTTCATGCTCAGCGCCGCCAAAGTCGACCAATGTCCGGATGACGAGGGCTTTGAAGTCGCCTTCGCCGGGCGTTCCAACGCTGGCAAGTCGAGTGCCTTGAACACCCTGACCCATGCCAGCCTGGCGCGAACCTCGAAAACGCCGGGGCGCACGCAACTGTTGAATTTCTTCAAGCTAGACGATGAACGCCGTCTGGTCGACCTGCCGGGCTACGGTTATGCAAAAGTACCGATCCCGCTCAAGCAACACTGGCAGCGTCACCTGGAGGCATATCTGGGTGGCCGCGAGAGTTTGAAGGGTCTGATTCTGATGATGGACATCCGTCATCCAATGACCGATTTCGACCTGCTGATGCTCGACTGGGCTGTCGCTGCGGGCATGCCGATGCATATTCTGCTGACCAAGGCAGACAAACTGACCTACGGCGCCGCCAAGAACACGCTGCTCAAAGTGCAGGCGGAAATCCGCAAGGGCTGGGGTGACCAGGTGACCATCCAGCTGTTTTCCGCCCCTAAGCGCATGGGCCTGGAAGACGCCTATACTGTATTGGCGGGCTGGATGGAGCTGGCGGACAAGGGCAGCGAAATCGCCGCCGAATAACATTCGAACACTGCTCGGGCGAACCCCGGGCAGTTTTCTCAAGGCAAAAAAAACCCCGGACTTCATATGGGGAGGGAGAAGTTCCGGGGTTCAAGTTCTAGACCGCTAGGGCGGGGTCCAGATATCTGCCAACACTTAACACAACATAGGAGCATCGAAGGGCTTCACCAGCCATTCAGTATCTCTGAGTAGTGATTTGCCAGATTAGTTCAGATTTTTTTCGAATAGCTTTGGAATAACCTCAAGAACGATCCGGACTAAGTCTGCCGAGGGCTCTGCCGCGGTACTATGCCTTCAGCCAATACGATGCCGAAACTTCCCCATTCCCCCTGGTTCGCGATGGCCGTCAACGGTGACGCTGGGTGCCTGATACCCCACGGTGTTCTTGAATCCATCGCGAGCAGGCTCGCTCCTACAAGGGGGTAAGGGGATATGCCCCTTAGTGAGCCTCATCCCAATTGTTGCCGACGCCCACTTCCACCAGCAGCGGAACATCCAGCTTCGCCGCTTCGCTCATGTGCAGGCGAATGTCCTGGCTGACCTGATCGACCAGATCCTCTCGCACTTCGAGCACCAGTTCATCGTGCACCTGCAGGATGACTTTGGCATCGAGGCCCGAGGACGCCAGCCAGTTATCCACCGCCACCATGGCTTTCTTGATGATGTCTGCAGCGGTGCCCTGCATCGGCGCATTGATCGCCGTGCGCTCGGCGCCTTTGCGCAGGGCCGGGTTTTTCGCGTTGATCTCCGGCAGGTACAGGCGACGCCCGAAGATGGTTTCGACAAAACCCTGCTCGGCCGCCTGGGCGCGGGTTCGCTCCATGTACGCCAGCACCCCCGGATAACGGGCGAAGTATCGGTCGATGTAGGCCTGGGACTGCTTGCGGTCGACGCCGATCTGCTTGGCCAGACCGAACGCGCTCATGCCATAGATCAAACCGAAGTTGATCGCCTTGGCGCTGCGGCGCTGGTCGGTAGTCACGTCCGCCAGTTCCACGCCGAAGACTTCGGCAGCGGTGGCCTTGTGCACGTCCAGGTCGTTACGGAAGGCATGCAGCAGTCCTTCATCCTTGGCCAGGTGCGCCATGATCCGCAATTCGATTTGCGAATAGTCCGCCGCCAGCAGTTTGTAGCCTTGGGGCGCGACGAACGCCTGGCGAATCCGGCGCCCTTCGGCGGTGCGGATCGGAATGTTCTGCAGGTTAGGATCGCTGGAGGACAGGCGCCCGGTCGCTGCCACCGCCTGGTGATAGGAGGTGTGGATGCGTCCGGTGCGCGGATTGATCTGCTCGGGCAAACGATCAGTGTAGGTACTTTTCAGCTTGCTCATCGAGCGGTACTGCATCAGCACCTTGGGCAGGGGGAAGTCCTGCTCGGCCAGTTCCGCCAGCACGGCTTCGGCGGTGGATGCCTGGCCTTTGGCCGTTTTACTGAGGATCGGCATGCCGAGCTTTTCGTACAGGATCACGCCCAGTTGCTTGGGCGAACCCAGATTGAATTCTTCGCCGGCGATGGCGAATGCCTCGCGCTCCAGGGCGACCATCTTCTCACCCAGCTCGACACTTTGAATGCCCAGCAGGTTGGCGTCGACCAGCGCACCCTGGCGCTCGATCCGCGCCAGTACCGGCACCAACGGCATTTCGATTTCACTCAACACCTTGCTCAGGCTCGGAATGGCGTTGAGTTTTTCCTGCAGGGTCTGATGCAGGCGCAGGGTGACGTCGGCATCTTCCGCGGCGTACGGCCCGGCCAGCTCCAGCGAGATCTGATCGAACGTCAGCTGCTTGGCACCCTTGCCGGCGATATCCTGGAAGCTGGTGGTGGTGTGGTTCAGGTACTTGAGCGCCAGGCTGTCCATGTCGTGACGGGTCGCCGTGGAGTCCAGCACGTAGGACTCGAGCATGGTGTCGAAGGCGATGCCTTGCACATTGATCCCGCAGCTTTGATCGCCACCAATGGCGCAGTTGGCCAGGATGTTCATGTCGAATTTGGCGTGCTGGCCGACCTTGAGTTTGTTCGGGTCTTCAAGAATCGGCTTGAGCGCCCGCAGTACCGTATCGCGGTCCAACTGGTCCGGCACGCCCATGTAGGAATGGGTCAGCGGGATGTAGGCCGCTTCGTTGGCCTGTACCGCGAACGACAGCCCGACCAGTTGCGCCTGCTGTGCATCGATGCCGGTGGTTTCGGTATCGAAGGCAAACAGTTTGGCGTCGTTCAGTTTCTTCAGCCACAGGTCGAAATCCGCCTGGGTGAGGATGGTGGTGTACTGGCGCTCGGTTTCGCTGACTGTCTCCTCAGCCACCGGGGCGACAACTTCCTGGCCGGAACGCTTGGCGTCACGCTGGTTCTCATCGAACCAGCTCTTGAACTCCAGCAGGGTATACAGCTCGGCCAGCTTGTCGTGGTCCGGCGTGCCCATTTGCAGGTCGTCGAGGCCGACATCCAGCGGCACGTCGACCTTGATGGTTGCCAACTGATAGGAGAGAAACGCCATCTCGCGGTGTTCTTCGAGCTTGGCTGGCAGGGTCTTGGCCCCGCGAATCGGCAGGGTCGGCACGATGTCGAGTTGGGCATAGAGCTCTTTCAAGCCGCCGTTCACGCCCACCAGCAGGCCGGAAGCGGTTTTCGGGCCAATACCGGGAACACCGGGAATGTTGTCGGAAGAATCGCCCATGAGCGCCAGATAATCGATGATCTGCTCGGGAGCGACGCCGAATTTCTCCTTCACGCCGTCCACGTCCATGCTGCTACCGGTCATGGTGTTGACCAAGGTAATGTGGCCGTCGACCAGTTGCGCCATGTCCTTGTCGCCGGTGGAGATAACCACCGGACGATCCGCCGCCGCACTGCTGCGGGCCAGGGTGCCGATCACGTCGTCAGCCTCGACGCCTTCAACGCACAGCAATGGAAAGCCCAGGGCGATCACGCTCTGGTGCAGCGGCTCGATTTGCACGCGCATGTCGTCGGGCATGCTCGGCCGGTTGGCCTTGTACTCGGCGAACATTTCGTCACGGAACGTTCCGCCCTTGGCGTCAAACACCACGGCAAACGGGCTGTCCGGGTATTGTTTGCGCAAACTCTTGAGCATGTTCAACACGCCCTTGACCGCACCGGTCGGCAGGCCTTTGGACGTGGTCAGCGGTGGCAGCGCGTGAAAGGCGCGGTACAGGTAGGAGGAACCGTCCACCAGGACGAGGGGGGCTTGGCTCATGAGCAGGATCAACCTTTTCGGCGGGTCCGGCGCTAGAATAGCGGGACCGTTGACGACAAAGGGACAAGGTTATCATGCGTACACTAAATCGCCTGTTGCTGGCTGGCTTGTTTGCAACCGCTCCATTAGCCGCCATGGCGGCGGATGATGCGCCGACCGCGGATCCGGAAGTCACGATCCGCACGGAAGGGGATAAGGTCATTCAGGAGTACCGGCAAAACGGTTTCCTGTACGCGATCAAAGTGACACCAAAGAACGCGCCACCGTATTTCCTCGTGCGCGCGGACGGGACAGATGCAAACTTCATCCGCTCGGATCAGCCGGATATGCTGATTCCGTCGTGGAAAATATTCGAGTGGAAATAGTTTCTTAATTTCAATTGGCGCTGGCCCAACAGCGGCGCCCGTACTGGCAGTTTAAACATGTCTGTGTTCACCCCCCTGGCTCGGCCCGAGCTGGAAGCTTTTCTCGCCCCTTATGGCCTCGGCCGCCTGCTTGATTTCCAGGGGATTGCCGCCGGTAGCGAAAACACCAATTTTTTCATCAGCCTGGAGCAGGGCGAATTTGTCCTGACCCTGGTTGAACGCGGTCCGGTCCAGGAAATGCCGTTCTTCATCGAACTGCTCGACGTCCTGCATGACGCCGACCTGCCGGTACCCTATGCCCTGCGCACCACCGATGGCGTGGCCTTGCGCGAACTCGCCGGCAAGCCCGCACTGTTGCAACCGCGCCTGGCCGGCAAGCACATCAAGGTCGCGAACGCTCAGCACTGCGCCCAGGTGGGCGATTTGCTTGGCCATCTGCACCTGGCGACCCAGGCCAACATGATCAAACGCAAGACCGATCGTGGGCTGGACTGGATGCTGGAAGAGGGTACGCAGTTCCTGTCGCACCTTGATGCCGAGCAAAATGATCTGCTGAAACGAGCGCTGGACGAAATCGCACAGCAGAAAGAGAAAATTCTGGCGCTGCCCCGAGCCAACATCCACGCGGACCTGTTCCGCGACAACGCGATGTTCGAAGGCACGCACCTGACCGGGCTGATCGACTTCTACAACGCCTGTTCGGGACCCATGCTCTACGACGTGGCGATTGCCCTGAACGACTGGTGTTCCGACGATGATGGCGTGCTTGACGGGCCGCGCGCGCGGGCCTTGCTCGGTGCTTATGCGGCGCTGCGCCCGTTCACCGCTGCCGAAGCCGAGATGTGGCCGACCATGCTGCGGATTGCTTGCGTGCGGTTCTGGCTGTCGCGCCTGATTGCGGCGGAGTCGTTCGCCGGGCAGGACGTGCTGATTCACGATCCGATGGAGTTTCAGTTGCGGCTGGCGCAGCGGCAGACTACCAACACGCCATTGCCGTTCGCCCTTTAAAGCAAAAGATCGCAGCCTTCGGCAGCTCCTACACAAATGTTCCCCTGTAGGAGCTGCCGAAGGCTGCGATCTTTTTATGGGGTTACCACGACTCCAAACACCCAGCCAGATCATTGCCCAACTTCTCCAACACCTGCTCATACCCCTGGGCAGTTGCGGGCGTATACCCGCCCAACGCATCAAGCTCAACCAGCTTCACCGGCAAGCCCGCCACCAGGGTTTCTGCCAGGCGCGGGCGCAGTGGCGGCTCGCTGAACACGCAGGTCTTGCCGACTTCCTGCAACCGCGCGCGCATGGCCGCGACATGCTGGGCGCCGGGCTGCACTTCGGCGGCAACGCTGAACACGCCGGCGTGCTTGAGGCCGTAAGCGTCTTCGAAGTAATCGAAAGCCTCGTGGAAAACGAAGTAGGGTTTGCCTTCAATTCCAGCCAGACGCTTCTTCAATCTTTCATCAAGCGCATCGAGTCGCCCATCGAACGCTTGCAGGTTGCTCTGATAACGCGCGGCGTTGGCCGGATCGGCAGCACTCAGGTCGGCAGCCATCTTCGTGGCGATGACCCGGGCGTTGACGGGCGATAACCACAGATGCGCGTCCAGGGTGCCCGGACGGTGATCGTGGTCATGTTCGTCGGCTTCTTCGGCGTGGGAGCGGCTATCTTCGGCAAAACGCCGCAGTTTCATGCCTGAAAGGTCCTGCACGGCAATGCTCGGCAGCGTACGACCGTTCAATACGCGGGGCAGGAAACCTTCCATGTCCGGGCCGATCCAGTACAAAAGATCCACCGACTGCACCTTGCGTACGTCGGAAGGGCGCAGGGCATAGTTATGCGGGGAGGCGCCGGGCGGCAGCAAGACTTCCGGGATGGCCACACCGTCCTGCACCGCCGCAGCGATCAGTTGCAGGGGTTTGATGCTGGTGAGGACTCTGACTTCGGCGTGGGCCGGGCCAATCAGCAGAAAACTGGCGACGAATGCGACAAAAAATGAAAAAAGTCGGGACACGATGACCACTCGATAGGGCGAGAACGAGTAATATAATAACGTCTCTCACAATCGCCGTCGCCGCTCATGCCAAAAACACCGATCGCCAGCCGCCCCCACGACCACTCGCATTGCGTTCACAGCGCATTGTCCGAGGCCGACACCCTGTGCGCACGCCAGGGCCTGCGCCTGACTGCGTTGCGGCGGCGGGTGCTGGAACTGGTGTGGCAAAGCCACAAGCCCTTGGGCGCCTACGACATCCTTGCGGTGCTCAGCGAGCAGGACGGTCGTCGCGCTGCGCCGCCGACGGTGTACCGGGCGCTGGACTTCCTGCTGGACAACGGCCTGGTACACCGCATTGCCTCGCTGAACGCCTTCGTCGGCTGCAATCACCCGGGGCACGCACACCAGGGCCAGTTCCTGATTTGTCGTGAATGCCACGCCGCGATCGAGCTGGAACAGAAATCCATCAGCGACGCGATCATCAGCAGCGCCAGGGATGTCGGGTTCATCGTCGAAGGCCAGACCGTCGAAGTGGTCGGTCTCTGCTCGGGTTGCCAGGGGGCTTGATGAGCAACGCACTGATTCGTCTCGAGCAGGTCGCCGTTACGTTTGCCGGGCAAAGCGTGCTGGATAACATCGAACTGAGTGTCGAACCGGGGCAGATTGTCACCCTGATCGGCCCTAACGGCGCGGGCAAGACCACCCTGGTGCGCGCGGTACTCGGCCTGCTGAAACCCGACAGCGGCAATGTCTGGCGCAAGCCGAAACTGCGGGTTGGCTACATGCCGCAAAAACTCCACGTCGATCCGACCCTGCCATTGTCAGTGCTGCGCTTCCTGCGCCTGGTGCCCGGCGTTGATCGGCCCATGGCCCTGGCGGCACTCAAGGAAGTTGGCGCCGAGCAGGTCATCGACAGTCCTGTGCAGAGTGTGTCCGGCGGCGAAATGCAGCGGGTGCTGTTGGCCCGCGCCTTGTTGCGCGAGCCGGAACTGCTGGTGCTCGATGAGCCGGTACAAGGTGTCGACGTCGCCGGCCAGGCCGAGCTGTACAGCCTCATCACCCGCCTGCGGGACCGCCACGGCTGCGGCGTACTGATGGTTTCCCACGACTTGCACCTGGTCATGAGTACCACCGACCAGGTGGTTTGCCTGAATCGCCACGTCTGCTGCTCCGGGCACCCCGAGCAGGTCAGCGGCGACCCGGCCTTCGTCGAGTTGTTCGGCAAGAACGCCCAAAGCCTGGCGATCTATCACCACCACCACGACCACGCCCATGACCTGCACGGCTCGGTGGTCAAGGCGCCCGCGTCGGGCGCGCCCCATGTTCACGGAGATAACTGCAAGCATGGCTGATTTTCTGCTCTACGCCCTGCTTGCAGGCCTGGCCCTGGCAATCGTCGCGGGCCCGCTGGGTTCATTCGTGGTCTGGCGGCGCATGGCCTACTTCGGCGACACGCTGTCCCACGCTGCACTGCTCGGCGTGGCGCTGGGCTTTCTCCTGGATGTCAGTCCGACCGTCGCGGTCACCGTGGGTTGCCTGTTGTTGGCCGTGTTGCTGGTCACCCTGCAACAGCGTCAACCGTTGGCGTCTGACACACTTTTGGGAATTCTCGCACCCAGCACCCTTTCTCTGGGCCTGGTAGTACTAAGCTTCATGCACGAAGTGCGGATCGATCTGATGGCCTATCTGTTCGGCGATCTGCTGGCGATCAGCCCGACCGACCTGGCCTGGATTCTCGGTGGCAGCGCAGGAGTTCTGGCGTTGCTGGTTGCGCTGTGGCGGCCTTTGCTGGCAATTACGGTGCACGAAGAGCTGGCCAGGGTCGAAGGTCTGCCGGTGGCGGCGTTGCGCCTGGCGCTGATGCTGTTGATCGCCGTGGTCATTGCGGTGGCAATGAAGATAGTCGGTGTATTGCTGATCACGTCATTACTTATTATTCCGGCGGCTGCGGCACAGCGTCACGCCCGCTCACCGGAGCAGATGGCACTGGGCGCGAGCCTTTTGGGCATACTCGCGGTCTGCGGCGGCCTGGCGCTGTCCTGGTTCAAGGACACCCCGGCAGGCCCCTCTATCGTGGTGGCGGCCGCTGTGCTATTTCTGCTGAGTTTTGTTCTGCCCCGTCGAGGGGTGTAGACTTGCTCGTTTTTTGCGCAAATAGAGAGTCGCAGGAATGAAGTCGTTCGCTTCCCGTTATCTGCTCCTGGTCGCATTTTCCTTGCTGCTGGGCGCCTGCCAAAGCACGCCACCGGCGGCCACTGAGGTCCCCGCGCGGGCCGCGGTTATCACGCAGCTTGAACAAAGCCTGGCCAGCGATGAACTGGCCACCGCCGAGGATCAATTGGCAGCGCTGCAGACCGAATACCCAAACGATGCATCGCTGGAACAGTACCAGCGTCAGCTGGCCGAAGCCTACTTGCGCCGCAGCCAGATCGTGCTGCAAAAAGGTGACGTCAACGCTGCCGCCACCGCGCTGAGCCGCGCCCGCGCCTTGATGCCCAAGGCTCCGGCGCTCACAGGCGGAGTCAATGGCTCGATTGCCCAGGCGCGCAAGGCTGAGCTGGAAAAGGCCGAGGCTGCCCTGAAGGCCGCCGAAGCCATGCCAAAGGCCAAGGTCATCGACCCGACGGCTGAAAGCACCACCGTGGCGCTGAATATCACCGATATGGCGAAACTGCGTCGGCAACTGGATGCCATTGCCGCCGATGTGGTGAATTACCGCTGCGATGTCAGCCTGCAGGTGCCACGCACAAATGATTACCCATGGCTGTCCACCTTGCTGACCAAGCGAGTCAAGAAGCTGGATCCGGACTTTGAGCTGAACCTTGAACGGCAGATCTTGCGCACTGTTCCGGCGCAGATGGTTCTCAGCCCGCGTAAACCTTGAGAAGAGATCGCAGCCTGCGGCAGCGCCTACAGAGATTGACGTTTACCCGTAGGAGCTGCCGCAGGCTGCGATCTTTTGCTTTTACTGCAACTCAGGCCGGAATTGCCTTGGCCTTCGCTTCCCTGTCCCACACCCGATGCTGCCCGATCGCGGCAAAAAACGCCTTGATCAACTTGGCATCTGCCCCCACGATCAATCCCGCATCCGCCTCCAGCTTCAGCAAATCCAGCAACGGCTGTGCATCGCTATGCAAGGCGATCGCCTTCAGGTGCTTGTACGCCTCCAGCAGATAATGCAAAGCCACACCATCAGTGCTCAGAGCCTTGATCGAGGCCGCGCCACCCGGCACGAACACCGCGTCGAAGGCGACTGAAGGCAAGCCCTCCATCGAGCCATCCACGGGCAACATTTTGCCATCAGCGGCCTTCACCGGCGCCGAGGTGGGCCCCAGCAACTTGGCGTGCGCACCCTCGGCCATCAGCGCTTTCTTCATGGCATCGATCGACGCGCTATCGACGCCGTTAGCCGCCAGAATCGCGACTTTGCGCGTCTTGATGTTCTCCGGTAAAAGATTGGCCTGACTCAGCGCCGGGGAATGGTCCAGCGAGGTCTTGCGCACCTCCACAGTGCCCTTGGCCGGAACAGGCAACCCAAGGTTCTGCGCCACCCGCTTGGCCAGCTCTAGGTCGATATTGGCGAGGATTTCATTCACTTCGCGGGCGCGTATGGCCTCACGTTCGACTTTCCCCAGCTCAAAACTGTAAGCAGAGATGATGTGCTCCTGCTCGTGTTTGCTCATGCTGTGGAAGAACAAGCGAGCCTGGGAAAAATGGTCGCTGAATGATTCGCTGCGCTGGCGGATTTTGTTGGCATCGATACGCTCGGGGTAGCTCTCGAATCCACCGTCCTGGGCCGAGGGTGGGGTCTCCTTGGGCCAGCCGCCATCAATCGAATTTGGCTCGTAGGAAGCCCGCCCCTTGTCGATTGTCGTGCGGTGCTGGGCATCCCGTTGGCCGTTGTGAAACGGTGCTACCGGACGATTGATTGGAATCTCGTGAAAATTCGGCCCACCGAGTCGGCTGATTTGCGTATCGGTGTAGGAAAACAACCGACCTTGCAGCAAAGGGTCGTTGGAAAAGTCGATGCCCGGCACGATATGGCCCGGGCAGAAGGCGACCTGTTCCGTTTCTGCGAAAAAGTTGTCCGGGTTGCGGTTCAGTACCATTTTGCCCAGAGGCGTAATGGGCACGATTTCTTCAGGAATGAGTTTGGTGGGGTCGAGGATGTCGAAATCGAAGTCGTGCTCCTTTTCTTCTTCGACGATCTGAACGCCCAATTCCCACTCAGGATAGTCGCCCATTTCGATCGAGTCCCACAGATCACGGCGGTGGTAATCGGTGTCCTTGCCCGCCAACTTCTGCGCTTCGTCCCACACCAGAGAGCAAGTACCAGCTGTAGGACGCCAGTGGAATTTGACGAAACGGGATTTGCCCTCGGCGTTGATCAGGCGAAAGGTGTGGACACCGAAGCCCTGCATGCTGCGCAGGCTTTTCGGAATCGCCCGGTCCGACATCGCCCAGATCACCATGTGCGCCGACTCCGGTACCAGCGAGACAAAGTCCCAGAAGGTGTCGTGCGCCGACCCACCGGTTGGCATCTCGTTGTGTGGCTCCGGTTTGACCGCGTGCACGAAGTCGGGAAACTTGATCGCGTCCTGAATGAAGAACACCGGCATGTTGTTGCCCACCAGATCGAAGTTGCCTTCATCGGTGAAAAACTTCACGGCGAAGCCTCTGACGTCCCGCACGGTATCTCCTGACCCACGAGGCCCTTGTACCGTGGAAAAGCGCACGAACACCGGGGTTCGTTTGGCGGGGTCCTGGAGAAAACCGGCCTTGGTCAGTACCGAATGGTTTTCGTAGCTCTGGAAGAAACCATGGGCGCCAGTGCCGCGGGCATGAACGATGCGCTCCGGAATGCGCTCATGGTCAAAATGCGTGATTTTTTCCCGCATGATGAAGTCTTCAAGCAGCGACGGCCCACGAGCCCCGGCCTTCAGCGTGTTCTGGTTATCCGCCACTTTCACGCCCTGATTGGTGCGCAAGGCCTGATCGGTGGCGTCGGAACGGAATTTTTCCAGGCTATCGAGCTTGGCATTGGTGTTGTTGCGGTCCGGCGTATCGGTCCCGGCCAGCGCACTCTTGGTGGCATTCGGCTTCTTGGTAGTCATCAGGCATGAACTCCTCTGGCGGCTTCGAATTACCTAAGTAGTGACTGATGAGCTTCCACGACCGTTCCTTTTTTCTAACCTTTGATCGCGTTATTGCCAAATCACAGGACAAATGCGAAATAAATGCTAAGAACCTCTATACGGACAGGCTAAAATGCGCGCCCGGCTATCCGCTGATCCTTTTCTAACGCGCCCCACAAGGTTCGCTACGTGATCGAGTTTCAAAACGTGCATAAAACTTACCGCGTCGCCGGTAAGGAAATTCCCGCCCTGCATCCGACCAGTCTGACGATTGAGAACGGCCAGGTTTTCGGCTTGATCGGTCATTCCGGCGCAGGAAAAAGTACCCTGCTGCGACTGATCAATCGCCTGGAAAACGCCAGTGGCGGCAAGATCACCGTCGACGGTGAAGAAGTCACCGCCCTCGACGCCAATGGCTTGCGGCGCTTCCGCCAGCAAGTCGGGATGATTTTCCAGCACTTCAATTTGCTGGCGTCCAAGACCGTGGCCGATAACGTCGCGCTGCCGTTGACCCTGGCTGGCGAACTGTCGCGCAGCGAGATCGACACCCGCGTGGCTGAACTGCTGGCCCGGGTCGGTCTGTCCGACCATGCGAAAAAGTACCCGGCACAATTGTCCGGTGGGCAGAAGCAGCGCGTGGGCATTGCCCGCGCCCTGGCGACCAAGCCGAAAATCCTGCTGTGCGACGAAGCCACCAGCGCCCTGGACCCGCAGACCACGGCGTCGGTTCTGCAATTGCTGGCCGAGATCAATCGCGAGTTGAAGCTGACCATCGTCCTGATCACCCACGAAATGGACGTGATCCGCCGTGTCTGCGATCAAGTGGCGGTGATGGATGCCGGTGTGATCGTCGAGCAAGGCTCGGTCGCCGAGGTGTTCCTGCATCCGAAGCACCCGACCACCAAACGTTTCGTGCAGGAAGACGAGCAGATCGACGAAAGCGAGCAACGTGACGATTTCGCCCACGTGCCTGGCCGCATCCTGCGTCTGACCTTCCAGGGCGAAGCGACCTACGCGCCTTTGCTGGGTACCGTCGCCCGGGAAACCGGTGTGGACTACAGCATCCTGGCCGGTCGCATCGACCGCATCAAAGACATCCCCTACGGGCAACTGACCCTGGCCGTGACCGGTGGTGACATGGAAGCAGCCTTCGCCCGCTTCACCGCGGCCGACGTCCACATGGAGGTGCTGCGCTAATGGAAGCCCTGATGAGTTTCTTCGCCAATATCGACTGGTACGAAATCTGGCTGGCCACCGGCGACACGATGCTGATGCTCGGCGGTTCGCTGTTGTTCACCGTGTTGCTCGGCCTGCCGCTGGGTGTGCTGTTGTTCCTGTGCAGCCCGCGCCAGTTGCTGGAAGCCAAAGGCATCTACGCCATGCTGTCGCTGGTAGTGAATATCCTGCGTTCGCTGCCCTTCATCATCCTCCTGATCGTGATGATTCCGTTCACCGTGTTGATCACCGGCACCTCCCTGGGTGTCGCCGGTGCAATCCCGCCACTGGTGGTCGGTGCCACGCCGTTCTTCGCCCGTCTGGTGGAAACCGCCCTGCGCGAAGTGGATCGCGGCATTATCGAAGCGACCCAGGCCATGGGCGCGACCACGCGACAGATCATCACCAATGCGTTGTTGCCAGAGGCTCGCCCGGGCATTTTCGCGGCGATTACCGTGACGGCAATTACACTGGTTTCCTACACGGCGATGGCCGGTGTAGTAGGTGCCGGTGGTCTGGGCGACCTGGCGATCCGTTTCGGTTACCAGCGCTTCCAGACCGATGTGATGGTGGTGACCGTGGTGCTGCTGCTGGTGCTGGTTCAGGTATTGCAAACCGTTGGCGACAAACTGGTCGTCCACTTTTCCCGTAAATAAAACATGAGCCGGCCATTCGCTGACAGGCGCCAAACGGGCGCCGCAAGCGGGCGCCTCACATGGAGTTAGCTGAATGAAAAAACTACTCGTGGCCTTCGCGGCTGTTGCCGCTTTCTCTGCTCACGCTGAAACCCTGACGGTCGCGGCCACCCCGGTCCCGCACGCGGAAATCCTCGAATTCGTCAAGCCGACCCTGGCCAAGGAAGGCGTGGACCTGCAGGTCAAGGTCTTCACCGACTACATCCAGCCGAACGTGCAAGTGGCGGAAAAGCGTCTGGACGCCAACTTCTTCCAGCACCAGCCGTACCTGGATGAGTTCAACAAGGCCAAGGGCACTAACCTGGTTTCCGTGGCCGGCGTGCACCTGGAACCCCTGGGCGCTTACTCCAGCAAGTACAAAACCCTGGACGAGCTGCCAAGCACCGCCAACGTAGTGATTCCCAACGATGCCACCAACGGCGGCCGTGCCTTGCTGCTGCTGGCCAAGGCGGGTGTGATCAAGTTGAAGGATTCGAACAACATCCTGTCGTCCGTCAAAGACATCACCGAGAACCCGAAGAACCTCAAGTTCCGTGAGCTGGAAGCCGCGACCATCCCGCGCGTGCTGACCCAGGTCGACCTGGCGCTGATCAACACCAACTACGCGCTGGAAGCCAAGCTCGATCCTGCCAAGGACGCGTTGGTCATCGAAGGCAGCGATTCGCCTTACGTGAACATCCTGGTGGCCCGTCCGGACGACAAGGACAGCGACGCGATGAAGAAGCTGGTAGCTGTACTGCACAGCCCTGAAGTGAAGGCGTTCATTCTCGAGAAGTACAAAGGCGCGGTGGTGCCGGCGTTCTGATCTGACGCGACAAACAAAAAATGGGGCGCATTGAATGCGCCCCATTTTTTTATGCCCGGAATACGGATCCTGAGGAGCCGGCTTGCTGGCGATAGCGATCGCACGGACGCCATCGCCAGCAAGCCGGCTCCTACAGGGTTGTGTGTCAATTACGCTTGAGCATCACCGGCAACTGCGCTACCAGCTTGGCATTATTTAACGGAGCCCGAATAAACCCGCGCTGCGTGCCGTCCGGGCCGATCACCGCCAGGTTGCCACTGTGGTCGACGGTGTAGTTGGGCTTGCTGGTATCCGCCGGAATAAACGGAATACTCATCGCATTGGCGACTTTCTGCAGCTCTTCGGTGGAGGTTGGCGTCAGGCCGATGAACTGCGGGTCGAAGTAGCCCAGGTACTGCTTGAGCTGTTTCGGCGTATCACGGTTCGGGTCGACGCTGACCAGGACAATCTGCAACTGGTCCACAGCCTCTTTCGGCAGTTCGCTCTTGATCTGTCGCAGCTGGGCGAGGGTGGTCGGGCAGATGTCCGGGCAGAAGGTATAGCCAAAGAACAGCAGGCTCCACTTGCCTTTCAACTCGTTGATCGTGACCGGCTGGCCATCCTGATTGGTCATTGTCACGTCCGGCAGGCTGCGGCTCGCCGGCAGCAGGATGATGCCGGCGTCGATCAGCGCGGTCGGGTCGCCCTGGTTTTTCCCGGACAGCACCTTGTTGACGGTCAGGCCCAGGATCAGGGCGATCAGGGCGACAAGAATGAAGACGGTTTTCTGGGTTCGGGTCATAGGTTCAACAATAGGTAGTGGTCTACGAGGAGGGCGATAAACAGCAGGAACAAGTAGTAGATAGAGTACTTGAAGGTGTTGATCGCCGCGTGCGGCCGAGTGCCACGGTACAGCACCACGGACCATTGCAGAAACCGCGCGCCCAGAACAAGGGCGCACACCAGGTAGAGCGTGCCGCTCATGTGGATCACATAAGGCATCAGGCTGACGGCGAGCAGGGCGAAGGTATACAGCAGGATATGAACCTTGGTGTAGTGCTCGCCGTGGGTCACCGGCAGCATCGGGATGTCAGCCTTGGCGTATTCCTCTTTGCGGTGAATGGCCAGGGCCCAGAAGTGCGGCGGGGTCCAGGCGAAGATAATCAGTACCAGCAACAGCGGTTCGGCGCTGACATGGCCAGTGGCGGCGGTCCAGCCGAGCAAAGGTGGCGCGGCACCGGCAAGACCGCCGATGACGATGTTCTGTGGCGTCGCGCGCTTCAGGAAGCCGGTGTAGATCACCGCGTAGCCGAGCAGCGAGGCGAGGGTCAGCCAGGCGGTCAGCGGGTTGGTGAAGGCCAGCAGCAGCGCCTGCCCAAGCGCCGCCAGGATCAGGGCGAAGGTCAAGGCGGCGGTCGGAGAGACCCGGCCTTCGGCCAATGGGCGCTTGCGGGTGCGCGCCATGATTGCGTCAATGCGCCGGTCCACCACATGGTTGACCACCGCCGCGCCACCGGCACACAGGGCGATCCCCAGGTTGCCAAACACCAGCACCGTCCACGGCACCCCGGCGCGGGTCGCGAGGAACATCCCCACCAGCGAGGTAATGAGCATCAGCACCACTACCTTGGGCTTGGTCAGCTCCAGGTAATCGCGCCAAATCGCCTGTCCGGGATGTGCGCCGATCAGAGTCGCCATGGCATCTCTCCTTTTATTGTTATGGGTCCGGCTGGATGTTTACGCGGGCTGAAGCGCCAGCGTGACGGCTGCTTGACCCGCACCAGACTGGTACGGGCGTGGTAATTGACCAGCACCATGGTCAGCAACAAGGCTGCGCCACCGGCGTTATGCGCGACAGCAACCGGCAGGGGCAGATGGAACAGGACGTTGCTGATACCCAGGGTGATTTGCGCGCCGAGGGCGACCAGAACCAGCCCGGCCAGGCGTGTCATGCCGACCACTTTCAATTGCCAGGCCAGGCCCAAGAGCACCAGGGTGACCAGCAACGCGCCGATACGGTGAGTCAGGTGAATGGCCGTGCGCGCATCGCTGTCCAGTTGCCCGCCGAGGTAATTGGGGCCGATGTGTTGGGTCAGGTGGAAACCATTGGCGAAGTCGGCCGCGGGCAACCACTCGCCATGGCAGGTCGGGAAGTCGATGCAGGCGACGGCAGCGTAATTGGAACTCACCCAGCCACCGAGGGCGATTTGCCCGATCACCAGCAACAACCCCGCCGTCGCCCAGTGCTGCAGCCGTCGTGGCACCGTCAGCGCCGGCAATACGCCAGACAGGCGCAGGGTCAGCAGAAACAACAGGCTCAAGGTCGCGAAGCCGCCCAGCAAGTGCCCGGTGACCACCTGCGGCCAGAGCTTGAGGGTCACCGTCCACATGCCGAACGCGGCCTGACCGAAGACCACCGCCAGCAAGAACAGCGGCAACTTCACCGGCTGCCCTGGATGACGGCGATGCATCCAGGAACGAGCGGCCAGGACCGCGATCAGCAGCCCCAGCGTGCCGGCGAAGTAGCGGTGGATCATTTCGTTCCAGCCCTTGTGGGCTTCGACCGGCGCGTCGGGGAAATGCAATTCGGCATGGGCCAGTTGGGCTTCGCTTTTCGGCACGCTGATGAAGCCATAGCAGCCCGGCCAGTCCGGGCAGCCGAGGCCAGCGTGAGTCAGGCGGGTGTAGGCGCCGAGCAACACCACAATCAGTGCCAGCAAGGTGGCAAACAGCGCGAGGCGAAATCCAGGTTTGGCCATGACGATGCCCTTATCCGATGTTCGACAGTTTCAGCAGGTGACGCAGATCGTTCAGAAGGTCCTTGCCCTTCACCGTCGCGTCGTAGCGCAGCACCAGGTTGCCGTGGGGATCGACGATCCACAGTTGCGGTGCGGTCTTGTCGCCGGTGTTGCGGCTGAAGGTGGTCAGGTCCAGTGGATAGCGTTGTAGCTGTGGGTACTCCCGTTGCAGCTTGGCGTCGTATTCGCTGCTCAAAGGTTGCGCAGCGGCCAGGGCGTGACTGGCGCGGGACGCATCACGACCGAGACCGATCTGGATTTGGCGGGCCAGGTACACCAGTTGCTGGCAGTCCACCGAGCAATCCTTGGGCGCCGTCACCAGGATCTGCCAGCGATCTTCCTGTGCCTGCACACCAATGTCGGCGCGGGTCTGGCCATTGCCGATCAACTCGCCGTGATAACTGCGGCCCTCGGGTACCCAGAAATTCAGTTTGTACATGCCGGTGGCGAGGATCATCGGACCGATCACCCCAAGCAGGATCAGCAACAGCTGCAAGCGTCCCTTGCGCCGGCTCGCCGGCGGTTTCACTTCAGACATGCCGGGTGGATTCATGGCCGCTCCCATGGTGTTTCTCCTTTGCGTTATGCCAGCCGAGATAGAGATAAAGGCCGAACAGGGCGATCGCCATGGCGAACCACTGCACGGCATAAGCGAGGTGTTTTTCCGGGCCCAGGGCCACGATCGGCCAATCCGCCTGATAGATCGCGGGGCCGTTTTCGGCACGTAATTCGTAGGCAAACCCTTCACGATCCAGGGCCGTCCAGAGCTTGGCCGGATCGACGGCGGTCACCACTTGCGGCCAGCTGCTGCTGTCGGGGTCGGCGTGCAGTTGGAAGGTCGCGCCGGGGGAGATGTAGACCCAGGCGGTGAGGTTCACGGTTTGCGCAGGGGTGGAGAATTGAGGCGCGGTACGGCGGTCCGGCCAGGGCAGCCAGCCGCGGTTGACCAGCAGCCAGAGTCCGCTCGCGTGGTCCAGGAAAGGTTGCAGCAGCTCTACGCCGACCTTGCCGTCGCGCTGGCGGTTGTCCAGCAGCAAGCTGTGCGCGGCGTCGAACTCGCCTTGCAGGTGAACCCGGCGAAAGGCCGGATCCGCGGTCTGTTGCAGTTCGCTGCTGGCCATCGGTTCGGCGGCGCGGCGCTCGGCGTAACTTTGCAGCAGCGCGCTTTTCTCCGCGCCCCGGCTCAATTGCCAGAACCCCAGGGACACCAGCAGCGGCAGCAACAGCGCGACCACCAGCGTCGGCACGATACCCGGCCGGAAACTCTTCATGGCCGGGCCAGAAAGTCGGTCATCGCGATAGCTATACTCATGTGCATCGCTTGTCCCCCGGAGTCTCACCATGCTCAAAGCAGCTATCGTCCTGATGCTGATTGCCACGGTTGTCAGCCTGTTCAGCGGCCTGTTTTTTCTGGTCAAGGACGACAGCAGCTCGAACCGCCTCGTCATTGCCTTGAGTGTCCGTGTTGCGCTGGCCGCCATTACCCTGGGTCTGATCACCTGGGGATTCTTCAGCGGCCAGCTGGTGTCTCACGCACCCTGGTAGTTCAGACCTGTGGGAGCGAGCCTGCTCGCGATGGTGTGTCAGACACACTCATTTCGACTGATAGACCTTCGCGAGCAGGCTCGCTCCTACAGGACGTAAACGAATACAAACAGTCCAATCCACACCACATCGACGAAGTGCCAATACCAGCTCGCCGCTTCGAAACCGAACTGATGCTCGTTGTCGAAATGCCCGCGCATGATCCGCATCAGCATCACGAACAGGATGATGGTGCCTATGGTCACGTGGGCGCCGTGGAAACCGGTGAGCATGAAGAACGTGGCACCGTAGATGCCCGAACCCAGGGTCAGGCCCAGTTCGCGATAGGCGTGCATGTACTCTTCGGCCTGGAAGGTCAGGAACGCGCAGCCGAGCAGTACGGTGATTGCCAGCCAGAGTTTCAGCGCGCCGCGATGCCCTTTCTTCAACGCATGGTGGGCGATGGTCACGGTGACGCTGGAACTCACCAGCAGCACGGTGTTCAACAGCGGCAGGCCCCAGGGGCTGATGACTTCCTTGGGCGGCGGAAACAATTTCGAATCAGGGTTGTTCAGCAGCGGCCAGGTGAACTCGAAGTTCGGCCACAGCATGTGCGCAATGCCTTTGGCCCCTTCACCGCCGAGTGCCGGCCCGGACACATGGCGCACGTAAAACAGGGCACCGAAGAAAGCGATGAAGAACATCACTTCGGAGAAAATGAACCAGCTCATGCCCCAGCGAAACGAGCGGTCCATCTGCGGGCTGTAGAGGCCGCCGCGACTTTCCTTGATCACCGTGCCGAACCAGCCGAACAGCATGTACGCCAGCAGCAGGCCACCCACAAAAAAGATCAGCGGGCCATGGGATTCCGGGCGCGCAGCCTTCAGGTCGTTGAACCAGGTGCCCAGGCCGAACACGGTGACGAACATGCCGACCGTGGCAATGATCGGCCATTTGCTCTGGGCGGGAACGTAATAATGTTCATGAGTTGCCATTTATTGTTCTCCTTATCGGGCACGCTCAGCCGCCAGTGTTTACAGCTACCGGTGGATGTCGGGCGGTGATATCGAACAGCGTGTAGGACAGCGTCAGGTGCTTCACATCCTTGGGCATGTCGCGGTCAACAATGAAACGTACCGGCATCTCGATCCGCTCACCGGGCTGCAGCACTTGCTGGGTAAAGCAGAAACATTCGGTCTTGTGGAAATAGGCCGCCGCCGCACTTGGCGCAATGCTCGGTACCGCCTGGGCGCTCATCGGCTTGTCGGTGGGGTTGTGGGCGATGAAGATCATCTCGTTCACTGCCCCCGGGTTCGCGGTCAATTCATCATGCTTGGGGTAGAAGTCCCACGGCATGTCAGCAGTGTTGGTCGACAGAAACTGCACACGAACCTGCCGCGAGGTGTCGACCGTTTGCTCACCCTCGTACTGCCCGCCCGTCTTGCCGTTAATGCCGAAGGCCTTGCACATCACGTCGTAGATCGGCACCAGCGCAAAGCCGAATACAAACATTGCAACCACCACCAGCAGCAGGCGGGTGACCAGCTTCTTCATGGAAATCGAGTCAGCCATGGTTTGCTACCTCCAACTCTGTAGGAGCCGGCTTGCTGGCGATGCAAACACCTCGGTGTAACGGCAACACCGCGTTATCGTTTTTCGCCAGCAAGCCGGCTCCTACAGGCGTCAGGTTCATTTCACTTCCGGCGGCGTGGTGAAGGTGTGATACGGCGCCGGTGACGGAATGCTCCACTCCAGGCCTTCCGCACCATCCCACGGTTTGGCCGGAGCAGGCGGGCCGCCGCGGATGGTCTTGATCACGATGAACAGGAAGAAGATCTGCGTGGCACCGAACATGAACGCGCCGATCGACGACACCATGTTGAAGTCGGCGAATTGCAGGTTGTAGTCCGGGATCCGCCGCGGCATGCCCGCCAGCCCGACAAAGTGCATCGGGAAGAAAGCCATGTTCATGCCGATGAACGACAGCCAGAAATGCAGCTTGCCGAGGGTTTCGTCGTACATGTGGCCGGTCCATTTCGGCATCCAGTAATAGGCCGAGGCGAAGATCCCGAAGATCGCCCCCGGCACCAGCACGTAGTGGAAGTGCGCCACCACGAAATAGGTGTCCTGGTACTGGAAGTCAGCCGGGGCGATGGCCAGCATCAACCCGGAGAACCCGCCGATGGAGAACAGGATCACGAAGGCCACCGCAAACAGCATCGGCGTCTCGAAAGTCAGCGAGCCCTGCCACATAGTGCTCGCCCAGTTGAACACCTTCACTCCCGTGGGCACCGCAATCAGCAGTGTGGCGTACATGAAGAACAGCTCGCCCACCAGCGGAATGCCGACCACGAACATGTGGTGCGCCCAGACGATGAACGACAGGAACGCAATACTCGCCGTTGCATAGACCATCGACGTGTAGCCGAACAGAGGCTTGCGCGAGAAGGTCGGGATGATCGAGCTGACGGCACCGAAGGCCGGCAGGATCATGATGTACACCTCGGGATGACCGAAGTACCAGACCACATTCTGGAACCACACCGGATCCTCGCCACCGGCGGCACTGAAGACGCTGATGCCGACGTGCATGTCCATCAGCATCATCGTCACG
>Ga0160472_100303_pt1 | contig 50911 bp, 46 predicted proteins | sample HID1973M_E11MG_FD_108267 | JGI IMG/M metagenome (GOLD analysis project Ga0160472, IMG submission 108267) | Enriched mosquito-associated microbial communities from UW Madison campus, WI, USA - HID1973M_E11 MG | ecosystem: Host-associated > Arthropoda: Insects > Digestive system > Unclassified ... | reverse complement strand
TGCTCGTGGCCAGGTACTGCGGGTTGTCGATGGCGGAGTTGCGCATCCACTGGCCGGTGTCGACGTTGCCCACCGTCAGCGTGGCCGAGTGGCCGTCGCGCGTTTCCGGGTCGGCCGCGCGAGAGAGGCCCAGCTTGCGGGCGATGAGCGCGATATCGTCCTGCCGGCCCGACAGGAAGAGCCAGCCCGGCCCCACCCCGAACCGCTTCGCATACGCCTTCAGCTCGGCGGGCGTATCCCAGGGATCGATGGCAATGGAATAGAAGAAGACGTCCTTGCCCATGCGGTCGCCGAACACCTGCTGCACCTGCACGAGCTTCGCCGTCTCCAGCGGGCACACGTTGTTGCAGCTCGTGTAGACGAGGTTGATGACGACCGACTTGCCCTTGAGCAGGTCGTCGTAGAAGCGCACGGTCCGGCCGTCCTGCGTCTTGAGGGGGACGTTCGGGAAGTAGTCGGCGCCCCACGGCGTCTGCGCCTGTGCACTCGCCGCCAGCCCGGCCAGGCCAACAAGGCCGACAAGGCCGGCGACGACCACGGCCACCGCGTGACGCAGTGTTTCGCGCAGGCGGGCCAGGACGTCATGACGGCGATGGCACAGGTCGGGCATGGCGCTACTCCCTGGGTGGCTTGCCGTTGGACTGCTCGTCGTCGGGAATGAAGCCGACGGCGAGCTGCCTGCCCGGCTTGCCCGACCCGGCCATGCGGAACGACGCCGTGGTGGAGCGCGCCGACAGCGGATCGTCTTCGCGGTAGTACGCGAAGGTGATATCCACCGCCTGCGGCTGCGCCAGGCGGCGCTGCAGCCGCGTGGGGTTGGCGACGTGGTACGGCAGGCCGCTTTGCTCGCCGCGCGCGCTCACGCCGGAGAAGTCCATCGCCACCTCGGCAATGGGCGGCGAACCCGGCGCGCGGATGAGCGTGGCGTCGACCGCGGCCAGGCCGCCGAACACGATGGGCTCATCCGCTCCCATCGTGCGGCCGCGCACCGGCAGGGTGGCGTGGTAGCTCTGCGGCTCGGGCTCGTCGGCGCTCGCCGTCACCCGCGCCAGCGCCGGCGAGGCGGCTGGCGGAGCTGGCGGGGCCGCGCCGGGCTGGACCGGTGGCGCCGCGAGGGCCGCGCCGGCCCAGCCGACTGCCAGCGCCGCGGCGAGCAGACTGCCTCGCACACGGCGCCCGAAGGAGAACATCCGATTTCCTTGCATGGCAGCCTCTCCCTACGCGTCTTTCAGGACTTCGATCGGGTTCTGGAACGTCACCCCCTGCGGCGTGGGGATCGGTGTCGGCAACGGCCGCAGGAACGGGTTGCCGCTGTCGTCGATTTCCCAGCGCAGCAGCATCGCGTTGTCCTCGTGCACCGTGTTGTGGCAATGCTCCATGAACATGCCGCCCCAGTCGCGGAACTGCATGGTGATCTTCAGCTTGCCGCTCGGCCGCAGCCGGTAGACATCCTTGCGCCCCTTCTCCCACGCCGGCACGTTCGACGCGCTGCCGTTGCGCTCCAGGATCTGGCCCTCCTCAAAGTGGATGTGCAGCGGATGGTCCCAGCCGCCGCCCCCGTTGACGAGGTTCCAGATCTCGCGCGTGTTCGCGCGCGGCATGGCCGAGACGCGGCCGTAGTCGGCATTGAGCATGTCGCTGCTGCCGTCGACGCGGATGCCCCACGGCCCGGTGAAGCCGGTGACCGAGTTCTTCGTGGTCTGCTTGCCGCCCTCGCCCAGGATGAAGGTGCGCTCGCGCGCCACCGGGATGCCCGACAGGTCCGGGTTCGGGATCAGCGTGGCGGGCACCTGGCTCATGTCCGGGTAGGACGGATCGCGCACGATGCGGAACTCGAGGAAGGCCCCCACCGCCACGTCCGCCGACTTGCCCGAGAGCGCCTCGCCCAGCGTCAGGTCGTGCGCCACGCGCTTGCCGTCGTCGTGCTGCGCCAGGTTCACCATGCGCACCTTCGCCCCGTTCTGGTAGCGGGAGAAGTCGATCACGATGTCGTAGCGCTCGGCGATGCCCATCTCGTCGAGCTCGGTCAGCACCACCGGGTGCGGCAGCAGGTTGCCGTCGTTGCCGATCTGGATCATCGGCGAGCCGTCCGACAGCGCGATCTTGAAGAAGCGCGACACCGACGCGTTGAGGATGCGGAAGCGGTACTTGCGGCGCTCCACCTCGAAGTACGGCTTCCACACCGCGTTGACCGTCATCTGGTCGCCGATGAAGCCGTCGAGGTCGAAGATATCGAACAGCATCTGGCCGTCCTTGTCCCACGACTTGTCCGCCAGCATCAGGTTGACGTCGTAGTCCACGTTGCCCCAGTCCTTCGACCGGCCGCTCGGCAGGCGCAGGTTGATGCCGTCGTTGAGGGCCTCGTTGCCGCGGTCCAGCGCGCTGTAGATATTGAGCATGCCGGCCACGCCCTTGTACACGTTCTGCGAGGTGAAGCTGAACATGTGGTCGTGGAACCAGTGCGTGCTCATGGTCTCGTGCCAGTCGCCGGCCACCTTGGTGATGCCGCCGTTGCCGTCGGGCGCGCCCGCGCGCGGGTCGGAGGCCTCGGTGTTGATGCTGCGGAAGCCGGCCAGCACGAACGGATAGTGGTAGTCGTAGTACTGGCCCGGGAAGAAGAACGCGCCGGTGAAGCCATCGTTCTCCGCGCCGTGGTGGCCGTTGTGCTCGTGCGTCGACAGCGTATTCCGGCCGAAGCCCCCGTTCTTCGTCACGTCCGGGTCGAGGCCGTTGTAGTGGCGCAGCAGCGCTGCGTCGCCGTAGCGGGCCTGGATCAGCTTGGGCGGGAACGTGGCGTTGAAGGTCCAGAGCTTGGTGGGGCCCTGGTCCGGCATGCGCGGGTGGAAGTAGCACGGCACGTCCTTGGTCGGGTCGATGCCGCAGTTCAGGTTGTCCGGCACGGCCGGGTTGTAGACCAGGTTGTGCGAGATGCCGCCCGTGGTGATGACGTAGGCGTGGGTGGGATAGTGCTCGTCCCAGCCCTGGTGCGCCCAGATCGGGCCGGGTGGCCGGCCCTCGATGGGGCCGAAGCCGCCGCCGAGCGCCGAGGGCACCGCGCGCAGCGTGGTGTTGGCCTCGCGCGTCGGCGCCGGGGTCAGCGTCTCGACTGGCACGGGCTTGAGGATGTCCATGCGCGGCATGGGCTGCGAGAACGCCGTGGCGCCGAACAGCGGGCTGCTGGCGATGCCGGTGGACGAACCGCTGCCGCCCCCGCCACTGCTGCCGCTGCTTCCGCTACTGCCGCTACTGCCACCCGACCCGCCGTCCTTGCCCCACGCCTTGCCGACGAACGGATTCAGGCCGTGCTTCTGCGCCAGCGCGCCGCCCACGGTGACCAGGCCCCACTTGATGAGCTCGCGCCGCGAGACCTTGCCCTGCGAGATGGCCTCGATGATCTCAAGACGGTTCCGCCGTGCCTTCTCCGCCTCGCGAATCTGCTGGGCCGATGCTTTTTCTGGTAGATACAGCATTTTTGCAGCCTCCCTATGTCTGGAACTTCCCCGCCTTGCAACAGGACACTCCCCGGCTTTCTTCGACTAGCACTATTCCCGGCGAGTCGGGCGCTGCTGCAGCCCTCCCGCCGTGGGTAACCCTCAACCAAGAGTCGCTAACAAAATGCCCATCGGTTTGCTCCCCTCTCCCGCTCGCGGGAGAGGGGTTGGGGGAGAGGGGCAGGCGGTCGTGCAACCCATATCGCTCGACGCGGCGCCGCGCCCTCTCCCCCGGCCCCTCTCCCATGCTTGGGAGAGGGGAGCAAACAAATGAGCCTCTTCATTCTGTTAGCGGCTCTAAGACGCTTCACTCCATTTCCCTCACGCCTTCAGCGGATCCGCGTCAACGGCGTGGGAGGACTCTGGCCACCGAGATTCGACTTCACGACGAGGCCCTCGTCGATACCCGGCTGCGGCACGCCCATGATCGTGATCGTGTAGGTGCCGCCGCCGGCGACGGTGAACGTGTTGCCGACCGTCGCCGGGTCGAACAGCGCCCCGGTCGTGGTGCGGTAGGGCTGCAGCTTGATGACCAGGCTCTGGCTCGAGACGGACGACACCACCGTCATGTCGAGCCGCGACTTGTTGAGCCGGTACTCGGCCAGCGTGATCCGCTCCACGTCCGCCGCCGGCGTGACCGTCACCGTGGCGATGACCGGGGCCGACTTCGCGCCCGTTACCGCATCGGTGGCGATCACGCTGAAGGTCAGCACGTCGTTGCCGGTCTGGCCGGCGGGCAGCAGCCGCGTGAACTGCAGCGTCGCGCCGCCGTTGACAAGCTGGAACGGCACCGACGGACCGCCGGTCTGCGTCCAGGCGAAGGTGAGCTTGTTGGCCCCCGCCGCCGCGACCGCGTTCACCGACACCGGCACGCCCGAGGGCACCGTCTGCGCGGCAATCGGCTGCACGAACGGCACGGTCTGCTGCGACGGCTGCACCGTCACCGTGACCGCCGAGGTGGCCGTCTGCCCGCCGCAGCCCGTGACGGTCAGCGTGAACAGGTAGGTGTTGGTGGCCGTGACCGCCGGCGCGGTGAAGGTCGGGTTCAGGATGTCGGTGGCCGACAGCGTGATGCCCTTGGGGGGCGTCCAGCTGAACGACAACGAACCGGAGCCCGACGCGCTGCCCTTGAGCGCCACGCCCGTGGTGCCGCCCAGCACGGTGATGTTCGCGCCGGCGTCGGCCGTGGGCGCCGCGCACGAATTGGGCGCCCCGCCCGAGCCCGGCCACGGATTCAGCGGCCCCCTTGCGACCACGCCGGTCGCCGAGCTGTAGCCGCCCTTGGCGAGGAACGGGATCGAGCCGAAATTGACCGGCGGCAGCGGCGCGCCCGGCAGGTTCTCCTGGAACAGGTACTCGGCGATCGGCGCGTGGTACTGGCCGGGGACGATGCCGTTGGGCAGCGGCACCGAGTTCTGCGGCGTCCACGCGAACTCGATCACCGCCCTCACCTCGCGCGTGGCCGGCAGGAAGGTGTTCTCGTCGAGCGGGCCGAAGCAGAAGTTGATGCTCGCCACCAGCCCGGTGCAGGGCGGACGGAAGCGCCAGCGGCCCTTCACCGCGCCGGTGGGCGCGCCCGGGTCGACGCTGACGATGCCCCAGTCGCGGTCGGTGGTGGTGCCGTCGGGCGACACGTCGATGCCGTACAGGTGGACGTTGCGCGACGGATCGGTGGTGAAGCCCTCGAAGCGGGTGCGCACCGTGGCCTCCAGCGTGCCGGGCTCGGTCACGCCGCCATTGCCGAGCAGCGAGACGTCGATGGCGACATAGGCCGGATCGGTGAACGGCGCGGTGTAGATGGCGACGTTCGAGATGAGCGTGTGGGCCGAAATGTAGGTGCTGGTATTGCCCGCCACGCCGTACGGACCTTGCGGGCCGTCATCGCGCACCAGCGTGCCGGAGTAGGTCACGCTGTCGCCCAGCGCGAACGGCGCCATGATGCGCGGATCGGGGAGTTGCCCCTGCGCCAGCGCGGCGGGGTCGGGCATGGTGAAGTTGGTGTTGTACTGGCCGTTGGGCAGCCTGGGACGGTTCGCCTCCGGGCAGGCCGGGTCGCTCTTCTGCGCGGTGGGCGCGAAGCGCGGGATGCACATCGGATAGCCGGTCACGGCGCGCACGGTGGGGTTGTCGCTGTCCACCCCGAAGCGGCCGTCGCTGGCCGGCGTGGCGCGGCCATAGCGGCCCGTGGGATCGTTCAGGCGCAGCCGGATGCCCGGCTTGCTTGAATCGAGCTGGTTCAGCGGCACACCGTTGCCGTCGCGGATCAACCGGCCGCCCACGCGGATCTCGCCGGTGGCGTAGTCGATGTAGTTGATGTAGCCGACGCCCGTATTGAGCGACTGCTGCGAGATGGTGACGAGGCCGGCAATGTACACGTCGTCGACCTGGTTGCCGATGAGGTGCGCCTCGTAGCTCGCCAGCGGCGCCGGCAGGTCGGCCAGCGCCAGGCCGCTCGACACGCCCTTGTAGGGGGACGGCGCGAGCGTGAACAGTTCCTTCCACGTCAGCACCGTGCCCGGCAGCACCACGATGGTGTTGGCCGGGATGACGATGCGGTGCCCGTTGACCTTGACGGTGCCGCCGCACAGGGCATCGCCGCAGTTGTCGACCGTGGCCTCCTGGATGTATCCCAGCACGTCGAACTGGGAATCGGTGCCCGCTGCGGGCGCCTGCGCCCACGACGGGGCGCAGGGCGCGAGCGCCCCGGCGAGGAGGGCGAGCATTGCGCCCGCGCGGCGGGCCGCACGCAGCATGGCGCGCACGATGTTGGCTTTCGTGTCTGGCATGGTGGCCTCCGGGTCAGTGGGCAAAGGGACTCAGTTCGAGGAAGGTCTTCAACCCTTCCTTCGTGCCTTCCCGCCCGACGGCAGCCAGGCACGCCGTCTGGTCGATGCCCCGCCCCGTCTTGCCGTCCTGCGGGACCGCCTTCGTCCCGCCCAGTTCACCGTCAGGCATGCACAGCGACGGGTGGTCGAACGGGGCGCGGGTGTAGCGCACGCGCTCGTCGGAGAGCGACAGCAGGAAAGCCACCAGGTCCTCCTTTTCCGACTGGCCCAGGCCGATCGGGGAGATGTTGAAATCGAGATCCTTGCGGTTGGCGTAGGCGTAGTCGCCCCCGCGGTTGTAGAAGTCGACCACCTGCATCAGCGTGGCCGCGCCGCCGTTGTGGAAGTACGGGCCGGTGAACTCCACGTTGCGCAGCCCCGGCGCCTTGAAGGCGCCGTCGGCCACGTCGCGCGTACCGGCCGGCCAGAATTGCGGCACACCGTCGCCGAAGTTGTTGCCCAGCAGTGCGGTCTTGCCCTGCAGCACCATGCGCGTCTCCGACAGCGGGTTGCCGAACGGATCGGTGCCGCCCACGCCGAGGTCGTCGCGGGTCGGGCGCACGCCGATGTTGTAGAAGCCGCTGTCGTAGATGCCGACCGCGCCGTCGCCCATCGTCATGCGCTCCACGCGCTGGCTCTGCACATTGGCGAACGCGGCGTTGGTGAACTCCTGTCCGCTATGGCAGCCCAGGCACTTGCCCTGCTCCTGAAAGATCTTCAGGCCGCGCTGCTGCTGCGCGTTCAGCGCCGTGCGGTCGCCTTCGGCGAAGCGGTCGAACGGCGTGTCGTCGGAGATGAGGGTCGACTCGTACATCTGCACGGCGATGCCGAAGAACAGCGCGAAGTTGGCTTCCATCTGGTTGGTCACGAACTTCGCGGGGCGCGGCAGCCGGTCGCGCGCCTTTTCATTGGCGGTGCGCTGGCCCGGCAGGTCCATGCTCTGGAAGTTCAGCGCGACCGAGCCCGGCAGCGTGAGGTCGCCGGCGTACGCCCAGTACTCGGGGCGGAACGCCTTGCGGATCAGCTGCGAGTAGGTCGGCGGCTTGGCAGCGTAGGCACCGAGCACGCCGTCGGACGGCGCGATGACCTGGTCCTTCAGGATCTTCTCGTCGAGCAGGCGCTTGCCGAGGTCGATGAAGGCGCGGCCCGCGCAGCTCATTTCCACGTTCGACATCGGCGGGCCGGCGGCCTGCGAGGCCAGCGACGACGACGACAGCGTCACCGCGACGTTCTGCAGCGTGCCGCCCTGCACCTTCCACGCCAGCGGCTGGGGGTTGCGCATGCCGAACGGGTCGCCGCCGTTGAAGACGTTGTTGGCCCGGCCGTCCCAGAAATTGCGGAAGTTGAACACCGCGTTGATCACGCTCGGCGCGTTGCGGCCGGTCACGCGGCGCACGTTGACGCCACCCACCGAGAAGCCGGTGCCGCCGTGGCCGAGGGCATCGTCCACGCCGGTGCAGGCGTCCTTCTTGCCGTTGGCGGCCACGTCGTCGAAGGCTGCCGCGAAGACGCCCTGCGAGCCGGCCACGTCATTGTTGTCGGCGACGATGGTGCCGGCGTCGTCGATGTCGGCATGGCGCGTGAGCGGGAAGTCGGCCGCGGTCAGCTTGTAGTTGGGACCGGCCCAGGTGCCGCCGGTATTGAAGACGGTATCGCCGGCGAGCTGGGCCGGGTTCATCTGGTTGGTCACGCGGTTGTCGGCGCCAGCGTGGAAGTGGCACGTCGCGCAGGCGGTCTTGTTGTCGCTGCCCACGCGCGACTCCCAGAAAAGCGCCTTGCCGAGCTGGATCGCGGCGGTCTTGTCGGCCACGAACTCGGCCAGTTCCGCCTCGGTCGGGCCCGGCACCTTCACGGTCTTGAGCGAGCCCAGCGGCCGTGCCGGCGGCAGGATGACCACCGGCGCCTCCGCCTTGAGCCAGCCGATATGCACCACCGGCAAGGCCACCACCGTGCCGACCAGGCCGAGCAGCGCCCAGCGCGTGGCGCGGCGGGCCGCGCGCAGGCGTGCCCTCGCCCTGAACTTGCTGCCGGACGGCGGCGGCACGTGCCGGCCGTCCTCGCGTCCCCTGCCTTCCCGATCGCTTTGATCCATGACCCCTGCCCCCATTGAGCATCGCCCCGCGCGGCTTGCCCCCGGCTCGTTGGCCTGGGATCGCCGTCGTTATCGAAGCGCTGCGCGTCTACCCGTTTGCGTTGTTTTGTTGTCGCGACTGTCCTTGGCCGGTGTTCTTCGCTGTTGCCGTCTCCCGTTGCGTGAAGCCCGAGCCTCCGGCTCAGGCCATGTTGAGGATCGCGTGCGCGATCATCTTGTGGGGCGTGAGCGCCGGCATCATGCACCAGCGGTCCAGCCGTTCGTTGCCGATGGCCACCATGCCCGTATGGCGCGAGAGGCGGCCGTCCTCGGCGGGATCGGTGTCGTAGAAGCCGAGCTTGCGGCGCACCTGTTCCATGTCGGCGCGCTGGCCGGTCAGGAAGGTCCAGCCCGGGCCCGTGCCGTACTGGCGGGCATAGGCGGCCAGCGCGGCGGGGGTGTCGGTCTCGGGTTGCAGGGTCAGCGAGACGAGGTGGACGTCGCGGCCGACGCGGTTGCCCAGCGCGTCGCGCACGGCCATCAGGTTGGCCGTGTTGGGCGGGCAGATGCCGGCGCAGGCGGTGTACATCATGTTGAAGACCACCAGCCGCCCGCGCACCACGTCGTCGTAGAAGCGGACCTTGCGGCCGTCGTGCGTCTCGAAGACGGCGTTGGGAAAGTACCCTGCGCGCGGGCCGGTGCGGCCGGGCTGGATCGGGGTGCGGGCACCCGCGGCGGCGGGCATCAGCGCCGCGGCGGACAAGGCCATCAGCAGTGCGCGTCGGGCGTTCATGGTCGGGCTCCGTGGCAGGGTTCGCGGAACATGGCGGCGAGGTTGGCGGCGAAGGTGGCGGCGAAGTTGGCAGCGTTTCGGTTCATGTCAGGGCACCACGTCGTAGCGGACCATCATCGCGTGGTCCTCATGCATGCCGTTATGGCAATGCATCAGGTACTTGCCCTCGTAGTCGCGAAAGCGCAGGAAGACCCGGATCTCCTCGCCCGGCACCAGCACGTACACGTCCTTGCGCCCGGCCTCGTGGGCCGGCGGCGCCTTGCCATTGCGCGAGAGGATGCGGCCCTCCTCGAAATGGATATGCACCGGGTGGTGCCAGTCGCCCTTGCCCTTGAGTACCCAGACTTCCTCGCTGCCACGCTTCACCTGCGCGGCCGGTTTGCTGATGTCGAAGAACTGGCCGTTGACGGTCCAGCCGCCGTTGGAGCGGTCGAACTCGAATTCGCGGGTGCGCAGCTTCTTCAGGTCGGCAGCCGACGGGATGGGCGGCAGCTCGCGCAGCCGGGCCGGCACGCGGCTGTTGTCGGGACGCCTGGCCTCGGCCTTCACGTCGAAGCGCAGCAGCTGGACCGGCTTGTCGAGCAGCTTGTCGTCCGGGCCGCGGCCGTCGTCCTGCTGCAGCTTGTTGACCAGGAAGAGCTGGCTGCCGAGCGGGTACTTCGAAAAATCGATCACGATATCGGCCCGCTCGGCCACGCCGAGGCGGACCTTCTTCATCGCCAGCGGCGCCGGCAGCAGGTTGCCGTCGTTGGCGATGTAGGTGAACTCCTGGTCGGCGTTCTTGTACTGGAGATACAGCTCGTAGAAGCGCGCCGGGCCGCCGTCGAGGATGCGGAAGCGGTACTTGCGGCGCTCCACCTCGAACAGCGGCTGGATCTTGCCGTTGACGAGGAATTTGTCGCCGAGCAGGCCGTCGGAGTTGAACGGGTCGAAGTACAGCATCCCCTTCCTGTCGAAGCGGCGGTCCTGGATGACCAGCGGGATGTCGTACTCGCCCACGCCGCTGGGCAGGCGCAGCGCCTCCGGATTCGGGTCGTTCTCGTCGCCCGAGTCCAGCGCGTCGAACAGCAGGTAGAAGCCGGACAGGCCGCGGTAGACATTCGGGCCGGTGAAGTCGAGGCGATGGTCGTGATACCAGAGCGTGCCCATCGCTTCGCGCGAGTCGCCGTGCGTGAGCGGATAGGCGTCGTAGCCGGCGTAGCAGTTCGGGTAGTGGTGGTCGCGATAGCGGCCGGGGCCGGTCAGCGTGGGGCCGTAGCGGGTGGCGCTGTAGTAGTCGCCGGTGAAGCCGTCGCTCTCCGACGCCGTGTGGAGGTTGTGCAGATGGGTCGTGATCTCGGGCGAGCCCCAGCCGATATGGTTGGCCGGCAGGTCGTTGTGGATGCGGACCAGCACCGGCTCGTTGTAGCGCGCCACGAAGGTCGGGCCCGGCACGATGCCGTCGTAGCCCCAGACCGGCTGGGTCGGCAGGTCGCGGTGGAAGGAGTGCAGCGCCTCCTTCACGTGCAACTCGTAGAGCTTCACGGGTTCGAAATCGCCCCAGCGCTGGTGATCGTCGCGCCCGCATTCCCCGTCGCCACGAGTAATGGCGGGCGCCGGGCTGAGGGCGGCAAGCGGCTGCTTGATCATGGGCACCGGCAGCACTTCGATAAACGGGCGCGTGGACGGGCTGGCCGGGCCGTCTTCGCTGTCCTTCGCGATGGCTGGCGGTACCGAGGCGGCCTCGACCAGGATTGCCGAACCGGCACCCACCGCGCTTCGCCTGAAAAAGCCGCGGCGGCCCTCGTTAATTCGCTCGTTGATTTTCTCTTCGCCCGTCTGCGCAAGACCCGTGGAGCTCATTATTATTGTCCTCTTGTTTAAGCCGGCACTTCAAAACGCCAAAACGAAGCCACCCGTCTGCCCGTTAAAGGCGGGCAGAGATAATGCACCCGCGAAAAATCGCGTTGCATGATCGGGATTATCCGGGCGAACGCCGTCCGTTCAGGCGCGGGGGCGCGCCAATGACTTCACGGCGAATCGCAGTCAGCAGGATTTCTGCGGCACCAGGCCGCTGGCTCGAATTGTCAGACCCGCCACAAGCCTTGAAGCGTCCTCCCAGACGCCCCGGGGCCCCGGTTTTCCAGGGTCACCCGGTGGATTGTGGTCCTCTATCCACCTCCACCGCCGGCTGAGCCGGCTTTCATATGTATTTTTTACTCTTCATCTGGCAGCTCCGCGCTGTCCAGAATGTGTAGGTAATGATTTATGCATTGAGGTCACTTGCACCATCGGTCGAACGGATGAGCATTGTCTTGACATTACCGGGGGCTTTTCTGGCTGGAATGGGCCGAGTTGGGCCCGGGTTAGCGGCTTGGGCGGCCCCCAATTGGGTGACCGCTCATTCCAACAGGGTGCCTGCGCTGGAAAACCCCTCCACCGGGGGCATCCGCTTGGATGATATTAATCGGATACCTTTTAAATTTCCGGCGTGCTAGTCTTTTTCCCAAGGTCAGGAGATTCTGGCATGCAGCCGTTAATAAAAAGATTGCTCTGCATTTCGACGGGGCTGGGTCTGGGGGTAGCAGGCGGTTCGGTGCGGTGCGCGGATATTTATCGTTCGGAAGGCCCGGACGGTGAAGTACGGTTTGCCACGCAGCCGCTCGACAAGAGCTATCGCCTGTTCCTGCGCGACGACACCTCTCGCAATGCGGCTCGCGCATCCCGCAAACCCGCCGGACCGGGCACGGTCCCGGCCGGGTCCCCGGCCGTCTACAGCACGCTCGCCCTCACCCCGCTGATCGAGCAGCTCTCGCTGCGCTACGCGGTCGACCCCGCGCTGGTGAAGGCCGTGATCGACGTGGAATCGCGCGGCAATACCGGCGCCGTATCGCCGAAGGGCGCCACCGGCGCCATGCAGCTCATGCCGTCCACCGCCGCCATGTACGGCGTGACCGAACTGACGGACCCCGCACAGAACATCGAGGCCGGCATCCGCCACCTGAAATACCTGCTGGAGCGCCACGGCGGCAACGTCACGCTGGCGCTGGCCGCCTACAACGCCGGCGAAGGCGCGGTGGCCAGGCATTCCGCGCGCATTCCGCCCTATCGCGAAACCATGCTGTACGTGCCGGCGGTGCTGGCGCGCATGCAGGCCAACCAGCCCCAGAAAGCCCCCGACAAGTGAGCGCCGCCATGAACGCCATCCGCCAACGCCGTCCCGACGGTTTCACGCTGCTCGAACTGCTGATCGTGGTCGTGATCATCGGGCTGCTGGCCGCCTACGTCGGGCCGAAGTACTTCACGCAGCTCGGCAAGTCCGAACGCACCATCGCCAGGGCGCAGATCGAGGCGTTGGAGAAGGCGCTCGATACCTACCGGCTCGACGTCGGCCGCTATCCCACCACCGAGGAAGGCCTCGTGGCACTGGTCACCCGCCCCGGCGGCAGCAGCCAGTGGAACGGGCCCTACCTCAAAAAGGACGTGCCGCTCGACCCGTGGGGCCACGCCTACCAGTACCGCTCGCCCGGCGCGAGCACCGACATCGAGCTGAAGTCCTTCGGCAAGGATGGCCAGCCCGGCGGCGCCGGCGACAACGCCGACATCACCAACTGACCGCCCCCGGAACCGCCGCCATGCAATACGAAGTGCGCGCCCTCTCGCCGGACCACCTGATCGTGCGCCTTCGCCTCGACGCCCGCGACGAGGCCGACGCGCGCAGCCAGGTGGAAGCGCGCGGGCTGCACGCGGCGGCCATCGATCCGGTCAGGGCGCCGCTGCAGGCTTCGCTGCCTCGCCCGGGCAAGCGCCAGGGCGGGCGCTTCTCGGTCACGCTCTTCTCGCAGGAACTGCTCGCCCTGCTCAACGCCGGGCTCAGCCTCGTCGAATGCCTGGAGGCCCTGCGCGAGAAGGAAGGCGGCACGGCCTCCGCCGCCCTGCTCGACCAGCTGCTCGCCGGCTTGCGCGAAGGCAAGCGCTTCTCGCGTGTGCTGGCCGCGCACCAGGATGTTTTCCCGCCGCTCTATGTCGGCATCGTGCAGGCCGCCGAGAACACCAGCGACCTGCCGCAGGCGCTGGAGCGCTACGTTGCCTACCAGCAGCGCATCGACAGCGTGCGCGGCAAGCTGCTCAGCGCGGCGATCTATCCGGCCGTGCTGCTCGCCGTGGGCGGCGCGGTGAGCCTCTTCCTGGTCTGCTACGTGGTGCCGCGCTTCGCCGAGGTCTACCAGGGCGCCGGGCGCAGCCTGCCGTGGATGTCGCAGGTGCTGCTCGGCTGGGGCCAGTTCGCCGGCAAGCACGGGGCGGTGCTGTTCCCTGCCCTACTCGCGCTGGTGGTGGCGCTCGTGATCGGCGTGCGTCAACTGGTCGCCCGGCGCGGCGTGGCCGGCATCCTGTCGAGCCTGCCGGGCTTGGGCGAGCGGGTGCGCATCGTCGAGCTGTCGCGCCTGTACCTGACGCTGGGCATGCTGCTCGAAGGCGGCATCCACATCGTCGCGGCCATCGACACCGCCCAGGCCATGGCCGGCGCCGAACTGCGTGCCCGCCTCATCGCGGCGCGGCAGGCGATCCAGTCGGGCCAGCCGCTTTCCGCCGCGTTCGAGCGCGAGGGGCTGGCCACGCCCATCTCGCTGCGCATGCTGCGCGTGGGCGAGCGCAGCGGCGAACTCGGCGCCATGCTGACGCAGTCCGCCAACTTCTACGACGGCGAGGTGAGCCGCTGGATCGAGCGCTTCATGCGCATGTTCGAGCCGCTGCTCATGGCCGCCATCGGCCTGGTGGTCGGCACCATCGTGGTGTTGCTCTACATGCCGATCTTCGACCTTGCCGGAGGACTGACGTGAGCGCCCATCCTGTGCCGACCCCGCTCGTGCCGACTCCGCTCGTACTCGATGCGGCCCTGCTCCAGCGCGCGCGCCGCCAGGCGCAGCTTGCCCAGCGCCCGGTCGTCAGCGAGCTGGAGGCCCTCACCGGCGCCGACCCGCGCGAGCTCGTGCTGGCCCTGGCCGACACCTTCGGCATGGCCGTGATGGAAACCGCGCAGATGCTCGCGCTGGCGCCGGCCTTCGACCTCGTGTCGCTGTCGCGCGCCATGCAGCGCCGCTGCGCCCTGCTGCGCGACGAGGGCGGCCACGCCGTGGCGGTGATCGCCGACCCCTTCGACACCGACCTCCACACCTGGCTCGAAGCCCGCGCCGGCGGCGCCGTGCAGTACCGGCTGGCGCTGCAGGCCGACATCCAGGCCTACCTGTCGAAGCAGGAAGAATCCGTGCGCGCCGTCGACAGCATCGTCGGCGGCGCCACCGGCGAGATCAGCACGGGCAAGACTGCCGCCGTGCTGTCGTTCGCCTCCCTGTCCGAGGCGGCCAGCCCCGCCGTGAAGCTGGTCGACTCCACGCTGTACGACGCGCTCAAGGCGGGCGCCTCGGACATCCATCTCGAAAGCACCCCGCAGGGGCTGGCGGTGAAGTACCGCATCGACGGCGTGCTCGACCATGCCGCCACCGCGCATGGCGTGGACGTGGCGCAGGAAGTCATCTCGCGCCTGAAGGTAATGGGCGAACTCGACATCGCCGAGCGCCGCGTGCCGCAGGACGGCAGCTTCCGCGTGGAGGCCGGCGGGCGCGAGATCGACCTGCGCCTGTCTATCATGCCCAGCATCCACGGCGAGGACGCCGTGATCCGTATCCTCGACAAGCGCGCCATGATCGAAGCCTACGGCGCGCTCACGCTCGAGGCGCTGGGCTACGACGCCCCCTCGCTGGTCGCGCTGCGCCGCCTTGCGCAGGAGCCCTACGGCATGCTGCTCGTCACCGGCCCCACCGGCTCCGGCAAGACCACCACGCTCTATGCCGCGCTGACCGAAATCCACAACGGCCGCGACAAGATCATCACCATCGAGGACCCGGTCGAGTACCAGCTCCCGGGCATCCTGCAGATCCCGGTCAACGAGAAGAAGGGTCTCAACTTCGCGCGCGGCCTGCGCTCGATCCTGCGCCACGACCCCGACAAGATCATGGTGGGCGAGATCCGCGACCGCGAGACCGCCGAGATCGCCGTGCAGTCGGCCTTGACCGGCCACCTCGTGCTGACCACCGTCCACGCCAACAATGTCTACGACGTGTTCGGCCGCTTCACGCACATGGGCATCGACCCCTATGCCTTCGTCTCGGCGCTGAATGGCATCTGGGCGCAACGGCTGGTGCGCCTGAACTGCCCGCGCTGCGCCGTGCCGCATGTGCCGGACGACGCCGAACTCGCACGCGTCTTCCTCACCCGCGAGCGCGTGGCGGATTTCCGCTTCATGCGGGGCAAGGGCTGCGGCGACTGCCGCGGGACGGGCTACAGCCGCCGCCGCGCCATCGCCGAGATCCTGATCCTCGACGACGAGATCCGCGAGCTGATCATCGAACGCCGGCCGGTCCGCCAGATCAAGGAAATCGCCCGCCGCAACGGCAGCCGCAGCCTGCGCGAGGCGGCGCTCGACCTGGTGCGCACCGGCGATACCACGCTGGACGAAATCAAGCGGGTGACGCTCCATGAATAAGCGACCGTTCCAGGACGAGCCGGCGGTTGGCTCCCCTCTCTCCGCCCTCTCCCCTCTACCGCTTGCGGTGAGGGCAGGCGCCAATGCTAACGATATCGCCCCCCGTGACGCTGGCCCTCACCCCCGCCCCTCTCCCGGGGGGAGAGGGGAGAAAATCGCCGCGCTCATCGCCGGCCGCCTCGCCACCTCGCTGCGCATCGGCCTGTCGCCCTCCACGCTCTGCGTGGTGCGTTCGCGGGGCTGGCTGCATGCCTCGCGCGACGTACTGGCCGACCGCATGCTCGGCGCCGCCACCCCCGACCAGGCCCTGCTCGGCCTGCGCGGCGTGCTCGACGATGCCGGCCTCGCCGGCCAGCCCGCCACCGTGGTGCTCGGCAACGACTGGGGCCGCCTCTTCATGGTGGTGCCGCCGCGCAACGCCGAAAGCCGCCGCGACTGCGAGGCCGCCGCGCACCTGCGCTTCCAGCAACTCTACGGCGAGCCCCCGCAAGACTGGACCGTGCGCGCCGACTGGAACGCGCGCCGCCCCTTCCTCGCCTGCGCGATGCCCACCGAGCTGCTCGACGGCCTGCGCCGGGCCTGCGCCGACCATCGCCTCGGCCTGCTGGCGGTGCGGCCGCAGTTCGTCGCCGCGTGGAACCGCTGGGGCCGCACGCTGCGCGAGGGCGACTGGTTCGGCACGGTCGATGCCCATGCCCTGACGCTTGGACTGGTCGAGCGCGGAAGCCTGACCGAGGTCCGTCGCCTCCTGCTGACCGATAGCGCCCGCGCCGACACCGCATGGCCGGCCACGCAATGCACCCGCGAAGCGCTGCGCCAGGCCGTGCCCGCGCCGCAGCGTCTCTGCCTGTGCGGCCCCGTGCCGCCGGTGTGGCTCGCCGGCGAGCACTGCGTGCAACTGGACGGCACGGGCAGCGCCGCCGGCCCCGGCAACGTCATCGGCCAGCCCTCGCCCGGCACCGCCCTCGCCCTGACGGGAGCCCGTGCATGACCTCGAGCCGGATCGACTTCGCCCCGCACTCGCTGCTGCGCGCCGTCGCACGCGCGCATCCGGCCGCATGGCTGGCGATGGCGGCGGGCATCGGCGCCTGCATCAGCGCGGGCGTGGCCGGCTACCGGCTGGACGAGAAGTCCGGCGTGGTACAGGCCGAACTGCACAAGCTCCAGGCGCGGCAGGCCCACGCCAGCCAGCGCGCCACGCAAGGCACTCCGGTCACCGAGGCGCAGGCGGGCGCCATCAATGCCGCCGTGGCGCGCCTCAACCTGCCCTGGCGCGACCTGTTCCGCACCATCGAGGCCGCCACGCCGCCGGACCGCATCGCCCTGCTCGAACTGTCGCCCGATCCCACCCGCCGCGCCGTCAAGGGCAGCGCCGAGGCGCGCAACGCCGAGGACATGCTGGCCTACATCACGCGTCTCGGCGAGCAGCCCTTCTTCGCTTCCGTGGTACTGGTGCGCCACGAGATCAACGAGCAGGACCCGAACCGTCCGCTGCGCTTCCAGTTCCTGGCCGAGTGGCGCGAGGTGCCGCCGCCGGCCGCCCCGGGGAGCGCGCCATGAGCGCCCAGACCCTGCGCAGTGCCATCCTGCAGGTGCGGCTCGCCGTGGGCGGACTGCAGCCCGTCACGCTTGCCGCCGCCACCCTGTGCGTGGCGGGGGCGCTGGCGTGGGGCTGGTGGGTGCCGCACCAGCAGGCCGCGCTGGACGCCGGGCGCGCCGGCCTGCAGCGCGAGTTGCTGGCGGCAAAGCGGGCGGCGGAGCCTCACGGCCAGCCCGTGGCCACCACCTCGGCCGAGCGCGCCACGGCCTTCTATGCCGTGCTGGGCGACCGCCGCCGCGCCGAGGAGCCGCTGCAGCAGCTGTTCACGCTGGCGCGCGAAAGCGGCCTGACGCTGGCCAAGGGCGACTACAAGTCGAGCTACGACCGCAGCAGCCGCGTCTACAGCTACCAGGCGCAGCTCCCCGTGACGGGCCCCTATGCCAATATCCGGCACTTCTGCGAGAAGGCGCTGCTGGCGCTGCCCTACGCCTCGCTCGACGAGATCGCGTTCCGCCGCGACGCCGTCGGCAACGGCAATCTCGAAGCGCGCCTGCGTTTCACCCTTCACCTGACCGAGGCGCCCGGGCAGCCGCAAGTGCAACGCCAGTCGTCGCCGCCCGCGCCCGAGCCCGAACCGTCCGCGCCGAAGGTCATCGCCATGCGGGAGGCGCAGCCATGAAGCCGAACCTCAAGCCCCGCCACATCGTCCTCGGCGCCCTGCTCGCCGCCACCGTGGCTGCCGCCCTGTACGACAACGGCCAGCCGACCGACGTGGCCGGCGTGGTCGGTGCCGCGGAGCGGGCGCCCGGTGCCACGCCCGCCGCACGGTCGACGGCGACGCAAGGCGACGACAAGGCGGCCACCACCGCCGCCACCACCACGCGCCCCGCGCCTGCCGCCCGCGAGCCCGAGGTCGCCCTCGTGCTCGACCGCGCCGCGCTGATCGGCGGCAAGAGCGGGAGCGATGGCGGGACCGCCACGCCCCTCTTCGCCAGCCACAGCTGGACGCCGCCGCCCCCGCCGCCACCGCCGGTAGTGGCGGCGCCGCCGCCGAAGCCGACGGCGCCGCCGCTGCCGTTCACGTACCTCGGCAAGATGGAAGACAACGGCAAGTGGGAGGCCTATCTCACGCGCAACGGTGAAACCTATGTAGTCCGGGAGCAGAGCGTGATCGACGGCACCTACCGTGCCGACAGCATCACGCCGTCCATGCTGACCATGACGTACCTGCCACTGAAGCAGGTACAACGGCTTGCCATCGGGGGGGAATGAGCGATGCACCAGGAAGCACGAACCATGGCACCGGCCGGTCCACTGCGCCGCGCCGCCTGCACCGCGCTGCTCGCCGCCGCCGTTCTGCTGGGCGGCTGCGCCGCGCAGAAGGCGTTCGAGCAGGGCCAGGAGCTGGCCCTCGAAGGCCGCAACGAGGAAGCGATGCAGAAGTACCAGGAGGCGCTGCGCCTCGACCCCGCCGACGTGCGCTACAAGGCCGGCTTCGTGCGCGCCAAGGAACAGGCGGCAGCCCTCTACAACCTGCGCGCCGACCGCGAGGCCGCGCAGGGCCAGCTGGACATCGCCGAGGCACTGTACCGCCGCGTGCTCGGCATCGACCGGGGCAACGAGCGCGCCACCGCCGGCCTGCGCGCCCTCGATGCCGCCCGCCGCGCCCAGCGCATCGCGCAGGCCCAGGCACAGCCGCGGGCGCTGCCGCCGGGACAGGCCCAGGCCATGCCCGCCGTGGCGCAGCAGCCGGCCACGCGCGAGTCGATGCTGTCGGTCGCCTACAAGAAGCCCATCTCCATCGAGTTCCGCGACGTCACGCTCAAGCAGCTCTTCGAAGTGGTGTCGCGCTCGTCCGGCCTGAATTTCCTGTTCGACAAGGACGTGCGCACCGACCAGAAGGTCACCGTCTACCTGAAGAACAGCAACGTGGAATCGGTGGTGTTCTACACGCTGCTGACCAACCAGCTCGAACAGCAGGTGCTCAACGAGAACACCGTGCTGATCTATCCCAACACGCCCAACAAGGTGAAGGACTACCAGGAACTGAGCGTGCGCACCTACCACCTCGCCAACGCCGACGCCAAGATGGTCGCCAACACGCTCAAGACCATCCTCAAGACGCGCGACGTGGTGGTGGACGACAAGCTCAACATGCTGATCGTGCGCGACAGCCCCGAGGCCATCCGGCTCGCCTCGCGCCTGATCGCGCTGCATGACGTGCCCGAGCCCGAAGTCATGCTCGAAGTGGAAATCCTCGAAGTGAAGCGCGACCGGCTGGTCAACCTCGGCGTGACCTGGCCCGACAGCCTGAGCCTGACGCCGATCCCGTCGGCGGCCAGCGGCATCCTCACGCTGCGCGACCTGATGAACCTGACGCAATCGACCGTAGCCGCCGGCGTGGGGCCGCTCACCATCAATGCCGGGGCGACCGACTCCTCCGCCAGGCTGCTCGCCAACCCGCGCATCCGGGCGCGCAACCACGAGAAGGCCAAGATCCTGATCGGTGACCGCGTGCCGCTGATCACCACCACGTCCACTGCCACGGGCTTCGCGTCGGAGTCGGTCAACTACATCGACGTGGGCCTCAAGCTCGACGTGGAGCCGGCCGTCCACCTCGACAACGACGTGGCGATCAAGGTCTCGCTGGAAGTCAGCAATATCGTCAATACCGTGACGACCAAGTCGGGCTCGGTGGCCTACCAGATCGGCACGCGCACGGCCAGCACCGTGCTGCGGCTGCGCGACGGCGAGAACCAGGTGCTGGCGGGCCTCATCAGCGACGAGGACCGCCGCAACGCCAAGAAGATCCCCGGGCTGGGCGACCTGCCGGTGCTGAGCCGCCTGTTCGGCAGTTCCGCCGACGAGAAGCAGAACACCGAGATCGTGCTGTCGATCACGCCGCGCCTGATCCGCAATATCGAGCGGCCCGAGATGTCGGCGACCGAGTTCTCGGCGGGAACGGAATCGAGCCTGCGGCTGCGTCCGGACGGGCTGACGATGCCGGGGGCCCGGGCGCCGCTGGTGGCGCTGAGCGGCCCGGGTGGTGTGGCGCCGCAGCCGGTGTCGCCGGCGATGGCGCCGCAGGCTGTCGCCGCGATGCCGCAGGCCATACCTCAGCCGATGCAGCAGTCCATGGCACAGGCCGCGCCTGCCGCGATGCCCGTCGCCGATACGCCTGCGGCCGCGCCGCCGGCTTCGCGCGCCCTGTCGCTCTCGCGCTCGGCGCTGTCGCCGCGCGGCGGCGGCGTGTCGGCCTCGCCGTCGCCATCCCCGTCGCCGCAGATGATGCAGGTGGTGGCGCCGGCCGCGGCCGCCATGCCGGTGTCCACCCCGGCCCCGGTGGCTGCACCCGCCCCTGCACGAACGGTACAGCCGGCCCCCGAAGCGCCTGCCGCCTCCGACGGCGACGCGTCGGACAACAGCCCGTCGCCCGACACCAGCAGCGCGGCCCCGGTGCCAACGCCCACGCGGCTGGCGGGCTCCAGCGCGCAGATGCGCTGGGATGGCGCCCAGCAGATGAAGGTGGGCGACACCTTCACCCTGCAGCTCGCCATGGAGTCGGGCCAGCCCGTGACCAGCGTGCCGGTGGCCATCAGCTACGACAGCAAGGTATTCCAGGCCAGCGACGTGGTGGAAGGCGGCTTCCTGCGCCAGGGCGGCGCGGCGACCACCTTCACCAGCAAGGTCGACACCGCCGGGCAGGTGCTGATCACCGGCACCCGCAGCGACAACAGCGGCGCCACCGGCAAGGCCAATTTCGCCAGCATCAATTTCCGTGCGCTGGCCCCGGCCAACGCGTCGGCCATCCAGGTGCTGGCGGCCGCGCCGGTCGGCGTCAGGGGCGCCGCCGTGCCGGCACGCGCGCCGGCCCCGCACGTCGTGCAAGTCCAGCCCTGAAATCCGGGGAGGTGTGCCATGCAACCCGTTGTCCTCTCCCGAACGCCACAGCCCGGACAGCCCGGACAGCCGGGCCAGCCCCGGCGCAAACGCCCCGGGCGCGGCTTCACGCTGATCGAGATGCTGGTGACGCTCGCCATCCTCGGCGTGCTCGCCATGATGACGCTGCCGCTCGCGCAGGTATCGCTCCAGCACACCCGGGAACAGGACCTGCGCCGCGCGCTGCGCGACATCCGCGACGCCATCGACGCCTACAAGAAGGCCAGCGACGAGGGCCGCATCCCGAAGGAAGCGGGCAGCAACGGCTACCCGAAATCGATCGAGGTGCTGGCCGAGGGCGTGCTCGACCAGCGCAGCCCCGTGCGTGCGAAGCTCTACTTCCTGCGCCGCGTACCGCGCGATCCGATGTCCGGCGACGAGACGCTGCCGCCGGCCAGCTCGTGGGGCAAGCGCAGCTACACCAGCGAGGCCGAGGCCCCGCAGGAAGGCGACGATGTCTACGACGTCTACTCGCGCTCCGAGGTCGTCGGGCTCAACGGCGTGCCGTACCGCAAATGGTGAAGACACTGACCGCACCGTCGCGCACCCGGCAGTACCGCCGCGGCTTCACGCTGGTGGAGCTGCTGGTCGTGCTGGCGATCGTCGCGCTGCTGCTGACGCTGGCCGTGCCGCGCTACTTCCATAGCGTCGACACCGCGCGCGAGACCATCCTGATCGACAACCTCGCCACCGCCCGCTCCACCATCGACCGCTTCTACGGCGACACCGGCCGCTACCCCAACTCGCTCGACGAACTCGTCGAAAAGAAATACCTGCGACAGTTGCCCTACGATCCCATCGCCAACAGCAGCAGCGCATGGATCGTCGTGCCGCCCGAGGACGGCAGCAAGGGCGCCGTCTTCGACCTGCGCAGCAGTGCCCAGGGCAACGGGCGGGGCGACGTCCCGTACTCGCAGCGCTAGCGCATGGCGGCCAGCCCGACCTCATCCCGTGGCCATGCATGGCGCCCGCCTCGCGCGCAGGGCTTCACCTACCTGAGTGTCGTGCTGATGATGGCGGTGCTCGGCGTGGCCGCCGTGGCCACGCTGAAGGTCGGCGCCGTCATGGAGCGCCGTGCCGCCGAGCAGGAGCTGCTGGCCATCGGCAACGAGTTCCGCGACGCCTTCATCAGCTATGCGAACGCCACGCCGCCGGGCAAGCCGCGCTCGCCGCCCTCGCTGGAGGCGCTGCTCAGGGACCCCCGCTTTCCCAACCTGCGTCGCCACCTGCGGCGCGTCTACGTCGATCCCCTGACCGGCGAGTCCGACTGGGGCCTGGTCCCCGCCGTGCCCGGCCCCGGGGTCATGGGCGTGTACAGCCTCGCCGCCGGGCAGCCCATCAAGATCGGCAACTTCGAGCTGCGCAACCAGGATTTCGAGGGCAAGGCGTCGTATGCGGAGTGGAAGTTCATGGCGCCGACCGAGGTGATCTCGCCGCCGGTCGGGGGCGCCGGCGCCGCGCCCGGTGCGGCGAATCCTGCCGCGCCGGGAAAGAGCGGGACCTCGACGTTCAACGGCTCCGGCTCCGGCAGCGTCATCAAGCGGTTCTGACGGCACACCGCAGCAGTGGCTGCCGGGCTGCCGGCCGCGTGACGAGCGCCTACCATAGAGTTGCCGTCACCCTTGCCGCCTGGATGGAGAACACCCTATGGCCGCCGAATCCCGCCCGCCCTTCCCGCCCTTCACGCTCGAAAGCGCCACGCAGAAGGTCCGCCTGGCGGAAGACGGCTGGAACTCCCGCGACCCCGCCAGGGTGGCGCTCGCCTATACCGAGGACAGCACATGGCGCAATCGCGCGGAGTTCATCACCGGCCGCGGCGAGATCGTGGCGTTCCTCACGCGCAAGTGGAACAAGGAACTGGACTATCGCCTCATCAAGGAACTGTGGACGTTCCAGGACAACCGCATCGCGGTCCGTTTCGCCTACGAGTGGCATGACGACGCCAGCAACTGGTTCCGCTCCTACGGCAACGAGAACTGGGAATTCAACGCGAACGGGCTGATGCAGCGGCGGCTGGCGTCGATCAACGACCAGCCGATCCGCGAGTCGGACCGGAAGTACTTCTGGCCGCTGGGGCGGCGGCCCGACGACCATCCGGGATTGTCATCGTTCGGGTTCTGAGGCCCGCCTACCGGAGACAGCGATGAAGAAAGTGAGAAAGACCGCGCGCCAGATGCTGGCGGCGAAACCTCGCGATGTGATCTCCGTGGGACCCGACCACACCGTCCTGGCCGCGCTGCGGCTCATGCTGGAGCGGGACGTCAGCACCGTGCTGGTGCTGCAGGCCGACGGCAGCCTCGCGGGCATCCTGTCGCAGCTCGACTATGCCCGCAAGGTCGAACTGGCCGGGCTGCGCGCCGACGCGACGCGGGTCTGCGACATCATGACGACGCAGGTGATCTGCGTGACGCCCGAGCACACCTGCGAGCAGTGCCTCGCGCTGATGCATACACGCCGCATCCGGCACCTGCCGGTGCTGGAATCGGGGCGGGTCATCGGCGTCGTGTCGAGCCATGACGTGCTCGAGGAACTGATCATGGAGGACGAACACATGATCCGCACGCTCGAACTCGACCTGATGCACCTGACCGTCGATACGGGCGGCTGCTACTAGGCGGCAGCCAGCCACTCCCATACCGGGGGAAACACCTTGCACCGCCAGACATCGCCGCTGAAGAGCCCGTAGTGGTCGCAATCCTTGATAGCGATGGCCTTGCGCCGCGAGGCAGGCAATCCGGTGCATAGTGCTTGCGCCGCGTGGGTCTGGCCCGCGCCGGTGATGGTGTCGCGCTCGCCCTCGACCGTCAGCAGCCGTGTCGTACGCATGGCGGCGGGACGGACCAGGTCGCCCGCCACGTGCCACATGCCGCGCGGCAGCAGGAACTGCTGGAAGACCGTGTGCATCGTGTCGAGCAGGAACTCGGCAGGCATGTCCATCATCGCCGCGTAGCTGGCGGCGGCCGTATGCACCGCCGAGCTTGCGGCGGGATCCTCCCACCACGGCGAGGGCATGGCGCCGCGCATGAGGGTGATCATGCGGTCGGGCTGGCCACTTGCCAGCGTCGGCAGTTGCAGGAAGCCCGGGTAGACCATGCGGCCCGCGCCGGCATAGGGCGACGGCACCGCCCCCGTGCAGGTCTGCTCGAAGACCTGGTCGGACATGGTGGCGGCCATGCGGCCGAGCATGGTTGGCTGCAGGCGTGCGTCGATCGGACCGCCCATGAGCACCAGCGCCCGCACCTCCCCTTCCCCACCGGCCGCAAGGCGCGAGGCCGCAGCCAGCGCCGGCACGGTAGCCTGGCATACCGCCACCACGTCGAGCCGGCCGGGATCGAGCCGCGTCATGAAGCGCTGCAGCATCAGGACGTACTCGTCCAGCCCGAAGCGACCGGCGCTGCACGGCACGTCGCGGGCGTCCACCCAGTCGGTCACGCAGACATCGGCAACGGCCACCAGCGCCGCGAGGGCGTCGCGCATGACCACCGCGCGATGGCCGGCGAGCGGCGCGCACAGCAGCACGCGGCGCCCCTCGGCCTTGCCTGTCGAGAAGCAGCGCAGGCGGCAGAACGGCGTCTCGTCGATCACGGAATCCGTGACCGGCATGGTCTCGCCGTCCAGTTCGACGGCGTCGAGTTCGAACGCGGGCGTGCCGAACACGCCCATCCCGGCCTGGAACATCGTATAGGCCTGGTTGAACTGGACACGGCGCGCCGCTGCGGCAAATCCCTGCAGCGACCATGGCGAAGCCTCGCCCGCTACGCCCTGGGCTGGTCGTGATGTCACACCCTGATCCTCCCGGCATGTCTCTGCTTGTCTGCTTATACCGTAGGCGGCGCAGCGCGATCACGCTTGGTTTGAATCAAATCTGCCTCGCGAACGTTGCCTGCCGTGCGGGGTACGGCGACGCAAGAACGATGCCGGGGGCGCCTCTTCCGCCGGTGACTGGCGCCGGGAGATCGCCGGCTTTCCGCCCCGCTGTCAGATTCTTCCTGACACGCCGCCTTCCTTGACCGCCGCGGCGATCTCCCGCTCGCTGACAAGCCGGACCGCAATAGCCGGACAGGTTTCTCAGCGTCGGCTGATTTCGGCCCCGCCCGGCGCTGCCGATACTTCAGTCATACAGCCAGCCCAAGGCAGCAGAGAAGAAAAGAGGCAAGCCATGACTGACGATGACCGATACCACGCACCTGAGCAGCCCGGCCCGCAACTCGCCAGCCAGGCCGACTCGCTGCCTCTGGGAGCGCATCTGGTGACACGGCGCCGCGGCTATATCCACCATGGCATCTACGCCGGCAACGGAGAGGTGGTCCACTATGTCGGGTTCAAGGACCTGCTGCGTCGCGGGCCCGTCGAGAAGACCTCGCTAGCCGGCTTCGCGGACGGCTTCGACATCGAAGTCGAGAGCGCTTCGGAAGCCAGGTACACGGGGCCGGAAGTCGTGCGCCGCGCGATGTCCCGCATCGGCGAGGATGACTATCGCCTGCTCAGCAACAATTGCGAGCACTTCTGCATGTGGTGTCGTTCCGGCGAGCGCCGCAGCAGGCAGGTGGAGGCGCTCCTGACCCGCCCGTGGCGCGCGCTGTCTGCCATGGCCGGCATCCTTTGCAGCATGGCCGGCACGCAGTGCGGCGGCGCCCTTGCGTAGCCGTCGATGGCCTTCCGGGCGTGGAGGCGTGGGGGGCGCTTAGGGCCATGCGCCTCAGCACACGCGACGCGCACGGTCCGCCTCCGCAACGGTACGGCACCGGACCGACTGGAGTCGCGATCGCGGGCATGCTTTGCGAAGGATGAAAACATCCCTATCGGAACAACGTAGCAGCCACCAGTAGTATTTCGGGAAATCCGCCGAACCGGTGTTCAGGATTCCATGGCAAGGGCCATCGACAACGCGATCCGCTAGAACGGCTGCCCTCCGCATGAGCGAATTGGCGGAAGGCATGTTTTGCAGAACAAGGAGCGCATCATGTCACTCGGACTCATATTGCTGATCGTCCTGGCTGTCCTGCTCGTGGGGACCATCCCCACCTGGGGCTACAGCAGCGGCTGGGGCTACGCGCCATCCGGCACACTCGGAATCATTCTCGTCGTCATACTTGTCCTGTTCCTGCTGGGCCGAATATAAGCCCTGCTGTCACTCGCGAGAGGCAATGGCGACCAGTCGATGGTCGCCTATTTTTCGTTCACTCGCCTTCTCCGTGCACTCGCGTGCCTGGCTGCATTACCCGCGCCGGCGTACGGCAGCGGACCGACTTTCCGCGCTGCCGGAGGCAATATGGTCGGCAAGGCAAGCGACCAAGCCTTTGCAGCCGGATACCCGGGGCCCATGGAATATCCATACCCGGCTCCCTGCGTGGCCGCAGGAGGTAGCAAGACATGAAACGCACACAAACATTCCTCAAGGGTGCGGCAATTCTCATCACCGCGCTTGGCATCGTCTCCTGTAGCGGCATGAGCCGGCGAGACACCGATACCGTGGCCGGGGCGGGCATCGGGGGCGTCGCGGGCGCCGTGCTGACCGGCGGCAGCGCCCTGGGAACCGTCGGCGGAGCAGCCGTCGGCGGCGTCGTCGGCAATCAGGTCGGCAAGTAGCAACAGCGAGCAACAGCGGCGCGATCTCCAGCGCGCCGATTCCAGGGACCCCTCCAGGGAGCCATCGTGAACTTCATCACCAGCGCCGGCCCGCTTATATCGCTGATCGCCGGAATCCTGATCCTCGTGATTCCCCGGCTGCTCAACTATATCGTGGCCATTTATCTCATCGTGATCGGCCTGCTCGGACTTTTTGGCGGTCACGTGCGCTGAGCTGGCACGGGGTCCTGCTTCCTGCCCGATTCCGTTCAGAGATGGATCAAACCCGCCGCGACGTTCACGCATAGCCCGAGCACCGCGATATTGAAGTAGAACGAGAGCACGGACTGCGCGAGTACCGCCTTGCGGATGGATCGCGATCTCAATGTCACGTCCGACGTCTGCGAGGTCACCGCGATCGTGAACGAGAAATACAGGAAGTCCCAATAATTCGGCTCGAGCGCGCTATCGGGAAAGCCGAGTACGGGATCATCGGCGCCGGACTGCGACTGGCTGTAGAAGAGCCGCGCATAGTGCAGCGTAAACAGGGTCGGAATCAGGAACCAGGCGCCGAACAGCGTCGCCGCGGTGAAGGCAAGATGCGCCAGCCCCGCGCCCGCCCACAGCTCCTTCACCGTCGCCAGTTCGAGCACGATGGCGGCAATGCTGGCGATCGCGGCGAGGCAAACGACCAGCAGGACCGTCGTGGCAGTCTCGTCCTCGCGAATGGCGATCTCCCTGACCATGTCCTGCGGCGCCCGGGCCATCAGCCACCACAGCAGCACGAGATAGGACCAGACAGCGATGTCCCAGCCGAGGATGACGCGCACCACGGGTCGCAGCGACCCGGGCGCCACCAACGCGGCAATGATGCCAATCACGAGCGCGATGGCGCCGCGTGGGCGGATTCGAATGAGTTTCGGGAGAGGGAGGACGGGCGTCATGCAGGCAAGTATACGGCCTCCCGCCCGGTGAGGCCTCTAGCCGGCTTCGTCAGGAACGTTATACGTTTCGCGCAGCGCCACGGTAAATGGCCGCAGCGCCTCCACGCAGGCGGTACTATTACCGCCCTCCATCTTCGAGAGGCTCCAGTTACATCCGCCCGAATCCGGCGCGTGCCAGAACACGTCGCCAAAACAGGCCCCCTCGCATTGGGTCATGCGTGCCTGCTCCGCGCGAATCATGGCGCGCAACTCCGCCTTGTGCTTGATCTGCCTGGGCATTCTCGTCTCCTTTTGGTCCGACACCTGACGCACGCTCACTGCCACGCGCCAGGTTTCGTGCAACGTTGCAAGGCTTTATCCAGAATACGCCGTTCGCTGCGCGACGTCCGATTTATCCCATCGGATCGCGAACGGGCACCGGCCTACCAGGTGGAAATTGCCTTTGGGGTGAACACCGGCAGTTCGATCCCGGCCGCCGGATCGGCCACCGCCTGGATTTCGACAAAGGGCGACTCTGATTGCACCCTGCCGAATATGGCAGCGAATGGCATGTCCGCGGCATCACGGCCGGTGCCGATGCGAAGCAGGCCCGTGGGGATCGATACGCCGGAGGGATCGAGCAGATACCAGCGGTGGGACAAATACACTTCCACTACCGCATGAAAATCCGGTGGGCCCAATGCCGGATCGGCCCCGTAGTCCAGGCTGCTCGACATGCGTGCCGGAATGCTCAGGGCACGGCAGATCCCGATCATCAGGTGGGCAAAGTCGCGGCAGACGCCGGTGCGTTCCACGATGGTATCGACCGCCGACGTGCGCTCGTTGGTGGAGCGCGAGAGAAATCGCACGTGGTTGCGCACCCACTCGCGAATGGCATAGACGCGCCCATAGCCGCGTTGCATGCCGCCGAATTCGCGCATCGCAAATTCCATCAGGCGGTCGGATTCGCAATAGCGGCTCGGCACCAGGTAGTGCAACACGTCGAACGGCAGCTCCGCGACCGGCACTTCCCACAAGTCATCGCCGTCGTCCAGCAGATGCTCGATATCGACGACAGCCTCATAGCAGACGGCAAGGCGGCCCTTGGGTGCGCGCAGCCTGAGCAGGCGGTTGCACAGCACCGGGTCCGTGTAGTGGGCGGCCTGGATCGATGGCGGAAACGTCAATTGCTCGGTGACGATGGACTGTCGGGAGGTCCTGGCAGCTTCAATGTTGAACAAGAAGTCCGCCATGGGATCCATGACCTCATACGACAGGCTCACCGAATATCGGAGGCGGTTCATCTCGGGCCCTTTATTGAAAGCAATCCGACGCAATGCAAATTGCCGGTGACAGCGCCCAGTGTACGCCCGGGCCAATTTGTAAGGACGTTAGGCTGGCCTGCAACGGACACCTATAGTGGTAGATGCAAGTGCGGGCACGGCCCGTGCTTCTGGCTTGCCTGCCACTCGTTTCCGGGACCTCCCCCTCGACAACGTCTCAGGACTGGTGACTCCTGAAGTCACTTATGGGGATTCCTGGAACTTTCATGCAACATGCCTTGCGGCGACATCTGGTCGCCCACTACCCCCGTCCCCAGGAAGACCTGTCGTTTGCCAGGACCGATGCCATCGACGTCCGGCGAACGGGACCCTTTGCGGCCGCGATGCCGATCTCAGGCCTGAGTGCTGCCTGCTTTTTCTTGCCAATGCGGGGCGGCTGGCAATCATTACCCATTCGCAATGGCCAATGGGTAATCCCGGCATTCCCGAAGCGGAATTCAAATCGAGTGAGGTAACACCATGCGTACGCTCCTGTATTTCAGGCTGAATGACATTGCCACGGCGAAGCTGGCGCAAGCCAGATTGGGCGAACTGGCCGCCACGTCGGAACGCGTCACGGGACCGTGGTTTGGTCAGCGCGACCGTCAGCCCGTTGAAGAACTGCCGAGGATCGAGATCGGCCAGACTACGTACCGCGAAGAAGCCGCGATCGCCGGGCTGTTTGCCGGGGCGGTCTTCTCTGCGCTGGCGGTCTTCCGCTACGGCGTCTCCGCCGAAGCCGGCACCATGTTCATGGCGACCGTGGGCGCTGCCGCGCTTGGCGCGGTGATCGGCTGGTGGATCGGTGGGTTGGTTGGCGTCCGGATAGGCCGCTTTGCACTGGGGCGGAAGAGTACCCAACTGGCACCGGGCCAGTTCCTGATGGTCGCCAGTACAGACTCGAAATCCAAGGAATCCGTGAAGCGGATGGTCAACGAACTGGGTGGCGTCAGCATCGACGAGCACAGTGACCTGATGCCGAACTTCAGGTGGGTATGACTACCCCGGAAAAAAACAAAACCCCGGAAGACCGCGATCTTCCGGGGTTTGCCGCCAATACAGATGTAGTGGCGGAGACGGAGGGATTCGAACCCTCGATCCAGGTTTTGGCCCGGATGCTCCCTTAGCAGGGGAGTGCCTTCGACCTGTATGCCTTGCTGCGCAAGGCTTTGCGGCTCGCTGCACTCGCCGCTCCCTCGGCCACGTCTCTAGGTTGACCCTTACACCACGCAGTCCGCGTGGGAGGCTTCAGTGTAGCAGTTTCCCTGATTCCTGCGTCATCGGGTCGCGGGCACAATTGCTCGCCCGGTGCCGTAGGCACGGGGTCACTTTCTGGCACCGAGGAACGGGGCGCAAAGCACCAAGTACCGTGCATCCACTTAAAAGGATGACGTACATGGGCACCATCATTGAGCGGCGCACGAAGCGCGGCGAAGTCAAGTTTCAGGCAAAGATTCGCCTCGCGGGCATGCCGATCATGTCCAAAGTATTCGACAGCCGGACGAACGCAGAGAGGTGGATCGCTGCTGTCGAGCCTGAGATGCGGGCCCGCTCTCGCACCGTCGCTCGGGAACAGGCCATAGCAAAGCAAGTCCGAGAATTCCGAGACAAGCCGCGCATAGTGGCTGACCTGTTGCATAGGAACCTCTGTGAAGTAACACCTTTCAAGAAAGGCGCGGAGGCAGAAGCCAATCACATGCGCAGCATCCTGAAGTCCCCACTCGCACGCATTCATCTTGAAAACCTGAGACGCAGTGACGTCCGAGATTACAGGGACCAGCGATTGCAGCAAGTCGCGTCCAGCACGGTCAACCGCGAGTTGAACATCCTGAACGCGGTGTTCAAGATGGCCGCCAACGAATGGGACATCGTATTCTGCAAAAGCGTCCTCACCACGGTAAAGCGGCCACCGAATCCGCCAGGACGAGTCCGCAGGCTATCGCGTGACGAAGAAGCCGCACTTCGCCATGCCGGCGAGGAAACGCGGAACCCCTACGTCATCCCCATCTTGGATTTGGCGCTGGAAACTGCCATGCGCCGAAGCGAAATCCTCGCGATGGAGTGGGAGCGCGTTAGCTTCGAGCAGCGGTCAGTTCAACTCATCACGACGAAGAACGGAACGCCTAGGGGCGTGCCCCTGTCGCGCCGGGCGATGGAAGTACTGCGCGCCTTGCAGCGTGTCACAGCGTATGAACTGGGCCACGACCACCCCGTTACTTCCGGGCCTGTATTCCCGGGCCTGACCGTCAACGCCTTCAAGCTGGCCTTCACACGCATGGTCAAGCGCGCCGGCATCGAGAACTTCCGGTTCCATGACACCCGGCATGAAGCCACCAGCCGATTCTTCGAGGACAAAGGCTTGCGGGAGATGGAAGTGGCGGCAATCACGGGCCACAAGGACATACGGATGCTGGCCCGATACACCCATCTGCAAGTTAAGGACCTGGCGGCAAAACTCGACTGAGTAGTCGGCTACGCAGCGCGGGGGAGCGTTACCCTGCACCCCGGAAAATTCGTGCATCCCCAAAAGGGCTTTCCCCTGCCCTGCCGCTCAACCAGTTTCACCCCGCAGGCGGCGCAAGTCGGCGTCCGGTAGTCGCCCTTAAAGGCTCGCGCCAGAAGCGTCGCCTGCTTGTATTGATCCAATGCTTGAATCCGCTCGACAATGGCTGCCCCGTCGAGCAACTGGATGCCGGCCCGCTCGGCGGACTCCTGTACCGGTCTACCAACATAGCCGGACAGCGACCAGAATACGCCGCGCCGAACCTTATGTTCGTGCATCACGCCCGCCAGCGCCCGAACCTGCTCCACTTTTACCGGCTTGCTCCATGCCTTGCACTGAACGACGGCAACTGGGGCATCTAGACCCGCCTTGTATAGCGTTGCGTCGATCCCGCCATCCGGTCCGTGTGGCACGGTCTTTACCATGAAGCCCATCGCCTCGTAGTACCAGACGCACAGAAGCTCAAATCGCTTCCACTCCAGCAGCTTTAGCGCATCAAAAGACCAGTCGTGGATTTCCTGCTCCGCTGCTTGCTGAACAGGTGCGGTCGGGCGGCCTGCTCCCTCCCGGGAGGGGGCTGCCTCGGTGCCAGCCGGCGAAACAGTCGCCGTCGTTCCTCGCTGTGCGCGGGGGCCTCGTGAGCCCGGCACATTTCGCGGCTCTGGCATGCTAGTCGGATGCGCATCTCCACTGTGATCTTGCCGGCGCTGGCGGACGTATGACATCAAGGCGACGCCGCAGAAAAGCAGCGCCGGCATCCAAGCCAGCCCGCGTATCATCATGGCGATGCCCAGCAGATAGCGGTTCGTGGCGAGCATCGACGGCAGTAGCCCGTGGAGAGCTATGTAACTGCCAATTGCAAGAATGCCCGATACCCACCAAGGGACATTCACCAGCACGTCGGCCAGCGACGGCTGCTTTCTCCTTCTACCCATTGACCCAACCTCTTTATCGTTCTGTGTTGACGCTACCTGCACGATCCAGCCGCAGCCGACTACGGAATTTAACTGATAAGGCGACACTTAGGAATGCACCCCATGCACCACCCCACGCCTGAGGGGCTGGCAAATTCAATAACCTAGCGTAGCGTTGTCAGCCATTTTCAGCACGGCGCACTTGGAGGCAGGGGTCTCTGCCTACACTACTTTACGGACGACCGCCCTACCCCCGTGGTATGGATGGTATTCAATACTCATTTCCGGAGCGAAATGGTGAAGATGTTTCTTGAAGATGCTTTTATTGACTTAGACCGCGCAGAAAATCATGCGCATGCATTAAAGGACGAAAACTTAGGCATCCATGAATACGAGGAACACTTTGATCAGTTTCTGCGCTACATCAATAGCGCATGGGAGAAATCTGTTCATGAGTTAGTGGAAACCATGCGCGATGATTTCAGGGGAGACATCGATAGGGACGCCTCGGAGGAAGCGCGAAAGAGTGACCCCCTTATTCACTACATAAAAGTCGCACGAGACCAGCTTTCTCATCGCCAAGGTGTCCTCTGGCATTCAGGGCATGGGAAACCCCCAATCGGGGCGGGCCGTTTAATACAGCGGGGCGGAAGCTATCTTGTTCGTGACCGGAACAGTTATGCGGCGGCGGTACTACCCACACTCTCTTTTAATTTCGTTGGCGGTGAAACCGCGCTAGTCGGAATAATGGAAAGGGTGAAGGGGGAGCTTGTCCCTCTGCCGGTCCCGACGATGCACCGCAATAAGCCGTTGGAGAGCAATGATCCTACGACCAGTGTACTACTGACGCTAGAATACTATGGAAAAATACTCACCAACTGGGCCAACAAGTACCGTGAGAAATGGATACCGCCAATACCTAACTGACCTTCAATGTCGCATCTTCCCCTTTAGAGGCAGCACACTCCCGCAGCCGAAAAAGGAAAAGCCCCGCCGAAGCGGGGCCTTAAAGTGACGATTACTCGTCTTTGAGGGAGTTGGCGATGTAGCTGCCGGGGATGGTGTTCGCCCCCGGGACCATCCGCCACGCCTTGCGGAATTGGCGCTGCCAGTCCACGGGGTCCGTACCTGATACGGACTGCCATGCGCCGGAGGTAAGCGCGGACACGCCACCCGTCACGTTCGACAGGTAGCCCATCGCGGCGACCGGCGATGAGCCGGAGTGCGACTGGCCGCCCAGCAGGAGGTTCATCGCGTCCATACCGTCTGCTGCCATGCCGCTCATGTTGAACATGACCATGATGCCGGACAGGCCCTTCATGCCGGAGAAGTTGTCCTCGATGTACTGCTCGCGCTGCGACGACGACATGCCCATCGTGTTCGCTTCCAGCTTGGCCCGGTAGATCGCGGCGGCGAGGCCGAGGCCCACCACAGCAGCCGAGGCGGAGTTCTGGTCCCCGATGAACGCATTGCGCATGGTCTGCTTCTCCGACGCCAGGAATCCGAAGCGGCGGAATTGCCCCAGCACGCGGCCAATGGTCGTCTCGGCAACCCAGCGCGGCGACTCACCGACGTAGGCCCGTTGCAAGGCTTGGCCGGTGGCGCGCTGGGTGGCGGCCACGAGGTCGTCGGCGGCAGTCTGGTCCCACTGGTCCCACTTGACGGCCTCGCCGCGCTTGCGGCCCGGCTCGTGCAGTTCCAGTTGTTCCTTGATGCGCGCCACGCGGTCTGCGGTCAGGCCCATGTCCTCCAGTCGGGCAGCGCCCACGCCCTTGCCCGTTCGGATGGTGTCGATCAGGTCATCCACCATCACGGGCACCATGCCGTCGTGCAGCTTCTTGGAGATGAAGTGCATCCCCGACAGGTGACCCACCGCCGATGCAGCCGACTGGCCGGCGCGGCTCCAGAACGAACCCTCTGCCAGCCCGCCAGCGGCGTTCGGCAGGACGGAATCCGTCGTCTGGTTGAACAGGCGCGGGTCATGCACAAGCACGCCCGGGGCGAACCCGCGCAGCGACTCCATGAGGCCGGCGTCCTTCGTGAAGCCCCGGCCCAGCACCTTGAACATGCCGGACACGCCAGTAGCCGTGATGACCCCGGCAGCGTCCGCGATTGCGTTTAGGCCCAGCTTACCCATCATGGCCGCGTATGCGCCCTGCTGGAGCAGCTTGGCCGCGCCGAACTCGTCGCCGCGAAGGTCGCCCTTTAGGCTGCGGATCAGGAAGTCGATGTTGCGCATGTCCTCCGGGCCAGCGCCGTCGCGGATCAAGGCTTCCTTCATGCCGTCGATCTGCGACTCGTCACCCAGCCCACGGCGGGTCAGTGCGATTTGCCCGGCGTGCTTGCCGGAGGCGCTGTCCACCATGCGCCCGATGTCCGAGTCGATGAAGTCCAGCATACGCACGCCGTTGTGCCCGGCCAGTAGGTCAAACTCAGTACGGGTACGGTCCTTGCGGATTTCGTTCAGCTTCTTCTTGAACTCGTCCGCCAGGGCGTTCGTCACCGCGCTGCCCCGGTGGTCGTCCAGCAGCAGTTGCTCGGCAATCGCAGCAAGGTGATTGTCGTTGCGTGCGATGCGCTCCTCGGGGCTGCGCATGACTTGCTTGAGGTAGTTGTCGAGCAAGTGCTCCACCTTGCCCGCCAGCGCCTCGCGCATGGTCGCTACTTCCTCCGCACTGGTTGCCTTCTTCGCGGCCTCGGCCAGTGCAGGCTCTACTACCTTGGCGGTGTACTGGTCACGGAACAGTTGCTTCAGCGAGTTCCACTTCGCCGGGTCCGCGTTGTGCGTCTCGTGGATGGCCTGCCAGTCCCAGCGGTACGGCATGTAGCCCTTGAACCCGGTCTTGCCGATGGCCGTGGAAACCGTGTCGCCTGCCTCCTTGCCTGCCTCGTGGATGTTGCCCCAAAAGCCGTCGAGGTGCTTGCCCAGCAGGACCACGTTGCGGTCGTACTTCGACTCCTCAAACGCCACGCCATCCTGATGCGCCTTGCGGGCGGCGAGGCGGTACTCGGCCACCTGCCTGCCGATGCGCTTCTCGGCGGTGCTGCTGTAGCCGACTCGGTAGCCCAGCAGTTCCTTGCCCGTCAGCATCCCCGGCAGGACGCGCTTGTAGACTTCGAGGAACGGCTGGCGGAAGCCGTGCTTCAGGCGTTCCATGTCCAGCGCCGCCGAGTTGGCGTGCTGGCGGTTCAGGCCGCTCGCGTCCTCGGCCAGCATCGAGGCAACCATGCGCACGCCCTTCGACGTGCTGCGGGCCAGCGTGTTGCCCACGGAGTCCAGAATGCCGGCGACAGCCTTGGGCAGTACCTTGGCGCGGGCTGCGCTGGAGTACCACGCCTCGGCGCGCTGCGCGGCCACGCCCCGCACTTCCTGATGGTCGGCAATGGCCGTGGCCCACTTCTGCGCGTTGACGCCGAGTGCCAGGTCGTCGCGTTGCACCGGGGCGGCCTCGCGGGAGTAGCGGTTCTGGATGTCCAGATGCTCGTTGCCGAACAGGACGTAGTTGGAGTTGCGCACCGGGCCGCCACGGCTGCGGCCAGTCTCGTAGGCGACACCATGCACGCCGGCCTTGTTCAGCGCCTCCGACGCGGCCTTCTGGCTGCCAAGCTCGCGGGACAGCCGGGAGTACAGCGTCGCCCCGGTCGTGTCGCCGTCGAACTTGATGCCGGCCTTCTCCAGCAGCTTCGCCACCTTGCCCGACACCGGGGCCGTCCAGTCCAGCATACGCTCGCGGACGGTGTTCACGCGGAGCCGGTACAGCCCGCCGTCCTCCGCCTTCAGGCCGCGTCGCTGCGCTTCCTTGTTGCGGTAGTCCAGCGCAGTGCCCCTCTCGCTCGTCACGTAGTGGCCCCAGCCGTAGCCGGCGTTGCCCTCGCCCGTGCCGCTGTGCTTCAGGTCGAGCTGGTCGATACCCTTCACAGGGCTACCGTGCCAAACGTGGGGGAACGTGGCGTCAGCCGACAGGCGGCCATCGCGGCGGACGTTCTCCAGAGAGCCGCGCACGTAGGCGATAGCGTCAGCCGTCGTCACCTGCATGTTGCGGAAGGCGCTGATGTTGTCCCGCAGCCAGTTGCGAACCTGCGCGATGATGCGCTTGACCACGGGCAGGTCCGGGTGCTTCTCAACGAGGTAGCCCAGCGCCTCCTCCAGCTTCAGGTGATTCGGCGTATCTCCGGGGACGCGGGCCAGCGCCTCGCGCACCTTCGGGTCGGCGGACTGCTCCAGGCTGCCCAGAACGCGATGGTAGTTCTCGGTGCCGATGCTGCGCTCCAGCCCGTAGTGGACCCCCACCTCGTGCATGATGAGGCCCGTCGGGTTCTTCACGTCCTCGGTGGAGAGGCGGTCACGGATGACGTACACCTTGTCGTCCTGCGGCGAGTAGAAAGCCTTGGCATCCTCGGGGATGTCCACCCCGTACTTCGCATGGAACGGCGAGGCCTCGCCCAGCGCAGCGGCGTTCGGGACTTCCACTATTACACCAGCGTCGTGCAGTTGGTTGTACCGCTCGTCCTCCAGCGTGGATACGGACTTGTACGTGCTGGCCGGCGTGTTCTCGGCGGACTCCGCGGACTCGCCCTCGGCGCGTGCCTTGGCATTGTCGGCTTCCGCCTTGCGGGCTGCGGCCTCCTCTGCGTCGGCCAGCGCCTTCTCCATCGTCGGGCGGCCTGCGCCGTCCGTCGTGGCTTCGCCGGCCAGCGGGTTCTTCGCCGGCACGTCGTTCAGGTCGGAACCGATCAGGCCCTCGTTCGGCAGCGCGCTGCGCTGCGCCGGGTCAACCGGGTCCATCACGTTGCGCTCGGCCACCCCTTGCAGGTCTGCGCCAGCGGCGCGTTCTGAGGGGTCCGGAGCGTGCGGGCCGGCAGGATGGATCAGCCCACCCAGCGCGCCCAGAGCCGCGCCCGTCATCGCCTGCTGAAGCAGGGACGCGGTGTCGAGGTCTTGGTTGCGGACTTCGCGCATGGCGACTTCCGTTGCCACGTTGCCAGCCGCACCGGCAGCGGCCTCGTACAGCAGGCCCGTCGAGCGGGCGGCCACAGCGCCGCGTGCGACGTTGACCACTGCGCCCGCGCCCAGCGTGGCGGCCAGCATGGCAGGGTCGCCCATGCCGGCCGCGAACTGCGCGGCCTTCGTGGTGAATCCGGCCACGCCGTCCGTGTTGGCTGCGCGGCTCAGGAAGTCAGCGCGCTCGATGGCGTTCGCCATGCGCTGCGACCAGTCGTTGTCGGACACTGCGCCCAACACGTAATTGCGGAGGTCGTCATCGCCCCACACAGCCGGGGCTTCCTGCTGGATGGACTTGATCTGGTCGTCGCGGATAGTCCAGCCGTCCGTCGCCTTGTCCTGTGTCCAGGCATCCTTAAGCGTACCGGCCAGCGTGTCCCAGTGGGCCGCCTGCCCGAACGCCTCCCACGTCGTCGCCTGATGGGTCACAGCCGCAACGTCAGCGAAGGACTCTTGCTCGGCGGCGTCGAGGATCGACGTGTCATGCGGCCCAATCGGGCCGGCACCGCTTGCCGAGTTCTTGGTGACGGTCGCCGTCACTGCGCCCTTCAGGCGGTTGCTACGGTCCAGCGCCTTCGCAACGTTGCTCATGCCCGCCTGCGGCATCTGGCTGGGGCCGTCCGGGTCGTCGCCGTAGATCGTTGCAACGTAGTTGTTCGTCTCCGGGTTGTCCCACTTCGCCGGATCCCAGCCTGAGTTATAGGCGCGCAGCGCATCGGGGACGTTGCCGAACATTGTGAGGTTCTGCCGCATTACGTGGCCGTGGGCGGCCAGCGCGTCGTCAAAGTTGGTCGGGTCGATGCTCCGGCCCATCTGCTCCTGCACCTTCGCCAGCGTGGTCGGCATGAGTTGCGCGTACCCATAGGCACCCCGTGGCGAAGTCGCCGTTGGATTCCATCCGGATTCCTGCGTGATCTGCTTTGCCGTCAGCCCACGCGGGAGGCCGAGGTCTGCGTCCTGGCGGTAGGTCTTGTCCAGTTGCTCCTGAGTCGGGGTGTACTTCATGTAGTTCTCCTAGTAGGAAACGGTCATTGCAGGGCGCACTCATTGAATGCGCCCCACCCTGCTCGCTCGATTTAGTTGAAGCCGTATGCCTCGCCGTACAGGCGTTCGCTATCAGCCTTGGGGCGAGTGCCCTGCTCCTTCGTGATGCGGTCAATCTCGGCAGCGACACGTTGCGGGTCCAATGTCACCGTCGTCGGCCCCTGCGTCGCAGCCTTCGTCTTGTCCTTGGGGAACAGGGCCAGGAACAGCACGCCGTTACCGACTTGCGCGCCGCTGCGAATCACGTAGTCGTCGGCACTGAAGTTCGCCATGTCGCCACCCTTGCTGCGGACGCCTTCGGTAAGCCGCGAGTTCACCACCGACTTCACAGCGTCCTGATACACACTGGTACTCTGCACGCCAGCGCCGGGACGCAGCCGGTTCACCGCAGCGTGCAGCGATGGGTCGCCATCCACGTTGCGCTGGGCCGGGACAATGGTGCCGGGGAGCATGTCGGCGTTGCGCACGACATCGGCCAGCTTCAGCTTCGTCGCCACCTTCAGGTCGACGTTGTATGCCGAGGCGTACCGCACCGCGTCCCGCTCCACCGCCCCTGAGAGGTTCGCCACCGTCTCATCGGTCAGCTTGTACTTCGTCAGAGTGCCGGGTCCACCGAAGAACGGAACAAGCTGCTTCAGCCAGCCGGGGTTCTCGGCCTGCACCACGGCACGGATTTGCCTTCGCTCGTCCGACGAGGCCGACAGGTCGGGCCGCCCGTGCTGCATCGCCATGCGGTACTCCACCACCTGCTTCGGGTCGCTCAGGTCCGTGCCGCTGTTCAGGAAGCCGACGACCTTGGCCGCCTTCTCGGAGCCGATGTAGTTCGCCAGCGCCTCCGGCCCGTTGTCACCGGCTTTGTAGAGGTTCTGGGCGTACTTGATAGCTTGAATCTGCGTCGGCGTGGGCGCGGCGCTACCGCCCGTGAGGAAGCCGTTGACTCCCGTACTCAGGATCATGCTGAACTTCGGGCTGCGCAGCTTCTCCTCCACTGACACCTGGGCGGCGCGTCGGAAGTAGTTGGCAGTGCGCACCGGGTCGCCGCTCCCAACTTCCGTGTCGAACGTCAGGTTCATTGCGTCAGCCGCTGCCTTAGCGTCTAGCTCCAAGCCTTTTAGCCCCGCATAGTTTCCAGTTGTAAACGCGGTGGAGGCGGCATTCGCCGAATCAAGGTATCTGTTGTCGCCCGCCGTAGCGGCGGCTGCGGCCCGTCGCATCGCCTCCCTGCCCGCCATCCACTCCTTATGCAGCGCGGCCCGCTTCGTGTTGTTGATGTACGGCTCGCCGGCCCCTGTGCGGTTGGCGTACTGGTCGTTGTACCCGTCGATCACTGTGTCAAGTTCCGTCAGCGTGGAGATGCCGGTGGCACCGTGCGTCAGGTTGAACTCGAAGCCGGCCATGTTGTTCGTGATGCTGGTGATCGCGGGGTTCTTCTGCGCGTCCTTCATCACGAACTGCGGAAGGCTGGCTTCGATGTTCTCGCGCACCTTTACGTCCAGCTTGTTCCACAGCGGGCTGCCCTTGATCGCCTCGTAGTAGTCGAAGTTCCCGTTCTGGAGGTTCGCCACAAGGGACTGCGCCATGCCCTTGTTCCACGAGTCGTCCGACTGGCCCGGGGCCTGCGCAGCGGATTGCCATGCGTTGTCGTAGGCCGCAATCTTCTCGATGGAATCCCACCCTGCGGAGTTGGCCTGTCGAGCGGCCTTCAGCCCCTCCCCAATGGACAGGTTCAGGTTGGTCTGCTTGTCCTGCATGTCCTCCTGCTGCCACTTCAGGTGCTCGCGCATGTGCGTCTTGAGCATCGGTCCCCACCCCTCGGCCAGCTTCGCCTGCACCGTGGCGTCCACAAGTGGGTCGCCTGTGTTGCCGATGCTAGTGGCCTGCTGCACGAGGAACTTGCGGACTTGATCCGGGGACTGCTTACGCAAGTCCTCCATGTTGGACAGGAACCCCGTCTCCGCTTGCTGAAGCGCGGTCGTGGCGGTCATGGCCTGCGCGCCCCGCACCGTGGCGGACGGGCCGAAGATGTTCATGTACCAAGGATCGTCCTTCTCGATCTGCTGGAGCGACTGCCCCTGCGCGACCTTGGACATGCCCTCGAAATACTGCTCCTTCTCCATGCGCTCGACGTAGGGGCGCAGTGCCCCGTCCGCCAGCTTATTCAGCGCGTCCAACGTCTTGAGGCCCGTCGCAGCCACGCCGTTCCAGTCGGTAGGCATAAGCTGCGCGCCCACGGCCTGCGGCGCTGCGCCAGCCCCACCACCGTCAATGCTGGTAGCCGGACCACTCACCTGTACCGCGTCTTGAAGAACTACCTGCCCGCTTGAATCGAGGGCGAAGGAATCGGGAATTGCCATTGTGAAACTCCGTGTATGAGGTGCGCCGGATCAGGCGACACACTGAAAATGAGAACCCCGGCGCGCAGCCGGGGCTTGAGGGTGAGGAGGTATAAGGACGCTCGGCCCGTGACCGCGTGGCGTCTAGCCCGGGAACGCTTCGCAACCTGCGATGACGTGGGAGACAACTTCCGGTGACACGTTGTACTTGCCAGCGAGTTCTTGCTTGCTCATCCCAGCAAGCCTGTCCTCGATCATGGCGGCGTTTCGCCGGTATGCGTGTCGCTGCGCCACCTGAAGGTCAGCTCGCCGCTGTGCCGCCTTGTCTCGTCGGGCTTGTTGCCTCCTCTTGGCTTGTGCCGCCGCATCCGGCCTCGGGGTGTTGGCGGGGCGTTGCATCACTCGCCGGCTCCCTTGTCGAGCGTGGCACGTTCGGCATTTGACTTGCGGCCCGGCTTCTTGCGTGCGGCCCATGTCGGCAGATAGCCGGTCAGCTTTTCCGTGAGTCGCCGGTATTGGCCCACGGCATTGCGATGCTCGGAGATGCGCTCGAAATAGGCGCGCTCGCTGATGTCGTGCTCCAGCGGGTGAATGTTGGTGTCGCTCATGGCTACTATCCTCAGTCAACAGACCATCCAGCACGGCGCAGCACCTCCACTAGCGCGGGGTATTGTGCTGCAAGCTGGAACAGTCGGGGTGTGTGAACTGCCCGCAAATCGGGGCATTGAAGGGGCGGGGGCTGGACAACTTCCAGCCGTCCGTCCGGGTGCTCGTGGGCGGTGATGTCGCCCTCAATGATCGCTTTGTACTCGCCGGCTCGGATGCGCCTGCGCACGTCCTGCTGATCCAGCCAGCCGTCTCGGCTACGCTTCCCGCCGAAGTACCCACGGCCAGCCCGTATGCTTTCCCACACGGCGGCGGGGCGGTGCCTGGTACTCCAGCACTCCCAGCACGCACGGTCATAGACGCGCCAATACGGGCTGCCACAGCGCGGGCACAGCGTCTCGCTCCAGAAGCGGCCCAGCCCCGCCACCAGGGCATCAATGCGGGACGGCTCGGTGCGCTTCCGTAACTCGTCGGCAAAGGCCTCGTCTCGGCGTGCTACGTCCCGGTGGCGGCGGGTCAGTACCCGCGCTCTCGGCTGGATGCCGTGCAGTGTCCAGCGGGCGTCATACTTGCGGGTGCCCTGTCCCTTTGGCATGGTCAGTGCGGCCCGGATGGCTGGAATGCGTCCGATAGCGTGCTGTACTCCGGCAGCCACGGTCGCGCATTCCGTAGCGACGCCCATGCCTCCAGCGTCATCGCGTGATGCTTCTCCGCCGACTCCCGCACGGCGTCCTGTAGATCACGGATGCTCTTAGCGACCTTGGCTGGAGGCAGTACCTCGGCCCGCTTCGTCAGTTCTTCCAGGGTGGCCCGTGCGACCGCTGCCGCGTCGCCGGCCATGAACTCCCCTACGCCGACACCCAATAATGCGAGGGCTGCCACAAGCGGCACATCTGCCCCAGCAATGCGGATGGACAGGTCGCTGTGAGGAAGTCCCGTAGCCATGCGCTCACGCTGCTTGTACTTGTGCGCCCTGCCGTCAATCTCGATACCCGTGGCGGTGTACCGGACCCGACCTGCGGACTCCTTGCCGCCCAGCACAGCGCGCTTGATGTCGGAACCCCTGCGGATCGGTGCCCGGTAACCGTGGGCGGCGAGGATCGCGGCGGCCTCGTCGGAGGCGCTGCGGGACAGGGGCTTGGAGAATCGCTTGGCGTCGAACGCCTTGCACAATTCCATGTGCCCGGTCAACAGCGCGGCCAGCGTGGCGTTCTTCAGCTTCGCCTTGCTCGGCGTGGTGGCAAGCAATTCCGCGAGGACGGCCGCCCACCCGGCGCTGCCATCGTCCAGCGTTACGGCCCCGAACACACGCACCTTCACACCCTTTGCCTCGGCGACTTCCTTCGCTTCCTGTATTGCTGCGGCCACGCTGTTGCGGGCTTCAGCGAACGTCATGCCGTCGCCTTCGGTAACAGCGGCGAGGGCGACGGATTGCTCCAAGTTGCTTGACTGGCTCATTGTTCTCCTTGGATTGTGGGAGGCAAAACTACCCCCTCGAAACACGGCGAAATCGCCTATTGGTGACTACCCCTCCCCCGCTGCTGCGTGTGGAATCAGGTCGGTTGGTCCCGCCTTGCCTTTTAGGTCTGACGACACGCCCCTGACCCCGAGCGGGCGTTTCTCTATCTCGGTCAGAGGACGAAATGAGGGACGCGCATTTCCCGCGCCCAAGAAAAAGGGCCGGCCCGTAGACCAGCCCCTCGGCAATCAACCCGGCGCGGGCCAGCTTGTCTCAGACCCGGATGAAGTGCGAAACGTGGTGTCTCGCCGCTTCGTCCCCGGTGTCATCCGTGATGATGAGGGAAGTTCCGATTACGGCTCGGACGTGGTACGTTTGGCCCAGCGTCAGCCAATCCTCCGCGTCCTCCACATCGATGCACAGAACCGTGTCTCGGGGTGCCGGCGCATTGCCCCGCCCGGCGCGTCTCGCGTCAATCTCGGCCAGCGAGTACTTGTCCTCGGCCTCGTCATCGAACCCGGCCATTACGGACGGCAATAGGCAATGATCGGCAGGGGCGGCGCTGGCGAGGAAATCCCGCGCACAGGCGTTGCGCCAGTCCCCCAAGACGGCACCTGTCGGCATCGCCTTACGCCCTGCGGGCCAGTATGCGGCCCACAGTTGGCCCACGTTGTAGGCGGAATCGTGGTCGGCTTGCGGTCGAGCGTCGCCCGGGTTGGAATGAGCGGTGCGGGCGGTGTGGGGTTCTGCGTGGCGCATGGTGCGGCCTCCTTTGGGATGGTGGAGGCCCGCCGTGCATCGGCCAAGATACGGGCGGCGGGCCGAAGGCGGGGTTGGCCGACCGGCCCCAAAGGATACCGGCACACCCGAAGGTGCCCCCGCCTCGGCCCGCCATTGAGAAGGACGTGCAGAGGCAGCGCACGGATGATAACGCCGCGCATAGCGGCTGTGCGTCTTTGGGTTCCAGGCGGCCAAGCCCGGTCGCGTTTGTCTACGCGAGGTCCGCATCCTAGGCTGTCGCGCCCCGCCTCATCAACGAGAATCGGTGTACCCGCGCCGGGCACATTGGAGGGCAGGTGACACACGGAATCCCCCGCGTTCTCTCGCTGTATCTACTCGGGAGAAATACAAGAAATGGCTCAACCACGCGGGTTTGCGGGCAGGCGAAGTGAGGGAAATTCTCGGGCGAGGACGAGGCGTCGCCCACCCCTTGTGTCAACTGCCCGGACGTTTTTGTAACAGCGCGCCGAGTCGCCGGTTTACAACAGTCTGTACGGGTGGGGCGCGTCGGGGCGCACGGCACTAATGCTCTCGCCACGTATCGTTCGCCAATGCTGCGGCGGATTGCTTCTCTGCGGCCTCAAGGATGGACATTTCGTGCGGGTCGGTAGGTCCGAGACCACTGGCGGCGTCCGCCTGCACGATCTCACGCCCCTTGCCATTCAGGCGGGCGGGTCGTCTAGCGATTTGGGTCACATCGGACGGCAATCGCTCCCCTACCGGAGACGGACTTGCAGGCGGAGCTTCATCCTTGAACACCCATTGCGTTGCCTTCTGCCGCTGTCGTTCTACATCGTGCCGCCTCTCCGCTTCGGCCTGCTCCGCAGCTTCGCGCCGTGCCTTCCCTATCTCTCTTGCCTTGTGCCTCTCCGCCTCGAAAGGGGCGGCCAAGGTCCGGTACTCCGGGTCCGCCCGAAGCTCCGGCCAGAAGACTGCGACGAACAGGTTGCCGTCTATCTCTCTCGGCGAGAGAGGGTCGGCAGAAGCCTCCCCTTGCGCCCGCGACTTGATACATGTAGGCAGGATGGTACGGAACACATCGTAGGTGCTTGGGCCCGTCGTATCGCCACTATCGGAGCGCGCCGCCGCCAGCTTTGCGGCAGGGGACATCTTGGAAACCATGCAGCGCGCCAGCGTCTCCTGTGCCGCCACTCTGCTGTCCTCTTGCTCTTTCCTCAGGACGAGCCCGATTGCAACGACGAAGGCCAAGGCAAGAGAGGCGCCGACCACGGCGCGGCGTGCCCAGCGGAGAATGGATAGCTTCATAGGATCTCGGCAATGTCATGTCAGCGGCACATTGTCGCCCATGATCCACTCGCACGCACTGTGTGCGAAGTCGCTATCCTCCTCCCGCTGCTGCTTCCGCACCGTTGGAAACTATGCCCCCGCCTCCAGCCGCCCCAGCGTCCTCTGAAGCTGCGTCAGGTGCCACGCACCGCCCGTGCTCGTACGGATGCCCAGCGCGTTCAACTCCTCGACCATTGCCCGCCGCGTGAGGCCACGGGACAGCATCCCCTCCAGCACGCCGCGCAGCTTCTCCGCGTACCCGTCCGCCTGCTGCTGCCGCTCCTCCAGCTTGGGCTTGAGATTGGCCGCGCCTGCCGTGCCGAGCTTCACCCCGCGCTCCTTCGCCGCTGCCAGCGCGGCCTTCGTGCGTGCGCTGATCTGGTCCCGCTCCCACTCCGACATGACGGCGTGCATCTGGATCATCACCTTGTTCGCCTGCGGCATGTCCGCTGCCACGAAGTCCACGCCGGTCTCCAGCAGCCCCGAGATGAAGTGGACATTGCGGGCCAGCCGGTCCAGCTTGGCGATGACCAGCGTAGCGCCCTGCTTCTTGCACAAGGCCAACGCCTCAGCCAGCTTGGGCCGCTTCGCCAGGGCGTCCGCCCCCTTGCCGGTCTCCACCTCCGTGAACTCGCCCAGCACCTCCCACGCCCCGCCGTTCAGGTACGTCTCCACCAGCTTGCGCTGTGCCTCGATGCCCAGGCCGGAGGCTCCCTGCTTCTGCGTGCTGACCCGGTAGTACGTGACGAACTTCCCTTGTTCCATGTCTGTTCACCTCGCAAATCGTTCGTTTAATGTGTGTACAGATCAATTGTTGGTTCCCCCGCTGGCTTGTGTCAAGGGCTTTGCATTGGGCGTGGCGGCGTCCCCCTCGCCGTGCGTCAGCGGTATGGGCAGTGAGAGTGCCCGCTCCGGCTGCCGCTTGCACTCCGCCTCGGGGCGGCGGCTGGCGGCATGGTGCGGGACGCTGGCCGCGCTGGCGGCGACTCCCCATCGTGGCCCTCCCCCGCCGCCCCACCCCTGCTGATTCCGCCGCGTTTCGACCTGGGGGCACACGGGGTAAATCGTCCTCGCGTACGCGGCGTGTCTCCCCGCGAAAATGTCGATCAAATTTTCGGTCGACACCTCAATAACGGCTATACTAATCAGCACTTCGATGTAAAACGAAGAAAAAAGATGGGTAAATCCGAGTCTCTACCCAGAAGGAGCGTCACTTGAATCTGCAAGTTGTTCAGCGTCCGATGAAGGACCAGCTTATCCAGTACATCGCGTCGCGGACGCCGGCTATCTTCTTTCAGCGCGTCGTGGAAGAAATTGAGGCGGCGCACTTTGCCGCGCACCAGACCGCAACCACGTTTGAGGACCCTGAACGGTTCCGGGTGCAGCCGCAGCTTCAGCACTACGGCTCCAGCGCGGCTCTCCGCAAGGCAGGCCTGGCAGCAGGGATGGAAGTTGCCGCACCACACACGAAGCCCAAGGGGGAGCGGTTCAGCCTCGTCGCTTGTGGCGAGATTCGCTTCGGGCAGATTTGCGTCCCCTTCAACAACTGCATTCCTCGATCAGCAAAGCATCGCAAGGTACTTGCGTCTGTGAATGAGGCGCTTGAACCGGCCCATGCCGACCTGTTCAGCGGGCCCACTAAAGCGATCCCGGAAGGTTTGGGTTGTCTTATTGTGGCTGTCCGCCAGCACAAGGGCGAGTCCCAGTCGGTCCCCTTCAGTGTCATGGTGGGGGTGCCCTATACCAATCTGAAGGACTGGCATCTGTTCGTCCCTGTTTCGGAGGTCATGGCTGCATACCATCCCGCCGAGCAGATCGAGGTGCCGGACTTGGCGTTCGCCACGCTGAAACGCCGCATGCGCGGCTCTGAAGGCTAAAAATGCGCACTGGAGTTACAGGCTTTCAGCCTGAACGCCTGACACAGGCCCGCCTCTGCAATGGGCTAACGCAAACCGCGTTGGCCGCCAAGGTTGGCCGGTCGTCGGGCACTGTTTCGAAGTGGGAGAAGGGAGATCAGGTTCCCGAGGCGGACGCCCTAGAACGTCTAGCCGAGCACCTCGGAATGCCCAGCTCTTGGTTCCTTGCCAAGGTGCCGGAGTACGGTGACAAGGTTTGCTTCTACAGGAGCACAGCCGCCGTCACAAAGGAAGCTCAAACGATCGCAGACATACGACTGAAGTGGCTAAACGAAATCAGCCTGATCCTGCAAGAATGGGTGGATTGGCCTGTCGTCAATGTCCCTCGGCTGGGTGCGAACGACCACCTGAAGATTACCGACGCCGACATTGAACAGGCAGCGGCGGAATGCCGCCGCACGTGGAATTTAGGTCTAGGCCCCATCTCGGATGTAGTGCTGGCGATGGAGAACGCCGGTGTTATCTGTGTGCGGGAGGAACTAGGCTTCACGCGCATGGATGGTGCCTCTCAATGGTTCGACACAGATGGGCGGCCATACGTATTCCTGGCGGCTGACAAGGCGAACGGCGTGAGGAGCCGATTCGACGCTGCGCATGAACTAGGCCACCTAGTCTTGCACCGGGACATCGACAACATCGAGTTCCAAACGCGCTACCCGGAAATCGAACGCCAGGCGCATCTGTTTGCCGCCGCGTTCCTGCTTCCAGCGGAAACGTTTGCCGCCGAGTTAATGCGCCCTAGCCTGGATACCTTCGTCGCACTGAAGGCTAGGTGGAAGGTGTCGATAGGCGCGATGATTATGCGATGCAAGCAACTCGACATCATTGACGAAGACTATGCTGTCCGCCTGTGGAAGAACTACAGTGCTCGCGGCTGGCGCAAAGGTGAGCCTCTGGATGAGCGTGTGGGCTTCGAGCAGATTCGCCTACTCCCCCGCACCGTCAATTTGCTCCTCTCCGATGGCGGCCTGACCAAGGATGGACTATTGGACGCCATCGGCTTCGGTGCGACTGCCACCGAGCCACTGTGCAGTTTGCCTGCGGGCTTCTTTAGCCAGCAATCAAGCGTGTCCTCGCTGGAAGCAGTGCGCCTGAAACGCGAGGCTCCTGCCATCGGGCAAACTTACTCGGATACTGGTGCACAGGTATTCACGTTTCCCCCGAAGAGATAGCATCAACGGCCACCGGAGCTAGTGAGGACACAACAATGGACGAACAAACGGGATACCGGCTGCTAGGGTTGAAGGATCAGATTGTCGAGCACTTCAATGCCGGACACTGGGAGGAACTCGCACTGATTTCCGGCCACGCGGACGTGATACATAATCACAGCCGCCTCCTGCGCAGCCTAAGCTTTGGCGACGAGGACTACGAGGGAAACGTCATCCAGGTTCTCCGCCAAATCCTGTCGCGTGATCCCACAAAGCTCGACGTAATGGAGACATACGTGAATAAAAAGTTCGGCGTTGACGTGAACGCTGAGTACATTTCCTCTGCCCCCTCGGAGCGGAAAATCACGTTCGCACCGAGCGTGTTTCAAATCCCGGACGGGCCGATCCGGGCAGATCAGGTTGCGGTGATGATGCCGTTTGCTCCGAACTTCACGCCGGTCTATGACGCCATTAAGAAGGCCGCCTCTCCCAACTTCGAATGCGTTCGCGCAGATGACATCTGGAATCACTCGACGTTCATTCAAGACATCTTTTCGTTGATCTATTTGTCGGCAGTGGTGGTCGTGGATTTCACCGGTAAGAATCCCAACGTCATGTATGAGACGGGGATCGCACACACACTCGGCAAGCATGTTGTTCCGATCACCCAGTCCTTGTACGACTTGCCCTCCGACATGCAGCACCATCGCGTACTGAAGTACCTACCGAACAACGAAGGCTTGCGCGCACTAGAAGAGAGCCTCGGTAAGAAGCTGGACAGCCTTGCGCAAACCGACAGCACACGCTTCTGATTCGACCGAAATACGTCACCAGTTCCGCCACCTTCCACCTACCAGATAACAGGTGCACGGGCGGCACTCGCATACGCTTCCTCGTCCCCTGCTCCCCTCTGCCGCAATTCCGTGAGAGCCAAGCGCGCATCAGGTGCGTTCCTCCAGTGCGCTGCGGCTAGATAGCCTATTGATTGCTTCGACCAGCAGAGCCGCCGGCAGGTCCTCTCCGGCACCATACATCCCGGCGGCCCCACCCTCGCTGTGCCCCATCAAGGCCATACGCACCTCCCCGGCGACTGCAGCAGAGCGGCACTTGTCCGCGAACAGATGCCGCCATGAGTGAAATGCAACGTCCTTGTCAGCAATTTTGCAAACGTTACGCAGCAGTTTCCCGTAACGCTTGCTGAACAGCGCAGACACGTTACCGTACTTGTCGGCCTTCACCGGCAATAGCGGCCCGTCAGGCAACGTCTGAGCCCACGCCCAAAAGCCCGATAGCTCCCGATGCAGGGGCACCCAGCGGCGGCTTCCTGCGTTCTTCAGCGTCATGAGAATGCCGGGGGCGTGCTCGCCTTCGTCGGTGATGCGGATGCCCTGTACACCATCGCGCTCTACCAAGTCGCAGCGACGAAGTTGGTGCAATTCATTCAGCCGCGCCCCGGTCCACTTCGCAAGCCTCGGTAGCCAGTACATCGCGGGGTCGCTCTCGCGCATTCCTGCTGTGGCATCTAGCACCGTTTGAGCCTGTTCCAGTGTGTACGGCTTGCGCAGTTCAACGGCGCGCTTCGGCGGCGGAAGCTCTGCGCCCTCGGCGGGGTTACTCTCGATCATGCCCCGCCCCTTCGCGATACCCAGCAATAGCCGGATGAAGCCCAGTTTCTTGTTCGTCGTGGCGACGCTATTGCCGGCCACTATCCAGCCGTCACGCATGGCGACGACGCTCTGCCGGGTGATGCCGTGTATGTCGGGGTCGTTGGCCTCTCGCACGGCGCGGCTCACGGCGTCCACGGTCTTATCCGTGGGTTGCCTGTCGCGTCGCCAGATCGGGACGAGGCTCGACAGCTTCGGCCCACTGCGCTTGATAGCCACGGGTACGACGCTGGGGCCGTCTGCGCTCACAGACGCGGCGGGACGCTGCACGGGCACTGCGGAATGTTCGGGAGTTGGTGCGCCCCGCTTCAGGCTGAATTCGTCGTCAAGCTGGACAGCAGCGCGTAATGCGAGTCGTGCAGCAGTGGCGCGTTCCTTGGTGCGGAGGCTATAGATGATCTCTCGCTTGCCGTAGATGGCAACGAGGTCAACGGGGATTTTCTTGCGGAAGTAGTAGACGCCGTTTCGGCGGGTGATGTGCATCGCTGACTCTCCCTCGGTGTAAGTGACACGCGGAAGGTGCAGCGGTGTAAGACTGTCTCTTAGCGGAGTCCCCAGCCCCCTCAAGGGCTGGGGTCCACATTCGCCATTTCTGGCGGAGACGGAGGGATTCGAACCCTCGATCCAGGTTTTGGCCCGGATGCTCCCTTAGCAGGGGAGTGCCTTCGACCTCTCGGCCACGTCTCCCAAACTTGCGTTGTGTGAGGGAGCCACACAACGAAGCGCACATTCTAGCGGCGGTACGGGTGTTGGTCAATGAAAAATTGATGACACCACACAAAAATCACCAGCCGCCAGCCCTTCAACCTGCCGCCGGAATCAGGCCTGTTCCAGCTCGAACACCTTGTGCAGGGCGCGCACGGCGAGTTCCATGTACTTCTCGTCGATCAGCACCGAGATCTTGATTTCCGAGGTGGAGATCAGCTGGATGTTGATGCCCTCTTCCGACAGCGTGCGGAACATCTTGCTGGCCACGCCGACGTGCGAGCGCATGCCCACGCCGATCACCGACACCTTCGACACCTTCGGGTCGCCCGACACGCTGGCGGCGCCGATATGGCCCTTCACGGTGTCGGTCAGCAGCGCCAGTGTGCGCTGGTAGTCGGCGCGCGGCACGGTGAACGTGAAGTCCGTCTTGCCCTCGACCGACTGGTTCTGGATGATCATGTCGACGTCGATGTTGGCGTCGGCCACCGGGCCCAGGATCTGGTACGCGATGCCGGGCTTGTCGGGCACGCCCAGGACAGTGATCTTGGC
>Ga0160472_100301_pt1 | contig 51167 bp, 46 predicted proteins | sample HID1973M_E11MG_FD_108267 | JGI IMG/M metagenome (GOLD analysis project Ga0160472, IMG submission 108267) | Enriched mosquito-associated microbial communities from UW Madison campus, WI, USA - HID1973M_E11 MG | ecosystem: Host-associated > Arthropoda: Insects > Digestive system > Unclassified ... | reverse complement strand
CGTTGGTCGGCACGTACTTGGTGATGATGAACTTGCCCTTGCCGCGCACGAACTGGTCGATGTGCATGGTCGGGGTGCCTTCCGGCGCCTCGTCGTTGCACGGCCACTGGATGCTGCCCAGCTCGTCCAGCCGCTTGTAGCTGACGCCCTTGAAGGTCGGCGTCAGGCGGGCGATCTCGTCCATGATCTCGGACGGATGCTTGTACTGCATCGGGTAGCCGAGCGCGTTGGACAGCAGGATGGTCGCTTCCCAGTCGGCGTAGACACCCTTCGGGGGCATCACCTTGCGAACGCGCGAGATGCGGCGCTCGGCATTGGTGAAGGTGCCGTCCTTCTCCAGGAACGACGAGCCTGGCAGGAAGACGTGGGCGTACTTCGCCGTCTCGTTCAGGAAGATGTCCTGCACGACGATGCATTCCATCGCCGACAGCGCCGCCGACACGTGCTGCGTGTTCGGGTCCGACTGGACGATGTCCTCGCCCTGGCAGTACAGGCCGCGGAAGCTCCCGGCCAGCGCCGCCTCGAACATATTGGGGATGCGCAGCCCCGGCTCCGGGCTGATCTCGACGTTCCAGGCCGACTCGAACAGGCCGCGCACCGTCGTGTCCGACACGTGACGGTAGCCCGGCAGTTCGTGCGGGAACGAGCCGATATCGCACGAGCCCTGCACGTTGTTCTGCCCGCGCAGCGGGTTCACGCCCACGCCCTCGCGGCCGATGTTGCCGGTGGCCATGGCGAGGTTGGCGATGCCCATCACGGTGGTCGAGCCCTGCGCATGCTCGGTCACGCCGAGGCCGTAGTAGATCGCCGCGTTGCCGCCGGTGGCGTACAGGCGGGCGGCGCCGCGCAACTGGTCGGCCGGCACGCCGGTGACGCTGGCCATCGCCTCCGGGGAGTTCTCCGGCAGCGAGACGAAGTCGCGCCACTGTTGGAACGCCCGGTCCTCGCAGCGCTCGGCGATGAATTCTTCGGCGAGCAGCCCTTCCGTCACGATCACATGGGCCAGCGACGTGACCAGCGCGACGTTGGTGCCAGGGCGCAGTTGCAGGTGGAAGTCGGCACGAATGTGCGGCGAGGCGACCAGGTCAATGCGGCGCGGATCCACGACGATCAGCTTCGCCCCTTCGCGCAGGCGCTTCTTCATGCGCGAGGCGAACACCGGGTGGCCGTCGGTCGGGTTGGCACCGATGACCATGACGACGTCCGACTTCTCCACCGACTTGAACGTCTGGGTGCCGGCCGACTCGCCGAGGGTCTGCTTCAGGCCGTAGCCAGTGGGCGAGTGGCAGACGCGGGCGCAGGTGTCGACGTTGTTGTTGCCGAACGCGGCGCGCACGAGCTTCTGGACGAGGTAGCCCTCCTCGTTCGTGCAGCGCGACGACACGATGCCGCCGATCGAATCGCGCCCATACTTGGCCTGGATGCGCTTGAACTCCGACGCGGCATAGCCGATCGCCTCTTCCCACGTGACTTCGCGCCACGGGTCGGTGATCTTCGACCGGATCATCGGCTTGGTGATGCGGTCCTTGTGGGTCGCGTAGCCGAAGGCGAAGCGCCCCTTCACGCAGGCATGGCCCTCGTTGGCCTTGCCGTCCTTGTTCGGCACCATGCGCACGACTTCAGTGCCCTTCATCTCGGCCTTGAACGAGCAGCCGACGCCGCAGTAGGCGCAGGTCGTCGTCACGCTGCTGGGCGCCTGGCCGAGGCGGATGACGGAGGTTTCGGTCAGCGTGGCGGTCGGGCAGGCCTGAACGCAGGCGCCGCACGAGACGCAGTCCGATTCCATGAAGCTCTGGCTGGTGCCCGGCGAGACGCGCGAGTCGAAGCCGCGGCCCGAAATCGTCAGCGCGAACGTGCCCTGCGTTTCCTCGCAGGCGCGCACGCAGCGGTTGCAGACGATGCACTTGGACGGGTCGTACGTGAAGTACGGGTTCGACTCGTCCTTCTTCATCTCCGTATGGGTGGCCATCGGGACACCCTCTGGCCCGCCGTCGTTGTAGCGCACTTCGCGCAGGCCCACCACGCCGGCCATGTCCTGCAACTCGCAGTTGCCGTTGGTCGGGCAGGTCAGGCAGTCGAGCGGGTGGTCGGAGATGTACAGCTCCATCACGCCCCGGCGCAGGTCGGCCAGCTTGTCGCTCTCGGTGCGCACCTTCATGCCGGCCTCGACCGGCGTCGTGCACGAGGCGGGATAGCCCCGGCGGCCCTCGATCTCGACCAGGCACAGGCGGCACGAGCCGAAGGCCTTCAGCGAGTCGGTGGCGCACAGCTTGGGCACGGCGATCTGCGCTTCCATCGCGGCGCGCATCACCGAGGTGCCGGCCGGCACGGTCACGCTCACGCCGTCGATCTCGAGGCTGACCATCTGGCCCGATTCGCTGGCGGGGGTGCCGAAGTCGATCACATCGCGGCAGTCCATGTTTGTCTCCAATTTCCAGGTTTTGAGACCGTTTCAGAGCGAAGCGAAGCGGTTCTGGCTAGGCGCGCGGCCGCAGACAGTACAAGTAGTACGGCAAGGCCGCGCAACGACGCCAGAATCGTTCTGAAACGGTCTCCTCGGCTCAGGCCGCCTTGGCGGGGTTGGTGGCGAGGCCGAAGTCCTCGGGGAATTCGTTCAGGGCCGACAGCACCGGGTACGGCGTCATGCCGCCCATCGCGCAGAGCGAGCCGTAGAGCATGGTGTCGCACAAGTCGCGCACGAGCTTGACGTGCTTCACAGGCTGGTCGCCGGCGATGATCTTGTCGATGGTCTCGACGCCGCGCGTCGAGCCGATCCGGCACGGCGTGCACTTGCCGCACGACTCCACCGCGCAGAACTCCATCGCGTAGCGGGCCTGCTGCGCCATGTCGACCGTCTCGTCGAACATCACGATGCCGCCGTGCCCCACCACGCCGCCGAAGGCCGCGTACGCTTCGTAGTCCATCGGCACGTCGAAGCGCGATTCGGGCAGGTAGGCGCCGAGCGGGCCGCCCACTTGCACGGCGCGAATGGCGCGGCCGCTGCGGGTGCCGCCGCCGTAGTCGAACATCAGCTCGCGCAGCGTCACGCCGAAGGCTTTCTCGACCAGCCCGCCGCGCTTGACGTTGCCCGCGATCTGGAACGGCAGCGTGCCGCGCGAACGGCCCATGCCGAAGTCGCGGTAGAACTGCGCGCCGCGCGACAGGATGATGGGCACCGTCGCCAGCGAGATTACGTTGTTGATGACGGTCGGCTTGCCGAACAGCCCTTCGAGCGCGGGCAGCGGCGGCTTGGCGCGCACCACGCCGCGCCGGCCTTCGAGCGATTCGAGCAGCGCGGTTTCCTCGCCGCACACGTAGGCGCCGGCGCCCTTGCGCACTTCGAGGTGGAAGCGCTTGCCGCTGCCGCGGATGTCGTCGCCCAGCCAGCCGGTGGCCACGGCGGTGTCGATGGCGTCTTCCAGCGCGGCAATCGCGTGAGGGTATTCCGAGCGGCAGTAGATATAGCCCTGCTCGGCGCCCACGGCCAGGCCGGCGATGGTCATGCCCTCGATCAGGACGAACGGATCGTCCTCCATGATCATGCGGTCGGAGAACGTGCCCGAGTCGCCTTCGTCGGCATTGCAGACGATGTACTTGACCGGCGACTGCGCGCCCAGCACGGTCTTCCACTTGATACCAGTCGGGAAGGCGGCGCCGCCACGGCCGCGCAGCCCGGAGTCGGTCACTTCCTGCACGATGTCGGCGGGTGCCATCGTCAGCGCGCGTTCGAGGCCGGCGTAGCCCTCATGGGCGCGGTAGTCCTCCAGCGACAGCGGATCGGTGATGCCGACGCGGGCGAAGGTCAGGCGTTCCTGCTTCTTCAGGAAGGGGATCTCGTCGGTCAGGCCGTGGGCCAGCGCATGGTCGGCGCCCTTCAGGAAGCCGGCATCGAACAGACCGGCGACATCGGCGGGGCTGACCGGGCCGTAGGCCACGCGGCCGGCGTCGGTCTGCACCTCGACCAGCGGCTCCAGCCAGAACATGCCGCGCGAGCCGTTGCGGACGATCTGCACCGACTCGCCACGGGCGGCGGCCTGCTGCCCGATCGCCTTCACGACGGCTTCGGCACCCAGCGCCAGCGCGGTCGAATCGCGCGGCACGAAAATGGTCGTCACGGCGGCGCTCATTGCTGGCCCTCCTTTGCAGCGGCGCGCAGCGGTGCGACCAGCGCATCGAATTTCTTCGCGTCGACGTAGCCGTGCAACTGGTCGCCGATCATCATGGCCGGGCCGCACGCGCACTGGCCGAGGCAGTACACCGGCTCCAGCGTGACCTGCCCGTCGGCGGTGGTCTCATGGAAGTCGCAGCCCAGCGCCTGCTTCGCATGCGCGACCAGCGCATTGGCGCCCACCGACTGGCAGGCCTCCGCGCGGCACACCTGCACCACGTGGCGGCCGGCCGGATGCTGGCGGAAGTGGTGGTAGAACGTGATGACGCCATGCACCTCGGCGCGCGACAGCGACAGCGCGCCGGCGATCACGGGCACCGCTTCGTCGGGAATGAAGCCCTGGGTGTCCTGGATTTCATGGAGGATGGGCAGCAGCGCGCCGGGCATGTCCTGCCGGGCGGCCACGATGGCGGCGATGGCGGCGCTGCGGTCCGCGCCATCGGTGGGGGTAGCGATCTCTGGCATGGCGTCTCCTGAGGGTTCCAGCCGCGCGCCGCTGGCTGCGCGGCGTCGCTTTATATGCTATTTTTTTCCTATTTTCCGGGTCGCTGGCCGGGTCAAAACCCGCTAACTACCTGTTGGAGCGACTATAGAAGAGCCGTGATATATCAGCAATAAGCTATTTACTACATATATCTCGGCGTTTACCCGTCTGTTCCCGTCTTTCGATCCCAGCCCATGATCCGCATCTCGATCCACCCTCACCTGCAGATCCGCGACGACGCCGTTCCGGGCGACCCGCTCGACGTCTCGCGGCTCGTCGCCCTGCTCGGCCACATCGAATCCACCGGCAGCATCAGCCAGTCGGCGCAGGCGGTGGACCTCTCGTACCGCTACGCCTGGGGCATCCTGCGCGACGCCGAGGCCCTGTTCGGCGGCGCCCTGATCGCCAAGACCCGCGGCCGGGGCAGCGCCCTGACGCCGCTGGCGCAGCAGCTCGTGTGGGCCAGCAAGCGCATCGCGGCGCGGCTGTCGCCCACGCTGGACAGCCTCGCCTCGGAACTGGAAATCGAACTGAAGAAGCTGGTGGACCAGGCCGACCCGCCCGCGCGCCTGCACGCCAGCCACGGCTTCGCGGTGGCGGCGCTGCGGGACTACCTGGACGAGTTGCAGGTCCGCAACGACCTGAAGTACTGCGGCAGCCTGGAGGCCGTGGCGGCGCTGGCCGAGGGTGGGTGCGACATCGCCGGCTTCCATGTGCCCATTGGCGAATTCGAGGAAGACGTGCTGCGGCAGTTCGCCGCGTGGCTGGACCCCGCCAAGCACAGCCTCGTCCATCTCGCGGTGCGCACGCAGGGCCTCTTCCTGCGCCACGGCAACCCGCTCGGGGTGACGTCGCTGGACGACCTCACACGGCGGGAACTCCGCTTCGTCAACCGCCAGCCCGGCTCCGGCACGCGGCTGCTGCTCGACCTGATCCTCGCCAGGCGCGGCATCGACCACAACCACATCGAGGGCTACAGCAACGGGGAATTCACCCACGCGGCGGTGGCGGCCTATATCGGCAGCGGCATGGCGGACGTGGGCTTCGGGGTGGAAACGGCGGCGCGGCGCTTCGGGCTGGACTTCCTGCCTGTGCTGAAGGAGCGGTATTTCTTCGCCATCGAGAAGAAGATGCTGAAGAGCACGGCGCTAGCGGGGGCGTTCGGGGCGCTGACGAGCGAGCGCTATCGACAACGGGTGAATGCGTTGCCGGGCTATGACGGCAGCCTGACCGGCACGGTGCTGGAGCTGGAGCAGGCCTTTCCGGAGCACGACTGGGCGTGACGCGGGGCGCCGGACCTGCGCGGCACCGCTCGAAAGCCGGGGCCGGGATGCAAAAAGGGCCGCGCCCCGGGGGGTTGCGGCCCTTTCCACGATCCGGCGCACGCGGCGCCGCCCGGGCGGAAATCAGGCGAATTGCTGCGCCACGTACTTCCAGTTCACGACGTTCCAGAATGCCTCCACGTACTTCGGACGGGCATTGCGGTAGTCGATGTAGTAGGCGTGTTCCCACACGTCGCAGGTCAGCAGCGGCTTGGCGTCGGTGGTCAGCGGGGTGGCCGCGTTGGAGGTCGAGACCAGGTCCAGCGAACCGTCGGCCTTCTTCACCAGCCATGCCCAGCCCGAACCGAACGTGCCCACGGCACACTTGGTGAACTCTTCCTTGAACTTGTCGAACGAGCCCCACTTGGCGTTGATGGCGTCAGCCAGGGCGCCCGTCGGTGCGCCGCCCGCGTTCGGGGCCAGGCATTCCCAGTAGAAGGTGTGGTTCCAGACCTGCGCGGCGTTGTTGAAGATGCCGCCCGACGACGACTTGACGATCTCTTCGAGCGTCTTGTTCTCGTGTTCGGTGCCCTTGATCAGGTTGTTCAGGTTGGTGACGTAGGTCTGGTGATGCTTGTCGTGGTGGAACTCCAGCGTCTCCTTGGAGATGTGCGGAGCCAGGGCGTCGTGTGCGTACGGGAGCGGGGGGAGCTTGTGTTCCATTGTTCTGTCTCTGTGGGTTGTGGGTGGGACTGCCAAGACTGCCGATTGTACGAGGCTTGAAAGACCCGCGCAAACGCGGGGACAAACACGTGAATCGCACGCCGGCGCGCTGCGGCGGCGTTAACGTGACGCGATCTGAGGCCAACTCCGCGACCGGCCGGCCAGGCGACCCGGTCCCGGAACGACCTCAGAATTCCGATAACTTCGGCTGCACGCTGGCGATGCCGACGTCCGCCGCGCCGCCCGCGAGGCGGGCCTCCACGATGGTGCCCGGACGCAATTCCGCCGGCGAGCGCACCGCCCGGCCGCGCGCGTCGAGCAGCACCGCGTAGCCGCGTTCCAGCGTGCGCTGCGGCGCCAGCAGTTCGAGCGCGCCGGCCGCGCGTTGCAGGCGCTGCCCGGCGCGTTCGTGCTGACGCAGCGCGGCGGCGTGCAGCCGCGCGGCAAGGCGCTCGGCGGCCTGCCGCGCGCCCGTCGTATCGGGCTTGCAGGCCGTCCAGCGCATTGCCAGGAGCTGCTGCCGGTGGCGATGCGACACCACCGTGTCACGCAATGCCGAACGCAGGTGCCGCGCGAGATTGTCGAGTTGCACCCGGCGTTCCTGCAGTTGCGCCTGCGGACTGCGCAGCCGGCGGGCCAGCCAGTCCAGATGCTGCGCGCGCCGGTCCAGTTCGCGCCGCATGGACTGTGCCAGCCCGTCGCGCATGCGCCGCGCCTGCAGCGCGAGGTGGGCGCGGTCGGGGCTGACCAGTTCTGCTGCGCCGGTCGGCGTGGGGGCGCGCACGTCGGCGACGAAGTCGGCGATGGTGAAGTCGGTTTCATGCCCCACGCCCGACACCACCGGTACCACGCTGCGCGCGATCGCGTGCGCCACCACTTCCTCGTTGAACGACCACAGGTCCTCGATGCTGCCGCCGCCACGGCACAGGATCAGCACGTCGCACTCGGCGCGCTGGCTGGCCTGGTCGAGCATCGCGGCAATGCGCTCGGCCGCCCCGGCGCCCTGCACAGGGACCGGATACACATGTACCGGCACGTGCGGCGCACGGCGGCGCAACGTGGTCAGCACATCGCGCAGCGCCGCGGCCTGCAGCGACGTGACCACGCCGATGGCGCGCGGATGCGTCGGCAGCGGCCGCTTGCGCTCGGGCGCGAACAGTCCCGCCTGTGCAAGCTTTTCCTTCAGCCGCAGGAACGCTTCGTAGAGATTGCCGAGGCCGGCGCGGCGCATCGCCTCCACGCCGAGCTGGAGTTCGCCGCGCGCCTCGTACATCGACACCACCGCGCGCACTTCCACCGCTTCGCCTTCGCGCGGCGTGAAGTCCACATGCTGGTTGCGTCCGCGGAACATCACGCAGCGGATCTGCGCGCGCGCGTCCTTGAGCGAGAAATACCAATGGCCGCTCGCCGCCCGCGTGAAGTTGGAGATTTCGCCACGCACCCAGGCCAGCGGGAAGCTGCGCTCGAGCGTCGTCGAGATCGCGTGGTTCAGCTCGCTGACCGTGATGGCTTCGCGCCCCGTTCGGGTTGCCGGAGACGGCGATTCACGGGAAAAGTTCTGCGGATCGGGCATGGACCGGAGCCGCGCACGCGGCCTGCAATGGACATGTCCACAGCATAACCGCTCTGTCAAGTGCCACGGCGTGATGGCGCACCGCAACCCGGGAAGGCGCATGGATTGGTGCAAGCCTTTGATTCTTAAGTTGTTTTCGGCGATGTCAATTATTGAGCAGTGCAAGCAAAACCCTTTCCGCTCAATCACTTAGCGCGCCCGCCCCCGCCTTGTTCACAAAGTTATCCACAGAAAATCTGGATAACAAGGGAAAACCCTGACGCCGCGACCGTTTTGCGCCGGCTGGTGCATAAGGCGTCGTCATGCCGTCCGGAGGAATTGTGTCCCCGCCCCGGCTTTTGCTCTGGCGCAACGGTTGCCCATTTTTTGGGCACGATCATCATGTTTCCAAGGAATCAATGACTTGGCAGGCTTCTCCCGTAGTTATCCACAATCGCTCCACAGCCGTGTCCCGCCAATGTGTGGAAACCCACGGACGAGATCCCGCGGACGTGTTTGCCTGTTTTTTAGGCAGGACCGCCAAGTGCCTTTTGCGTCAAGGACTTAGCGCGCTTTCCAGTGCACTTTCCACAAGCCCTCCACAGTCCTGTCCCGCTGGGATGTGGACATTGTTGACGGGGCCCTCCTGACCCGTCGCGGCACGCCGGATCGACAGCGCGGATGCCCCCGGGGACCCCGTCGGGCGCATATTGCACAATATTTAAGCAGGATGAGGTTTATCCAATAGGATCAAGGACTTGGCATGCTTGTCAGGCAGCTTTCCACAATCGGTCCACAATCCTGTCCCGCCCCGGTGTGGACAGCCGCGATGCGTGGCCGATACACGTTCGACACAGGCGCTCTGCGCGGCTTGCGGGCGGCGCGCCGGGCGGTTAGAGTGGCGCCTGACTTTTCGAGCATGCGGGCGTGTTAGGTCCACTAGCGCGCCAAAGCTGCCAGCGTTTCATGATGGTTTGCCGGCCCATGGGCGCTTAGCCAGAGGCCGGTTTTCGAGAATTTCGGGGGTCCAAGGTGTTTTCGATCATTCAAGCGGCCGGCTGGCCGATCTGGCCGTTGGTGCTGGCCTCTATCCTGGCACTCGCGCTCATCGTCGAACGTTTCCTGACGCTCAAGCGCAGCAAGGTGCTGCCTGCGCGCCTGTACGAGGAAGCCCTTTCCGCGGCCCAGCAGCGCCGCGCCACGCCCGAGGTGGTCAACACCCTCGAACAGAATTCGCCGCTCGGCCGCGTGCTGGCTGCCGGCCTGCGCCACGTCGTGCTGCAGCCCCACACGACGCGCGACGCCGCCAAGGAAGTGGTCGAGGAAGCCGGCCGCGCCGTGGCGCACGAGCTGGAGCGCTACCTGAACGCGCTCGGCACCATCGCCTCGGTGGCCCCGCTGATGGGCCTGCTCGGCACGGTCATTGGCATGATCGAGATCTTCGGCAGCCAGAACGGCACCGGCGCCAACCCGGAACAGCTCGCGCACGGCATCTCGGTGGCGCTCTACAACACCGCCTTCGGCCTGATCGTCGCCATTCCCGCGCTGATCTTCTGGCGCTTCTTCCGCCGCCGCGTGGACGACTACGTGGCCGAACTGGAATTCCGCGCCACCGCCTTCCTCGACGCCATCCTGCCGCAGCGCCGCGCCTGATCCGGGAACCGTCATGCACTTCCGTTCCCGCCAGCGGCGCGAAGAGCCGGAAATCAACCTGATTCCGCTGATCGACGTCCTGCTCGTGATCCTCATCTTCCTGATGATCACGACCACCTACTCGCGCTTCACCGAGTTGCAGATCCAGTTGCCGACCGCCGACGCCGAGAAGGCCGAGCAACGCCCGCAGGAAATCGTGGTGACGGTGTCGTCCACGGGCGTCTACGCGATCAACAAGCAGGTACTGGAGCAGAAGGACGTGACCAGTCTCGCCGACCGCCTGCGCAGCCTGGCCGGCCCGGGCGAGGGCGGCCAGCCGCCGGTGGTCATCGTCAATGCCGACGCGCAGGCCACCCACCAGTCGGTGATCAACGTGATGGAGGCCGCGCGCGTGGCCGGGCTCTCGCGCCTGACCTTCGCCACCCAGAGTTCCCAGGCACGGTAAGTCGCACACACGGTAAGTCGCAATAATCCCGCGATAATCCGCGACAAGCCGCAGCCATCTTCCATCTTATTTGCCCGACGGGACGGCGCATCCTTGCGATGTGCCGCCGGCAGCGCCGATAATGGCGCCATTCTTACGGCCCGGCCGCCTATGCCCGTCCCCCGACATTCCCTCGAAGACTTCGTTACCGCGCAGTGGCAGCACCGCGGCTGGTTCGCCTGGCTGATGCTGCCGTTCTCGCTGCTGTTCGGGCTGGTGGCGCGCGTGCGCCGCTTCGGCTACCTCCGCGGCTGGTTCAAGTCCACGCGCATGCCGATGCCGGTGATCGTGGTCGGCAACGTGACGGTGGGCGGCACCGGCAAGACCCCGGCGGTCATTGCGCTGGCCCAGGCGCTGACCGAGGGTGGCCTGCGTCCGGGCGTGGTGTCGCGCGGGTATGGCGTCACGCTGAAGCATCCGCGCCGCGTCAAGCCAGGCTCCAAGGCGTCGGACGTGGGCGACGAGCCGCTGCTGATCGCCCGCTCCACCGACGTGCCGGTGTGGGTCTTCCCCGACCGCGCCATGTGCGCGCAGGCCATGCTGGTCTCGCATCCGGGCATCAACGTGCTGATCCTCGACGACGGCCTGCAGCACTACAAGCTCCAGCGCGACTTCGAGATCGTGATGTTCGACACCCGCATGGGCGGCAACGGCCTGCTCCTTCCTGCCGGCCCGCTGCGCGAATCGCTCGACCGCCCGCGCGACGCCACCCTGATCAACGATCCCGACTTCCGCGCCACGCCCGACCGTCCCGACGTCTACGGCATGCGCCTCGTGCCGGGCAATGCGTGGCAACTGGTCGACCCCAATATGGAACGCCCGCTGGCGAGCTTTGCCGGGCAGAAGGTGCTGGCCGCCGCCGGCATCGGCCATCCGCAACGCTTCTTCGACAGCTTGCGCCACATGGGCCTGGACCCCGCGACGCTGCCGCTGCCCGACCACTACGATTTCGTGGCCGACCCGTTCGTCGACCACCCCGACGCGCTTGCCGCCGAGGCCATCCTGATCACCGAGAAGGATGCCGTAAAATGCGAGCGCTTCGACGACCCGCGCATCTGGGTCGTCCCCACCACGCCCGTGATCGACGCGGGCCTGATCGACAAAATCATGCGCGTCGTGCTGGCGCGCGTGCCGGCCGCCGTGAGGGAACAGGCGACCGGCCTCGTCAAGGAACACCAGGATGGACAACCGGCTGCTTGAGATCCTCGTTTGCCCGCTGTGCAAGGGCAAGCTGGTACACGACCGCGCCGCGCAGGAACTGATCTGCCACGCCGACAAGCTTGCATACCCGATCCGCGACGGCATCCCCGTGATGCTCGCCGACGAGGCCCGCCAGACCGTGCCCGGCCGCGTGATCGAGTCGACCACGCCCGACAACACCTGAACGGGACGCCGATCATGACCGTGCCGTCGTTTACCGTCGTCATTCCGGCCCGGCTGGCGTCCACGCGCCTGCCCAACAAGCCGCTGGCCGATATCGGCGGCCATCCGATGGTCGTGCGCGTGGCCGAGCGCGCCCATGCTTCGTCGGCCACGCGCACGGTGGTGGCCACCGACGCGCAGGAAGTGGCCGACGCCTGCGCCGCGCGCGGCGTGGAAGTCGTGCTGACGCGCGCCTCCCACCCGTCCGGCACCGACCGCCTGGCCGAGGTCGCCGCGAAGCTGAAGCTGGCCGACGACGCCATCGTCGTCAACGTGCAGGGCGACGAACCGCTGATCGACCCCAACCTGATCGACGAGGTCGCCATCCACCTCGCCGCGCACCCGGATTGCGCCATGTCCACCGCCGCGCACCCGCTGCACGAGATCGCCGAGGTGTTCAATCCGAACGTCGTCAAGGTGGTGTGCGACGCCGCCGGCCGTGCCATGTATTTCTCGCGCGCGCCGATCCCGTGGGCGCGCGACGCCTGGGCCGGCGTGCCCGCGCAGGCCGCTGCCCGCGCGCAAGTGCCGCTGCCGGAAATGCCGGTGCTGCGCCATATCGGCCTGTACGCCTACCGCGCCGGGTTCCTGCGCCGCTTCCCCACGCTCTGCCCGGCTCCCGTCGAGCAGGCCGAGGCGCTCGAGCAGCTGCGGGCGATGTGGCATGGCGAGCGCATCGGCGTGCTCGTGACCGGCGCCGCGCCGGCGCCCGGCGTCGACACCCCGGCCGACCTCGAGCGCGTGCGGCAGCTCTGGGCGGCCTCGATGACGCAGGAAGGGCCCTGAGCGGCACATTGATGGCCCCCTGGAAGGGAAACCTCGCCCCGATTTCCGGGGCGACACCCCGCCAAGGGGGGCCGGAGATGCACCACCTCATGGCATAATGCCTGCCAATACAGAGCCACCCGGTACGCCATGTGCCCGGTAAGGCTCGGTGGGGAGACAGAAACGAGCCCGCCCGGACCCTCACGCCAGCCCTGCGCTGCGCCCCCCGTCCGGGAGCCAGCCTGCCGCAGCGTCCGTCAGTTCCGCGTCAAGTTCCGGCGTTACCCTTCTTCTGATCCCCCCGCCACACAGAATTTGAAAACTCTGAGGACCCATAAATGCGTTTGATCCTGTTGGGCGCGCCTGGCGCCGGCAAAGGCACGCAAGCCCAGTTCATCTGCGAGAAGTTCGGCATCCCGCAAATCTCCACCGGCGACATGCTGCGCGCCGCGGTGAAGGCCGGCACGCCGCTGGGCATCGAAGCGAAGAAGGTGATGGACGCCGGCGGCCTGGTGTCCGATGACATCATTATCGGCCTGGTGAAGGACCGGCTTGAGCAGGGCGACTGCAAGAACGGCTACCTGTTCGACGGCTTCCCGCGCACCATCCCGCAAGCCGAGGCGATGAAGGATGCCGGCGTGGCGATCGACTACGTGCTGGAGATCGACGTGCCGTTCGACGCCATCATCGAGCGCATGAGCGGCCGCCGCGTGCACGTGGCGTCGGGCCGCACCTACCACGTCAAGTACAACCCGCCGAAGGTCGAAGGCGTCGACAACGAAACCGGTGAGCCGCTGATCCAGCGCGACGACGACAAGGAAGAGACCGTCCGCAAGCGCCTGGACGTGTACGAGAACCAGACCCGCCCGCTGGTCGACTACTATTCCGACTGGGCCGCCAAGGGCGACCCGTCGGCCAAGGTCGAACCGCCGAAATATCGCAAGATCTCGGGCATGGGCGACGTGGATGCCATCACGGTGCGCGTGTTCGACGCACTGAAGTAAGCGTTTCCGGAGAGCGGCCTGAGGGCCGCTTTCTTTTAGCCGGCAATTGACGTTAACGTAAACGCCAATTCGACAAGACCGGCCACGACCGACGTTCCCCCCCTATTCATCCGTAGCAGCGAGGAAGTCAGAGATGGACATCAAGGACAACGTATTCATCGTCACCGGCGGCGCGTCGGGGCTGGGCGCCGGCACCGCGCGCATGCTCACCGCGGGCGGCGGCAAGGTCGTGATCGCCGACCTGAACGAAGCCGCCGGCAGCGCGCTGGCGCAGGAACTGGGCGGCGTCTTCGTCAGGTGCGACGTCGCCTCGGAAGCCGACGGCCAGGCCGTCGTCGCCGCCGCCACGGGCCTCGGCCGACTGGCCGGCCTGATCAACTGCGCCGGCATCGCCCCGGCCGTCAAGACCGTCGGCAAGAACGGCCCCCACCCGCTCGACGCCTTCGAGAAGGCCGTCCGTGTGAACCTGATCGGCACCTTCAACATGATCCGCCTGGCCGCCGCCGCCATGGTGCGGAACACCCCGGACGCCGAAGGCGAGCGCGGCGTGATCATCAATACCGCCTCGGTGGCGGCCTTCGACGGCCAGATCGGCCAGGCCGCCTACTCGGCCTCGAAGGCCGGCGTGGTCGGCATGACGCTGGCGATCGCGCGCGACCTGTCGCGCGACGGCGTGCGCTGCATGACCATCGCCCCGGGCATCTTCGAGACGCCGATGCTGATGGGCATGCCCAAGGAAGTGCAGGACTCGCTCGGCCGCATGGTGCCGTTCCCCCCGCGCCTCGGCCGTGCGGACGAGTTCGCCAAGCTGGCCAGCGCCATCATTGGCAACACGATGATGAACGGCGAAGTCATCCGCCTCGACGGCGCGATCCGGATGCAGCCGAAGTAAGTTCTGTCGCCAGCCTGTAGTGCTGCCGGCCACCCTCAGGCCGGCAGCAGCATCACCAGCATCAGGCCCGGCGCCGCTGCCGGCACGAGCGTCACCTGCTCGAACTGCAGCGGCCCGCGCGCCGGATGGCGAAACCCGCGCCTGCCGCCCTGCCTCTCCTCCACATCCTGCGACAGCCAGTCGGCGCGAAATGCCGGGCTGCGCGCCATCAGGTCTTCAATCAGTGCGCGCGTCGGCGCTTCGTCGGCGTGGCGGATGCTGTGCGCCCGGAATTCGGCGACGAGCCGTGCGGCGCGATGGTTCCAGTCCTCTACCAGTAACTGCAATGGTTCAGACAGGAACATCGCGCGCAGCAGGTTGCGCTCGGTGCTCGCGGCATCCAGCCAGCCGACGAACAACCCCTCGGCGGCGGCATTCCAGGCAAGCGCATTCCATTGGCGGTCGAGCAGGTAGGCCGGACCGCCTATCGCATGGACACTGGCGAGCAGCGCGGGCGGCACGGCATCGTCCGCCGCCTGCCCCGGGTCGCGCCGGCCCGCCAGTTCAAACAGATAGCCCTGCTCGGCCCGCGACAGGCGCAGCGCCGACGCGAGGCTGGCCAGTGCCCGCGCCGACATGGCGACGGGCCTGCCCTGTTCCAGCCATGTCACCCAGGTGGCGCTCAGGCCGGCCAGTTGGGCCACCTCCTCGCGCCGCAGCCCCGGCGTACGGCGCCGACGCCCGGGAGGCAGGCCGACATCGGCGGGCGTCAGGCGCTCGCGGTGCGCGCGCAGGAAGGCGCCGAGCACCGCTTCGCGCGTCAGGGGCGGATCTTCCGTCGTGGCATGCATGGATGGCGTCATGGCAGGCTGGTGCGATCTATACCAGGATAAAACGCTGACTTGTACCGGGAAAAGGCGACGCCTACAGTACGTGACACCGGGCCCGGCCACAACCCCATCGACGGTCTTCCAGCAAGAACAACAAGGATTCCCCATGCAACAACAGGAACTCGCCGCCGCGCAGTTCGGCGCCACCGCCAGCGCCTATCTCACCAGCGCCGTCCACGCGCAGGGTGCCGATCTCGAACGCCTCAAGGTCGAACTGGGCGAGAAGCCCTACAAGCGGGTGCTGGACCTGGGCTGCGGAGCCGGCCACGCCAGCTTTGCCGCCGCCGCGGTCGTGCCCGAGGTCACCGCGTACGACCTGTCCGCCGAAATGCTCGCCGTGGTGGAAGGCGCCGCCCGTGAGCGGGGACTGACGAACATCCGCACGCAGCAGGGCGCCGCGGAGTCACTGCCGTTCGAGGATGCCAGCTTCTGCGCCGTGGTCTCGCGCATGAGCGCGCATCACTGGCGCGACCTCCCGGCCGCGCTGCGCGAGATCCGCCGCGTGCTTCGGCCGGGCGGCAAGGTCGTGCTGATCGACATCGCCGGGGCCGACGATCCGCTCGCCGACACCTGGCTGCAGTCGGTGGAACTGTTGCGCGACCCGTCGCACGTGCGCGACTACAGCGGTACGGAATGGGCGGCGATGTTCCGCGAGGCGGGCTTCACGGCGGAGGTGTCGCCGGTCTGGCGGCTCGGCATCGAATTCGCCAGCTGGGTGCAGCGCATGCGCACGCCGCAGGTATCGGTCGACGCGATCCGGCACCTCTGGAGCGTGGCGCCGGCCGAGGTGAGGGAGCGCTACCGCGTGCAAGGCGACGGCAGCTTCGACCTCGAGGCGCTGATGGTCACGGCGACGCCGGCCTGATCATTGCTTGCAGGAAAGGCCCGGCGTTGTGCCGGGCCAACAGTGGCGCGGGCGCCCAAGGGTATCCCCGCCGCCACACGCCGCCACACGCCGCCCAAGCGGCGGGCCGAATTTGACAGGATATGCGCGGGACCGCCCGATTCATGCGCAAAATCGATCAATGAATTCACATAAATGCATTTGCATTCTTAGCCACGATATCGTCCAATACGGCCAACACTAAGTAAAAACCCTAGTCAAGCCTGCCGATGCAGCGAATCGCTTCCGCCCTCAAGAAGACCTATGACCTGATCGACGGCTTCGTCCTGATCATGCTCACCGCCATCGGCATCGCCCTGCTCGCCCCGAAACTGGGCGCCGGCGACGGTCCGCTGCACCTGGGACTGGTGACCACCCTCGGCGTGGCGCTGGTCTTCTTCCTGCACGGCGCGGCGCTCTCGCGCGAAAAGCTGGCCGCCGGGGCGCGCAACTGGAAGCTGCACGTCTTCGTCCAGTCCTTCACCTACGTAGTCTTTCCGATCATCGGCGCCCTGCTGATGATCGCCCTGCGCAACGTCCTGCCGGGCGACCTGCTGCTCGGCGTGTTCTACCTGTGCGCGCTGCCGTCCACGGTGTCGTCGTCCGTCGCGATGACGTCGATGGCGCGCGGCAATGTGCCCGCCGCCATTTTCAATGCCACGATTTCCGGACTGATCGGCATGGCGGCCACGCCGCTGCTGATGGGGCTCGTGATCAGCGCCAGCGGCGCGCAGATGCCGCTCGGCAAGGCGCTGATGGGCGTGGCCATGCAGCTGCTGCTGCCGTTTGCGCTCGGGCAACTGGCCCGGCCGCTGATCGGCAGCTGGCTGGCGCGCCACAAGCAGGTCACCAACAAGGTGGACCGCGGCGTGATCGTGCTGATCGTCTACTCGTCGTTCTGCGATGCGACCGCCGCCGGCCTGTGGCACCTGTACCGCTGGCAGACCATCGGCGCCGTGATGCTGCTGGCCGCCGCGCTGCTGGTGATCGTGCTGGGCACCACCACCTTCACGGCGCGCCGCCTCGGCTTCGCGGTGGAGGACGAGATCACGGCCGTGTTCTGCGGCTCGAAGAAGAGCCTGGCCAACGGCATCCCGATGGCCAAGATCCTCTTTGCCGGCCACCCCGCGCTCGGCCTGCTGGTGCTGCCGCTGATGGTCTACCACCAGCTGCAGCTCATCGTCTGCTCGGTGATCGCCTCGCGCTACGCCGACCGCGACACCGTCGTCGGCGAGCGCGCGACGGCGCGCGCCTGAGCCGTCAGCAACAGGATCAGCGGATCAGCTTGCCGCTCGACGAGACGATCGACATCTCCACGAACGACGACCCCGCGTGATTGGTCGGGCTGTAGCTGATCAGCATGCCGCCGAGATCGTAGTTGCGCATCGACTCGAGCGCCGCCACCAGTTTCTCGCGCGTCGGATCCGCGCCGGCGCGGCGCAGGGCTTCCACCAGCACCTTGGCCGACATGAAGCCTTCCATGCCGGGGTTGCTCGCCGCCATGCCCTGCCTGCGTGCCTGGTTGCGGTACTCGCTGGCAATGCTCATCTGGCTGGAATTGGTGCCGGGCACTACCTGCGTGATGATCAGCCCGTGGCCGTCCTCGCCCATGTCGCGAATGAACGAGTCCGCCGCATTGTCGGACAGGGTGACGAACTGCGGATCGACCCCGGCCTTGCGCACCTCGCGAATGATGCGGCGGGCTTCCGAGCCGGCGCCGGCCACCAGCACCGCCTCCGGCTTCGCCTTGGCCAGCGCGGCCACGGCGGCCGAGATATCGCCCATCGGACGCGAGAACGACGCCATGCCCGCCGGCTGGATGTGGTTGGCCTCCATCGCCGAGTAGTAGCCCTCGAGCACGTCGCCGCCAAAGCCGTCGGTCGAGCTGAAGATGCCGATCTTCGTGATGCCCGATGTCACAAGGTGGCGCACTGCCCGGGCCACCTCGTCCTGGTATTTGGCACGGACGTTGAACACGTAGCGGTTGAACGGCCGGTACATGGTGATCGCGCCGGTCAGCGGCGCCACCAGCGGCACCTTGTCGGACAGCAGGATGGGCAGCGTGCTCTCGGCCTCCTCGGTGCCGTGGACCATGAAGAGCGCGAGCACGTTGTCCTGCTCGACCAGCTTGCGGGCATTGACCGCCGTGCGCGCCGGATCGAAGCCGTCGTCGTAGGTGATCAGTTCCACCGGGCGGCCGTTGACACCGCCGTTCTCGTTGACGCTATGCAGATAGAGCTGCGCGCCGGCGATCTGCTCCTTGACCACCCCCGCCACCGGCCCCGTCACGCCCGCCGACTGCCCGATGCGCAGCGGCTTGCCCACCGCAGTCTGCGCCGACACCGCGCCGCACCAGACCAGTGCGGCCGCCACCAGGCCGCACGCTACCCTCAACCCCTTACCCGTCATGTTGTCCCCTGAAAAAGAGTACTGCCGTGTAGTGCTTTGTTTTTGTGCTGCGACTGCCGTGTCGCGGAGCCAATGGCCGAGGCGACGCGAGGCACGTTAGCGCATGCGCAAGACTCGCACAACTGGGGACGCTGCGAGGGGAGCCGCCGGCGGTGGCCGGCGACGAAGTGTGCTAGTGGACTACCGGATCAGCTTGCCGGTGGACGAGATGATCGACATCTCCACGAACGACGCGCCGGCATGATTGGTGGGACTGTAGTTGATGAGCAGGCCGCCGAGATCGTAGTTGCGCATCGACTCCAGCGCGGCCACCAGCTTCTCGCGCGTCGGGTCCGGGCCCGCGCGGCGCAAGCCTTCCACCAGCACCTTGGCCGACATGTAGCCTTCCATGCCGGCATTGCTGACCGTGGCCCCCTGCTGCCGCGCCACGTTTCGGTACTCGCTGGCAATGGTCATCTGGCTCGCGTTGATGCCCGGTACCACCTCGGTGATGATCAGGCCGTGGCCGTCGTCGCCCAGTTCCTTGATGAACGACTCCGCCGCGTTGTTCGACAGCGTAACGAATTGCGGACTCGCCCCCGCCTTGCGCACTTCCCGGATGATCCGCGTGGCCTCCGAGCCGGAGCCCGCCACCAGCACCGCCTCGGGCTGCGCCCTGGCAATGGCGGCGGCGCCGGCCGAGATATCGCCCATCGGACGGGTGAACGTCGCCATCGCGGCGGGCTTGAGCTGGTTCGACTGCAGCGCGGCGTAATACCCCTCGAGCAGGTCGCTGCCGAAGGAGTCGGTCGAATGGAAGATGGCGATCTTCGTGACGCCCGACGTCACGAGGTGGCGCACCGCCTGCGCGATCTCGTCCTGATACTTGGCGCGGACGTTGAACACGTAGCGGTTGAACGGCCGGTGCATCGAGATTGCGCCGGTCAGCGGCGCCACCAGCGGCACCTTGCCGGCCTGCAGGATGGGCAGCGCGCTTTCGGCCTGCGCCGTGCCGCGGATCATGAAGAGTGCGAGCACGTTGTCCTGCTCGACCAGCTTGCGGACGTTGCCCGGCGTGCGCGCGGGATCGAAGCCGTCGTCGTAGGTGATCAGCTCCACTGGCCGGCCGTTGACGCCGCCCTTGTCGTTGACGCTGCGCAGGTACACCTGCGCGCCCGCGATCTGCTCCTTGACGACCCCCGCCACCGGCCCCGTCACGCCGGCCGATTGCCCGATGCGCAGGGTCTTGGCCCCTGTCGTCTGCGCCGGCGCTGACGCGCACCAGACCAGCGCGGCCGCGGCCAGGCCGCACGCCACCTTCAAACCCTTTCCCGTCATCTTGTCCCCTTGTGCTGCTGCTGTCGGCAATTTCGTCTGCTGCGGCTGCTGCATCGCGGGGCGCATTGGCCGGTGCGATGCGCGCAACTTAGCGCAAGCGCAATGCACAACACAACTGGGGAGAGTGCGGGTGCCCGGTGGGGTATCGCCCGGGCCGCCCGCGGATCAGACTGAGGGGTTCTTCGACAGCGGCGGATTGGCGGCGAAGTAGTTGCGGATGCCGCGCAGGATGGCGTTGGCGAGCTGCTCCTGGTGGCTTTCGTCGTTGAGCTTGCGCTCCTCGTCCGGATTGCTGATGAAGGCCGTCTCGACGAGGATGGACGGAATGTCCGGCGCCTTCAGCACGGCAAACCCGGCCTGCTCGACCATGCCCTTGTGCAGCTTGTTGATGCCGCCGATCTCGTTGAGCACAGCCTTGCCCACACGCAGGCTGTCGTTGATCTGCGCGGTGGTGGACAGGTCGAGCAGCACGCGGGCCACCTGCGCGTCCTTGCTGCCCATGTTCGCGCCACCGATGAGGTCGGAGGCGTTCTCCTTGTTCGCCATCCAGCGCGCCGCCGTGCTCGACGCACCGCGCTCCGACAGCGCGAACACCGATGCGCCGCGCGCCTCGGGCGACAGGAAGGCGTCGGCGTGGATCGACACGAACAGGTCGGCCTGCACCCGGCGCGCCTTCTGCACGCGCACGTTGAGCGGCACGAAGAAATCGGCGTCGCGGGTCATCATCGCCCGCATATTGGGCTGGGCGTCGATCTTGGCGCGCAGGCGCGTCGCGATCTGCAGCACCACGTCCTTCTCGCGCGAGCCGGCCGCGCCCGTTGCACCGGGGTCCTCGCCGCCGTGGCCGGGGTCGATGGCGACCGTCAGCAGGCGGCGCATCTTGAAGGGGCGGTCCGTCGGGACGTCGCTTCCCTTTGCAATCGGCGGGACCAGCGGCGGTGCCGCGTCCGGGGCGGGCTTCGGCCTGGGCTTGCTGACCGCGACCGGTGGCGGGGCCGGCGACACGATCGGCGGCGACATGGTCGGCGCCATCGGGGCCCCGGCGGTCGGCGGCAGCGCCCCCTTCTCGTCGAAGCGGCGCACCAGCGCGCCGATGGCGTCTTCCTCGGCGCCGGCCGGGGCACTGCTCGCCACGCTGTCCTCGCCCGGCGGCGGGGCGCTGGCGGCGAAGCGGCGCTGCTTTTCTTCGGTGTCGCGGATCAGCGTCCAGAGCGGGTCGGGCGGATTGACCGGATAGAGGTCGAACACCAGCCGGTCGCGGTAGTCGCCGATGGGCTTGAGCGTGAAGACCTGCGGCGAGACGTCTTCCTTCAGGTCGAACACCATGCGGACCACGCGCGGCCGGTTCTGGCCCACGCGCACGGTCTGGATGTACGGGTCGTTCGGCGTGATCTTGGCCACCAGCTCGCGCAGCGTGGGCGAGAGGTCCAGGCCGTCGATATCGACCACCAGCCGGTTCGGGTTGCGCACCATCTGGTGGACGGCGGACAGCGGCGCGTCGGACTCGATGGTCACCCGCGTGTAGTCCTCGGCCGGCCACACGCGCACCGCGACGATGCCGGCGCCGAAGGCGATCTGCGGGCCGGCCAGCGTCAGCACCACGGTGCCCGCGCCAAGTTTCAGCGCCTGCGCCATCCACTTGCGGCGGGCGGGCAGGACGGAATCGGGTCCATCTGGTCGGTCAGTGGCAATGCGCTTGATCAGCATGCGGCAAGCAGGGTAAGTCCGGTTGGAGTATAGGCGCGCAACGTGGCGATGCGCCGTTCGGGTGCGTCGGCACTGTCCGCTTGGAGCAACAAATGCAGATCTGGTTCACCGAGAAGGCGGCCGGCCTTTTCCGGCCACTCGACCAGGTTGAAGGCCGGTTCGGCAAAGCAGTCGCGAAAGCCCGCATCGATCCATTCCTCCGGATCGGCGAAGCGGTACAGGTCGAAGTGGTAGGCGGTGAGCGGCGAGCCGTCGGCGCGCGTGACCTCGTAGGGCTCGCACAGCGTGTAGGTGGGGCTGCGGACCTTGCCCGCATGGCCCATGGCCCGCAGGATGGCGCGCGACAGCGTGGTCTTGCCCGCGCCGAGGTCGCCCGACAGCTGCACATGCACCGGCCGGGCAGGCAGGGCCCGCGCCGCATCCGCCAGCGCCGCGCCAAGCCGCGCCGTGGCAGCTTCGTCGGACAGGGTCAGGATGCGTTCTTGGAGCAGGGGCATTGCGTACAATTCAGGGGATGATCGACAAAGATAATGCGGCGCTGCCTGCCGGCCCCACGATTGACAGCAGCCTGGTGCGCGATATCCGCGCCTGGGGGGCAGAGCTTGGCTTCGATGCGATCCGTATCGCCGACGTCGATCTGGGTCATGCCGAGGCCGGCTTGCTCGCATGGCTCGAACAGGGGTGCCACGGCGACATGGATTATATGGCGAACCACGGCCTGCGGCGCGCCCGTCCGGCCGAATTGGTGCCTGGCACGGTGCGTGCGATCGTCGCCCGCATGCCCTATCTGCCGGCCGCCAGCACGCCCGACTGGCGCCACCACGAACGCGCCCGGCTCGACGATCCTGCCACCGCCGTGATCTCGCTCTATGCGCGCGGCCGCGACTACCACAAGGTCCTGCGCAACCGCCTGCAGCAGCTTGCCCAGCGCATCGAGGTGGCCATCGGCACGTTCGGCTACCGCGTGTTCACCGACTCCGCGCCGGTCATGGAAGTGGCGCTGGCCGACCAGGGCGGCCTCGGCTGGCGCGGCAAACATACCCTGTTGCTGGATCGCGACGGCGGCTCGATGTTCTTCCTCGGCGAGATCCTCGTGGACGTGCCGCTGCCGGTCGATCCGCCCGAGTCCAACCACTGCGGCAACTGCCACCGCTGCATCGACGCGTGCCCTACCGGTGCCATCACCGCCCCGTACCGCCTCGACGCACGCCGTTGTATTTCTTACCTGACCATCGAGCACAAGGGCGCGATTCCCGAGGCGCTGCGTGTACCAATGGGAAACCGCGTGTACGGCTGCGACGACTGCCAGCTCGCCTGCCCGTGGAACAAGTTCGCGCACAAGGCCTCGCTGCCGGACTTCGACGTGCGCAACGGCCTCGACGCGCCCGACATGGTCGCCCTCTTCCTCTGGACCGACACCGAGTTCAACGAGCGCCTGGCCGGCAGCCCGATCCGCCGGATCGGCCACGAACGCTGGCTGCGCAACCTCGCGGTGGGGCTCGGCAACACGCTGCGCGCCAGCCGCGACCCGGCGCTGTCGCAGCGCGTGCGGGAGGCCCTGCTCGCCCGCCGCGACACCGCCACGCCGCTGGTGCGCGAGCACATCGACTGGGCCCTTGCGCAGGCCGCGGCTACATGACCAGCGACAGCCAGAACGGCGTCGTGACGATGGCCGCGATCGTCATCGCCGAGATCGTCGCAGCCACCAGCGGCCCGTTGCCGCCCATGCGGACCGCCAGGATGTAGCAGCTCGACGCGGTCGGCAGCGCGGCGTACAGCACGAGGATCTGGTACTGGAGCGTGGTCAGCGGCAGCATCCGTCCGAGCGCCCACGCAAAGCACGGCATGGCCAGCAGCTTGACCGCCGTCCACCACGCCAGCGGCCCGCGCGTGCCGGTGATCCCGCTCAGTTGCAGCCCCGCCCCCACCGTCATCAGGCCGAGCGCCGTGGACGCCGAGCCCAGCCGGTTCAGCGTCATGCCAACGACTTCGGGCGGATGCAGGCCGAGCAGGTTGGTGACGAGGCCGATGCCGGTGGCGAGGATCAGCGGATTGCGCGCCAGTTCTCCCAGCAGCCGCGATTCGCCGTGCCGCGCCAGCGCCCACACCGCCACCACGTTGCACAACGGCACCGTGCAGCCCACCAGCAGCGCCATCAGCGCCAGCCCCTCGGTGCCGCCCAGCCGCGAGGCCAGCGCCAGCCCGATGTACGAGTTGAAGCGGAAGGCCGTCTGCAGGCCCGAGGCAAAGCTCACCGCGTCGGGCCGCAGCACCCACTTGACCATGTAGCCGGTGGCGACGCCGAAGACCATGGTCGCCAGGCCGAGGCCGAGCATGGCCGAGGTGGAAGAGAAGTCGAAGACCGCGGCGTTGGTGGATTGCAGCAGCAGCGCGGGAAACAGCACGAAATAGACCAGTCGTTCGACGCCGGACCAGAACACGCGGTCGAAGGACGTGTAGCGCACCAGCAGCCACCCGATCAGGATCAGGCTGAAGTCGGGCACCAGCAGCAAGGCTGAGGACATTCGGGGCAGGGTTGGATGAATGGGTGGATCGGGGCTCTTGGAAGCTTTGGAGGATACGCAAGCGTCACAGCCGGCTTTGACCGGACGCAAGCATGATGTGCCGATCAGGGCAGATCCGGATGGGTATTGTTCCAGAAGTCTGCGACTATGAGAGCGTGGATGCGTCGCCCTTTGCGCTTCCGGCGGCATTTTCCGCCCCGCCACCCTTTTCACCCCGGGTTCATCCCCTCCTTTCATCGGTTTACCCCATGCTTGCCGGCCGTACCCTGCTCACCCCGAAACGCCTCCTCGCCGCTGTCTGCCTGACGGCCGCGCTGGGCGTCTGCGCCGCCTGGCTGGGCGGCGCGAAGGCGGGCGTGATCGCCGGCATGCGCTTCGACGAAGCCGCCCGGGTGGGCGGCAAGACGCTGGAGCTGAACGGCGCGGGCCTGCGCACCGCCTTCATCGTCAAGGGCTACGCGGCGGCGCTGTACCTGCCCGAGCGGGCGCGCAACGCCACCGTCGTGCTCGGGGACCGCGGGCCCAAGCGGCTGCAGATCCGCGTGCTGCGAGAAGCGGGCCCCGACCTCCTCGTCAACTCGCTGAACCGGGCCATCCGGCAGAATCACTCCGAGACGCAGGTGCAGGCCCTCTCCGGCCGCCTCGCCCAACTCGACGACACGCTCGGGCTGGTCGGCACGGCCCACAAGGGTGACGTCATCGACCTGGATTTCTCGCCCGACAGCGGCACCATGGTCGCCATCAACGGCACGCCGCGCGGCCGGCCCATTCCGGGCGAGGATCTCTACCAGGCAGTCCTGCGCGCCTTCCTCGGCGATCGCCCGGTCGACGACGACCTGAAGCGCAGCCTGCTCGGCGGTTAGAAAAAGAAGACGCTGCCGGCACGCCGCCCTGCTCGCGGCGGCGCTCCGGCATTTCCGGCCGGCGCGGCAAGCCTCCGCTCGGCTATTTCTGACGGGAGACACGATCTCATGCCGATTCGCAAGACCGCAGTCCTGACCCTGATGCTCGCGACCGCCCCGGTCGCCCACGCGCAAAGCTTTCCGACCAAGCCGATCCGGCTGATCATCCCCTTCGCCCCTGGCGGCACCACCGACATCGTCGGCCGTGGCGCGGCCGACCAGATGAGCCGCATCCTCGGCCAGCCGGTCGTCGTGGAAAACCGCGCCGGCGGCGGCGGCTCGGTCGGCGCCGACGCCATCGCCAAGGCCCCGCCCGACGGCTATACCATCGGCATCTCCACGGTCTCGACCATGGCCGTCAACCCGGCCTGCAACACCAGGCTGCCCTACGACCCGATCAAGGACTTCAAGCCGATCACCAACCTCGCCAACGTGGCGAACGTGATCGCCGTGAATCCGAATTTCCCGGCCAAGACCTATCAGGAATTCCTGGCCGTGCTGAAGGCCAACCCCGGCAAGTATTCCTACGCCACCTCGGGCACCTGCGGCTTCGGCCACATGCTGGGCGAGCAGTTCAAGGTCTCGACCAAGACCTTCATGGTCCATATCCCCTACCGCGGCGCGGGCCCGGCGCTGAACGACGTGCTGGCCGGCCAGGTCCCGATCATGGTCGACAACCTGCCCTCGTCGATGCCCCACATCAAGGCCGGCAAGCTGCGCCCGATCGTGGTGGCCTGGAACAAGCGCGTGGACGGATTGCCTGACGTGCCGACCTTCGGCGAAATGGGCCTGAAGGAACCGAACGACCCGGCCTGGTACGGCCTCGTGGCACCCGCCGGCACGCCGGATGACGTCATCAACAAGCTGCACGACGCTGCCGTGAAGGCGCTGCAGGACAAGGATTTCCAGGCCCGCCTGCGCGCTGCCGGCGCCGAGCCGTCGGGCAACACACCGGCGCAGCACGCAGCGGAGATCAGGAAGGAATATGACAAGATGAAGGCGCTCGTGAAGGTGCAGAACATCAAGCTGGAGCAGTAGACCGGCCGAGGTTTGCAGGAGGAAAAAGGGGCTGCCACATGCAGCCCCTTTTTCGTTGCGCCGGCCGCTCGTCCTGCCTTAAATCGCCACACGCTTGCCCGGCTGCGAGCCATCTTGTTTCAGATCATCACGGTTCCCTTGCAGCGGCCTAGACTTTCTGCGACCAGCCTGCCCGAGCGGGCCGGCTGCATGCGCATGAAAGATCACCTCTTGCAAGGAGTCCCGCAATGCCCGCCATGATGAAAGCCGCCGTCTTCGTCGAACCCGGCCGTATCGAACTCGCCGACAAGCCCATCCCTGACGTGGGTCCGAACGACGCGCTGGTACGCATCACCACCACCACGATCTGCGGCACCGACATCCACATCCTGAAGGGCGAGTACCCGGTCGCGAAGGGCCTGACCGTCGGCCATGAGCCGGTCGGCGTCATCGAGAAGCTCGGCAGCGCCGTGTCCGGCTACAAGGAAGGCCAGCGCGTGATCGCCGGGGCGATCTGCCCCAACTTCAATTCGTATGCGGCCATGGACGGCGTGCCATCGCAGGATGGCAGCTACCTGATTGCCAAGGGACTCTGCGGCTGCCACGGGTACAAGGCGACGGCCGGCTGGCGCTTCGGCAACATGATCGACGGCACGCAGGCGGAATACGTGCTGGTGCCCGATGCGCAGGCCAACCTCGCGCCCATTCCCGACGGCCTGACCGACGAGCAGGTGCTGATGTGTCCGGACATCATGTCGACCGGCTTCGCGGGCGCCGAGAACGCCAACATCCGCATCGGCGACGTCGTGGCGGTGTTCGCGCAGGGACCGATCGGGCTATGCGCCACGGCGGGCGCGCGGCTCAAGGGGGCGACCACCATCATCGCGGTGGACGGCAACGATGCCCGGCTGGAAGTGGCGAAGAAACTCGGCGCCGACGTCGCGCTGAATTTCCGCAACTGCGACGTGGTCGACGAGATCATGAAGCTGACCGGCGGGCGCGGCGTGGACTCGTCCATCGAGGCGCTCGGCACGCAGGCCACCTTCGAGCAAAGCCTGCGCGTGCTGAAGCCGGGCGGCACGCTGTCGAGCCTGGGTGTCTACTCGCAGGACCTGACGATCCCGCTGTCGGCCTTCGCGGCCGGGCTGGGCGACCACAAGATCAATACCGCGCTGTGTCCCGGCGGCAAGGAACGCATGCGGCGGCTGATGAATGTGCTGGAGTCGGAACGGCTGGACCTCGGGCTGCTCGTCACGCACCAGTACAAGCTGGAAGACATCGTGGCCGCGTACGACCTGTTCTCGCACCAGCGTGATGGTGTGTTGAAGGTGGCGATCAAGCCGTAGGGGCTGGATCGCCATGGCGCCAGAGGTGTCCGGTCAGGTGGACACCTCCTCGGCCATTCTGCATTGTTTGCCTTGACGTCTTTCACATTTAACGTGCCGCGGATCGTGCCTCCATCCACGGCACAACCCGTCATGGTCATTCCCTCCTGCGTCATCACCAGGTAGTAACCGCCTCGGGGAATCGCAAGCTGCGGCGCATCCCGATTGTTATGCCGTTAACAATTGGGCGCTATCGTTTTGCCTCACATGGAAAGAAGACGAGACGAAACGATGATTCTCCGGATGCGGTCTTGGTCGCAATCCCTTGCAAGCCTCTGTATGTGTGCATGCGCCATGCCGGCAACGGCCAGTGTCGGGCAGCCCATCGAATGGATCGTGGGCGGCGCTTCGGCTACCACGCCGGCGGGACGGCCCGCTCCGTCCACCGTCACTACGCGTCGGCCTCCGGGCCGTGAGTCGGACCGGACCTCCGTTGCGCCTATTGCCTCGCCATCGGCTGCCAACCCCGCCTGCCCCACCGTCGCACACGCCACCAACCAGGCGCTGCGCGCCGCCGCGCGATCCGAAGGCGTGGACGAGCGGCTGCTGCGCGCGATTGCCCATACCGAATCGCGCTTCGACCGCTTCGCGCTGTCTCCGAAAGGCGCCATCGGTTTGATGCAGCTGATGCCACAGACCGCCCGCCAATATGAAGCCGTCGCCGATGGGGCCCTGTGGGATGTCCATCTCAACGCCCGACTGGGCGCCCGGCACCTGCGCCGGCTGCTGAATCGCTACAACGGCAATTTCTCGCTCGCCGCGGCCGCCTACAACGCCGGCGAAGGCGCCGTGCAACGGCATGGCAGCGCCATACCGCCCTATCCGGAAACGCTCCAGTATGTGGCGCTGGTACTCACGCGATATCTCGACGCCCTCGACGCAAATACCTGCCAGCCAGCACCTCCGGCCGCGCGCCCGTTCTGATTTGCAGGGGTCCGCAGTCGGGCGCTGCGCGTCATTCCGGCTGCGACGCGCCTTGTTTGGCCTGAGCAGTAATGCTGACTGTCACCAGACGCCCCACCGCATCGGTGACATTGATGATGCCGCCCTCGATACATCCTCCCAGCAACGTCACATCGAACGCTTCGCCCGAATGCTCCACGCGCTCCGGATTCACCTGCATGAAGGCCGGCAGCGAATTCTGGACCTTGTAAGGCGAGCGACCACCATAGATGAAGAACCGCCCGCCGGTGCCGACCGGACACACGCCGGGCATGGCGCTGACATAGGTCGCGGAGTTCGGGGAAACGGTTAAGTCCGTCACGCCGTCGGAGAGATCGCCGCCCCCGCCGCATCCAGAGAGGAACAGCGCCGCGCCGACTGCGGACAGGCCAGATCCGAGATATGCAAATGTCGCTTTCATGCTGACGTCATTGAAGTGAGAAGAATACAAAGCAAGGTCAGGCGCCAAGCGCACGCCTCATTTTTCGCGCGCCGGACTCTGCATCCGTACCGTCGCATAGGAAACAATCGGCATTCGACCTTGCATGTAGTGCACGCAATCGCTCAATGTCCCGTGGGCCTCGAACAGACTGGTGTTATCGCCGAATGCATTGACGCCGCCACCGGTCCCGCCGCACATGACCCGCTTGTAGACGTGCGCAATCAGCGGCACCTTCAGTTCGTACCCATAGGTCACCCGGATACGCAGGAGGTTGGCGTCCATCAGTGTCTGGGCCGACTTCTTCCCGACCAACGTGCTGCGGAATTGCAGGTTGTCGTTCGGAATAAAGCGCTTGTTTCCCCGCGCCGGGTCCGGCACGCCAAAGTCCTTGAACGACTCCGTCCGCGGATTGAGGATTTCGAGTTGCACCCGGCCAGGCATCATCGCGTCCGCCTGCGCTGCGAACCACGCGGCCGACATGCGGGACACCGCGTTGCCATTGGTGGTGTCCTGATAGAACGGCAGCAGTCCCTTGATCAGCGTCGAACGGATGACACCCGGGTCAGCGTTGTGCAACGAGCCCTGCCGGGCCGCCATGAACGTGGCGTGATTCACCGTGGCACGCGCCATGAACACAAAGCCAAGCTGCACAATCGCCAGCACCATGACAAAAGCCAGCGGCCCCACGACTACGAACTCGGCCAGGGTCGCACCGCGCGGCCGGCGTCCTGCTGTGCGTCGACTCGACGTCGCCGGCGTCATTGCGAGCCCTGCCCCGGTGTGGCATCTGCCGGCGTCACCGGCACACCGTCGTCGCCATTCGCGGTCACACGGATGATGCGCTGCGTCAGCCCGCGCATTCGCTGTGCCTCCGCGCCGAAGCGCGAATCGGCCTGTGCCTTGGTCACAGCATGCGCAAAGGCCGCATCCGATTGCGACAGCCTCACCAGCCCTAGGTTGAACGCCGCCTCGGCGTAGTTGGGGTCCAGCACCAACGCGCTGTGATAAGCCTGCGCGGCATTCTCATATATGCCGAGCTGGCTGGCGGCGTTGCCGTAGCGAAAGAGCAGGAACGGGTTCTTGGGAAAAGCGCGGACCAGTTCCTCGTACTGCTGCATCGCGTCCGGCCAGCGGCCCGCCTGATAGGCATCCTCCGCGGTCTTCATCTGGACGACGCTGGCGTCGAGGCGGTCCGCTGGCGCATTGCTGGCTGACCACACGGAGCTGCCGGATAAGGCGGCAAGAACCCACACTGCAGCCCGGATAGCCCGGAAGAAGGAACTAGAACCGGAAAGAACGGGCACGCCGCGCCCGTATTCCCTCGCGACAATCGGAGTGGCGAAAATCCGGCCGGCACGGGTCATGCTCGGCAAGCCTTCTTTGCCGCTTCCATCGCCGGATCCTCCTCATCGTCATCGGACGTCTCTTCAACAGGCGTATTACCCCTCTTCGCCGCAGTCACCTCCGCGTCATAGTGTGCCTGCGGCACACTAGCCCAGTACCGCTTCATAACGCATGCACAATATGCAGGGAGCTTCTTCTCATCCTTTGGCGCATATTTGCCGTCGAATTCGCTAGGCTTACGCTCGCCAATATGACGATGAAGAGTGAGCGATGCAACGCAGGCTTTCCTAAACATATTCAGATCGTTCTCCGGAACCTTGGCAGCCTCAGCCTCGCCGCTGAATGTAGCTACGACAAGCGATCCTATCCAGATCATCTTCATGAAAGCACTTCCATTCTTTCGATTCGATCCGTTTTCACATTCAAAAGATAAAAATACAGAAAAAAATTACGTTCTTGTGCTCCGCCTTTCGCGAACGAGAAAACTCAGTGTCCTCTACGAATTTTCCGAAAGACGTGCCCGAACGCATGACAACCCCAACCCGCCGTTCCTGTCGTCCCTCCCGTCGCAAGCAGCCAATTCTTCGGCTCTCTCCATCCAAAGAAGGAAAACATAATGCTTGATTGTTAACTGATTTTAAAAAGACGAAACCTCTCTGCACGCTCTCCTCTGCTTCCGCACAATTCTGCCGCCTCGAGATCATAAATCCAATCTGACTTGATGAAAGTCAATCTGACTCATCATGGTAAATTCTCTTTAAACTCCGTAAACAATTCAGTGTGAACATGGCGCACGCCGATATCTATGGCAATCGTCCGCAGACAACGGAGAATTTAAGGAAAATGCCATGCAATTTTTATTCTGGAAACATCGACACACCACCGGTCAAGGCATGACCGAGTACATCATCATCGTGGCGCTGATCGCGATCGCCTCGATCGGTGTCTTCAATCTGTTCGGCAAGACGTCGCGCCATCAGGTGGCGGCGATGGCGAACGGGCTGGCGGGAAAGGAGGCGGAAGCGATACGTGAAATGGGCCAAGCCCGGAAGACTTCGGGCGATGCGAAATCGGACGCAAACAACCCGCGGGGTCTGGCCACGTTCGGGCAGAGCACCGGCGACAAGTAACGCCAACGTGACTTCCCGCAGCCACTGCCGCAAGGGGCAACGGCTGCGGGCTGCCCCGATGCCCCTAACGCTTTAGGATCTCCACCCGGCGATTCTGCGCCCGATTGGCCTCGCCATCGTTTGCCCCCATTGGCTTTGAAGCGCCATAGCCTGCAGCCCCAAGCCTTTCGGCTGCGATGCCCGCCTTGACGAAGTACGCCTTGACCGTCTGCGCGCGCGCCTCCGACAGTTTCTGGTTGTGCGCCGCCCCCCCCGTATCGTCGGTGTGGCCTTCGATGTCCAGCTTCGCATTCGGGTTTGCCTTCAGCCAAACGACGACCTTGTCCAGCAACGGGGCGGACTCCCCTTGCAACCGCGCCGAGTCGACCGCGAAGTTGATGCCGTAGAGCGCCATGTGGCCGTGTTCGTCCAGTTCTTCGCTAACCGCGTCTTTGGCGCCGCTTGGCTCGCAGGGAACGGTGTCGACCTCCTCCCAACGATACGCCAGACCACCCTTCGGCGTGTCCTTGTCAAGGATCAGGCCGTAAGCGATCCTGTCACCCTCGTCCTTTGGCCCCAAGACCATGTAGCCCGGCACGCCGGCCTTCGTCTCCACATCCGTTCTGACGAAGCGGTAGACGCCGCTCTCCCAGCCACCGACGAACTTCGCTTGCACCGCTTCGACCTTCAGTACGTTCTTCACATCTATCTTGTCCCAGACCTTTCTACCCTTCACTGCGCAACCGGTAATGCTGTCGCCGTCCTGATGAAGAACGAGGATCGTGGCGTCGCCAGGCGTGATGGCCCATGTCCATCGTGAGTAGACACCGCCGATGTTCTCGGGAACCGGCGGCGGCGCTTCCAGTTCGCCGTAGGCCCGGATCTTTACAACGCTGTGCTTGTTGAATGTTGGGCTCAACGAATGACTGTCTAGCAACGACACCCGAAGGCGACGAGCCTTCACCGGTGCGTCGAGCTTCAAGGAGACCTTCGGCGCAAGCCCGCCTTTCGCCGTATCCTCGACCGGCGCTGGCACGGCGATCACGCCAACCTGCCGATAGGCATCATCCAAGCCCTCCGTGACCGAAACCATGATGCGTTTCGGCGTCCGATCGCGGCCGACGGGCAACTGAATCTCAACTTCGTTAATCCTTGCTACGCCTGCCAACTGTATATCGCGATGCGACGGCACGGCCCGCTGTGGCATGTGATCTGAGTCTCCGCCGTCATAGCGCTCGGGAGGAAGTCCGTCAAGTTGTTCGTACCACGTCCCCTTTCCCTCATGGTTGAGCAGGAAGGCGCCTGCCGCCAGACTGGCCACATCGACGCGCCCACGCTGACCTGCGGACGCCTGCGTCTGGCCTGCTGGGTCAACTCTGCGGGCGGCAGAAGCCGCTACCGGACTCGCGCTCACGGCATCTGAGCGCGTTTCCCTCGATGACGGGGCCTGCTGCCCGCAGGCCGACAGTGCAGTCAACATCATCATCTCTATCAAAAATCGAGGCGCCGCGTACAGCATTGCACAAGAAAAACGCGCCGCAGATCGCTTCTTCATACTTACCTCATGGGTTCAGCAAAAGGAACGAACATACCCCACAACTGTTAACGGATTGCAAAATATAAATTCCCATCCGAAGTCTGATTTCCACGTGTTTCCCAGGATAAATCCCAATTTTTTAGGAAAAATACGATGCGCATCTTCTGTTTCCGCTATTTGATCTAACACCAGAAAAAGATGTGGCACTTTACATTCGGTAAACAATTGAGGACTACCATGCCACTCGGCTTGTCGAGCGCTGACCGTCTAAACGCCGCACAGCCGCCGTCTCATGCAATCATCAAATCAAGGAGAAACCTATGCGCCAACTGCCGTGGAAGCGCAAACGCGTACGGGGTCAGGGCATGACCGAGTACATCATCATCGTTGCCCTGATCGCCATTGCCGCCGTGGGCGTCTACAACCTGTTCGGCAAGACCGTGAGAAACCAGATGGCAGGCGTGGCGTCTGGCCTCGCTGGTCAACAGACTGAGGCGGGCCAAGCGATTTCGGCTGCCAAGAAAGCTGCCGGAGAAGCCAAGACTGACGCTGACGCTACACGTGGACTCGCTTCCTTCGCGAACAGTACCGGCGACAAGTAGGGAACGATAGATCGTTCCGGCTTCCCGGCCTGAAGGCAACGCGGCGCTTCGCGCGCACCTTCCTTCCCCGGGCCGTAGGCAATTTGAAACAACTGCCCCCTCGCATCCGAGCATGGCCCCCTCCGGGCGGGCCATGCTCGGAGCGAAGCGCAGAAACAACCTTGTCATCGCTATGCACCGTCCCTGACCCTAGACCATGACATTCGCGCACGAAGTTTTCGGTCTCTACTGGCCGATCTTCACTGCTACGCGATTTAGCATCGTGACCGCTATGTTACATACGACCTCTTACCGGCTTCGCCTCCTCTTTCTGTCGATCTCCATCCTCACTTGCACACCACTCCGAGCGCAGGTCGTGGAAGAAATTTCACCGTCGATCCTTTTCAGCATGATGACCTTTGTCCAAGGTTGGCACGCACGACAGGAGTTCTATGGCAAGAAGGGATCCATTGATGAGTGCGCTAAGTTGATTCCGAATGACGATACTTTATTCATTTCCGATGGGAAACTTGACCAACGGATTTTCCTAAACGCAACGGCAGTTACGCTTAGAAAGACCAAACGGTCTTGCAGCAGCATCACGAAAGTCGAAAACGTCGACGAAGACACAGAGAACAAGCTGATCCGGGTTACCTGCGTCGATGGAAAATATCTGATCGAAATCGGCCAGAATGCATCTATTACTCCATGAAGTGGTGAAGGAGTACGCCAATGCGACGCCATCGGAGATTTCGCGTAGTTATCCATGCAGTCGCTCGACCGCGAACTATGATCCGCCCGCAAGAGCGAGGTCAAGTTCTCGTATGGAGCCTGGCCATGATCGCCGCCATGGCCGCGGTGCTTCTGGCCGTCTACGGGATAGGCCAAGCCACCACGGAAAAACAGAAGGTGGTCAATACGGCGGACGCCGCCGTATACAGCGCAGCGACCATTCAGGCGCGAGCGCTGAACTTTGAAGCCTACCTGAATCGCTCCATCGTGGCCAACGAGGTGGTCATCGCGCAGCTTGTCACCATGGATTCCTGGTTGCATTACATGGCTAGGCTGTCCAAGAACATCAGCTATGTCGCGCAGTTCATCCCATACGTAGGGAAAGCGGTCGCTCAAGCCCTCGAGAAGGCGGCAGACTTCATGGAAATGATCGCGACCAAGGCCATCCCTCCAGCCATGAGAGCCCAGTGGGCTATGGTAGCTACACTCAACATTGCCCGCGAGGGCGCCCACCTCGTCTCCCATGGCACCAGCATGGAGGTAGCGAAGAGCGTCGTCGCTAGCAACGCTACCCACTTCGGCAATCGGTCTGACGCCGCCCCACAGATCACTCCATTTGGGATGGCCGTCATGGCGAAGAACGCGATGGCGTGGAACGCCTTTACGAAGACCTACGGCAAGCACGGCGGAAGCGGCGACGAGCGCAGCAATGCAGCCGACGTGATCCTGCGCTCGCGAGACCGGGTATCCGGCGATGCCGAGCGCAAGAGCGGCACCATTAATCTCGTGGCCTTCGGCACCGAGAAGACCACTGGCGGTACGCGGCTGGTCGGCTATGACCGATGGGAAGCGCAGGACACGCTGGACTTTTGGAGATTGCGCGTTCGCAGGTTTCGCCTGCGCAAGGATTATGTGTGGGCGCTGGGCTGGGGCCGTGCCAGCGCATCGTCCGACGGCAGTATTGGCAACCGGTGGTCGGCTCCCGGGCAGGCCACAAACCTAGCCTACCGCAACAACCACAAGCTGACTGGGTGGAAAGGGATTCCCGAACTCCGCGACGTGGTGGACCGCAAGGCAACCTATGATCCTGACGCCGACGCAGTCAGCAAGCACGATCCTAAGCGACTGACCTTTCTCATCGAAGTCGCAAAGAATCGCGGCAACATCCCGTTTGGCAGCACGCTAGGCCTGGGCGGACAGAACACCGGCGGCCCCGCGGGGTCGCCGCACGTGGCAGAGGAGCTCGCCAACAACCGCATTAGCGCATTGGCCCGGGCGGAAGTGTACTTCAAACGGCCGTCACTGGCCGCCGATGTGACGGGGCAGTCGTTCCTGCGCCGGGATGGTGCAACGGAGCATGGCAGCCTCTACAACCCCTACTGGCAAGCGCGGCTGACGGACATTTCCATATCCGAAAAGGCGGCGGCCTACATTGTTTCAGGAACCGGCGCGCTGACGCCCTTTACTCCTGGTGGAGACAGGAAGGAATGACGTGCGAACTCCTGACCCCGAACCGGCTCTCCAGTCTCGCAAGACGACGCCAGCGAGGGCAGGCCGCCACTGAACTCGTCGTGGCTGCAGCCCTGCTCCTTCCGCTGTTCGTGGGGCTCGTATATGTTGCCCGCTATGTGGACATCAAGCAGTCCACGGTGCAGGCGTCGCGCTATGCGGCGTGGGAACGGGCTGTTGACCCTGCGGGCAAACGCACGGACGAAGATCTGGCCAACGAAGTGCGTACGCGGTTCTTTGCCAACGGACAGCGACAGGGGGGCGCCCTCAATAGCGTGAACTTCGTGGCGGGAGTGCCGGCTAAAGGGGACGCGCAGCCATTCTGGACCACGCTCCATGGCAGGCCGCTCGTGGCGAACTTCACGGACGTGACGGTAAGTACCGCTCGCCACGGCACGCCAGGAAAGCTCACCAACCTCCTGTCCGGGCCAGCAACCAGTCTCCTGAAGCTGCCCAAGAACGGACTGTTCAGCGTCGACGTAGAGGTCTCTCTTGAGAGGACCACCGGCTTCGCGCCTTTGGATGGAGCGGATGTGCGCATGGGGTCGACCACAGCCGTTCTAGGCGAGACCTGGGGGGCTGACGGCAGTGAACAGGTCAAGAAGCGCATTCGACCGACAATTCCGGCGCAGTACGTTGGCGACATGCTCAAGCCACTCACCTATCTCTTCAGCAAGTTCGAATCCGCCTTCAAGGACTTCAGCTTTGGTTGCATCAATCCGGACGTCGTTCCCAAAGACCGTCTTCAACCCTACAGGCCCAACGGCTATTGCAAATGAAACTGCCGATGCCGTTTGGTGATGCCGCTGGCGTGCGGAATCGCGTGAGAGGCGCCTGGGAGACGGTCGTCTCTGGTGCGGCCACGTGCGGGCGTTGGACTTCGCCCCGGGTTGCTATGCGGGCGCCGGGGAAAGTCGCTGGGTCCCCGCCTGCGCGGGGACGACGGATGGGGAGGACTGCCCTTGTGGGGCTGGTCTGCGTGGCGCTGGCATGGCCGGCCTGCTCTCCCCTTGCCGCGCCGATCCAGTGGCCTGCCGTGCCCGTGCCACCCTCCACGCAGATGAGCAAGGTCGGTGACGAACTGCGGGTCAATGGGCTGCCGATGCGGACCATGGCCTTCGAGTCGTCGCTGCAGCCCGCCGAAATCATCCGGTTCTACATCAGCCAATGGCGCGGGAGCGGGGCCGCCTCCGGCGAGAAGCAGGTCAACGGCTGGACGGTGGTGGCGCATTCGCTGGCGCCGTTTCACACCACGGTGCAGGTGCGTGCGCAGGGTAAGGGGAGCATGGGGTACGTGGGGACCACCGCGCTCGGGCTGGAGGGGCGTGACGCGCCGCAGCCGGACTTTTCGACACATGGGGTGCCGCAGCCGCCGGGATTCCGGGTGATGTCGTCGGTAGTGTCTACGGACGGCGGCAAGCATGGCGTGGTGGTCACGCTGAGCGGGCCGATGTCAGTGACCGCGACGGCGGCGTATTACGCCACGGCGCTGGCACGGCAGAAGTGGCACGGCCGGGACGATGCGGGCGGCAAGGCCGGGGGCGGCGTGGATCGGATTTACCGGGTCTATGACCGCGGCCGGGAGCAGCTCGACATTGCGTTCGTGCGCGAGCCGCGCAGTGGGGAGACGCACGTGCACGCGAACCTTGTGCGGCCAGGGGGATAGCTGACCGCTGCCCTCTCCCCCGGCCCCTCTCCCGGAGGGAGAGGGGCGAAAACCCCGGGGATGCGTCAGGCGTTTCCTTTCCTTTGATTGTTCTCCACCTTTTCCGTAGCCATGCAGCATTTCCGATTTCGGCGTGGTCAATCCACGCTCGAGTATTCCATCGTCTGTGCGCTCGTCTTTGCCGCGCTCTTTACCGGCTCGCCCAGCATCGCGCAGCGGATGGCCGATAGCGTGCGGTCGTTCTATGGAACGCTGACCTACTTCCTTTCCCATTCGTAAGGCACGTGGTCATGATTTCCCGCTTTCATATCAATCGGAACATGCTGATGCTCGGCATTGCCCTCGCATTGGGGGGCCTTGCGATGTATCTGAGTAACAAGGTCTTGCACGATCGCTACGCCTCCATCGAGGAAGAGGCCCGGCGGGGACGGACGATGGTGCAGGTGGTGGTGGCCAAGCGCGATCTGGCGCGCGGCGAGACGCTGACCGGCGACGTGCTGGCGGTGCGCGAAGTACCCGCCGACTACGTACACTCCACCGCCGTGCTGCCGGATGGCTATGCGGCGGTGGAGAACCAGCGTCTCGTCTCACCGCTCAAGCGCGGTGAAACGCTGCTGGAGTCGCATACCGAGGGCCTGGGCGCGCAGATTTTCTCTGGCACGCTCAAGGTCGGCTCGCGGGCACTGACGTTTCCGGTCGACGAGATCAGTTCGATCTCGGGCATGTTGCGGCCCGGCGATCGGATCGACCTGATCCTGACCATGGCGGATGCCAACCCAGGCGCCACGAGCGGGAAAGACATGACCTTTCCCCTGCTCTCCAATGTGCCGGTACTCGCCACCGGCCAGCAGGTGGGCCGGGGCGGCGACGATGCAAGCGACCGGACCTACGCCACGGTGACGCTGGAGGCGTCGCCGGAAGATGCCAATCGCATCATCACGGCGCAGCACACTGGCAAGCTGACCGCCGTGCTGCGCAATCCCGAAGACGGCCAACCCAACGGCGTTCTCCCGCTGACGGGTTCCGACCTGATGCGCGGACGCGGGCGCAGCGCGACCATCGAGATGATCATCGGCGGCAGCGGCAGCGCCCCGGTGATTTCGCAAGCGGCCATAGTGGCCGATGGCCAGGCCCTTCCTTGAATATTTCCATGATGACCCGACTTCTGTCCGCCGCCGCGCTCGGCATGGTGGCCCTTGTTCTCTTCATCCACACTTCGCCCGTATTCGCCGATGCGCCGGGCAACGCAGGCGCCGTAGCGCTCAATGCGCCGCTCGGCTTCGACCGCGCAATGCGCGATGACACCGGCGCCGCGCAGCCGCTGCCACGCCACGTCTCGCTCTATCTCGGCGAAGTGAAGGTGCTCAACATGCGCGGCGTCAAACGGGTTGCCATCGGCAACGGCAAGGTCGCCACCGCTACCGTGGTCGAGGAACGCCAGATCGTGCTGCTGGGCGAGACACCGGGCATGACGAGCATTCACATCTGGCTGCGCAACGGCCGCGATTTCAGCATGGCGGTGAACGTCACTCCGGCCAGTGTCGGGCGCTCCCTTTCGGAGATTCAATCCATGCTGGCCGGCACGGGCGTCAATGCCGCGCAGATTGGCGACCGCATCGTGCTGAGTGGCGAACATGCCACGGACGAAACGGCCAAGCGGGTCGAGGGGCTCAAGCAGGCCTATCCGGAACTGATCGACCAGGTGCCGCCGCGTCCGCTGACGCGCAAGATTCACGGCGAGAAGCAGATCCGGCTGGACGTGAAGCTGGTCGAGATGAAGAAGAATGCGCTCGACAGCCTGGGCATCCGTTGGGCGCACACCATGGCAGGGCCGACCTTCGCCACGTCCGGCTTCTTCTACGCGAATTCCAAGTTCCGTGGAACGGATCAGGGCGACTTTCCGGTGACGACCGGCGCGAAGCCGTTCCAGACGTACTTCGGCATCGCCACGCAGTTGACGTCGATGATCAACCTGCTCGAGGAAACCGGCGCGGGCTGGGTGCTGGCAGAGCCCAAGCTGTCGGCACAAAGCGGCGGCAATGCGCGCTTCGTGGCAGGCGGCGAAGTTCCGATTCCCGTCGCGGGGCCATTCGGGCAGACGCAGGTGGTCTACAAGACCTATGGCGTCATCCTCGAATTCGCGCCGGTGGCGGATGACGCTGGCAACGTCAGTTCGCGCATCGTCGCCGAGGTGAGCGACGTGGACACCCGTCACAGTTCGGCGGGAATGCCCGCGTTCTCGCAGCACAAGACCGAGACCGACGTGACGCTGCGCGAGAACGAGACGCTCGTGATCTCGGGCCTGCTGAAGAACACCGGCGCCAAGAGCGTCGAGCAGATCCCGTTCCTCGGCGACATCCCCATCATTGGCGAATTGTTCCGCAGCCGAAACTTCCGCAATGAGCAGACGGAACTGGTGGTGATGGTGACGCCGCGCATCGTCACCCCGATCCAGGCGCGCGATGAATCCGGGAACGAGAAGGACGCGACCCGCGGCTACGACATAGTCGACAGCGTGCGCGGTCTGATCGAATCGCGTATGGCGAAGTGAGGAGAGAGAACGGGATGCTTCAGATCAACCTGACCACGCCGAAGGGCGAAGCGCGGCGCATCGACGTGACGGAGACGCGCTGCCGCATCGGCACGGACAAGCGCCATGCGGTGGTGCTGTCCGGCTGGAGCCTGTCACGCGATCACGCCGAACTGTTCCTGTCGAACGACGGGGTCTTCATACGCGACCTCGACAGCGGCAAGGGCACGTTCGTGAACGGGCTGCGCATCGATGCGCATGGGCCGCTGTCGCCAACTGACGAGATCGGCATCGGGGACTATCGCCTCGCCGTGACCGCTCCCCTCTCCCATAGCCCGGCGCCCGAACCGCGCCCCGTTGCGGCATCAACGGCCACCCCACCGCCGCAACCGCAGCCCGGCAAGGCACCTGTGCCGACACAGGAAACCGGCCGCCCACCAGAAGTCGACGCGCGCCTGTTCGAGCTCCAGCGCACCTTGCAGGAAAAGCTGGTCGAGTCGTTCGACCTGCGCCGCATCGACATCCACAACATGGCGGACGCGGAACTGCGCACGCTGACCGAGGAGACGATCCGCCAGCTCATCAGCCGGCTGCCCGCGCTGCCGCCAACCGTCGATCCGGATATGCTGATGGCGCTGGTGCGCGACGAGGCGATCGGGCTGGGCCCGCTGGAACCGCTGCTTGCCGATCCTGGCGTGACGGAAATCATGGTGAACGCAGCCCGCGACGTCTTCATCGAGAAGCACGGGACGCTGTCGCGCTGCCCGGTCGCCTTCACCAGCGACCGCGCGGTGCTGGGCGTGATCGAGCGCATCGTGGCGCCGCTCGGTCGCCGCATCGACGAAAGCTCGCCGATGGTAGACGCCCGCCTGAAGGATGGGTCGCGCGTGAACGCGATCATTGCCCCGCTGGCGCTGAAGGGCCCGAGCCTGACGATCCGCAAGTTCTCGAGGCAGAAGCTGGTGGCGAAGGATCTGATCCGCTTCGGCTCGGCGGATGCGGCGATGATCGAGTTCCTGCGCGTCTGCGTGCAGTACAAGAAGAACGTGGTGATCTCGGGCGGCACCGGCTCGGGCAAGACGACGCTATTGAATATCCTGTCGAACTTCATCCCGGAGCATGAGCGCGTGGTCACCATCGAGGACGCGGCCGAGCTGCAGCTCCATCACAATAACCTGGTCAGCCTCGAATCGCGTCCCGCCAACCTGGAGGGCAAGGGCAGCGTGACGATCCGCGATCTGGTGCGCAATTCGCTGCGGATGCGTCCGGATCGGATCGTCGTGGGCGAGTGTCGAGGTGGCGAGGCACTCGACATGCTGCAGGCGATGAATACCGGCCATGACGGCTCGCTGACCACCGCACACGCGAATACTCCGCGCGATATGCTGTCGCGCCTTGAAGTCATGGTGCTGATGGCGGGCATGGACCTGCCCGTCACGGCGATTCGCGAGCAGATCGCCTCGGCCGTGGATATCATCGTGCAGCAGACGCGCTTCGCCTGCGGCACCCGCAAGGTTACCCATATCACCGAGGTGACGGGTGTCGAGAGCGGCAAGATCCAGTTGCAGGACATCTTCGTGTTCCAGCAGACGGGACTCGACGAGAATCACCGCGTTCGCGGCCATTTCACCGGCTGCGGCTTCGTCCCCGAGTTCTACCAACGCCTGCGCAGCATTGGCATGACGCTCGATGCGGCCATCTTCGAGCGGCGTGATCCAGCGGGGAGCGAAGCGCGATGACGCTGTTGATCGGACTGCTGGTGGCGGCTGCCGTGGTGCTTGGCGTACTGGCGGCGCAGTCGCTCGTGAAGCAATACCGCGAGCGCTTCACGCAGGCGTCGCAGGTCAGTATGCGGGAGATGTTCTTCTTTATCGACCCGCGCAAGCTGTTCCTCGCGAATGCCGTTGCGCTGGTCCTCGTCCCGGGGCTCGTCTGGCTCGTCACGGGCCACCTGCTAATGGTCGCGCTCGCCGCCATCGGCGTGGCGGTGTTTCCGCGGGTGGCCTATGCGTGGCTGCGCCGCAAGCGTCAGGCGCGGTTTGCCGCGCAATTGCCCGACGCACTGACGATGATCGCCAACGGGCTGCGGGCCGGCCTCAGCCTGCAAATGGCGCTCGACGCCGTCGTGCGCGAATCGGCGCCGCCGCTCGGGCAGGAACTGGGGCTGGTGATCCGCGAGCAGCGGCTCGGCGTGGCACTGGAAGACGCCATGGAGGGCATGGCAGGCCGGCTTGGCTCGCAGGATTTCGACCTCGTGGTGTGCGCGGTCGCGATTGCCCGGGAAGTGGGCGGCAACCTGTCTGAAGCGCTGGAGCGGCTCGCTGCGACGCTGCGTGCAAAAGCCATCATGGAAGGGAAGATCGACGCCCTGACGTCGCAGGGAAAGCTTCAGGGCGTCGTGGTCGGCCTGCTGCCTGTCTTCCTCGCTGGCGTCCTGACGTTTATGGACCCCGAGGCCATGGCGCCGCTCTACAACACGTACTGGGGCTGGGCGGTGATCGCCACGGTTGCCGTGATGGAACTCGTCGGCGCCCTGTTTATTCGCAAGATCGTGAGCATCGACGTATGATCTTCACCCTCATCGGCCTGGCGGCAGGCGCCGCCAGCTTTGTCGGTATCCTGGCCGTCTACCGGATCGTATCGGAACTGCCCGAACAGGACACCGCCTATCGGGATCGTCCGCCGTCGCTGTTCCGGCTGTTGTGGCCGCTGATCGTCTTCGCGGCGCACTACGGGCAGCGCTTCTTCACCGCGCAGCGGCTCGACCACGCCGGGCGAATGCTGCGGCAGGCAGGACAGGAGTACGCGCTCACGCCCGAGCAATTCCTGGCTGGCCGCATGGCGACTGTCTTGCTCGGACTCGCGCTCGGGTGGGCGGCGAATGCCGTGATGGGACTGGGCGGACTGACGTTGCCGCTCGGCTGCGCCATGCTCGGCTACTACTACCCGGTGCTGTGGCTGCGCGACCAATCCAGGACGCGCAACCTGCAGATCCTGAAGGCGATGCCCTTCTTCCTCGACATCGTCACGCTGTCGGTGGAAGCCGGCCTGAATCTGTCGAATGCGATGCAGCAGGCGGTCAACAAGGGATTGAAAGGGCCGCTGGCGGCGGAGATCAATCGCGTGCTCCGCGATGCGCGCGGTGGACGCTCTCGCGTGGACGCCCTTCGCGATCTGTCGAACCGGCTCGACTTTCCGCCGGTTACCAGCCTCGTGAGCGCCCTTGTCCAGGCGGAGTCCATGGGCAGCAGCTTGGGACCGATCCTGCGGGCGCAGGCAGAGCAGCGCCGCGCCGAGCGGTTCCAGCGCGCCGAAAAAATGGCGATGGAAGCCCCCGTCAAGATGCTCGGGCCGCTGATCCTCTGCATTTTTCCGTGCACGTTCATCGTGCTGGGCTTTCCCATCGTCGTGAAATTCCTGACCAGCGGGCTTTGACGATGCCCCTGCACTTTATCGAACGCCTTCATGTGGACGGCAGACCGGTAGACTGCCAGGTCGCGCTGGCCGGCTCTTTTTTCCTGCGGCTGCGCGGGCTGCTCGCGCGGCCACGCCTGACGCCCCGGCAGGCGCTGTGGCTGCCGTACTGCGATGCGATACACACGATCGGGATGCGCCATGCCATCGACGTGGTGTTCGTCGACCGCACGGGTAGCGTCGTACGCGTTTGCGAAGCCGTATACCCCATGCGCGCACGGGTATGCCGAACCGCCGCGTGCGTCGTCGAACTCGACGCCGGCAATGCCGCGCGGCTCGGCATCCGGATCATGTCCCGACTGACATCTTCCATCGAACTTCAAGTGTCCGACAGGCGATAACCTTCTCCGCGCACGGTCTCGATGCGGACATGTGAGCCGGCGTCGCCAAGCGCTTCGCGAATCTTGCTGACGTGGACGTCGACAGTCCGATCGCCCACCAACGCGCCATTGCCCCATACCCGGTCCAGAAGCTGCCCGCGCGAGAAGATCCGGCCGGGCCGTGACGCCATGAAATGGAGCAGCTTGAATGCTATGCGGCCAAGCGCGAGTTGCTGCCCGCTCGACACGCAGATCGCCCTCATGGCAACCGGATCGAGATGGAGTCCGGCGAACGATACCGCACGCGCGTCGGCGTGTGGGGCGCTCGGGTCGGACGCCTCGCATCGCCGCTGGAGCGCCTCGATACGGGCGGCGATCTCGCCCGCATCGCATACGGATGAGATCAGGTCGTCCGCGCCCGCTTGCAGCGCCTCGATCGTGGCGTCGACGCTGCGCCGTGCCGATAGCGCGATCACCGGCACGTAGCGGCCGCGTGCCTGCGTTCTCAAGTGTCGCACCATGGCGGCGGCCCGGCCTGACCCGCACCACTCCATCAGGACAAGCCGCGGCGGAGCGTTCGCCATCGCCGACATGGCTGTCGCCATGTCGGCAAAACGGAGCACTCGGTATCCTCCCGCCCGCAGTACCTCTTCAAGGGGGTCCCAGGCGGTGTGTTGGCGATCGACAAGAAGAACGCGATTCGGCATCCGGTCAGCCTCTCTAGCGCATTGCAAAACAACGAGGACAGGCCGCATGTACAGCTTGGCGACCCTGTGGACGTGATTGGCCAAAGATACTAGCGGGCCAACCGCGACCTCATACCTCAAAGTTCGCAAATTGCATCAATTTCGCTGAACTACGATGCCTCAAGCGGCGCTCTGCTCGCGTGTCGCGATGACAGACCGGGAACTGTGGTGACCCGGCACCGCGCTCTTCGGCGGTGACATCAAGCCCCCCAACTGCCGCATCACTCCTCCTTCAGCCCTTCCCATCCACCCCCCAACGCCTTCACCAACACCACGCTCGCCGTATACCGCCGCCCGGCGATGGACAACTGCGTCTGCTCCGCCTGATACGCCGTCGTCTGGGCCGTCAGCACGTCGAGCAGGCTCGCCGTGCCGGCCTTGTAGCGATTGTTGACCAGCGCCAGCGCATCGCGGGCCGCGCGCAGGGCGTCGGTCTGGATGGCGTATTCCTGTTCCAGCAGACGCGCGGCGGCGAGGTTGTCCTCGACTTCCTGGAAGGCGGTCAGCACGGTCTGGCGGTAGTTCGCCACGCTCTGGTCGTAGGCCGCCACGGCCTGTGCCTTGGCGGCCGACCGCGCGCCGCCGTCGAAGATCGTGCCGGCCAGGCCGGCGCCAATCGACCATACCTTGTCGGGCAGCGAGACGAAGCGCGACAGCGTGGCCGCGCCCAGTCCGCCGCTTGCCGACAGCGAGAGCGTTGGGTAGTAGGCGGCCTGCGCCACGCCGATCTCGGCGTTGGCCGAGACCATGCCACGTTCGGCTGCGGCGATGTCGGGCCGGCGCTCCAGCAGTTGCGACGGCACCGCCACCGGCACCACGGGCGGCGCGCGCCGGAAGTCACCCGTCGCCACGGCCAGGTTGGCCGGCGGCTGGCCGACCAGCACGGCAATCGCATGCTCGAGCTGCGAGCGGGTGATCTGGATGTCGACCAGCTGGGCCTGCGCGCTCTTGAGCTGCGCTTCGGACTGCAGCACGTCGGAGCGCTGGGCGGTGCCAACGTTGTACTGGTTCTGCACGAGCTGCAGCGACTTGGCGTAGTCGTTGACCGTGCGGTCCAGCAGCGCCTTCTGCGCATCGGCCACGCGCAGCAGGAAATAGCTCTGCGCCAGCGTGGCCTGGGTCGACAGCAGGGTCGAGGCGAGGTCGGCCTGGCTGGCCTGCGCGTTGGCCGTGCTGGCTTCCACCTGCCGGCGCACGCGGCCCCAGACGTCGATCTCCCAGGCTGCCGCCAGCGAGACCGACTGCGAGTTGCCGATGGTCTGGTTGCTGCCGGTGCCCGCCGTGCCGCGCGACACGTTGGCGCTCGCGCCCAGCGTCGGGAAGTAGCCGGCGCGCGCCGCCTGCAGCAGCGCCTGCGCCTGCCGGTACTGTGCCTCGGCGGCCTTGATGTTCTGGTTGTTGACCTGGACCTGCGACATCAGCGCGTCGAGCTGGCTGTCGCCGAAGACGCGCCACCATTCCGGCCTGGCGTGCTCATCCTGCGGCTCGGCGAACTTCCAGTCGCCGGCCCAGGCGGGCGCGTCGGGACCGGCCTCCTTGAAGGCCGGCGTCATCGGCGCGTCCGGCCGCTTGTAGTCGGGGCCGACGGCGCAGCCGGCCAGCACGCACGCGGCGGCGATCAGGGTCAGGCGGCGAAGCTTCGACGACTTCAGGGACATGCTCATGGACATGACTTGCATTCAGGATTCCACGTTGGCAGCCGCGGCATCGCCCGCGGCGCGGCGGCCGCGCCGGGCGGCCACCTTCAGGCGCAGGCGGTCGAGCGTCAGATAGACCACCGGCGTGGTGTACAGGGTCAGCAGCTGGCTCACCACCAGCCCGCCGACGATGGAGATGCCGAGCGGCGCCCGCAGCTCGGCGCCGTCGCCGTGGCCGATGGCGAGCGGGATGGCGCCCAGCAGCGCGGCCATGGTCGTCATCAGGATCGGGCGGAAGCGCAGCAGGCAGGCGCGATGGATGGCGTCGCGCGGGCTCAGGCCGTCGCGCCGTTCGGCGTCGATGGCGAAGTCGATCATCATGATCGCGTTCTTCTTGACGATGCCGATCAGCAGGATCACGCCGATCAGCGCGATCACGCTGAATTCCGTCTTGAACAGCAGCAGCGCCAGCAGCGCGCCCACGCCGGCCGATGGCAGCGTCGACAGGATGGTCAGCGGGTGCACGTAGCTCTCGTACAGCACGCCCAGCACGATGTAGATCGTGATGATGGCCGCCAGGATCAGGATCGGCTGGCTCTTGAGCGAATCCTGGAACGCCTTGGCGCCGCCCTGGAAGTTGGCGCGCAGCGTCTCGGGCGTGCCGATGCGTGCCATGGCGTCCTGCACGGCGTTGGTGGCCTGCGACAGCGAGAAGCCCTCGGCCAGGTTGAACGAGATGGTCGACGCGGCGAACTGGCCCTGGTGGTTCACGCCCAGCGGTGTGCTGGTCGGCGTCACGCGGGCGAAGGCCGACAGCGGTACGCGGCGGCCGTTGCCGGTGACCACGTAGACGTCCTGCAGCGCGTGCGGGCCCTGCAGGTATTCCTGGCTCAGTTCCATCACCACCCGGTACTGGTTGAGCGGGTTGTAGATGGTCGATACCAGCCGCTGGCCAAAGGCATCGTTGAGCACCGCGTCGACCTGCTGCGCCGTCACCCCGAGCTTCGAAGCCGTGTCGCGGTCGATGATGACCGAGGTCTGCAGGCCCTTGTCGTTGGTGTCGGTATCGACGTCCTCGATGCCCTTGATGTTGCTGATGGCCGCGCGCACCTTGGGCTCCCAGTCGCGCAGCACCTGCAGGTCGTCGGACTGCAGCGTGAACTGGTACTGCGAACTGCTCTGGCGCCCGCCGATGCGGATGTCCTGCACCGACTGCAGGAACAGGCTCGCGCCCGGCACTTTCGACAGCTTGCCACGCAGGCGCGCGATGATGGTGTCGGCGGTCTCCTTGCGTACGCCCAGCGGCTTGAGCGAGACGAACATCTGCCCGGTGTTGCGCTGCGAGCCGCCGGTGAAGCCGGTCACCGTGTCCACGGCCGGGTCGGACTGGACGATCTTGATGAAGGTGTCCAGCTTGCCGGTCATCGACTGGAACGAAGTGGCCTGGTCGGCGCGGATGAAGCCGATCAGCCGCCCGGTGTCCTGCTGCGGGAAGAAGCCCTTCGGCACCACCGTATAGAGCCACACGTTCAGCGCGACGGTGGCGATCAGCACCAGCCACACGATCGGACCGTTGCGCAGCGCCACCGACAGCGAGCGGTCGTAGCGGTCGTGCATCCAGTCGAACATGCGCTCGGTGGCGCGGAAGAAGCGGCCCTGCTGCTCCACATGCACCGGCCGCAGCATGCGCGCGCACATCATCGGCGTGGTGGTCAGCGAGACCACCAGCGACACCAGGATGGCCACGGACAGCGTGATGGCGAATTCCTGGAACAGCCGGCCGACGATGCCGCCCATCAGCAGCAGCGGGATGAACACGGCGATCAGCGACAGGCTCATCGAGAGCACCGTGAAGCCCACCTCGCGCGCCCCGCGCAGCGCGGCGTCCATCGGCTTCATGCCGTTCTCGATGTGGCGCGAGACGTTTTCGAGCACGACGATGGCGTCGTCCACCACGAAGCCCGTGGCGACGGTCAGCGCCATCAGCGAGAGGTTGTCGAGCGAGAAGCCCGCCAGGTACATCACGCCGAAGGTGCCGATCAGCGACACCGGCACCGCCACGCTGGGGATCAGCGTGGCCCGGCCGCTGCGCAGGAACACGAACACCACCATCACCACCAGCGCGACGGAGATCATCAGCGTGCGCTCCACCTCGCGCAGCGAGGCGCGGATGGTCGGCGTGCGGTCCATCACCACGTCCATCTGGATGGCGGCGGGGATCATCTTCTGCAGCGTCGGCAGCATCGCGTTGACGCGGTCCACCGTCTCGATGATGTTGGCGCCCGGCGAACGGTTCAGCACCAACAGCACCGAGGGCTTGCCGTTGGCCGAGCCGGCGTTGCGGATGTCCTGCACGGAGTCGGTCACGGTGGCCACGTCCGACAGCCGCACCGGCACCGAGAACGCATTCGGGCCGCTCGAGCTGGCATTGCCGCCGGTGGCACCGCTGGTGTAGGTGGTGGTGCCGCTGCTGGTGGTCACCGTGGTGACGGTCACGCCGTTGACCACCTTGGTGCTGACACCGCCCGCCGCCGTGGCATTGGCCGTGGTGGCGATCAGCGCGCCGGCCGAGGTCGACGAATACGTGCCCGGCGTGGCGTAGCGGATGATCAGCGGCATGTAGTCCGCCGCCTTCATGGCCTGGTCGTTGGCGTAGATCTGCCAGTTGGTGGCGCTGTTCTCCACCGTGCCGAGCGGGCGGTTGGCGTTGGTGGCGGCGATGGTATTGCGCACGTCTTCCAGCGCGATGCCGTACTTGTTCAGCGCGGCCGGGTTCAGCTCCACCCGCACCGCTGGCAGCGACGAGCCGCCGATGGTCACCTGCCCCACGCCCTCCACCTGCGACAGCTTCTGCGCCAGGATGGTCGACGCCGCATCGTAGAGCTGGCCGCGCGTCATGGTCTGCGAGGTCAGCGCGACGATCATGATCGGCGCGTCGGCCGGGTTGACCTTGCGGTAGGTCGGGTTGTTGGGGAGGCTGGTGGGCAGCGTGGCGCGCGAGGCATTGATGGCGGCCTGCACGTCGCGGGCGGCGCCGTCGATGTTGCGCGACAGTTCGAACTGCAGCGTGATGCGCGTGGAGCCGAGCGAGCTGCTCGACGTGATCTCCGTGACCCCGGCGATGGCGCCGAGCGCCCGCTCCAGCGGCGTGGCCACGGTGGCGGCCATGGTTTCCGGGCTGGCGCCGGGCAGCGAGGCCGACACCGAGATGGTCGGGAAGTCCACCTGCGGCAGGGGCGATACCGGCAGCAGCCGCAGCGCCACCAGCCCCGACAGCAGGATGCCGAGGGTCAGCAGCGCGGTGGCGACCGGCCGGTGGATGAAGGTAGCCGAGAAGTTCATTGCGGCCCCGGCTCCGGTTGCGGCTCGCCGCCGCCGTCGGCGTCAGGGTCACCGAACCTGTCGCGGCGCCACGTCTTCAGGCGCGTCGCCAGCTGGTCGAAGGCCAGGTAGATCACCGGCGTGGTGAAGAGCGTCAGCACCTGGCTCACCAGCAGGCCGCCCACCATCGTCACGCCCAGCGGGCGGCGCAGTTCCGAGCCGATGCCGGTGCCCAGCATCAGCGGCAGCGCTGCCAGCAGTGCCGCCATGGTGGTCATCAGGATCGGACGGAAGCGCAGCAGGCAGGCCTGGAAGATCGCGTCGCGCGGCGTCATGCCGCCCTCGCGCTCGGCCTCCAGCGCGAAGTCGATCATCATGATGGCGTTCTTCTTGACGATGCCGATCAGCAGGATGATGCCGATGATGGCGATGATGCCGAGGTCCTGCCCGCCCACCAGCAGCGCCAGCAGCGCGCCCACGCCGGCCGACGGCAGCGTCGACAGGATGGTGACCGGGTGGATGGTGCTCTCGTAGAGCACGCCCAGCACGATGTACATCGTGACCACGGCGGCCAGGATCAGCCACAACGTGTTGGAGAGCGACGCCCGGAACGCCAGCGCCGCGCCCTGGAACTCGGTCTGGGTCGAGATCGGCAGGCCCAGTTGCTGCTCGACGGCGGTAATCTTGTCGACCGCCGCGCCCAGCGACGCGCCCGGCGCGAGGTTGAACGAGATGGTCGCCGCCGGGAACTGGCCCTGGTGGTTGATCACGAGCGGCCCGGTGCGCTCGCTGATGCGCGCGAACGCGCCCAGCGGCACCTGTCCGCCGGACGACGACGGCAGCCGCAGTTCGGCCAGTGCCTGCGGGCCGTCGCGGAACTCGGGCATGGTCTCCAGCACCACGCGATACTGGCTCGACTGCGTGAAGATGGTCGAGATCAGCCGTTGGCCGAAAGCGCTGTACAGGGCGCTGTCGATCACGGCGGTGGTAATGCCGAAGCGCGCGGCGGCGTCGCGGTCGATCTCGACGAAGGCCCGCAGGCCGTTGTTCTGCTGGTCGCTCGCCACGTCGCGCAACTCGGGTTCCTGGCGCAGCCGCTCCACCAGCTTCGGCACCCACTCGGCCAGCACCTTCGGGTCGGGGTCTTCCACCGTGAACTGGTACTGGGTGCGCGAGACGCGGTCCTCGATGGTCAGGTCCTGCACCGGCTGCATGTACAGCGACACGCCGCCCAGCTTCTCCACCGACCGCTGCAGGCGCTGCGTGACCACGTCGATGCTGTCGCGGTCGCCCTTCGGCTTCAGGTTGATGAGGAGCCGCCCGGCATTGAGCGTGGTATTGGTGCCGTCCACGCCGATGAACGACGACACGCTCTGCACGGCCGGATCATCCAGCACAACCTTGGCGACCGACTCCTGCTTGCGCCCCATCGCCTCGAACGAGGTGGTCTGCGCGGCCTCGGTGATGCCCTGGATCACGCCGGTGTCCTGCACCGGGAAGAAGCCCTTGGGCACCAGGATGTACAGCAGCACGGTCAGCGCCAGCGTGCTGATGGCGACGATCAGCGTGGCGCGCTGGCGGGCGAGCACCCAGTCGAGGGCGCGGCCGTAGCGTTCGATCACGCGGTCGAAGAAGCGCCCCGTCACCAGGTGGAAGCGCGACATCTCGTTTTCCGGCACGTGGCGCAGCAGGCGCGCGCACATCATCGGCGTGAGCGTCAGCGACACGACCGCCGAGATCAGGATCGACACCGCCAGCGTGATGGCGAACTCGCGGAAGAGCCGGCCCACCACGTCGCCCATGAACAGCAGCGGGATCAGCACCGCCACCAGCGAGAAGGTCAGCGAGATGATG